>Ga0209172_10000068_pt1 | contig 297784 bp, 297 predicted proteins | sample LarsenN4metaG_FD_184113 | JGI IMG/M metagenome (GOLD analysis project Ga0209172, IMG submission 184113) | Hot spring sediment bacterial and archeal communities from British Columbia, Canada, to study Microbial Dark Matter (Phase II) - Larsen... ... | reverse complement strand
TCGGGATCCACGCCAGCTTCGGTACGCACTCGTTCGCTGGCGACACTCCGGCGGAACAAGCCCGGAGCAATCTCAACCGTCGAGCAAGCGGCCCCTGGCGTGGCTGCCGGCCTCCGCCGGCATGACGGGCGAGGAGCGTGGCTGCCGGCCTCCGCCGGCATGACGGCAGAGAGAGGCGCTGCGATCGGGACGCAAAGGAAGAGACGACGCAGCGCGTGCTCCTCCACCGTCATCCCGACGTAGGTCGGGATCCACGCCAGCTTCGGCGGGCACTCCTTCGATGGTGGCACTTGGCCGGGCCAAGCCCCGAGTACTTCGACCATCGAGCAAACGGCCCCTGGCGTGGCTGCCGGCCTCCGCCGGCATGACGAGAGGAGGCATGGGTGCCGGCCGTTGCGAGCGAGGGGGTCAGGCGACAAGGTGCGAGAACCACCCAATGGTCCGCAAGTGAGAGCTGGGCGTACCTTTTCCCCATGGCAACACCTCCCCGAGAAGGTGTTGCACTTCGTTTGTGAACTCAGGGGATCCACGCCAGCTTCGGCACGCACTCGTTCGCTGGCGACACTCCGGCGGAACAAGCCCGGAGCAATCTCAACCGTCGAGCAAGCGGCCCCTGGCGTGGCTGCCGGCCTCCGCCGGCATGACGAGAGGAGGCATGGGTGCCGGCCGTTGCGAGCGAGGGGGTCAGGCGACAAGGTGCGAGAACCACCCAATTCGTCATCCCGACGCAGGTCGGCACCCGGTCCCATCCATACCGTCATCCCGACGTAGGTCGGGATCCACGCCAGCTTCGGTACGCACTCGTTCGCTGGCGACACTCCGGCGGAACAAGCCCGGAGCAATCTCAACCGTCGAGCAAGCGGCCCCTGGCGTGGCTGCCGGCCTCCGCCGGCATGACGAGAAAGGAGCGCGTGACCGACTTTGCGGGCGTAGGCTCGCCGCCGAGCCGCCGTCGCTGCGGCTCCATCATCAAGCGCCCATCGCCTTCCGCAGGTTCTCGTCGACCTTGTCGAGGAAGCCGGTTGTCGACAGCCACTTCTGGTCGGCGCCGACGAGGAGGGCCAAGTCCTTGGTCATGAATCCGGACTCAACGGTGCCGATGGTGACGCGCTCCAGTGTCTCGGCGAACTTGGCGAGCTCGGGATTGCAGTCGAGCTTGGCGCGGTGTGCAAGCCCCCTCGTCCAGGCGAAGATCGAGGCGATGGAGTTGGTCGAGGTCTCGCGCCCCTTCTGGTGCTCGCGGTAGTGGCGGGTCACGGTGCCGTGCGCGGCCTCCGCCTCCATGGTCTTGCCGTCGGGGGTGAGCAGTACGCTCGTCATCAACCCGAGCGAGCCGAAGCCCTGGGCGGCGGTGTCGGACTGCACGTCGCCGTCGTAGTTCTTGCAGGCCCACACGTAGCCCCCCGACCACTTAAGGGCTGCCGCTACCATGTCGTCGATCAGACGGTGCTCGTAAAAGAGCTTGCGCTTTTCGAACTCGGCCTTGAACTCGGCGTCGTAGACCTGCTGGAAGATCTCCATGAAGCGGCCGTCGTACTGCTTCAGGATGGTGTTCTTGGTGGACAGGTACACGGGGTAGTTGCGCGCCAGGCCGTAATTGAACGAGGCGCGGGCGAAATCGCGGATCGACTCGTCCAAGTTGAACATCGCCATGGTAACGCCGGGGCCGGGTGCCTTGATCACCTCCCTCTCGATCACCTTGCCATCGTCGCCGGCCCACTTCAGCGTGATCGTGCCCTTGCCGGGGAACTTGAAATCGGTGGCGCGGTACTGGTCGGCGAAGGCGTGGCGGCCGATCACGAACGGCTTGGTCCAGCCCGGCACCAGCCGCGGCACGTTCCGGCAGATGATCGGCTCACGGAAGATCACCCCGCCCAGGATGTTGCGGATGGTGCCGTTGGGGCTCTTCCACATCTCCTTCAGTTTGAACTCTTTGACGCGGCCCTCGTCGGGGGTGATGGTGGCGCACTTGACCCCCACCCCGTGCTTCTTGATGGCATTGGCGGCGTCGATCGTCACCTGGTCGTTGGTGGCGTCGCGGTGCTCGATACCGAGGTCGTAGTACTCGAGGTTGACGTCGATGTAAGGGTGGATCAGCTTGTCCTTGATCAGTTTCCAGATGATGCGGGTCATCTCGTCGCCATCGATGTCGACGACGGTCCCGGTCACTTTGATCTTTTTCATGAACAGGTCCCTGGTGCGGCCGTGAGCAGATTGCGCCGCAACATAGCGGCGCCCCGCGACCTCGCCAAGCGCCGTCCGGTATGGGCGCGCTCATGACGCAAGGGCAGGATTGAAGGGCAATGGGCTTTAGAGACATCGTCATCGACCGCCGGCTGGCCGGCGGCTCTCCCTCGCCGGCCGCCACCGGCATCAGCGTCGCCCAAGTGGTCGGCGCCGCCTACCAGGAAAACCTGGAGGCAGCGGCCCGCCTGGCGTCGCCGCCGCTCTCGCTCACCGAGGTGCGCAAGGCGATCGACTATTGCGCCGACGAGGCGTGCCAGGCGGCCGGCGCCTTCTGCCCGGGTTGCCGCAAGCGGACGGCGGCGGATGGCATCGAGACGCTCGATCAGTATTGCGCACGCTTTTCCGAGATCGCTTTTGCGAGCGGGCTCGTTTTGAAGTCCGCTGGCAAGGAGCCGCCGCAACGGTTTGTCAGCATCGAAGCGCTGACCAAGAGCTGGGCCGGTGAAGAGTACTGGTATCTTGCCCGTCGCGTGATCCGCCGCCTGAAGAAGCTGACCGAGCCCCGCCCCAAGCGCATGGCGGCCACCGCCGATGACCTTGCTTCACCGACGATGATCCTGGTCAGGCCGCAGCTTGCCGACAACGTCGGCATGGTGGCCCGGGCCATGGCGAACTTCGGGCTCGACGACTTGCGGCTGGTGGCGCCGCGCGATGGCTGGCCCAACGAGAAGGCCCGCGCTGCGGCCTCCGGCGCCAACTACATCATCGACGCGACGCAGGCCTTCCCCACCCTTTCGCAAGCCATCGCCGACATGCACTTCGTCTGCGCGACCACCGCCCGCCAGCGCGACCTGGCCAAGCCCGTGCTGAGCCCGGAGCAGGCGGCGGCAGCGATCAGGGAGCGCATGGCGGCGGGCGAGAAGTGTGCCATCCTGTTCGGGCCGGAGCGCGCAGGGCTCGAGAACGACGAGGTGGCGGTCGCCGACGCCATCGTCATGGCGCCGGTCAATCCGCGGTTTGCCTCGCTCAACCTGGCGCAGGCGGCGCTGCTCATCGGCTATGAGTGGCTCAAAGAGACGCGCCGCGGCACGCTCGGTCGCGTCACCACCTTCGAACGGGTATTGACGCCCGGGCAGCAGACCCGTGGTTCGCCGCCGGCGACCAAGGAGGAGCTCATCGGGTTCTTCGAGCACATCGAGGGCGAGCTCGACCGACTCGGCTTCTTCAACCCGCCGCATCGGCGCCAGACGGTGGTGCGCAATCTGCGCACGATGTTTTCCCGGATGGGGGCCTCGAGCCAGGAAGTGCGCACGTTGCGTGGCATTGTCGCCACGCTCGCCCGAGGCAAGGGGAACGGGCGCAAGGTGCCATGATTATGCCCACTTTGCAGCCGAACCAGCGGCCTCGTCCTCATTGCGCGCCGTGCGGTCGGCGCCCGGCTGCCTGAATGCAGGGCAGCACTCCAGAGCGAGCGGAAGGGAACACCACAACATGATCAGGTTGAGACGCGCAAAGCTGGCGGGGGCTTTGGCCGGCGCAGTGTGTTCACTGATGTTGGGGCAGGCCGCGGCGGCTCAGCAGGGCCCCAGTGAAGAAGCCGTGCGAACAATGATGGAGGACACCTGGGCGCAGATCCCTGACGGCGTTACCAAGGTCACTCTGATCTCGGGCCGCACCCTGGTGTTCGACAAGCGCAAGCGCAACGAGATCGAGATCCCGTTCGCCGCCGCGCGGGAGGTGGTGATCGCCGCCTATCGCACCTATGAGGCGCAGCTGTGCGGGCTGCTCGAGGAGCAGGTCGCCAACCGCGACTCGTTGATGGCGCGCGAGCGTGCCAGCAACCGCTGGACCGAGCAGCAGCTCCAGTACATTCACTTGTTGCACCGGACGGTGCTCATGTTCACGGCCGGCCAGCGCGAGCGCAAGATCGGGCCGGACGGGTCGGCCAATCTCAAGTGGTCGGAGATCCCGCCCGACCAGATCAAGGTCGAGAAGCTGCCGCAGCCCACGTGCTCGGAGGAGCGGCGCCGGAGGGTGAAGGAGGCGGTGGCAGCCTACGTGAAGTCGGGCCCGCCGCTTGAGACGGCGAAGGCCATCACGCCGGGGCCCGGCGGGTTCGCGGTGCTGCCGCAATCGGCGGTGGCGCCGGCATCCGCCGACAAGGGGGTGGCGGGTACCACCGGCGACAAGAAGAAGAAATAGTGCGATCGGCGCGCCCATGGCGCGCGGTTGACGGTCGCTCCGCGCACCGCTAAGAGAGGCGCCGCGCGGGCTCAGGTGGGCCCGCATCTGGTTTGCGCGCCCGCCGCCGCGCTGAAGCGGCTGCGGTAGGGCCAAGGTTGGCGGACAATGACAAAGCGCCTCAACGCTAAGTACAAGATCGATCGGCGGCTCGGCGAGAACATCTGGGGCCGACCCAAGAGCCCGATCAACAAGCGCGAAAGCCGCCCGGGACAGCACGGCGAGCGCCGCGGCGGCAAGCTCTCCGACTTCGGCCAGCAGCTCAGGGCCAAGCAGAAGCTCAAGGGCTACTACGGCAACATCGGCGAGCGCCAGTTCAACCGCATCTACCAGGAGGCGCGACGTTTCAAGGGCTCGACCTCGGAGCACCTGATCGGTCTGCTCGAGCGCCGGCTCGATGCCATCGTCTACCGGGCCAAGTTCGTGCCGACCGTGTTCGCGGCGCGTCAGTTCGTCAGCCACGGCCATGTCACCGTGAACGGGCGGCGCGTGAACATCGCGAGCTACCGCTGCAAGGTCGGCGACGTGGTCCAGGTGAAGGAGAAAGCGCGCCAGCTTCCTCTCGTGCTTGAGGCGATCAAGAGCCCGGAACGCGACGTACCGGACTACATCGAGGCCGATCACAACAAGATGACGGCCAAGCTCACGCGGGTTCCGGTGCTCTCCGACGTGCCGTTTCCGGTGATCATGGAGCCGAACCTCGTCGTCGAGTTCTACTCGCGCTAGGCCGCCCCGCTCACCCGCGATCTGAGCCGCTTTCCGCCAACTGCAGACCGCGCAGGCGTTTGCGCATGAAGGCGACCTGCAGGCTCTGTTTCGGCCCGATCGTCCAGGCCCCGCGCGAGGACACCTCGTAGCCGAGCCGCGAGAAGAACTCGACCGAACTGAGCGGCGCCCGCACGGTGAACATGGAGAAGCCCGCCTGCCGGGCTTGCGCCTCGGCGGCCAGCGCAAGCTTGCGCCCGAGACCGGCGCCGGTGAACAAGGGCCGAACAAACAGCCCATGCAGGCGGGCGACCGCGCCGGTGTCGTTGGCCGGCAGCCAGCCGGCGCTGGCGACCAACTCGCTACCGATGGCGGCGCCAAGCAGGCGGCTTGTGCCCACCGCCTCGATCAGCCATCGCGTATAGGCGTCCGAATAAATGTAGCGCGCAAAGTTGGCGACATCCGCCTCGGACAACAGACAGCTCCCGAGCTGAGCCTTCAGCGCCGCCGCGCTGATGTAGCGGACGGTCGACAGCTCATCTAGGCCGACGAGGCGAATGTCGGCGGCCTCAAGCAGATAGCGGGCAGGTTCGGAGCAAGCTCGTTCACTCATGGCCTGCCACGTACTCCAGAAGCTCCGACGCATCTGGTCGGCGCGGCTCTTTGGGCTCGGTCTGCGTGCTTACTGACGCGGTACGGGGCCAGGCTCGCCGGTCTGGGCGCGCCGCTGCGCGGCCGGTTTCGGCACCATGTCCTGAGGCACGTACTCCGCCATATTGCAAGAACAACCCTTCACGTACTCCTTGCGATAGCGAAACGCCGTCTTGAGGCTCGTGTAAGGCATCTTGGTTTCGTAGGATACGGCCTGCTCGATGCCGGCGCCCGGGTTCTGGTGGTAGAAGAGTTCGGCGGGTGCCGCGCATTTCGACCGACAGATCTCGGCGTCACGATCGAAGTAGTTGGGCAGCGTGGAGAAACTGACGGGGAAATAGTACCCGTCGCAGGTCCTCACGCAAACCGTGCGGTAGGTTGCAAAGGGCAGGCTGCTGAAGCGGCCGCCGCCCCCGCCGCCGCTGTCCTGATCCTGCCAGATCGACGCGAACGGGTTGAAGGACTTGCGCGCCTCCTGCTGGTAGGCGGGACCGCAGTTGTTGTAGGCAAGCTCGCGGATAATGTCCTCTCGGTAGGAGCGGCTGCCGGTGCCCAGGATCTGCTGGCGCTGCTGCTCGAGGTCGGACAGCCGGCGCTTGGCGCTCTCCACCTGGTTGGCGAGATCGACGCACAGGCGCGTGCGCCGCAGCGAACGCGCGAACAGAAAGTATTCGTAGCAGTCGCGGCGCTGAAGCTGGTCCTCACCGGCCTGGTAGGTGCGTTCCAGCTGGCGCATCTCGCTTTCGATGCGCGGCAGCGCCTCGCGAGCCAAGCCGCCGCGGGTCGTCTCCTGCGCCAGCCGCTGCTCGAGCTGGAGGCAAAGCGGGGAACGGGAGCTGGTATAGGGCTGCTCGTAGCCCTGGCCGGGTGGCGGTTGATCCGGCGGCGGGGGCCCGCGATAGACCGGCTCGCGCGGCACCGGCGGCGACGGGCTGCCCCACGGCCAGCCCCAGCCCTGGCCGAGGGCCGGCACGCTGCAGACCATGGCGAGGGCGGCGAACACCGCCGTGCGCCGCGCCCAGCCGCCAGCTGCCGCTTTGGACACCATCGACTCAGTTCGTCTCGCGTTATCCGGAGCCGCCCGCTTCGCCACTCGATAATGAGAGGACCGAGCTAACCGGTCAATGCAGCAGTAATGGGGCGGCCGCCTCATGCACAGCCCCCTGGCGCGCAGCCGGAGCGCGCAGCCGCAGGGAGAAGCTCCACACCGCGCCGAGGATGCCGGCAGGTCACGGCGCTTGACCGCGGGGCGGAGAGCGCGCATAAGGCGGGCATGATCGGAACTGCGCGCAAACCGGCCGTCAACATTTGTTGCGGCATTATTATTTCGAGCTAGCTCAACCGCTGGCGCGCGGCCCGCTTCTTTGCCCCCACACAAGAGACAGAGAACCGCCCCTCGCCAGCCGGCCGAGGGGATTTGATGCCGCTCACGCTCTACAACACGCTGTCGCGCCGGAAGGAAGAGTTCCGGCCGCTCGATCCCCGGAACGTGCGCATGTACGTGTGCGGACCGACGGTCTACGACTATGCCCACATCGGCAACGCGCGGCCCGTCATCGTCTTCGACGTGCTGTTCCGGCTGTTGCGGCACCTGGCGGCGAAGGGCGAGTGGGACGGCGGCAAGGGCGAGACCACGGTCACCTACGCCCGCAACATCACCGACGTCGACGACAAGATCAACGCCCGGGCGGCCGAGGAGGGCGTGCCGATCGGCGAGCTGACCGAGCGCACCACGAAGCAGTTTCACGAGGACATTGCCGCGCTCGGCGTGCTCTCTCCCACGGTCGAGCCGCGCGCCACCGAGCACATCGAGGACATGAAGCGGCTGATCGAGATCCTGGTCGGCAACGCTCACGCCTACGTCGCGCAGGACCACGTGCTGTTCGATGTCTCTTCGATGCCTGACTACGGGCGGCTGGCGAACCGGTCCGTTGAGGAGATGGAAGCGGGCGCACGAGTGGAGGTGGCGCCCTACAAGAAGGGGCCGATGGACTTCGTGCTGTGGAAGCCGTCGAAGCCCGGCGAGCCGGCCTGGCCTTCGCCCATGGGCATCGAGACGCCGGGACGGCCCGGCTGGCACATCGAGTGTTCGGCCATGGCAGATCGCTGGCTCTGGCAGGAGCCCAAGATGAAGGGCCTGCTCTCCGCGGCAGGTTTGCAGCGGCCGCACATGTTCGACATCCACGGCGGCGGCATCGACCTCGTCTTTCCGCACCATGAGAACGAGATCGCCCAGTCACGCTGCGCGCACGGCACGCCGATCATGGCGCGCTTTTGGATGCACAACGGCTTCCTGCAGGTCGAGGGCGAGAAGATGAGTAAGTCCCTCGGGAATTTCGTGACGATTAGGGAGCTGCTGCGATCGACCCGCTTCGGTGCCAGGCCGTGGCACGGCCGCGTCGTTCGGTTGGCCATGCTCGGGACTCATTATCGACAACCCATCGACTGGACCGTCGAGCGACTGGCGCAGGCGCGCTCGATGCTGCTGGACTGGTCGATGCTGCACGATGTACCGCCGGCGGGCGAGCCGCATGACGAGGTGATCGACGCGCTCAACGACGATCTCAACACGCCGAGCGCCTTGTCGATCATTCACGGGGTGGCGAAATCGGCCTCGCGCAACGCGGCCAGCGCCGCGAAGCTGAAGGCGACGCTGCACTTTCTCGGGCTCTACGACAACGAAACGGCGAGCGAACTTGACGTCGGTTTCAAGATCGCTGCAGTGGACGAGACCAAGGTACAGTCCCTCATCGCCGCCCGCACCGCCGCCCGCAAGGCCAAGAACTTCCAGGAGGCCGACCGCATCCGCGAGGAGCTCGCCGCCATGGGCATCCAGCTCAAGGATTCGAAAGACCCCAAGACCGGCGAGATCACCACCACCTGGGAGGTGAAGCGATGAGCGCGCCATACTCTGCCCGCGTCATCCACCGGCAAGGCCCGAGCTGCCCACCACCCGTCGCTCCTCGGCCGGCAAGCCTCCGTCTTGGGTTGGGTCCCGGTCAGCAGGCCCGCCCTGGCGACCCCGTCGGTGGTGGTCAACCGATGAGCGCGGCCCCCCAAACCGCGCCGGCAAAGCTTCCGCGCCGGTGCCGGGCAGGCAACGTGTACCTGCATGCCGCGGGACGCCCGCTTGCCGGTCACAACCCGGTTGTCGACCGATTAGGGAGCAGGCGCGGACCGGTCGCAACCTGCCACCTGCGGCGACCCACATTCGAGCGGAAATCTGACCTTCCTGCAGATCCAGGGCCGGGCCTTGAATCGCTTCTGAGCGCCGCCGGGTTCGGCGGCGACGGCAGGCGGCCGGTGAGCCCAACAAGGAAAGGCAGCGCGAGGACAGCCCAATGACTGAGCACCCGGAGCGGCCGCCGTTCGAGCGTCACCGTACCTACTACATCATCCTGAAGTTCGCGGTGCTGTTCGCGGCGGTGCTGCTCGCCCTGCGCTACTTCGTGCCGTGGATGGCGAGCTGAGGCATGACCGAGCACAAGCACAAGCCGCCGTTCGACTGGCTCGGCCAGCTCCAATACTTCGCCCTGATCGTGCTCGCCACGGTCGCCGTGCTTGTGCTGCTGCGCTACCTGGGACTGAGGGGATGAGGATGACGTACGCGAGGAAAGGCGCCGCCGGGCGCGCGAAGGGGCGTCATGGCTAAGGAGCGGCTCTACCTCTTCGACACCACGCTGCGCGACGGTGCGCAGACCACCGGCGTCGACTTCTCGGTCGAGGACAAGCGGCGCATCGCCGAGGTGCTGGATGGTCTCGGCATCGACTACATCGAGGGCGGCTATCCTGGCGCCAATCCCACCGATACAGCGTTCTTCGCCGAGAGACCCAAGCTCAACAACGCCACCTTCACCGCCTTCGGCATGACCAAGCGGGCCGGTCGCTCCCTCGGCAACGATGCTGGCTTCAAGGCGCTGCTGCAATCCTCCGCCGACGCCGTCTGCCTCGTCGCCAAGGCCTGGGATTACCATGTGCGTGTCGCGCTCGAGATCAGCAACGAGGAGAACATCGAGAGCGTGGTGCAGTCGGTGAAGGCGGTGCGGGCTGCGGGCCGCGAGGCGATGCTCGACTGCGAGCATTTCTTCGACGGCTTCAAGGGCAACCGCGCCTATGCGCTCGCCGTGGCGCGCACCGCCTACGAGGCCGGTGCGCGCTGGGTCGTGCTGTGTGACACCAACGGCGGCACCCTGCCGGACGAGGTCGAGGCGATCGTGCGGGAGGTGGCGCAGGTGATCCCTGGCGACCATCTCGGCATCCACGCCCACAACGACACCGAGCACGGCGTCGCCAATACGTTTGCGGCGGTGCGCGCAGGCTGCCGCCAGATTCAGGGCACCCTCAACGGGCTCGGCGAGCGCTGCGGCAACGCCAACCTGACCTCGATCATACCCACCTTGCTGCTCAAGGACGGGCTGGCAGAGCGCTACGAGACGCGGGTTAAGCGGGAGCAGCTGGCGCGCCTCACGCAGGCGAGCCGGCTGCTCGATGAGATCCTCAACCGTTCGCCCAACCGGCACGCGCCCTACGTGGGCGAGGCCGCCTTCGCCACCAAGGCCGGCATCCACGCCTCGGCCATCCTTAAGGAGCCGGCCACCTACGAGCACGTCGCGCCGGAGGCGGTCGGCAACCGCCGCCGCATCCTCGTCTCCGACCAGGCCGGCAAGTCGAACATTCGCCACGAGCTCGAGCGGCTCGGCATCGCCATCGACGACGACGATCCGCGCATCGGCGAGCTGCTCGAGGAGGTCAAGGCGCGCGAGGCGGTGGGTTATGCCTACGAAGGTGCCGACGCCTCCTTCGAGCTGTTGGCGCGGCGGCTGCTGGGCCAGGTGCCGCACTACTTCCGCGTCAAGAGCTTCCGCGTCGAGGTGGAACGCCGCTACAACGCCAACGGCGAGCTGATCACTGTCTCCCACGCCGACGTCAAGGTGCTGATCAACGGCGACAGGGAGCCGCTGTGGTCGATCGCCGACGGCACCGGTCCGGTGCACGCGCTCGACCGGGCGCTGCGCAAGGACCTCGGCCGCTATCAGAAGCACATCCAGAGCGTCGAACTCGTCGACTACAAGGTGCGCATCCTGACGGCCGGGACCGAAGCGGTCACCCGCGTGCTGATCGAAAGCCGCGACGCCAACACGGGTGAGCGCTGGTTCACGGTCGGCGTCTCTCCCAACATCATCGATGCGAGCTTCGCCGCGCTCGTCGACAGCATCGACTACAAACTCTACCGCGACGGGGCCAAAGCGGCCTGAGACGAAGCAACGCCTGCCGGCCTGACCCGGCCGGCTGGCTGCCCTCGGTGCCTAGCGGATGCGCGGCCCGAGCCAGAGGATGGCGGTAAGCGGCACGACCAGGCCGATCGCCACGACGGTCAAGGCGAGCCCGGGCAAGCCGTCGTAGGCGCCCCGGTCCACCGCGAACAGCAGGTTCAGGTACTTGGTCTGCAGCTGCCCCGCGATCAACGCGAGATTCATGAACGAGGCCATGAGCGCGAACCAGGTGGCGCGGTGGCCCGGCGGCGCGTACACCGCGGTCAGCGTCAGCAGCGGGATCATACTGACCTGCAGCAGGGGAGAGGCGGCGGCTGCGTCGATCAGCGCGATGCCGCGCGCGCCGAGGCCGAAGGCCTGTTCGCTCCACTCGTGCACGCCGTAGACCAGCATCAGCGTCGGAATGCCGAGGATGGCGCCGGCAATGGTCAACCACAGCAGCACGCGCGCGATCGGCTGGCGTGTAATGGCGTCGGAGAGCAGCCACGCCGCGGCTAGGCCGAGCGCGGCGCCGGTCTGCTGGAGAATGCCGAAAAAAGCCTCGTCGAAGCCTAGCCGATCGATGGTGAACCACCGGTAGCCTTCCCCGACCGTGGGCGTGGCGCGGAAGGCGTAGATGACGACGGCGGCATAGAAGATGCGCCTGCGCGTCTCCGGCTCGATGCCGGCCGTGACCCGCACCAGCATGGTGCAGACGACCGCCATTGAGATGATGAAGATCAGCTCCTGGTGGAGGGGGAGACCGGACAGCGCGATCAGCGCAACGGCGGCGCCGAACGCCAGGCCGCCGCCGAGAATGCGCCAATCGGTGGGGCGCCGCTCGCTCGTCTCCAGACGCACGAGCAGGGCCCCGCTGATCGAAATCAAGGGAATGACGAGCCCGAGCAGAAACACGACGTGGTAGGGCAGAACGTGGGCAAGCCAGCCCGAAACGCCGGCCACCGCAAAGATGCCGAGCGAGAGCGCAAGCCGGCCCAGCACCTGCACCATGCCAAGGTCGCGGTCGATATCGGCCTTGGCGCGCGGCGTGCCGTCGGCTTGCACGCGCGGCACCACCTCGGTGCTCATGGCATCGGCGACCACATCTTGCAGCACGACGCCGATCACGCTCAGCAGCGAAGCGGTCACGTAGAGGGCGTCGGCGTCGCGCACGCCGATCCAGCCGGCCGAGGTGGCGGCGAGCAGCAGCAGGCTCGTGGCTATCAGGCCGGCGCCGATGAAGACGTAGACGCGGCGTTGCGAGCCGAGAATGGCAAACGTGTCCACCAGCTCGCCGAACACCATCTTGATCGCCCAGGGCAGCGTCAGCCAAACGGCGAGCGCGGCCAGGTCGGCCGGCGTGAGGGTCAGCGCCTTGCGCACCCAGAACGTCTCGGCAACGGCGACCAGGCCCAAGGCGCCATAGGCGAAGTAGATCATCAAGAGCGGCAGATAGACCAGCCGGAAGGCCTTGATCGGCGTGATCAGCGCCCGCTGAAGCTGTTCGCGCACATAGGCGATCGTGCCGCTCGCGGCGGGTGCGACTGTCATGCTGGCCTCCCGAGATCGCCCTCTGCCCTCGCGGCATCATGATCTCGATCGGAGCATATTGATGGCTTTCGCCTGGCTGCCGCCTTGCGTGTCACCAGCCGCGTGCTAGAATATGCCGTTTTGTAAGAGTTGGCGGGGACGTTGATGGATGATCGTCGCATTGAGCGGCGGCGACGAGCTGCATTACTCCGCATTTGTTCCATCAAATGTACCGGCAGCGCCATGACATTTACGTTGTCAGGCGCAAATGGCGGGCTCTGAAGTCGGTCGCGGGACTCGAGAAGGATCAGTTCGATACCGCGGGCGCGACCTACCTGCTCGCCCTCGACCAGACCGGGAAGGTGCTTGCCGGCCTGCGGCTGCTCCCAACCGGCGGGCCACACCTGTTCGCCGACCTCTATCCCCATCTCGCCCGCGGCCAGACCATCCCACGCGGCAGCGACACCCTCGAGCTCACCCGCTTCTACGTGTCCGCCGCCGTCCGTGGGGCACCTGCGCGCCGGTTGGTCGGGCTGCTTGCCGCAGCACTTTTCGAACATTGCCTGCAGAGCGAGGTGCGGCGGCTGACGAGCGTAGTCGATACTTTCCTGGTGCCGCGCATGGAAAGCCTCGGCTGGCAGGTGCGTATGCTCGGCGCACCCGAGCGGTATGACGAAGGCGTTGCGGTCGCCGTTGAGATCGCCGTCACCCGTGCGGCGCTCGAGGAGATGCGCCGGCGGCGCGGCATCGAACGCGGCGTGCTGCAAAAGCGCGTGCCGCGCCGTTTCGAGGTCGTCGGGCTCGGATCGCTCGGCATCGGCAGCGCGCTTGCGAGCGGTCCTACCTGATCATTTCTATTCTTGTTATCGTGCTAGGATGGGTCCTGTGGCGCCCCTGTCGCCTCGGATATGACAACCATGCGATGCCGGCGGTGGTGTTCATCGATCCGCAGGTCGCAAGCGCAGGCCTCACCGAGGCGGCGGCTCGTGCAGCCGGACAAAGTGTCGGTGCTTGCCCTCGATCAGGTGCCTGGCGCGCCCGCCGGCGATACACGCGGCCTCACCAAGCTCGTGGTCGACGCAAAGGGGCGGGGGTCTAGGCGCTGGTCACGTGCCACGCTAGAAACGATGCGCGACCAGGGCCCGAACGCCAGCTGCGGACAGTCACGTGAACGTTTCCTTCTTCCAGGAACTGTTGAACACGGTCGCCGAGCAGGGCCGGCAACTGCTGCCGTGGGCGCTCGGCGGAGCCAGTGACGACATCGTCGAGCTGTCGAAGGCGCTCGTCTCCAGTCGGGGCGAGGCCTCGGGCGTCGCCATCGCGCGCCAAATCCTGAACTGCTACCGCCGCCTGGACTCCAACGGGCGGCGCCAGTTCTTCGAGTTCCTAAGCGAGGAGATGCAACCGGAACCCGCCGAGGTCGCCGACGCAGCCAGGGCCTATCTGAAGACCCCCACCCCGGGCGCGTTGCAGCGACTGCAGGCAGCCGTCGAGAGCCCGCGCCAGGAGTTCTTCCGCCGCCTCAACCTTGCGCCGGGAGCGACGGCCGCGATCGTCGCCCTGCGCCACGACCTGCTGCGCATGGCCAGGTCGGAGCCCAAGTTCGAGACCATCGACGCCGACCTCATGCACCTGCTTGGCTCCTGGTTCAACCGGGGCTTCCTCGTGCTGCGGCGGATCGACTGGCACACGCCCGCGGTCATTCTCGACAAGATCATCGCCTACGAGGCGGTGCATGAGATCAAGGGCTGGGATGATCTGCGCCGTCGCCTCGATCCCAATGACCGGCGCTGCTTCGCCTTCTTCCACCCCTCGCTCGTGGACGAGCCGCTGATCTTCGTGGAGGTGGCGCTGATGCGCGAGGTGCCGGAGGCGATCCCGCAGGTGTTGCAGGAGGCAACCAAGGATGCACGGGCGACACCGCCGAGCACCGCGGTGTTCTATTCGATCTCCAACTGTCAGGAGGGACTGAAGGGCATCTCGTTCGGCAATTTTCTGATCAAGCAGGTGGTCGAGGAGCTCGCCCGCGAAGTGCCGACGCTCAAGACCTTTGTCACCCTGTCGCCAGCACCGCAGTTCGCGCGCTGGCTCGAGGAAGCCTTGGCCGACCCCGATCTGGTCGGGGCGGCCGACCGTGAGGCTCTCGCCAGCCTGCGCCGGAAGGGCTGGCACCAAACAACTGATGCCGAGCAGCGGCTCAAGGCTCCACTGCTCGGCCTTGCGGCGCACTACTTTCTGTTTGCCAAGTCGCCCGACGGTCGTCCGGTCGACCCGGTGGCTCGTTTCCATTTGGGCAACGGTGCGCGGCTCGACCGCATCAACTGGCTGGCCGACACCTCAGAGCGGGGCCTGCGCGAAGCTCACGGGGTGATGGTCAACTACCGCTACGAGCTACGCCAGATCGAGCGCAACCACGAGGCCTACGTTAACGACGGCGAGATCGTGGCCTCGCGCGCCGTGCGCGCGCTGCTCAAGGGCCGGGAGCGCCCGCGCGTCGCGCACGAGCAAGCCCGGCTGCCGCTTCCCGAGCCCCAACCGGAGCCCGACGGCTCGCCTGAACGCCCTTAAATCGGCGCTAAAGAGCGTTGCCGGTGTAGGCGCCGACGCGGCAGGCGACTTGCTTGCTGCGCAGCTGTGCGCAGGCCCGATTGGCGTCGGCCTGGCTGGCAAACGGACCGGCCACCAGGCGCAGAGGCTGTTCCTCCCCCTGCAGCGCAGTGCGATAGCGCGGGCTCAGCCCGGCCAGCACCTGAGCGTGCTGGCGGGTGAGCTGCTCCCAGCCGAGACGCAGCGCTTCAAGCGACTCCCCGCCCGACAGCTCGATACCGAGCGTTCGTCCGGGTGGCGGCTGCGTCACCTTGGCTGCGCCGAATGCGACGGGCGCCGCAGGCGGCGCTATGGCGCCGGTTGCGATTGGCGCGGTCTTGGCCGCCTCCCGCGGAGCCGACTCGCGGGCAACAGCTTTCGGCGCTGAAGGTGGCACCGGAGCCGCTGGCGGCTCGGCCCGCCGCTCGGCGGAGGCGCCGGCCATCGCTTTCAGCACCTGCTCGGTCCCGAGCGACACGTTGCTCTTTGTTCCTCCGGCCCGATCCGGTGACGGCGGCTCAGCTTTGGAAGGCTCGCCTTTGGCGGGTTCCGTTTTATGTTCCCGAGTCACCAAACGGTCTTCAATCGATGCCACCCTCTCAGCCAGCGCCCGCTCCGCGTTCGCCTGCTGCATGACGCTGGCACGCGTCTCGGCGAAGTCGCGTTGCAGGTCGGTCAGCCAGCGCCGCAGCACCATCAACTCGTCGGCAAGCTCAGCTGTGCGCCGCTCGACGACGGTGGGGTCGCGAACTTGCTGCTCGGCGGGCGACAGTCGCGCCAGAACCAGTTCGGGCTTGGTGGCCACTACAACGAGGTAGCCCGCCGCGGCGATGGCAAGCAGCACCCAGAACAGAAAATAGGCACTCGGTCCGCGGCGCTCGGTGCGCAGCGGCGGCGGCTGGGCCGAGGCTTCCAGTTTCATCACAGGTTCCCCACACATCCCTCGCAGGCGGGCGGGACGCTGGCGCGAGTCCTGGCCGAGGGTCAAGGCGCTGGGCGCTGAGCGGCGCGGGCGTTGTGGATTGGGGGAAAATGCCACTGTGGATCGGTGCCGGTGCAATCGAGCAGCCGCCCCGCACGACATTGCCGTGCCGCCGGCACGGGAGATAATGTTGCATGACGAGAACGGTATGGACTTCTATAGACTTCGGCCGGCTTCCCGCCCCAGCGCCCGCAGACAGGCCCATGACTACGACTCCGCTGCTCACCATCGTGCTTGCCGCCGGCAAAGGTACGCGGATGAAATCCGCCTTGCCCAAAGTCATGCACCGTCTCGCCGGCCTGTCCATCCTCGGCCACGTGCTCAAGGCGGCGCAGGCGGCAGGCTCGAACGAGATTGCCGTCGTCATCGGTCCTGACATGGACGTCGTGCGGGCCGAGGTAGAGCAATGCGCCCCGCGAGCGAAGGTGTTCGTGCAACACGAGCCGCTCGGCACCGCCCACGCCGTGCTTTCCGCGCGGCCGGCGCTGGCGGCACATGATGGCGATGTGCTGGTGCTCGTCGCCGACATTCCGCTGCTCACGCCGGCCAGCATCGCCCGCCTGAGGGCGGCGCTCGAAGCCGGCAACCACGTCGCTGTGCTGGGGTTCGAGACGAGCGATCCAGACGGCTACGGGCGGCTCGTCACCGACGCAAGCGGGGCGCTGCTCGCCATTCGCGAGCATGAGGACGCCAGCGCGGAGGAGCGCGCCATTAGCTTCTGCAACTCGGGCGTACTGGCCTTCCGACATACCGATCTGCTGCCCCTGCTCGACCGCATCGGCGGGATCAACGCCCAGGGTGAGTACTATCTGACCGACGCCATCGAGGTGGCGCGCAAGGAAGGTCTCAAGGTTGCCGCAGTGGCCTGCCCGGAAGAGGAGGGCGTCGGCATCAACTCGCGGGACCAGCTCGCTGCGGCCGAGCGCATCTACCAGGACCGCAGGCGTCTTGCCGCGATGCTGGAGGGCGCCACGCTGATCGCGCCGGAGACTGTGTGGTTCAGCCACGATACCCGCATCGGCCGCGACGTCATCATCGAGCCCAACGTGTTCTTCGGGCCGGGTGTGGTGGTCGAGGACGGCGTTGTGATTCGCGCCAACTGCCACTTCACGGGCGCGCGCATCCGCGCCGGTGCCGAGGTCGGCCCCTTCGCGCGTTTCCGCCCGGGTGCCGACATCGGTCCCGGTGTACACATTGGCAACTTTGTCGAGGTCAAGAACTCCACGCTTGAGGAAGGGGCCAAGGCCAACCATCTCGCCTACATCGGCGACGGGCGGGTAGGGGCTCGCACCAACATCGGCGCCGGTACCATCTTGTGCAACTACGACGGTTTCAACAAGCACCGCACCGACATCGGAGCGGGCGCCTTCATCGGCTCCAACACGTCGCTGGTGGCACCGGTCAAGGTCGGCGATGGTGCCTACATCGGGTCGGGCAGTGTGATCACCAAGGACGTTCCGGCCGATGCGCTCGCCCTCGAGCGCACCGAGCAGCACGTTCGCCCGGGCTGGGCGGCCAAGTTCCGCGCGCTGATGAGCCGGCACAAGGCGCGGGGGACGGGCTGATCCGGCAAGGAAAAACCAAGAAATACAGTTTGAGTTGTGGCCGGCGGCGGAACGCCGAATAGCTAACGCTGATTTCGAGCGCCGCCAGGACCGGGCGGCGGCAAAGGGGCGGTTCTTGGAGCATTCGCATGTGCGGGATCGTCGGCATCCTCGGGACGAAGCCGGTGGCAGCCGATCTCGTGGGAGCGCTCAGACGCCTCGAATACCGGGGCTATGATTCGGCGGGCATCGCTACCGTCGAGAACGGCAGGCTCGACCGGCGCCGCGCCGAGGGCAAGCTCAAGAATCTCGAGGCCCGGCTCGAACGCGAACCGCTCACTGGGCGTACCGGCATTGGGCACACGCGGTGGGCAACGCACGGCAAGCCGATCGAGCGCAACGCTCACCCCCACATGAGCGAGCGAGTCTCGGTGGTGCACAACGGCATCATCGAGAACTTCCGCGAACTTAAGGAAGAACTCGTTGCCAAGGGTCATCGCTTCGCCACCGACACCGACACCGAGGTGGTCGTGCACCTCATCACCGACGAGCTCGATCGCGGTGCAACGCCCCCTGAGGCCGTGCGCCGCTCACTCGACCGGCTGCGGGGCGCCTTCGCGCTCGGCATCATCTTCGCCGGCGAGGACGATTTGATGATCGCCGCGCGGCAGGGCAGCCCGCTCGCCATCGGTCACGGAGAGGGTGAGATGTACGTCGGCTCCGACGCGATCGCGCTTGCCCCCTTCACGGACCGCATCACCTTCCTTGAGGAGGGCGACTGGGCGGTGCTGCGGCGCAGCGGCGCGGCGGTTTTCGACCGTTCGGGCGCGCCCGTCGTGCGCCAGCAGATGAGGTCGAAGGCGAGCGCGCTCCTGGTCGACAAGGGCAATCACCGCCACTTCATGGCGAAGGAGATCCACGAACAGCCGGAGGTGATCAGCCACACGCTCGCCCATTATCTCGACCTCGTCGAGGAGAGGGTTGCCATTCCCGATCTCGGCGTCGATCCAAACCGCCTGACACGGGTGACGATCTCCGCCTGCGGCACGGCCTATTTCGCTGGCCTCGTCGGCAAGTACTGGCTCGAGCGCTACGCGCGCCTGCCGGTCGAGATCGACGTCGCCTCCGAACTGCGCTACCGCGAGGCGCCGCTCGCCGACGGGGGCTTGGCCATCTTCGTGTCGCAGTCGGGCGAGACTGCCGACACGCTCGCCACGCTGCGCTACTGCAAAAGCGCGCGCCAACGTATCGCTTCCATCGTCAACGTGCACACCTCGACCATCGCCCGCGAGTCCGACGTCGTGCTTCCCACCCTGGCCGGCCCCGAGATCGGGGTCGCCTCGACCAAGGCGTTCACCTGCCAGCTCGCGGTGCTCGCTTGCCTTGCCATAGGGCTCGGACGCGTTCGCGGCTACGTCTCGCGCGAGGAGGAGCGCACCTTGGTCGGTGCGCTCGTCGAGGTGCCGCGTCACCTCGCCACCCTGCTGCGCAGCGAGGCCCAGTACGAGGACCTTGCCCACTCGATCTCGAAGGCCCGCGATGTGCTCTACCTCGGCCGCGGCTTGAGCTATCCCGTCGCGCTCGAGGGTGCGCTCAAGCTCAAGGAGATTTCCTACATTCACGCGGAAGGCTATGCCGCCGGCGAGCTGAAGCACGGACCCATCGCGCTCATCGACGAGAATGTTCCGGTCGTGGTGGTGGCACCCGACGACGAGCTCTTTGAAAAAACCGCCTCCAACATGCAGGAGGTGGTGGCGCGCGGCGGCCAGATCGTGCTCATTTCAGATGCCGATGAGCGGCGCGCTGGCTGCAGTGTGGCGGCCCATATCAGAGTGCCGCAGGCGCACCGGTTCACGAGCCCCATGATCTATGCCGTGCCGGTTCAGCTCATCGCCTACCACACGGCCGTATTGATGGGCACCGACGTCGACCAGCCGCGCAATCTGGCCAAGTCTGTGACGGTGGAATAGCGGGGAAACCTCGATCCTTCCGTCCGGTCAACGAATTGCGCCCACCACGCTGTTGGCGTAATTTTCCGGTTGGAGGTCCGATTGGAGGTTTGTGCGGCGTCGAAGGCGACGAGGGGACGGAACCTCATGATGCGAGCTTGGCGAATGGTCGCGGCAGGGTCGCTCGTCGCCGCCGGCATGGGCTTGGCCGACGCCGTCAACGCACAGACGGCGGCGAAGGACGCGGACCGAGACCGGAAGGCTGCGTCGGCCAAGCCCGATGCAGCAGCGGCCCAGAAGCTGGTCGAGAACGGCATCAGCGCGCTCGAGGCCGGCCGGGTTGACAACGCCGTGACGAGCCTGTCGAGCGCGATCGGAAGCGGCAGCCTGCCGGCACCGCAAATGGCGCGCGCTCTCTATTATCGCGGCGTTGCCTATCGCAAGCAGGGCAAGCCGGCGCTCGCTATAGCCGATCTGACCAGCGCGCTGTGGCTGAGAGGCGGGTTGACGGGCAGCCTCAGACAGGAGGCCCTGCAGGCCCGGGCGGCAGCCTACCGCGAAGCGGGACTGCCCGACCCCTCGGCCTCCGATGCGGTGCGCACCGCTGCTGCGCCTGCTGGCAGCGATGGCGAGACGAAGGCTCCGGCGCCCGCCGAAATCGGTTCGCAGAGCGCAGCCGATGGCAAAACCACCGTCAGCGTCGCGTCCGGCGGTACCTTCAGCGGCGTCAACAACTTTTTCAACTCGCTGCTCGGCTTGGGCGCCAGCGCGTCTGCGCCGTCTGCCCCGCCAACGGCCGCGACCGCCTCGACGCCAGCACCGGCGCCGCCGGTGCCACCGGCCAGCGCTACCTCCTCCTGGCGCCAGGCGACGGAGGTGAAAGTGGCGGCGGCTGAGGCCAAGCGGCCGGTCTCCGCCAAGACATGGAGCGAAGCGACCACCTCTTCCATCGCGCCGGCCGGGTGGTCGGCGGAGACCTCAACGCCGCCAGTGCGGCCGGTCGCGGTAGCCGCGGCGCAAAAGGAGGCAGTGCGCGGGCGCTACCGCCTGCAGGTCGCAGCGGTGCGCAGCCAGGCGGAGGCGCAGGCGCTGGCCGCGCGCCTGCGCGAGAAGCATGGGGCCGACATCGCCGCTCTTAAGACCGAGATCGACGAGACGGTGGTCGGCAACATGGGCACGCTCTATCGCGTCCGCCTAGGGCCGTTCGCCAATGCCAGCGAGCCGCGCACCTTGTGCGCCAAGCTCAAGAGCGACGGCCTCGATTGCCTCATCGTCGCCCAGTAGGCCAACTCAAAGGCCGTTTGCATTGTCGAGCGGCGGGGCTGGACATCCAACCCATCAGGCGTAGCATTGCGGGATGACGGCTTTCCGGGCCGATTGCGCCTGAAAACCGGACTTTGCGGTGACCGGGCTACGGCGCCGTCAAGCGCGGGCTGCGGGATTGCGACGGAATGAACGACATTCTTGAGTCAGAGCCCGAGCGGAAGCGACACTCGAGCGCGGCCATCCTCCACAATCCCGCCCCCAACGGGGCAAGCAGGCGCACGCGCATCTGGCACAGCCTGCGCACCAACTTCCTCACCGGTCTCGTGGTCGTCGGGCCGGTGGCTCTCACGCTCTACATCGTGTGGTGGTTCATCACCGTCGTCGATGCGTGGATGAAGCCGCTGATGCCGCCCATCCACATCCTCGATACCTATCTGCCCTCCACGGTGCCGGGGTTCGGGTTGATCTTCGCCATCGTACTGCTGACGCTGATCGGCGCGCTTGCCGCCAACCTGCTCGGGCGGACGCTGATCACCTCCGGCGAGCAGGCGCTCAATCGCATGCCGATCGTGCGCAACCTTTATCGGGGTTTGAAGCAACTCTTCGAGTCGATGGTGGTGGCGGCGGCGCCGGGCACGAGCTTTGCCAAGGTCGGCCTTATCGAGTTTCCGTCGAAAGGCATCTGGTCGCTTGTCTACGTGACGGCGGATGCCACCGGCGAGATCGAGGAGGTGGCGCCGGGCGGGGAGACGGACCACGTCATCGTGTGGATGCCGACCGGCTTCATGCCGCCGACCGGGTTCGTCTCGATCGTGCCGCGCAAGGACGTTATCTATCTGAGAATGAGCGTGGAGGACGCGGCCAAGATCGTGATCTCGGCCGGCATGGTCATGCCCGACTACCAGGAGCGCGTGCGCGAGATCGCCGAGGCCGCCAAGGCGGAAGCCGCGCACGGAGAGCACCGCGGCGGGTGAGGTCCCGCCGGCGCGGCCCCTCGACCACTGACGTTGCGCGGCTGTTGGAAGGTGCGGATGGGTCCTACAATCTTTCTCCTGGGCGCGGGCGCTTCGGCCGATGCTGGGATGCCGCTTGTTGCAGAGTTGACGAGAGAGTTGAGGCAACGGTTGCATAGCGATGCAGATTTTCGTTGCGCCGAACTATTCGATGCTCTCACCAAATGCGACCCCGAGATCGCCAGTAATTACGAGCGGTTTTTTGAATGGATCCAACTTCTAATAAAGCTTCAGACGAAGCCATTTCGACAACTCGTAAGCGGCTACGTCGTGGATCAAGAATTACTTAACGCTGCCCAGCACGCACCCTTTCTTGTTAAAAGTCCGATTTGTGACATTCTTCGTAGCCGCCGTCAGTGCACCAGCTATCGTCCCGGTTATTTCGGAGGGCTACGCAAATTCATTCCGGCGAGCGGTCGACTCAAGGTCTTTACGACCAACTACGACTTGTGTCTTGAGGATGGTTGTCAGAATGAAGGCATCGACGTTGTGACCGGTTTCGACTCAAAGGGCAGGTGGAGACCCTCTTGCTCCGAGGGCACTGCTCGAGGCATCAATCTTTACAAGCTTCATGGGTCCCTGAATTGGGGGCAACTGAGCGAGCGGATCGTGTCGTACCCGCTCGACTGGGATGGAGAACCGGAATTGGTCCTTGGTCCCGGAAAAAAACTTCAGCACGACGAACCCTTTGTGACCCTCTATGCAGAGTTCCATCGGGCGCTAAGACGGGCGAAGACGTTAGTGGCTATTGGGTGCAGCTTTCGCGACGACCACATCAGGAGGCCAGTCGTCGGCGCTGTCCACCATTTTGGTGTGAAAGTCATCGAGGTATACTCCAAGAGCTTGAACGAAAGTGAGCAACTAATTCCTCTAAGTGCGAAAAAGGCTCTTGAGGGTGGTAAAATCGGTAGGGTCGTGGGTAATGCCCGTTCTGCGTGAGAACATACGACCATCCACCGCGGCAGCGGCTGAGGCCCGCCCGGCTCCCGCAGCGATCCAAGCGCGCTACTTGCCGAGCTCTTCCTTCACCTCGTCGCACTTGTCGCTGAAGAAGGCGTTGATGGTCTCGAGCGTGGCGGCTTCGAAGACACCGATATTGTTGTCCAGCGTTGCCGCCGACCACACCGCACCCTTGGCCAGGGCCGAGCCCTCAATGTCGGACCAGTTGAGCGTCGCTCGGATCGCCTTGCCGCCCGCGAAGGTCACCGCCGGCGTGATGGCAAACGAAATCGAGTACTTGCCGGCGCCGTCCTTCTGATCGAGCGTGCAGGCGACCGCATGCTTGGCAAGCTTCACCTCGAGGCGGTCGGCGGTGAGCACTTGCGCCAGCAGCTTGCGGTCGAGCCGGATGTCGGCCTTGCACTGGGCGTGACCCCAGGGCCAGTCGAGCCGGCCTTTGAGCACCCCCTCCTTAAGATCACCAACCGTCCACGTCTTGATGATGCTGCAGGCGATATCGGGGCCTTCGGCCTTGCGGTTGCGCGCGGCATCGCAGATGGCGACCTTGCAGGCGTGGCGCCCGGCCTTCTCCTGGGCCATGCGCTCCATGAGGGCGGCATCCACCTCGGCCGCAGCGTCGATCGGCGCAAGAGCGAGGGGCGCAAACAACAGCGAACGGGCCAGGCTACCCATCGACAGTGCGGCAAACATCTGCACTCCCCCTCCAACTCACGTCGATCCGCGCACAAAAGCCGAGTCAGCGCGTCCTCTCCCCCGCCTTCAAGGCTAGCCGCTTTCTAGCACAGGTCCCAGGTCTCCATCGCCGCACCTCCACACGGGCCATGGCGAACATGGCGGCCATGCGGGGCGGTTCGCGGCCAAAGCAACTTGCGCAGGCAACGCAGGAAGGCTACACCAGAGCAGCTAGCAGCCAGCTGCTAGCTGCTAGCTGCTAGCAAAAGCAAATCGGCGGAGTGGCCGTACGTGCGTGTGTGGAGCGTCGTCAGTCAGAAGGGCGGCAGCGGCAAGACCACCCTCCTCTTGCACCTCGCCGTGGCCGCCATGGCCAAGGGACTGACGGTCTCGGTATTCGATCTCGATCCGCAGCGCTCGGCCGAGCAGTGGTCGGAGCTGCGGGAGGCGCGCATCAACACCGACGAGCCGGCGGTCGTGCACGGCACGCCGGCGGGCCTCGACGGCATGCTGGAGGCGGCACGCGAGACGGGGAGCGACCTCGTGCTGATCGATACGCCACCCTCCGTTGACAAGAGCCTGATCTACGCCGCGGCGGCAGCCGATCTTGTCATCGTGCCGACACGCTCCAGCGTGCTCGACCAGTTCGCCTTGCGAGAGACCCTCGACTACCTCAAGCGCATTCGCGCGCTGCCCAAGACGGTGGTGGTGCGCAACGCGCCGGGGAGGGACGCCAAGGCCAGCGCCGACATCGAAGCGATCGGCAAGGAGTTCGGTGCCGGTATGCTTGCTCTCACCATCGAGGATCAGGTCGATCTCGCCAAGGCGCTGAAGGAAGGCAAGGGCGTCACCGAGAGCGCACCCGGCCGCAAGGCCGCCAAGGCGATAGAGGCGCTCTACCAGCACCTTGCCGCCTTTGACCGCAGGCTCGCCAAGGCAGCACGACGGGTGACGGCATGACGCGCGCGCCTGCAGGCCGCAAGCCGGCCACGTCCGCTGCAGCCCGCAAGGCCGCCATCAGAGCGCGCTCGGGCGTGGAGCAGCGCAAGGCCGAGCGCGCCGCCGAACCGGCCAAGTATCCGATCGGCAAGGGTCGCAAGGCCCTCAAAGGCATCTCGATCTACATGCATCCCCTGGCCAAGGAAGTGCTGGACAGAATTGCCCGCGAGCACAACCGCACCGTGCAGGATTTGGGCCTCGAAGCGCTCAACCTGCTGTTTCGCCGCTACGGCGAAAAACCGATCGCATGAGGGACGGGCCGGAGGCTGACGATGACGAAGGCATCCTCTTCTGGCGGCAACGGTGCGGGCATTGCGGGATCTCCCGGAAACATGCGGCGCGAGGCCATCCGCGCGGCGGCGCGCGGCCCGCGCCGCGTCCTGCGGCATGGCCCAGAGCCGCGGCAGCTCGCCGTGCCGGCGCTCAAGCGAAAGGGCGGCGCGCCGGACCAACGCATCTTCATCTCGTACTCGCACCAGGACTTCAACATCGTCAGCGGCCTGGTGGCGCGCCTGCGCACTGGCGGGGCGAGCGTCGCCTGGGACCAGGACTTCATCGGGGGCGAGGACTTCGACCAGGCGATCGTCCGAGCGATCGAGGCGGCCCGCTGCGTGATCGTGGTATGGTCGGCGGCCTCGGTGCTATCGCCCTTTGTGCGCGATGAAGCTCGTCGCGCGCAGCGGGCGTCGAAGCTGATCACCACCTACGTCGCCGGTTTCGACCTCGCCGACGTTCCGCTCGGCTTTGGCAGCTTGCATGCCATTCCGGTCGATGATGCCACTCGGCTGCGCCTGTCGCTCGCCGCGCGCGGCATTACGCTCAAGGGGCAGCACCCGTGAGGCGTGCGCCGGCCCCAGCAGGCGCGAGCGCAGCGCGCCCGCGTCAGGCAGCGCGAAACAAGCGGATGGCCTCATCCTGCTCAAACAGATAGAGCAGCAGGCGCAAAGCCCGGCCCCGCGGCGTGGTGAGCGCAGGGTCGCAGGAGAGCACCAAGCGAGCGTCGTCGCGGGCGGCGACAAGCAGCCGATCGGCGCCCGGCACAGCGGCCACGCGAAACTCGGGCGTGCCGCTCTGGCGCGCGCCCAGAACCTCGCCGCCGCCGCGCAGCTTAAGGTCCATCTCGGCGATCACGAACCCGTCCTCGGTTTCGACCATCGTGCGCAAGCGCTGCTCGGCGGTCTCGCTCAGCGGCTCGGCATGCAACAGCAGGCAGTAGGATTGACGCTCGCCGCGGCCGACCCGACCGCGAAGCTGATGCAGCTGGGCCAGGCCGAAACGCTCGGCGTGCTCGATCACCATGACGGTGGCGTTGGGCACGTTGACGCCGACCTCGATCACGGTGGTCGACACCAGAATGCTGAGCGCACCCGCGGCGAAAGCCGCCATCGCTCGGTCCTTGGCGGCGCCCGGCATGGCGCCGTGAATGAGGCCCACGCGATCCTCCCCGAAGCGCTGGACAAGGTGGGCGTGGCGCTCCTCGGCCGCCGCCAGCTCGCTCTTGCCCGTGCTCTCGACCAGCGGACACACCCAGTAAACCTGCGCCCCTTGCGCGATCATGCGGTGCAGGCCGTCGACGACATCCTCCAAGCGCGCAAGAGGCGGCATGGTGGTGACAACGGGCTTTCGCCCGGCCGGCTTCTCGGTCAGCCGCGAGACGTCGAGGTCGCCGTAGTGCGTCATCAGCAGCGTGCGCGGGATCGGGGTTGCGGTCATCACCAGGACGTTGGCGCCCTCATCTCGGCTCTTGGCCTGCAGCGCGAGGCGCTGGTACACGCCGAAGCGGTGCTGCTCGTCGATCACGGCCAAGGCGAGATCGCGGAAGACGACGTCGGGCTGGAACAAGGCGTGCGTTCCGATCACGATGTCGATCTCGCCGGCGGCGAGCCGGGCAAGCAGCTGTCGACGCGCGCGGCCTTTCTCGCGGCCAGTAACCAGCCCGACACGAAGACCCGCGCGGGCGGCGAAGGGCTCGATCGTGTCGAGGTGTTGGCGGGCGAGCACGTCGGTCGGCGCCATCAACGCGGCCTGGGCGCCCGCCTCGACGGCGATGGCCATGGCAAGCATGGCAACCACCGTCTTGCCCGATCCGACATCGCCCTGCAGCAGCCGCAGCATGCGGTGGGGGGCGGCCATGTCGGCCTCGATGTCGGCGAGCGCGGCCTGCTGCGAGGCGGTAAGCGAGAAGGGGAGCGTCGAGACGATCCGCTCGCGGATGCGTCCATCGCCGGCGATCTGGCGTCCCCGCTGGGCGCGGAAGTCCTGCCGCACCAGTGCCAGCGCGAGCTGGCCGGCCAACAGCTCGTCGTAGGCAAGCCGCTGCCAAGCGGGAGCGCCGGCAGAGACGTCAGCGGGATCGCTCGGCTGGTGCAAGGCGAGGAGGGCGGCACGGAACGTCGGCCAGCCGCGCGCCGCGAGCCACTGCGGGTCTTGCCACTCGGGCAGGTCGGGCAGGCGGGCAAGCGCCTGGCGTAAGGCCTTCGACAGCACCTTGCTGGAAAGCCCGGCGGTCAGCCCATAGACAGGTTCCAAGAGCGGCAGCTCGGCGCGGGCCTCGGGCGCTACGATGTAATCGGGATGCACCATCTGCAGCGTCTCGCCGTAACGCTCGATGCGCCCGGAAACGAAGCGCTCGCTGCCCGCGGGAAGCTGGCGCTCGATGAACTTGCGTTCGGCATGAAAGAACACGAGGTCGAGGCTGCCGGTGTCGTCGGCGCAGGCGACCTTGTGGGGCGCCTTGCTGCCGCGCGGGGGCACGCGATGCTTCAAGATTCGCACCTTGAGCGTAGCGATGGTGCCGGGCACGGCATCCTTTATGCGCGGCTCGGCGCGCCGGTCGATCACACCCGTCGGCAGGTGCCAGAGCAGATCGATGACGCGCGGGAGGGTCGCTCCCGGCGGCAGAGGCAGCGCCTTTTTCAGGAGCGTGACGAGGCGCGGGCCGACGCCCGGTATCGACAGCGCGGAGGCAAACAGAGGGGCGAGCGCGTCGGGTCGCATGGGTTGGCCGGAGCAATGAACCACAAATCTCTGAACTGGGACGCGGCCGGCCCGCGGTCGCCGCGCTTGCGGTGAGGGCGCACGGCGCTATATGAGGCGGGGCCGGCGGCAAAGTGGCGAGCGGGGCCGGCACCGTCAAGCGGCCGGTCAGCAATATCCAGGCCGATCGGGAACCGACCATGGCAGGCGACCTTGAGATGCGGCGCCGGCGGGCGCAGTTCCGCGCAAGCCATCGCGGCACCAAGGAAATGGACTGGCTGCTCGGACGCTTCGCCGAGGCGAAGCTTGCCGGCATGGACGAAGTATCGCTCGCCGAATTCGAGGGCCTACTTGCGCAGGCAGACCCAGACATCGAAGCTTGGTTCATGCAGCGCGCGGCGGTACCTGGCGAGCACGCGCGGCTCATGGCGGAGCTCATGGCCTTTCACGGGCTCGAGCCCACGGCACGGTAAGCTTGCTCCCAACACACGAGTCGATGCGCGAAGTTTCGCAAAACAGGACCGACCGGATCCTTTCGGGAGCGCCCGAGGGCTTTGACGCGCTGGCGCTCGCCACGCTGGCGGCGGAAGCATCCGGCGGACGGATTCTGCACGTTGCCCGCGACGACCGCAGGCTCGATGCGCTGCAATCAGCGCTCGCGTTCTTTGCCCCTCAACTGACGGTGATCCCGTTCCCGGCCTGGGACACGGTGCCTTACGACCGGATCGGGCCGAATCCCGAGATCGTGGCGCGGCGGATGACGGCGCTGGCACGGTTGGTGCTCGGAGGCGGCCGGAAGGGGCCGACGGTGGTGCTCACCACCGTCAACGCCGTCCTCCAGCGGCTCCCGCCGCGCGACCGTCTGCGCCACTCGCTCCGGACGCTGGCGCCGGGCCAACGCGTCGATATGCGCGAACTCGCCGAGCGCCTGTCGCAGCAGGGCTACGTGCGCACCGGCACGGTGATGGAGCCGGGGGAGTACGCGGTCAGGGGCGGCATCATCGACATCTTTCCACCGGGCCGCACGAGCCCGGTCCGGCTCGACTTCTTCGGCGACACGCTCGAGAGCATCAAGTCCTTCGACGCCGATACGCAACGCACAAGCCGCCCGGTCCGCAAGCTCGTTCTGATGCCGATCAGCGAGGCTATGCTCGACGCCAACGCGGCGGCCCGGTTCCGACACCGGTACGTCGAGCTGTTTGGCGGCGGAACGAGCGACGATCCGCTCTACCAAGCGGTGAGCGCCGGACAGCGCTATCCCGGAGAGGAGCACTGGCTACCGCTCTTTCACGAGCGGCTTGAGACGCTATTTGACTATGCCCAGGCCGAGGAAGTGAGCTTCGATCACCTTGCGGAGGAGGCGGTCGAGCGCCGCTTCGAACAGATCGGCGAGCACTATCAGGCCCGGATCGACTCGCTCGAAACCGCCAAATTCGGCGCGCCCCCCTACAAGCCTGTGCCGCCTGAGCTGATGTTTCTCGACCACAAGGCGTGGGCGGCCGCGCTTGGCTGCCGCCGCGTGTCGCGCTTCTCGCCGTTCGAGCAGGAAGCCGCGCCGGGTCTTACCAGCCTCGGCGCTCGCCCCGGGCGCACGTTCGCCGCCGAGCGGACCGCGGAGGGCGGCAACCTGTTCGGGGCCGTGGTGGGCCATATCCGCGCGCTCACCGCGCGGGGCAAGCGGGTGTTGGTGGCCGCGTGGACGGCAGGGGCGCGCGAGCGGCTTGCCGCGCTTCTTTCCGATCATGGTCTTGGCGAAGCGCGCAAGGTGGAGAACTACCCGGAGGCGCTGGCGCTCCCCGCCGATGTGCCGCTACTTGCCGTCCTGGGCCTTGAGCAGGGCTTCGAGACCGCCGACCTCGCCATCATCAGCGAGCAGGACATCCTCGGCGACCGGCTGATCCGTCCGCGACGCAAGGCGCGCCGGGCCGCCGACGTCATCACCGAGGCGACAAGTCTGTCGGCTGGCGACCTCGTGGTGCACGCCGACCACGGCGTCGGCCGCTTCGAGGGGCTCGAGACGATCACGGCACTCGGCGCTGCCCACGATTGCCTGAAGCTCACCTATGCGGGCGGTGACACGCTCTACCTGCCGGTCGTCAATATCGAGCTTTTGAGCCGCTACGGGTCGGATTCGGAAGGGGTGCAGCTCGACCGGCTGGGCAGCGTGGCCTGGCAGTCGCGCAAGGCGCGGCTCAAGAAGCGCCTGCGGGAGATCGCCGTCGAGCTGATCAAGGTGGCGGCGCTGCGCCAGCTCAGGGAGGCGCCGGTGATCGCGCCACCGGATGGCGCCTATGACGAGTTCGTAGCGCGCTTTCCCTACGAGGAGACCGACGATCAGGCGGCGAGCGTGGCCGCCGTGCTCGCCGACCTCGCCTCCGGCAAGCCGATGGACCGGCTCGTGTGCGGCGATGTCGGCTTTGGCAAGACCGAGGTGGCGCTGCGCGCTGCGTTCGTCACCGCCATGGCCGGACTGCAGGTCGCCCTGGTGGCCCCCACCACGCTTTTGACGCGCCAGCACGCCAAGACGTTCCGGGAGCGGTTTCAAGGGTTTCCGCTCAAGATCGCGCAGGCTTCACGGCTGGTCGGTGCGCGTGAACTTGCCGAGGTCAAGGCCGGTCTCAAGTCCGGCACCATCGACATCGTCATCGGCACGCACGCCCTGCTCGGCAAATCGATCGAGTTCGCCCGCCTCGGTCTGCTCATCGTCGACGAGGAGCAGCACTTCGGCGTGGCCCACAAGGAGCGGCTCAAGAAGCTGCGCGAGGAGGTGCACGTCCTGACCCTGACGGCCACGCCGATCCCGCGCACGCTGCAGCTTGCCCTTTCGGGCGTGCGCGAGCTCTCTCTCATCACCACGCCGCCGATCGACCGGCTCGCGGTGCGCACCTACATCTCCCCGTTCGATCCTGTCATTCTGCGCGAGGCGCTGAGGCGCGAGCGCTACCGCGGCGGGCAGAGTTTCTACGTGGTGCCACGTATTTCCGACCTCGACGACGTGGCGGAGTTCCTGCGCCAGGACGTACCGGAGCTGCGGGTCGGCCGTGCGCACGGGCGCATGAGCCCGACCGAGCTCGAGGACGTGATGAGCGGCTTCTACGATGGGCAGTACGACGTGCTGCTGTCCACCGCGATCGTCGAGTCCGGGCTCGACATCCCTAACGCCAACACCCTGATCGTGCACCGCGCCGACATGTTCGGTCTGGCGCAGCTCTACCAGCTACGGGGCCGCGTCGGCCGCTCCAAGACCCGCGCCTACGCCTACTTCACGACGGAGCCCGGCCAGCGGCTGACCGAGGGTGCCGAGAAACGCCTCAAGGTGCTGCACTCGCTCGACACGCTGGGCGCCGGCTTCTCTCTCGCCAGCCACGATCTCGACATCCGTGGCGCCGGCAACCTGCTCGGAGAGGAGCAGTCCGGCCATATCCGCGAGGTGGGCTTCGAGCTCTATCAGCAGATGCTGGAGGAGGCGGTCGCCTCGCTCAGGGACGGCGGGATGGACAGCGTGGAGCAGTGGAGCCCGCAGATCTCGCTCGGCACTTCGGTGCTGATCCCGGAGACCTATGTCGCCGACCTGCAACTTAGGCTTGGCCTCTATCGCCGTCTCTCCAACATTGAGAAGCGCGCCGACATCGACACCTTCGCCGCCGAGCTCGTCGACCGTTTCGGCGAGCTTCCCGCCGAGGTGCGCCATCTCTTCGACGTTATGGAGGTCAAGGGGCTGTGCCGTCAGGCGGGCATCGCCCAGATCGACGCCGGACCCAAGGGTGCGGTGCTCGCCTTCCGCAAGAACGAGTTCCCCAACCCGCGAGGTCTGGTGGAGATGGTGCAGAAATCGAAAGGCGCGGTGAAGCTGCAGGCCGACCACAAGCTCGTCTTCAAGGCCGACTGGGATCTGCCCGAGAAGCGGCTCGCCGGGGTGCGCCAACTGGTCAAGCAGCTCGCAGCCATCGCGGCGGCGGCGAGCGAGGCGGCCTAGCAGACTTACTCCCGTGCCGTCCACCAGGTATCGTAATCGGTGCCGAACAGCGGCGTCGCCGCCGGCATCTTGAGATGCCGCCAATACGCCAGCCACTGCCCGGGCACGTGGAACAACGGGATCACGTAGTCGCCCGAAAGCAGCACGCGATCGAGGGCGCGCACGGCGGAGATGAAATCCTCGCGCTGCTCGGCGGCGAGCAGGGCCTCGATCATGGCGTCGGCTGCGGCGTTTTCCACACCCGCGAAGTTGAGAGAGCCTCTGGCCGCAGCCGCCTTGCTCGACCAGCGGTTGATCTGCTCGTTGCCGGGAGAGAGCGAGGCGCCCCAGGTCCACTGGATCATATCGAAGTCGAAGGTCTTGGTGCGCGTCCAGTACTGAGCAGAGTCGACTTGGCGGACGCGGACCGCGATGCCGATCCGCTTGAGCAGCTCGGCAAAGCTCAGCATCAGCCGCTCCTGTGCGCGGTTCGCCGCCAGGAACTCGAAGGAAAAGGGCTCGCCGGTGTCGGACTTGATTAGGCGCCCGTCCCTGATCTCGTATCCGGCCTCGGTGAGCAGCCCGTGCGCCACGCGCAGGCCATCGCGGTCGGTACCGGAGCCGTCGGTGGTCGGCAGCCGAAAGCGTCCTTCGAGCACATCCTGGCGCACGCTGCCCGGGAAGGGAGCGAGCAGCTCGCGCTCGCGCGCGTCGGCCGGGCGGCCGGTGGAGGCAAGCTCGGAACGAGCGAAGAAGCTCTCGCTGCGGCGGTAGAGGCCGTGAAAGAGGCTGCGGTTGATCCATTCGGCGTCGAAAGCGTGAATGAGCGCGCGGCGCACCAGCGGGTTGTTGAACGGCTGCCTGCGCGTGTTGAACACCAGTGCCGACATGCCGGCCGGCAACCCGGTCTTGAACTCGCGCACCATCACGCGGCCGTCGCCGACGGCCGCAAACCGATAGCCCTCGGCCCAGCGCGCCGGGTCATCTTCGGCGCGAGCATCGATCTGGCCCGCCTTGAACGCCTCGAACAGGGAGGAGCTGTCGCGAAAGAAATCGTAACGGATCTCGTCGAAGTTGAAGCGGCCGCGCTGGGTGGCGACCTCCCTGCCCCAGTAGGTGGGGTTGCGGCGGTAGACCAGCGTGCGGCCGGCATCAATGCGCGCGACCACGTAGGGGCCGCTGCCGACAGGGGGCTCGAGGGAGGTTCGCTCGAACGTCTCCGGATCAAAGGCGTGGGCGGGCAGGATCGGCATCAGGCCGATGATGAGCGGCATCTCGCGGTCGGCACCGTTGGTGCCGGTCTCGAATACGAAACGGACACTGTGGAGATCGAGCTGCTCGAGGCGCTGCACCTTGCGGTAATAGGTGCGGTGATAGGGCCAGCCCTTCTCCATGAGCACCTTGTGGGAGAAGGCGACGTCGGCGGCGGTGATGGCGCGGCCGTCGGAAAAACGCGCTTCTGGGCGCAGGTGAAAGGTGATCGAGCTGCGGTCGCTCGCCACCTCGATGCGCTCGGCGATCAGGCCGTAGAGGGTGAAGGGCTCATCTGCGGAGCGCGCCATCAGGCTCTCGAACACGTATTCGCGCAGGCCGCTCGGCGCCACGCCCTTGACGATGAACGGGTTCAGACTATCGAACGAGCCGAGCACGCCGAGCCTGAGTTGCCCGCCCTTGGGCGCGTCGGGATTGACGTAGGGGAAGTGCGCAAAGCCGGCGGGCAAGGCCGGTGCACCGTGCATGGCGATGCCGTGGGTCGGACCATGCGGCGCGGACTGTGCGCAGACGGCCTCTACCAGCATCCACAGCCAAGCAGCGCAAAAAAGGGCCGAGCCGGCGGCGCGGGGGCAGAAGCGGGAGCGGCGGACGGGCTTCGTCATCGGCCGATGGTCAAGCGAACAATGCCGCGATTGTGAGGCGTCATGCCCGTTCTCGTTGCCGGCAGGCCACGGGGCGCGGCGTTCGCGGCCGCTGCGTAGAAAGGGCGCCCGACCGGTCACGGGATTGCCGCAATCAAGCCTTTAGTCCGCCGCCCATGGGCGCTGCAAGAGCAGCGGTTGCCAGCGCACATCGCGCGGGGCATTCGACACGGGGTCAGGCGGGCGAGGGCTCGCTCCAGCGAGAGGTTTTGGGAATGGCACATGGAGATGCGCGCAGCGCGGGATCGCGCCTGATCGCGGGTATCGGTGTGGTGACGCTGGCGGGAATGGTGGCGATGGGCACCGCTCTCGCCCAGCAAGCCAAGGACAAGACGCCGCCGAAGGCGCAGGCTCCGGCCAAGTCGGCGCCGGCAGGCAAGGGGGCGCCGGCCGCCAAGGACGCGGCACAGAAGGATCAGAGCGCGTGGGTCAAGCTGTGCGAAAAGGCGCCGGTCCAGAGAATTGGCAACGACGGCAAGCCAGAGGTCGCCAACGGCAAGCCGGTCATCGACGAAAAGGAGATCTGCCTCACTCACCACGAGCGCCTCGACGGCAACACCGGCATGGTGGTGGTGTCGGCGGCGGTGCGCAAGATCGAGGGGCAGGACAAGGAGCACCTGATGGTGATGGTGCCACTTGGGGCCGCCATCCCGCCTGGCCTTAAAGCGGCCGTCTACACCAAGGACCAGTGGGCCAAGGTGGCCAAGAACGAGAAGATCGACCCCAAGACGCTGAAGCCGGTCGATCTCAAGTTCGTGCTCTGCCACCAGGGCGGCTGCACGGCGGAGACGGAGGCCACGCCCGATCTCATCAACCAGATGAAGACCGGCGGCGGGCTGATGGTGCTCGCGCTCAACGCCAGCGGACAGCCGATTCCCTTCCTTGTGCCCCTCGACGGCTTCGAGGCTTCCTACAAGGGCAAACCCGTTGACAACAAAGCCTACGCGGCGGCGCGCGGCGAGCTCATGAAGCAGATCCGGGCCCGACAGATCGAGCTCATCAAGCAGCACCAGGAGCAGCTCAAGCAGAAGAAGGACGGCGAGCCGGTCTCCAACAACCCGTTTGCGCCGGCCGTCATCCCCGGCAAGGAGCAGGCCAAGGAGCAGGCGCCACCCAAGAAGTAGCGCGCGGACGCAAGCTTGCGTCTACGTGAGACGTCGAGCTGCTCGGCGCTTGATTGGGGGGCGGCAGTATCCGCGGACCACGCTGCTGCCACCCGCTCAGTGGCGCTGCAGGAAGAGCGCCCGGTACTGGCCCTTACGCTTGGCGAACAGCTCCTTCACGCTCGGGTGGCGCAGCGGCGCGCCGCTGGTGTCGGGAACCAGGTTCTGCTCCGACACGTAGGCGATATACTCGGTGTCGGCATTCTCTGCCAGCAGGTGATAGTAGGGCTGGTCCTTGCGGGGGCGCATCTCGGCCGGAATCGAAAGCCACCATTCCTCGGTGTTGCTGAACACCGGATCGACGTCGAACACGATGCCGCGGAACGGGTGATAGCGATGGCGCACGACATCGCCCACCGCATACCTGGCCTGGCGCACCTTGCCCATCGCTCTACGCACCCCCCTTTCCACGCTATAGACCGTAAACCGCCCGCCGCTCGGGCGAGCGCGCCGCCACCAACCGGGCGAGATCGAGGATCACCTTGGCCTGTTTCCAGGTGGCATCGTCCTGCATCTTGCCGTCGATCATCACCGCTCCGGTGCCATCCGGCATGGCCGCAACAATGCGTTTGGCAAACGCCACCTCGGCCGGGTCGGGGCTGAACACGCGAGCGGCGATCTCGATCTGGCTCGGATGCAGCGACCAGGCTCCCACGCAACCCATGAGGAAGGCGTTGCGGAACTGGGCCTCGCAGCCTTTGGGATCGGCGAAGTCGCCGAACGGACCGTAGAACGGCTTGATGCCGTTGCGGCGGCAGGCATCGACCATGCGGGCGAGCGTGTAGTGCCACAAGTCCTGCTGGAAGGCGGCGCGCGGGGCCGCCGCGTCCGCCGGATCGGGATCGGCGAGCACCGCGTAGGCAGGGTGCCCGCCGCCGACCCGCGTCGTTTTCATGCCGCGCGAAGCGGCAAGGTCGGCCGGGCCGAGGCTCAGCCCATGCATCCTCGGGCTCGCCGCGGCGATCTCCTCCACGTTGGACACCCCTTCGGCCGTCTCCAGGATGGCGTGAATGAGGATCGGCCGAGGGATGCGATGGCGCGCCTCGAGCTGGGCCAGCAGCTGGTCGAGATAGTGGATGTCCCACGGCCCTTCCACCTTGGGCAGCATGATGACATCGAGCTTGTCGCCGACGGCGGAGACGATCTCGAGAACGTCGTCGAGGGCCCACGGGCTGTTGAGGGCGTTGATGCGGGTCCACAGCCCGGTCGTACCGAAATCGGTCTCGCGCGCCATGGCGATGAAGCCCTGCCGTGCCGCCACCTTCTGGTCGGCGGGGATGGCATCCTCCAGATTGCCGAGCACGACGTCGACCTGGCGCGCAAGCTCTCCGATCCTGCTCCTGATCTTCTCGTTGTGGGGCGGCACGAAGTGGATCATCCGCTCAAGCCGAACGGGCAACGCGCGCAAGGGCTCGGGCGCGCCGATGGCGAGCGCCGAATAGAATTTCGCGGGCGTGCGCGCGGCGGGCATTGGCGGCGCTCCTTGAGACGGCAAGGAGGAAAGTTTAGGCCGCGCTGGCGCGCCGTCAATGCGCGTAAGCTGCCCAATGTTTCGGCAGGCGGATTGGGCCGCACCTCAGCTCCAGCGGCGGTTGCTCCACATCCACTGCTCGGGCGCCTCGCGAATCCAGGCCTCGAATTGTTTCTGCATCTCGGTCATGATCGAGCGGATGTCCTCGGCCTGGTTCATCCCGCGCGGCACCTTGAGTTCCTTCAACTCGACCTCGAAGCGGCTCGTCGGCCCGAGCCTGAGGCAGCGGGCGAGCCAGATGCGGGCGCCGAGCCGGCGGGCGATCATGGCGGCGATCGCCTGGGTGCGCGCCGGCTTGCCGAAGAACGGCACCTCAATGCCGGTGCGGTCGTAGAGGTCGCAGACAAGTCCCAACCGCCCGCCGCGGCGGACATAGTCGGTTATGAGCCGCGCCGTGCGCTGGCTTTCGCCGTGTTCCCCTTCGACCTTGCCGCGCCCGAACAGTCCGCCCGGGTACAGCGCCCTGCGCTGGGCGCGCAGGTAGCGATCGACGTAAGGGTTGTTGACCGAGCGGTACACGGCGGCCGGGTGGCCGCCGGCGGCGGTGAGCGGCCACATGGCGAGTTCCCAGTTGCCCATGTGCAGCGAGACGCCGATCACGGCGCCGAGCTTGTTCTTGTAGCGATCGAACATGGCCGCGTTGGCAAGCCTTATGCGGCCCTTGTCCTCGAGCACGCGGTCGATCTGCATGGTCTCGGCCATCACCCGGCCCAGGTTCTCCCAGTGGGCGAGGGCGATCCGGCGGCGTTCCGCGTCCGATTTCTCAGGGAAGGCGATGGCGAGGTTGGCGAGCGCGCGGGCATGCCGCTTGGGCGAGGCGATGGGCGCAAGCACGCGCCAAAGCTTCGCCGAGAAGGCCACCGCCGCGTCGAGGGGCAGCGCCCGGATCAGCGCCGCCAAGGCGCGCAGCGCCAGGTATTCAAGCCGAAACTGCAGATCGCGCAGAAAGGGCATGGCGTGCTTTAAGCGATTCTAACCTGCCGCCGCCAAGGGCACGCGGTCGATGGCCGCCTGCATCAGGCGGGGACGTTCCGATGCCGGCTCCAGCCCGCGCCGCATCAAGGACCGACGCAAGGTGGGAAATGCGGCGAGCATGTGCAAGCTGAGCCCGCGCGCCAGATCAAGGGGCAACAGATTGGAGGTGAGCGACCGGTTGAGGGCGTCGGCCGTCATGCTGCGGGCCGCAACGTGGCTCGAGCGCGCGCGATGGTAGGCCTCCAGCGCGCCCGCCCCGCCAATGTCGCCGCCTCTTCTGCGCACATCGGCGAGCACGTCGGCGAGCACGGCCACGTCGGCGAGACCCAGGTTGAGGCCTTGCGCGCCAATGGGCGGAAGCACGTGCGCGGCCTCGCCGACGAGGGCGATGCGGCTCTGCCCCATGCGCTCGGCGAGGAGCCCGGACAGCGGAAAGAGCTGACGCGGGCCGATGGCACCGACGGCGCCGAGCAGGCCCTGCAGGCGGGCCTCCAGCGCCGCGCGGAAGGCGGCCTCGCCCAAGGCGGCAAGTCGCCCCGCGATGGGCGGGCGCTCGACCCACACCAGGCTCGAGGCAAGGCCCGGCAGCGGCACCGTAGTGAGCGGGCCCGAGGGCCGGTGGAACTCGGTCGAGATGCCCTGGTGGGGCCGGCCGTGGGCGCAACTAGCGACGATCGCGGCCTGCTCGTAAGTCCAGCGACGGGCACCGATTTTCGCCGCCTGCCGGCACCTCGAATGGCGCCCGTCGGCGGCGACGACGAGGCGCGCCCTGATCCGGCGGCCGCTGGCCAGAAGGATGGTGATGGCGCCCGCGTCCATCTCAAGGGCCTCGGCGGCGTCCTCGATGATCGGCACGCGGGTGCTGATGGCGCCACGCAGGGCGGCGGCGAGCGCGTCGTTGGGCACGTTGTGGCCGAGCGCGTCGCCACCGATCTCGTTTGCGGAGAACAGCACCTCAGGCGCCCGCAGCACGCCCCCCATATCGTCGACGAGGCGGATGCCGGCAAGCGGGGCGCTGACCTGGCCAAGGCTGTGCCAGGCTTTGATGTTCTTCAGAAATTCGATGCTGGCGGGGACCAGGGCCGCGGTCCGCCGATCGGCCCTTTGTTCGGCCGGCGCGATGAGCTGGACGTCGGCGCCGATGGCGGCGATCGCGGCGGCGGCGGCAAGTCCGGCCGGACCTGCGCCCACCACCACGCATTCGGCTTCATCGATCACGATCATCACCCGCCAGGGCGTTGCATGTTCATCGCACCGTAAGGCTCGGACCTGATCATAAACCGAAAGCCGCACAGAGTGCGCGGCGCGCTGCCCGCCGCGAGGCGCGCGGCGACCAGGACACCAATCGCGTCCCTACCTCGTCCCGTTGCAGGTTGGGCCGCCGCCACGTGCTGCATCTCGCCGGCCACTGCCCTCATCCGAGGAAGGTCGGGATCGACGCAACATCCGGCACCCACTTGCTTTTTTCGCAGCACTGGCCCAAACCGAGCCCCGGCAATCTCGCCCCGCAAGCAAGCGGCAGCTGGCGTGGATGCCGGCCACCGGCCTTCGCCGTGCTAACGCACCGCACCGGCGCCCCCCCGCTCACCGTCCTCCCGGCGGAGGCCGGGACCCACGCGAGCTTCGGCGTGCACGCGCTCGACCGTGGCACTCGCCGGACAGTTCTAAGTAGCCTCGGCCGTTGAGAAAAGTGGCGGCTGACGTGGATCCCGACCTGCGTCGGGATGACGACAGTACGGGAGCGTCGCGAGAGCAAGCGGCACTTAACGTGGGTGCCGGCCTCTGCCGGCGCGGCGGAGGGGGCAACGTCATCCTAACGCACCGCACCGGCGCCCCCCTCTCACCGTCATCCCGGCGGAGGCCGAGACACCGTTATCGCGGCGCAGGTCGGGATCCAGGTCCCACCCATTTCGTCATCCCGGCGAAGGCCGGGACCCGCGCCAGCTTCGGCGTGCACTCGTTTGATCGTAGCACGCATCGGACACTTCCGAGCAGCCTCGACCCTGGCGCAAGCGGCCCCTGGCGTGGATCCCGACCTGCGTCGGGATGACGACAGTGAATGCGGCCACCGGCCTTTGCCAGCTCCAGGCTGCACCGGCATGACGGAGGGGGCAACGTCATCCTAACGCACCGCGCCGGCGCCCCCACTCCCCGTCAATCCGGCGGAGGCGGGGATCCACGCCAGCTTCGGCTGGTACTCGCGCCTCAAGACGCAGTGTCACGCTCGTCCTGCGAACGGGCACCATGCGCGACCCTTTCGGGCACTCGGGCGAACTCCCGCTTGCTTAGCGTTTTCCGATCCGTTGCAACGAGTTGCGCAACGATCCTGAGTCATTTCAAAGGCTGCGGAATTTGTTTGACAGATAACCGCCGACGACCGCCGCGGGATCGAAATCGGCCGCATCATCAGGTTACTGACGATCCGAATCGCTCCGTTCGCGGCATCAAAGCGTGGCGGATTCGCCACGCAGCCATCTCGAAAAGCCTCAGATTGGGCCTTCAATGTTTACGAGTGTCCGAGCCATCGGCTATGCCTAGCCCTGCACGGCAAGGCTGACCGGTGTCGGTCGGGTGTTAGGGCACCCTGTCGGGTTGGCTGAGCGGCAAGCGAGTAATCTAGTCATGGGGACTAGGTTGCGTCAGTCCAACGGAGAAGTTCGTATGATCGGGGGACTCCTCAAGTCTGCTAGCCGTCTGGCGCTTGTCGCTGCGGCTGGTGTTATCGTAGGTGCGTACGGAACCCAGGCCCAGGCTGCAGACCTCGGCGGCGATTGCTGCGCCGATCTCGAGGAGCGGGTGGCAGAGCTCGAGGCGACCACCGCCAGGAAGGGCAACCGCAAGGTGAGCCTCACCGTTTACGGCCAGGTCAACGAGATGGTGCTGTTCTGGGACGACGGCGACATGAGCGACGTCTACCAGGTCACCAACGACGTCAGCCGCGGCCGCTTCGGCTTCCGCGGCTCGGCCAAGATCGACAGCGACCTGTCGGCCGGCTACCGCATCGAGATCGGCATCCGCACCGCCAACTCGGCTTCAGTGTCGCAGTTCAACGACGATTTCGGCGACTTCCTGCCCGGCGATGACTTTGGCGGCGGCATCGATCTACGGCACATGTTCTGGTACATCGACTCCAAGTCGCTGGGCCGCCTGACCGTGGGCCAGACCGACACGCCCTCGTCGAGCACCTTCACGCTGACGCTCGCCAACATCCCGCACATCGAGGCGGACCCCTCCAACATGGGGGCTGGAATGTTCGTCCGGCAAGGCGACGGTGTGCTGACGACGACCATTTGGGACGACCTCATGCATCCGACGCAGGGCTCGCTCTCCCGACGTAACGAGATCCTGTATACCAGCCCCGAGTTTGCTGGCTTCCAGTTCTCCGCAGCGTGGGGTGAGAGCGACTTCTGGTCCGTCGCTCTGGCCTACGCCGGCGAGTTCTCGGGCTTCCGGCTGGCTGCAAAGGTTGCCTACGCCGATGTCAGCGACGCGGCGACGTTCGGGATCGACGCGGATGAGTTCCGGGGCTGCCACCTAGGGCCACTGGGTAACGACAGCTCGCATACCGAGGTCGATTGCCACCAGTGGGTGGTCGGTGCCAGCCTCATGCACGTGCCGACGGGCTTGTTCGTCAGCGGCGGCTACGTCAACTTCACCGACGACAACCGCCAGCTCGTGCTCGGCCCTGGCGTCGATGATAACGACGAGGCTTGGTACGTGCACGCCGGCATCGAGCAGAAGTGGTTCGCCGCTGGCAAGACCACCATCTACGGCGAGTACGGCGAGCAGGAGAACGGCAACTTCGTGTCGGTCGAGAGTGGCGGTCTCGCTTCCCACGGCGGCAAGACCATGAGCTACTGGGGCCTGGGGCTCGTGCAGAGCGTCGACGCCGCAGCTATGGACTTCTACCTGTTCTACCGGCAGCTGTCGGTCGAGATCCCGGAGGACTTGCTGGCAGCTGGCGCGGAGGATCTACAGCTGGTCGGTGCCGGCGCCATCATCCGGTTCTGATCGGAACGATACGTAGTCCTCTCAAGACCCAAGGGAGCCGCCCGATCCGGGCGGCTCTCTTCGTTTTCCCCTTCTCCTTCTCGAGGGGGGAGGGACGCGCCCCCTCGCGCCGGCGCCCCCTCTCACCGTCATCCCGGCGCAGGCCGGGACCCGCGCCAGCTTCGGCGTGCACTCGTTTGATCGGAGCACGCATCGGCAGCCTCGACCCTCGCGCAAGCGGCCCCTGGCGTGGATCCCGACCTGCGTCGGGATGACGACAGTGAATGCGGCCGCCGGCCTTTGCCGGTGCAGGCTGCACCGGCGTGATGGAGGGGGGCGGAGGACGATGATCCCGGCCCGCGCCGGCGCGCCGCGTGATTCCACTGTGGCAATGGAAATCCGCGCCTTTCCCATCTCCGCTGCGGCCACCACGCACCAACAATAGCGAAGAACACAAAACGAACATGTTTGGGTTTGCGCCCATTTTCGTGGCAAATGGGCCACAAATTTGCGGCTATCACCGAAGCAACGGCCCGCAAAGATTTGCCGCGGCGATAAAGCTGCATTAAGCATCCCTCACTACCGTTCGAGTCGTGTGCGGCTGGATCTCGTCTTCGAGGTCCGACGGGGACGGGCAGATCGAGCGATCGAAGCGCCCGTCTCGCAGGAAGCAAGCCCGGCGAGTACCGCGAGGGCCGCACCTTAAAGTTCCCTGAGTTGTCGAGGTTTCGCGTCGCGTTTCGCGTTCGGTTCGAGCCGCGTGCGCTCACGCGCGTGCGTGCAGCTCGGTCCGAACACGGGCTGTTGCCGGGCAGCGCGTGCTGCTTTCTGCAACCATCAGGAGACACTGTGGAGATGGAAATGATTGGGGGACTGAAGAAGACGACCAGTCGCTTGGCCATCGCTGCTGCCGCCGGCATGTTGGCCGCGGCGGCCGGCGGCTACGCAACGCAGGCGGTTGCGGCCGATCTCGGCGGCAATTGCTGCACGGACCTTGAGGAGCGCATCGCCGAGCTCGAGGCCACCACCGCCAGGAAGGGCAACCGCAAGGTGAGCCTGACCGTCTACGGCCAGGTCAACGAGATGGTGCTGTTCTGGGACGACGGCGAGATGGACGACGTCTACCAGGTCACCAACGACGTCAGCCGCGGCCGCTTCGGCTTCCGCGGCTCGGCCAAGATCGACAGCGACCTGTCGGCCGGCTACCGCATCGAGATCGGCATCCGCACCGCCAACTCGGCGGCGGTGTCGCAGTTCGAGGCGGAGCCGAGCGCAGACAACTTCGAGCCAGGCGACGACCTCGGCAGCGGCTTGGACCTCAGGCACATGTTCTGGTACATCCAGTCGCAGCGCCTGGGCACGCTGACCGTCGGCCAGACCGACACGCCGTCGTCGAGCACCTTTACACTGACGCTTGCCAATATCCCCATGATCGAGGCCGATCCCTCTAACATGGGCGCCGGAATGTTCGTTCGGCGGGCGGACAGGACGCTCAGCGACATAACCTGGGCCGACTTCATGCACCCGAACCAGGGCTCGCTGTCGCGGCGGAACGAAATCCTCTACACAACGCCGACCTGGGCTGGGTTCCAGGTGCAGGCCGCCTGGGGCGAGGATGATTTCTGGGCCGTGTCGCTGGCCTGGGCCGGCGAGCATCATGGCTTCCGGGCCGCGGCTAAGGTCGCCTACGCCGACATCAGCGACGCGGCGACGTTCGGCTACTGCGAACCGAGCGGTGGGAGCGACAGGAGTCATGCGGAGGTTGACTGCCATCACTGGGTGCTGGGTGCCAGCATCATGCATGTGGCGAGCGGCCTGTTCGTGAGCGGCGGCTACGTCAACTTCGAGGATGACAACCGCAAGGCGGCGCTCGGCTCGCAAGTCGACGATAACGACGAGGCCTGGTACATCCACTTCGGCATCGAGCAGAAGTGGCACGCGCTTGGCAAGACCACCATCTACGGCGAGTATGGTGAGCAGGAAAACGGTGCAGCCGTCGAGGAGGTGAAAACCGCCGGCTACGGCGACGAAACGGTCAGCTATTGGGGTGTCGGCATCGTGCAGAGCGTCGATGCGGCCGCCATGGACCTCTACCTCTTCTACCGGCAACTTTCGGTTGAGGTCCCGACCAGCATCCTTGGTATCGGAGCCGAGGACCTGTCCATGGTCGGCGCGGGCGCGATCATCCGGTTCTGATCGGCCGCGGTCTGCCTCACAAGCAATCGGAGAGCCGCCCGCCGGGCGGCTCTCTTTCTTGAGGGTGCGTATACCGTTCACAAGCGTTGAAGTTGCCTATCGGCAACATGGCGTGCCGGGCACACCGAGGGGGAGAAATGGTCATGGATCCCCAACCAAACTGGTTTCGCGCTTGCGTGAGCGGGCGATCATGCGCACATTCCGCCCATGTGGAAGCAATGGCTGACCTGCGGGGTCGGAACATGAGATCGTTGAGCGCAACAGCGCTGGCGGTGCTGCTGATGGGCGTCGGCAGCGCCGCCTTGGCGTTCCAGGAGCAAGGCGGGGCGTCTGCGCCGCCGCCAGCCACCAACACGGCGCCGGCCGAGGCGGCTGAGTCCAAGGGCGTAGCGCTGACCCCGACCGAGGTCATGCCCAAGGGGGGCAGCGGCACCAAGATCCGCATTCCTGGCCTGGGTGTGATCGGCGAAATCCCCAAGATGGATTTCGGCCTTGAGCTGCTGTATGGGGCCTCGGAACCCAAGGCGCTCGAGCAGGACCCGAACGAGGCGAGCGGCGTGATGCTGCGGGGAACCATCCCGCTGAGCAAGCCCGGCCGCTGATTGAGCCGGCGATCTGGATCGGCCCGCCCGCGTCGCTTGGCGCCGGGCGGGCGGTTTGTCTGTGCCCCCGCTCAACGCCCGCCTTAAGGTTAGTTTTCAACAGGCCGCCCGAACCGGCCCTGGCGCGGCCATAAAGTAGCCCCGAAGCCCGCGCAGGGGTGCAAAAGTCATTGAAAATGACGGGGGAGTTTGCATGCGGTTCAGGGTGGTGGCGTGCCTGGTTGCGTTGTGGCCGTGGGCGACGGGTGCATCGGGCGAGAACGGGCAGCTCTTTGGCGAGAGCCTGCGGGCGGCCGTGTCCGGCAAAACCGTTTACCTTGCAACGCCCGTAGGAGCACTCCCCATCAGCTATCGCCCAAACGGTACCATGCTCGGCCGCTCCGGCCGGCTCGCCATGTACGTTGGCTCGGAGTCCGACTACGGCACCTGGTGGATCTCCCGGGATCGGCTGTGCCAGCGCTGGGACACCTGGCTCGAGGGTAAGGCCTACTGCTACACCATGCGGCGCGATGGCGACGTGGTGCACTGGAGCCGCAACGACGGCCGTACCGGCACGGCCATGATCGCCCGCTGATCGGCGGCTCCCGACGTAGCAGTTGGAATTGCGCGTTCCGAAGGCCGCCGCCCGTGGCTACTAAAACCGCCCGCCGCTCCCCGCGCAACTCTGGACGCGTCCGCTAGTCCGAGCAGGTAATGATGAACCGGCCGAGCACGCGCGAACGGTGCCGCCGAGCGTCGGGCTGCTGGGGTCGCACAATCGAGATTCCAACGGAACCTGGGCACTGGTGCTGCTACATGCTAAAATAGTTTAATGACGATCGATACGCTCGAGATCGCCAAGAAGTTGGAGGCAGCCGGCATGCCGAAGGGGCAGGCCGAAGCCATTACTGAGGTACTCGGGTCGCTTGCCTACGACGAACTTGTGACCAGGGAGTATCTCGATCGGCGTTTGCTGCAGCACACGATCGCCGTTGTCGCCTCAGTTGCTGCGATCGCCGGCCTGTTCAAGTTGTTCTCCTAACCGGACTCTCCCATACGGCGCGATGGCGACGTGGTGCACTGGAGCCGCAACGACGGCCGTACCGGCACGGCCATGATCGCCCGCTGATCGGCGGCCGGCGCGTCAGCCGTCCAGTCCGCCATCAGGCGGAGCGACGGGCCCGCGCCGTAGGCCTCGTGGACGTCTCGGCCCATGGAGTGACCCATGATGGCGCGGCTGACGCTCGCCGGCATGCCGATCTCGCGGGCCAGCGTTCGCCAAGTGTGACGCAGGGAGTGCATGGTGAGGGTCCGGTCGGCCAGCCCGGCCTTGTCGCGCAGAAATACCGATACGTAGCGCTGGAAGCGGTCCGAGCGCCATTTTTCGGGATCGAACAGCCACGGCCCGGGCACGGAGGCAGCATAGCGGGCGAAGGCGGCACACGCAGGGTGCAGCGGAATATCGCGCTCCGAAAAGCGATTCTTGATGGAGCCGAAGCGGTCGTGCACGCGCAGGACCGGCACCCCGAACAGCGTGGTAACGTCCTCCACCCTCAGCTGCGTGACCTCGCCCGACCGCATCCCATGATAGGCGCAGATGCGGACAATCCACTGGAAGGCCTCCGGCTCGTCCGCCATGGCAGCGAAGATGGCGCGCACGTGGTGGGGCTCGAACGGCCGCCGCCGCTGCCGGTCGGCGAACTTGCCGGCCACTTTCCTCACCCTGACGCCGGCCGCCGGGTTGTGGTCGACGAGCCCCTCCGACAACGCCACGGCGAACAGCCGGTGGATGGATTCAAGGTACTGGGTCGCCGTGCGGTGCGACAGCGACATGTTCTCCACCGCATCCCGGAACCTCATGATGTGCTCGCGGGTGACGTCGCGGGGCCGTCGGGCGTCGGCAGCTTTGACAAAGAGCTCGACCCGCCGCCGCATCTGCTGCACGGTTCTCGCTGCGCGCGGCTGCGCCACGCGCTGCCAGACCCCCACCAGCGCCGTTACGCTGTCGATGCCGTCGCTCTTGGACGCCTCAGGCGCGGTCGCCGCTGCCGACGTTGCGGAAGCGAGCGGCTGGGGCAGTTCGAGCGTCGGCAGTGTGGCGGGCGGGCTGAGCAGACGGCAGTCGATGCCAGGGCCGACAATACCGTTGGCGAGGGTGGCGTGGCCGCCGATATCTCGCGGCGTGGTGCCGTTGGCCGCCGCTCCGTTGGCTTGTAGCGCGGTCCGCAGGCGTGCGATTTCCTGCTTGTAGCGCAGCGCCAGCGTGAGGGCGGCGACGCGCGCCTCCGTTTCGGCGACCGTGCCGAGGTACTGGCGCCACATCTTTCGATTGAGCAATCCCCTCAGGTCGGCGGGGACGGCCATCTGGAAGCGGAAGCCCGGACCGTGGCGGATGAGGTAGTGACTATGGCGTGACACGCAGGCTCAACTCGTTCACTCTTGGGAACCTTCCGTTCACTTCAACGGAAACCCCAGCTCCGTTATGTGAAAAATCTACCCCACCAAATACCCCAATCCGGCCGAGCAAGGGAGATTTGCTCAGTCGGCAGCTAAGGTTTTGGATGGAATAGATTCAAGAAAACGACAGCGCTGTGGCTGTCATGCCACGCTCAGGCCGGCCTATCGCGATCCTTTGGCGGATCCTCGGACGGAGGTGTGGCGGGCCTTGGTCGAGCTTTGGCGCAGATGGAAGCCGCCCAGCGGGCGGCTTCCGGTGTTGTGGAGGAATCACCTGTGGTTGGATCAGAACCGGATGATCGCGCCGGCCCCGACCATCGACAGGTCCTCAAGACTGGTAGTGCCGGCGTCGAATTGGACTTCTGGCGACAATTGCCGGTAGAAGAGGTAGAAGTCCATCGCGGCGGCGTCGACGCTCTGGACGAGGCCGAGACCCCAGTAGCTCAGGGTCTTGCCGCCATGAGCCTGAAGAAGCCCGCCACCCAGGAGTCCTAGGTTGCCGTTCTCCTGCTCGCCGTACTCGCCGTAGATCGTCGTCCTGCCGAGCGCGAACCACTTCTGCTCGATGCCGCCGTGCACGTACCAAGCCTCGTCGTTGTCGTCGGCAAGCGGCAGGACCTGACGCCGAATGTTGTCCGTGAAGTTGACGTAACCACCGCTGACAAAGAGGCCAGTCGGAACGTGCATGAGACTAGCGCCTACGACCCAATGGTGGCAGTCGACCTCTGCGTGGGAATCATCGCTGAAGGGCGCACCCTCCACGTGACAGCCCCGGGTGCTCCCACCAGTGCCCGCCGCACCCAGAGGAAACGTTGCCGAATCGCTGATGTCCGCGTACGCAACCTTCGCTGCCAGCCTAAAGCCGGAAAACTCCCCAGCATAGGCGAGCGATACGGCCCAAAAGTCGGCCTCTCCCCAGGCCGCCGAGAACTGGAAGCCGGCGAACTCCGGACTGGTGTACATCACCTCGTTGCGCCGCGACAGCGAGCCCTGTGTTGGATGCATGAGGTTTTGAAAGAATACGCCTCTGAGGACGCCAAACTCGTCCCGTAGGCGCATTCCGGCCCCCATGTTGGTGGGGTCCGCCTCGATGTGCGGGATGTTGGCGAGCGTCAGCGTGAACGTGCTCGATGAGGGCGTGTCGGTTTGACCGACGTCCAGCCTTCCGAGCGTTTGCGACTGGATGTACCAATGCGCGTGTCGCAGATCGAGACCGCCGCCAAAGTCATCGCCCGGGTTGAAGGTGTTTATAGCCCCCGTCACGTCGTTGAACTGTGAGACATCGGCCGAGTTGGCGGTGCGGATGCCGATCTCGATGCGGTAGCCGGCCGACAGGTCGCTGTCGATCTTGGCCGAGCCGCGGAAGCCGAAGCGGGTGCGGCTGACGTCGTTGGTGACCTGGTAGACGTCGCTCATGTCGCCGTCGTCCCAGAACAGCACCATCTCGTTGACCTGGCCGTAGACGGTGAGGCTCACCTTGCGGTTGCCCTTCCTGGCGGTGGTCGCCTCGAGCTCTGCCACCCGCTCCTCGAGATCGGCGCAGCAGATCTCAGCTCCTATCGAGGAGCTGGGATCGGGAATGAACATGCGAAATTAAGTGAACGCAGTGGCAACCCTCGCCCTTTGCGAGCGCGATGGCGGTGGGCAAGTACCCACCACAATACCCCACGACGGAGCGCTGGCGCCCTGTGCGTCCGAAGGCGTGCGCTACCCCAATCAATACCCCGCCCTAAATGCCGACAATGGCGCGATAATCGCAAAGATGCCACGTTCCGCCGCACAGCATTTCAGAGGCCGGAATAACGGTTGGAGATGTCGGCAATGCCGCCCACGGCTCCGGATGGCGGATGGGGAGGGATTCGAACCCCCGAGAGGCGTGAGCCCCTTCCGGTTTTCAAGACCGGCGCCTTAAACCACTCGGCCACCCATCCGCGTGCCGCAGCGCCTTCCGCTTAGCCGTTTGCTCCTCTGGCGACAAGGCGCGCTCGGGCCCGAGGGTGAGGGCCGCAACACGCATTGGCCGTTGACGGGGAGGCTTGCGAGCCACGATAGTGGCACGCGCCGGATCGGAGCCGGAGCCAGCGCCCGGCACGCGCAACCCTTGACACGCTCGGACATGACGCACCGTCGGCGGCACGCATCGAGTGCACTTCTCTTTCTGCTGCTCGTGCTGGCGAGTTGGAGCACGGCCACCGCGCAAAGCGGCGTGTTCACGTCGAAGGCGAAACAGGCCGTCCTGATGGATGCGGCAAGCGGCGCCATCCTGTTCCAGCTCAACGCCGACCAGCTTGTGCCGCCGGCCAGCATGAGCAAGCTGATGACGCTTGCCGTCGTCTTTCGGGAGCTCAAGGCCGGACGCATCAAGGGCTCGGATCAGTTCTTGGTCAGCGTGAACGCCTGGCGGCGGGGCGGGGCCCCCTCCGGCACCTCGGCGATGATGGTGCCGGTCGGCACCCGCGAGAGCCTCGATGATCTTCTGCAGGGCATCATCGTGCAGTCGGGCAACGATGCGGCGATCGCCGTGGCCGAAGGGATTGCCGGCAACGAGGCGGCCTTCGCCAAAATGATGACCGAGGAGGCGCGCCGCATCGGGCTCACGCGGTCGACGTTTCAAAACGCGACCGGCCTCGATCATCCCGAACACCTGATGACCGTGCGCGAGCTTGCCGTCCTCGCCCGCCACATCATCCACGAGTATCCGAGCTTCTACCCGCTGTTCTCGCAAAAGGAGTTCCGCTACCGCCGCCACCGCTTCATCAACCGCAATCCTCTGCTGTTCCTCGACCCTACGGTCGATGGCCTCAAGACCGGGTTCGTCAAGGCGAGCGGCTACGGCATGGTTGTTTCCGCCCGGCGGGACGGTCGGCGGCTCATCGCCGTCATCAACGGCTGCGAGAGCGATGCGGAGCGGCGCGAGGAGGCGCGCCGGCTGCTCGACTGGGGTTTCGCCAACTATGCGCACTTCAAGATATTCGATGCGGGCGAGGAGGTCGGCTGGGCGCGCGTATGGGGCGGCGACCGGTTCTATTTGCGGCTCACGGGTGACGGCGACGTCACCATTGTCATGCCCAAGGTCGCCGCCGCCTCGGGCCAGCGGCTCAAGGGCGAGATCATCTACGCCAGTCCGTTGAAGCCGCCCATCAAGAAAGGTCAGCACGTTGCCACGCTCAGGGTGATCAGCACCGTGGGGGCGGTGAGCGAGGTGCCGCTATATGCCGGCGAGGACATCGAGCCGGGCGGCTTGGTGCGCCGCGGGCTCGATTCGCTCGCCCACCTGGCCTTCGGCTGGATGCGCTGATCCGCCTACCCCTGTCGCCCGGTCCGTGCCGGGATGGTAGGCTCCGCCTCCGACAGCAGAAGATGCGATCTGCAACCGATGGCGCGTGGCAAGTTCATCACCTTCGAAGGCGGGGAGGGCGTGGGCAAGTCCACGCAGGCCCGGCTGGCGGCCGAACGCCTTGAGCGACAGGGCATCGCCACGGTGCTCACGCGCGAGCCGGGCGGCACGCCGTTCGCCGAAGAGGTGCGGGACCTGCTGCTCGGGGCGAGCCACGCCCCGCGTGGGCCGCTGGCCGAGGCGCTGCTCTTCTACGCCGCGCGCAGCGATCATCTCGATCGCGTGATCAGGCCGGCACTCGCAGCGGGCCGCTGGGTGGTCTCCGACCGGTTCTCCGATTCAACCCGCGTCTACCAGAACCTTGCCGGCGGGTTGACCGACGAGGCGTTCGCCACGCTCGAGCGGCTAGTCGTGGCGCCGACGGCCCCCGATCTCACGCTGGTTCTCGATATTCCGCCCGAGGAGGGGCTGCGGCGTGCCGCGCTGCGCCGCGTGGCCGACACGGGGGCCGACCGGTTCGAGGCCCGCACGCTCGACTTTCACCGCCAGCTGCGCGAGGGGTTCCTCGCGGTGGCCGCCGCCGAGCCGGAGCGCTGTGTCGTCATCGACGCGGCCGGAGCGGAGGCGGGGGTCGCCGCCAGAGTATGGGCGGTATTAGAGGCGCGCCTGTTGGCCGGGAGCGCCTGATGGCGCGCAGTCCTTCCCTCATTGAAGTCGAGGACCTGCCCGAGCCCGACCGGCTCGAGGGCTTCCCGCATCCCCGCGAGAGCGAGCGCATCTGGGGACATGGCGCGGCGGAGAGAATGCTTGCCCAGTCGCTCACCGCCGACCGCCTGCACCACGCCTGGCTGCTGACCGGTCGCGAAGGGATTGGCAAGGCGACGCTCGCCTATGCCGTAGCGCGGTTCGCGCTGGCCAAGCCTGAGGAGCGCGGGCAGGGCGCCCATCCGCTCGATGTCGATCCATCGACCTCGGCGGCCCGGCAGGTTCGCGCACTCTCCCACCCCGGGCTCATCGTGCTGCGCCGCCCCATTGATCCGAAAAGCAAACGGTTCTCCTCGGCAATTCCGGTTGATGAGGTGCGGCGGCTGCGCAGCTTCCTCGGCCACACGGCCGACGCCGGCGCCTGGCGCGTCGTCATCGTCGATCGGGCCGACGAACTCAATCAGAGCGCGGCCAACGCGCTGCTCAAATCGCTCGAGGAGCCGCCGCCGCGCACGGTATTTCTGCTCGTTTCCTCCGCGCCGGGCCGCCTTTCTGCCACCATCCGCTCCCGCTGCCGCAGGCTTGAACTTGCCCCGCTCGCGTCAGCCGATCTGCACGCGGCAGCGGCGGCCGCCTTCCAAGCGGCCGGCGAGCCCTGCCCCGGCGGCGCCGAATGGGAACGCCTGGCACGGCTTGCCCGCGGCAGCGTGCGCGCCGTGCTGAGCCTTTCCAGCAGCGGGGGCATTAAGCTCCACGACACGGTAGCCGGGCTCTTCTCCGGGCTGCCGCGCATCGACTGGCAAGTCGCGCACGCGCTCGCCGACGAGCTGACCGCCAGCGGCGCGGAGCAGCGCTTCGAGACCTTCTTCGACCTGCTTCTGGATCAACTCGCCGCGCTGGTGCGGGCGGCGGCAACGGGGCAGGGGGAAGCCGACCTTGGGCGCCTTGCCGCCCGCCTCGTCGAACCCGGCGGGCTTGCCTCCTGGGCTGAGCTATGGGAAACAGTCGTCCGCGAGAAGGCCGACACGCTCGCCCTCAACCTCGACCGCAAAGCCCTGATCCTGGATACGCTCACCCGGCTCGAGGCGGTATCGCGCGGCTAACTCGCAAACAAGTCGCACCGCAAGCCCGCCGCCAGAGCTTCCACGTATGGGCAGGTTCGGATCAGTTTGGTTGGGCCCCTTCGCCCGAATGTGAGGCCAAGCGCCTCGGCGCCTCATTGGGGGTGCCGCGAGACCCTGCAACCTCCCTCAGAAACGGGGCCGCAAGACCATGAGCCGGCAGAAGAAATTTTATATCACCACGCCCATTTTTTATCCCAATGGCGCACCCCACATCGGTCACGCCTACACCGCGCTGGCCACCGACGCCATTGCTCGCTTCGAGCGGCTCGACGGCAGGGACGTGTTCTTTCTCACCGGTACCGACGAGCACGGCCTCAAGATGAAACAAACGGCCGAGGCCGAGGGGCTCACGCCCAAAGCGCTTGCCGACCGCAATTCCGAGGTGTTCCGCCAGATGATGATGGCGCTCGACATCTCGCAGGATGACTTCATCCGCACCACCGAGCCCAGGCACCATCGTGCGTCGGAAGAAATCTGGCGGCGCATGGAGAAGGCCGGCGACATCTACCTCGGCAAGTACGCCGGCTGGTACTCGGTACGCCAGGAAGCCTATTTCGACGAGAAGGAGACGACGCTCGGTCCCGACGGCGTGCGGCGCGAGCCGCTGGGCTCACCCGTGACGTGGACCGAGGAGGAGACGTATTTCTTCCGCCTGTCGGCCTATCAGGAAAGGCTGCTCGCCCACTACAACGCGCACCCCGATTTCATTCTGCCGCTCGAGCGGCGCAACGAGGTGGTGAGCTTCGTGCGGGCGGGGCTCGAGGATCTGTCGATCTCACGCACCACGCTCGACTGGGGAATCAAGGTGCCGGGCGCGCCGCACCACGTCATGTACGTGTGGGTCGATGCGCTGACCAACTACCTCACCGGGGCCGGCTTTCCCGATGAGCGGAGCCCGCTCTGGCGCTATTGGCCGGCCGATGTGCACATCATCGGCAAGGACATCGTTCGCTTCCATGCCGTCTACTGGCCCGCCTTCCTACTGTCGGCAGGGCTCGAGGTGCCGAGGCGCGTGTTCGCGCACGGCTTCCTCAACAACCGCGGGGAGAAGATGTCGAAGTCGGTCGGCAACGTCGTCGACCCGTTTGACCTCGTGAAGGGCTATGGCGTCGACCAGGTGCGCTACTTCTTCCTGCGCGAGACCACCTTCGGGCAGGACGGCAGCTACAGCCACGAAGCGATCGTCAATCGCATCAATGCCGACCTCGCCAACGACCTTGGCAACTTGGCGCAGCGCTCACTGTCGATGATCGCCCGCAGCTGCGGGGGGCGCATTCCAGAACCGGCCGCGCTTACGACGGCCGACGAGACCATCCTCGCCGCTGCCGATGCGCTCTATGCCCGTTGTCGGGAGGCGATGGACCGGCAGGGCCTCAAGCAATACCTCGATGCGGTGTGGGCAGTGATCGCCGACGCCAACCGGTATTTTGCCGGCGAGGAGCCGTGGGCCAAGAGCAAGAGCGACCAGAAGCGGCGCGACACGATCCTGTACGTGACGGCGGAAGTCGTGCGGCAAGTGGCAATTCTCGCTGCGCCTGTGATGCCGTCCTCGGCGGGCAAGCTGCTCCATCAGCTCGGCCAGCCCGCCGAAAGGCAGACCTTCGCCCACCTCGGTCCTGCGGGCCGGCTGGTGCCCGGCACGCTCCTACCAGCCCCGACCGGCGTCTTTCCGCGCTACGTCGGTTCCGAGGCAAGACCTGATGCTGGTTGACCATCACTGCCATCTCAACTTCCCGCAGTTCGCGGACCTAAACGCCGTCCTAGAGCGTGCGCGAGCGGCCGGCGTCGGGGCGTTTGTGACCATCTCCACGCGCATCCGTCGGCTGGCAGACTTGCTCGCCATCGCCGCGGCGCACGAGGACGTGTTCTGCTCGGTCGGAACCCATCCCCACTATGCGCACGAGGAGCTCGACATTCCGCTGCAAGAGATCGTGCGCCTTGCGCAGCACCACAAGATCGTAGCCATCGGCGAGGCCGGTCTTGACTACCACTACAAGCGCAGTCCGCCCGAAGCGCAGGCAGAGAGCTTCCGGCGCCACATTGCGGCGGCGCGCGAGACAGGCCTGCCCCTCGAGATCCACAGCCGTGACGCCGACGGCGATACCGCCCGCATCCTTGAGGAGGAGCACGCCAAGGGTCCGTTCCCGGCCATCCTGCACTGCTTCACCGGCGGCGAGGACCTGGCCCGACGAGCTCTGGCGCTAGGGCTTTACGTTTCGTTTTCGGGCGTCGTCTCGTTCAAGAAATCGGACGCGCTTAGGGCCGTGGCCAGGGCCGTGCCGCTCGAGCGACTGCTGGTCGAGACCGATGCACCCTACCTTGCGCCCGAGCCCCACCGGGGAAAAACCAACGAGCCGGCGTTCGTGGTGCACACGGCGGCGGTGCTCGCCAACGTCAAAGGCGTTGCGCCAGAGGAACTTGCCGCCGTCACGACCGGCAACTTCGTCCGCCTCTTCACCAAGGTGCCGCGCACGGCACTGGCGAGGCTGAGGCCGTGAGCTACCGCTTCACCATCCTCGGATGCGGCTCCTCGGCGGGCGTTCCCCGGATCGGCAACGACTGGGGAAGCTGCGACCCGCGCAACCCGCGAAACCGGCGGCGGCGCGCGACCGCGCTCGTGCAGCGCCGCGAAACCGGCCATCGGGTGACCGCGCTGATCGACACCGGGCCCGATTTGCGCGAACAGCTCCTCGAGGTCGGCGTGGGTCGCATCGACGGTGTCGTCTATACCCACGATCACGCCGATCACACTCACGGCATCGACGATCTCAGGATGGTCGCCTACACCATGAAGCGGCGCGTCGACGTGTGGTTCGATGCGGCGACCCGCGACAGTATGCTGACACGCTTCGGCTACTGCTTTTCATCACGACCGGGGAGCAGCTATCCGCCAATCCTGATCGCCAACGAGATCCGTCCGCCGGAGCCGGTGCGGGTGGCGGGCGAGAGGGGGTACATCGACTTCCTGCCCATCGTGCAGGAGCACGGCGAGATCCCGTCGCTCGGCTTCCGTATCGCGGATCTTGCCTATTCGCCGGACGTGAGCGGGCTGTCGGAGAGCTCGGCGGCAATGCTCCTTGGCCTCGATGTGTGGATCGTCAATGCGCTGAGGTACACGCCGCACCCGAGCCACTTCACCGTCGGCCAGGCGCTCGAATGGATCGCAAAGCTCAAGCCGAAGCGAGCGATCCTCACCCACCTCCACATCGATCTTGACTACGAAACGCTCAAGCGCGAGCTCCCCGCCAACGTGGAACCCGCCTACGACGGCATGGTCATCGAATTCTGACGGCCTGCCGCGTCACGCGCGGCGGCGAAAGGGGAACACCTGGCCGTTGGCGGTGAGCGAGGGGAGGGCAAGATCGACGAACATCGGTGCTACGTCCTCCGGTGCCGGCAGCGTGTTCGGATCCTCACCCGGAAAGGCCTTGGCGCGCAGGGCGGTGCGAACCGGCCCCGGATCGACGAGGTTGGCGCGCACTGGCGTGTTTTCGATTTCTCGGGCATACGTCTTGACCAGCGTTTCAAGACCCGCCTTGGAAGTCGCGTACGGCCCCCAGTAAGCGCTGGGCTCGCCTGCGGCGCCGGAGCCGACGAAGATGGCGCGGCCGGCATCGGAGCGACGCAGCAATGGATCGCAGGTCCGGATCAGGCGCCAGTTCGCCGTCAGATTGACGTCGAGCACGCTTTGCCAGGCATCGCTGGTGACATGGGCGAGCGGGGACACGGGGCCCAACACGCCGGCGTTGCCGACCAGGATGTCGAGCCTGTCCCACCTCTGGTACAGGCTTGGCCCCAGCGCATCGACCTTCTCCCCGCGTGTGAGATCGAGTTCAACCAGGGTGGCGGTCCCCCCGCCCGCGCGCACTTCGTCGTCGAGCTCCTCGAGCGCGCCGACCGTGCGTGCAAGGATCACCACGTGCGCACCCTCACGGGCGAGCGCCAGGGCGACCGCCCGGCCGATGCCGCGCGAGGCACCGGTGACGAGGGCGATGCGGCCGGCAAGTCGCTTTTCCGACACGGTGCACGATCTCGCTATCTCTTGGGGGCGGTGGAGCCGCCACCTTCGCTCATGTCACGCAGGTCACGGAAGCTCTCCCTCGCCTTCTCGTAGGCCTTGCCCGTCGCCTCCCTGGCCGTGTCGAGCAGCGGCCTCGCCCTGCTGCGGGCCTCGTCGGTGAGCTGCATGAGCCGGTCCACGCTCGATGCGGAAATCTCCTTGGTGCGCCGCCACATGCGGGTGAGGATGCCGGGCTGCACCATGGTCTCTTCGGACTTCAGCGCGCGCAGCGTTGCGATCATGTCGCGATGATCGAGGCGCGCCTTCTCCTCGCCGATGCGTTCGCTGGCACCGGTGAACAGAACGAGCGGGGTGCAAGCGGTAACGACCTTGCGCGCGGACTTGAGCCAACCGGCGCTGGTGACGTGGGTCTCCTGCGCGAAGTAGATCTTCTGGCCGTCCACGTGCTGGCGCAGGATGTTGCGGTCGATCACCGGGATCACATGACCGCCCAGTTCCTCGATCAGCCTGAAGCGCTCATTGTCGGGGTCGGGGAACTGCACGAACAGGGAGACGCCGTCGTTGGCGCTGAGCGCCGAGCGTATGGCCTCCTCGGTACTGTCGGCGTAGCTGACGGACCCTGCCCGCCCCAGGCCGTCGGCATCGATGCGCTGGAGAAAGCGGAAGGTACCGGCGCTGCCCGAACCCCTGGGCGGTAGGAAGAATCTCAGCTTGCTCGCAAATACGGCGACCTCGCCCCAGTTCTGGATGTCGGGGTTGCGGGTCAGCGCGAACACGCATTCGCGGATGTCGTCCATCCTGATCTTGACGAAGGCGTCTGCACCACCGAGCCCTGCGTTCTCCAGCGCGAACACGTCCGCCTGCGCGTAGCCGAGCTCTTGGGGGTTGCGGGCGACGCGCCGCATGTTCTCGGCCGAGCCCGCCGAGGTAACGCAGGCATAATCGAACCTGGCCGCGGCGAGGTGCCTGACGATCGCAGGGCAGAAGCTCGTGTGATAGGCGCCCGCAGCACCCGCCGTGTTGATGGCGGAGGCCGCGCCGGCACCACTGGCGGCGAGCGCCGCCGGCACAGCGATGGCCAGTGTTGCCCCAATCCTCATCGCATGAGGCTCCTGCTTTCGGAGTGCTCCGGTCGCGGGCCGGCGATCCTCTAGGGGCAACATAGTGGGGTGTGTCGTCAAGCAACAGCCTGTCAATGGGGCGGACGGGCCCCTTCAGGGCACGAACCTCACGTAGTGAATGGGTGGGAAGCGGGCAGCTACAGCACCCCAGGTCTTGCCCTGGTCCTCCGACACCCACAAGCCGCCGGTGGTGCTGCCGATGACCAATCGATCGCCCGTGGCATCGACATCGAGGCCGTGGCGGTAGACGAGATCATAGGAGTGTCGCTGCGGCAGGCCGTTGCGCAAAACTTCGAACGTCCTGCCGCCGTCCCTCGTCTGGGTCACTACCAACGCGCCCCCGACCGGGACCCGCTGCTCGTCCTTGATGGCGGGGACGAACCAAGCGACGTCGGGGTTCTTCGGGTGAACCGCAACAGCGAAGCCGAAGTTGGAGGGCTCGACGCCTACCGCTTCCTGCCAGCTCAAGGCGCCGTCCCCGGAATAGAAGATGCCGTTGTGGTGCTGCACCCACAGGCGATCGGGGCTCGAACGGCATTGCGCCAGACGATGCACATCCTGGATGTTGGGATCGCTGCGGCGCTCGGGCGGCATGTAGGCGGCCCACATGCCTTCGCCGCAGCAGGCCCAGGTGCCGCCGCCATCCTTCGTCACCCAGACGCCGCCGCAGGAGACGGCGACGCGCACCGTGCGGGAAGCGCGGGGGTCGACGCAGATGGAATGAATGCCCGGAAGGTCGGCACCGCCGCCGAACCACTCCTTGCGCTTGGGATGCTCCCACAACGCGCGCACAAGCTCCCAGCTCGAGCCGTTGTCGGCAGAGCGGAACAAGCCACCCGGGATCGTACCGCACCAGAGCACGCCGGGCTCGTCCGGTCCGCCCGCCTCGAGCGTCCACAGCTTGACGGTGGTCCATGGGATCGTTTTGCCCATGCCGTCGGTATGGTCTCTCCCTCTGGCTGCTTGGGGTAGGCCGGTGCGGCGCATTCCCGCCAGGGTTTGCCGGCGCCCTCCGAGCGGTGCAGCTTGACGCCGAAGTGGCCGTGCTCGAGGGCCGCATAAAGGGCACCGTCGCGGGGATCGGCGAGCACGGCCGAGACGTTGTCGCCGAGAAACTCGACCTGGGCGAGTGTCCACTCACGGCTCTTGCGTTCGAGCGTGAACAGGCCCTTGCGCGTCGCCACCAGGATGCGGTCACTCATGAGCTGGGATCCTTTCCCATTGCGACAATCCAATCAGCCGCCCGAAAGGGCCTGCAGCACATAAACCGTCGTATCCTCGGGAACGGCATCGGAAAGATGGACACGGTCGCGTACGCGCGCCGCGCCGATGAACACCGTCATGTGCTTACGGAGCGCGCCCTGATCGTCGAGCACATAGCTGCGCATCTGCTCGTTACCTGCAAAGGCCGCATCGAGCACCTCGCGAAGCGTCGCGCCGTGGACCTCGACGGTGGCGGAGGGCACGTGCCGGGCAAGATTAGGCGTGGATACGACTTTGGCCATTCCATCCGGGCTCGACGGAGGAGAGCAATAGCGGCGGAATGGCGCAGAAGCATGGCAAAGGCGACCCCCGCCCAATGCTTATGGCAACGCCTCAGCTCGCCTCGGTGAGCAGCGAGAGCTGACGCGGGCTCGGGCCGCCATTCAGGTCGGTAAGCTCCGTCGGATAATCACCGGTGAAGCAGTGATCGGAGAACTGCGGGCTCAACGCATCGCGCTTCTCGAAGCCCATGGCGCGATAGAGGCCGTCCACCGACAGGAAGGCCAGGCTGCTAGCACCCATGAAGGCCCGCATCTCCTCCAGGCTCATCTTCGCCGCCAGCAGATCTTCCCGCAGCGGGGTGTCGATGCCGTAGTAGTCGCCGTACTTGATCTGCGGACTGGCGATGCGCATGTGAACTTCGCGCGCTCCCGCCTCGTACATCATCGCCACGATCTTCTTCGAGGTCGTGCCGCGCACCACGCTGTCGTCGATCAGTGCGATCCGCTGTCCACGGATCACTGCCCGGTTAGCGGAGTGCTTGAGCTTGACGCCGAGCTGGCGGATCTGCTGCTCTGGCTCGATGAACGTCCGTCCGACGTAATGGTTGCGGATGATGCCGAGTTCGTAAGGCAGCGCAGAAGCCTGAGCGAAGCCGATGGCGGCGGGAACGCCTGAATCGGGAATCGGCACGACTACGTCGACGTCGGCCGGGGCCTCGCGCGCCAGCTCGGCTCCCATCGCCTTCCTCACCTCGTAGACGTTGCGCCCGCCCACGATCGAGTCCGGCCGGGCAAAATAGATGTACTCGAAGATGCAGGGGCGCGCCGGACGCAGCGGGAAGGGGCGGTGGCTCTCCAGCCCGCGCTCGGCGGTGATGACCACCACCTCGCCGTTCTCCACCTCGCGCAGGAACTCGGCGCCAACGATATCGAGCGCACAGGTCTCCGAGGCAAGAACAAAGGAGGAGCCCAAGCGGCCGACAACGAGCGGGCGGATACCGACCGGGTCGCGGGCACCGATCAGCATGTCGTTGGTGAGGCATACGAAGGCATAGGAGCCCTCGAGCTGGCGCAGCGCCTCGATCAGCCGCTCCACGATGCGCCGCTTCTGCGAGCGCGAGATCAGGTGGAGAATGACCTCGGTGTCCGAGGTGGACTGGCAGATGGCGCCGGACTTGACGAGCTCGCGCCGCAGGGTCAGCGCATTGGTCAGGTTGCCGTTGTGGGCGACGGCGAAGCCGCCGGTGTCGAGGTCGGCGAACAGCGGCTGCACGTTGCGCAGGATGGTGTCGCCGGTGGTCGAGTAGCGCACGTGGCCGACGGCCATGTTGCCGGCGAGGCGGTGAATGACCTGGGCCTGGTTGAAGCTGTCGCCGACGAGACCTAGTCGCCGCTCTGAGTGAAAATGCTCGCCATCGAAGGTGACAATGCCCGCCGCCTCCTGGCCGCGGTGCTGAAGGGCGTGGAGCCCGAGCGCGGTGATGGCCGCGGCGTCCGGGTGGCCCAGAATGCCGAATACACCGCATTCCTCGCGCAGCCGGTCATCGCCATAGCGCGGGGCGCCGCCCCGCGGCGCCGAGAGAGCCCCACGACACTCATTCATCTGCGCCTCCCGCTTGCGCTCCGACGACCGCCGCTTTCGATCCCAGCCGGACTATTAGCCCGAGTCGGCTGGCTGAGCCGCACGCCGACCGTCATGCCGCATGACACATATATGAAGGCGCGCGACATGCAACAGGGCAGCTTGCCGGAAAGCCGTGCATGTCCCTGCAACCTATCCGCGCAGCCCGCCGCCCACTAGCCCTGCTGCTGGGGCTGCTGGTCGCCGGAGCCGCGGTTGAGCAGGCGATCGTAGAACCAGGTAAGCGTCGTCTCCAGCGAGCGGCCCGAGCTTTCCAGCATGGGCCGGGACTGGGCCTTGGTCACGATCAGGTGCTGGTCCTTCTCGGGCACGAATTTCTGATAGCCCATGAACAGGATGAGGACCAGCACGAAGCCGCGGCCGATGCCGAACAGGAAGCCGAGCACGCGGTCGATGAGCCCGACGCGGCTGTCCTGGATCGTGTCGGAGATATGCATGGTGATAAGATGGAGAACGACGAGGACGATGAGCCCGACGATCGCCGCCAGACCGGCCTGCACGACGACGGGAGGCATGCCGACCTGAGGCGCCATGTCGGCGGCGAGCGAGGCCTGGTGGAACCACACGTAAAGACCCGCCAAGGGACCGAGGATCCAAGACAAAATCGAGAGCAGTTCGCGCGACAGGCCACGGTTCATGGCTAGAAGGCCCGACAGGAGCGCAACCCCGACGAGCGCAGCGTCGAGATAGGTGAACTGCCCGAATATCATGGCACGACGGTCCCTGAAGACTTCGACTTGCCAGCCCCAGACGGTTTGCGAAGACCCCCTTGTTCACTGGCATGGCAGCAAGCCGTCCGCAAGCTGTTTGAGGTGAGCGACGCGCTCCAGTTCGAGGCCCGGCACCGCCCCGTCCAGTTCCGCCGCTGCCGGCACGACGGCGCGCTTAAAACCGAGTTTGTGGCCCTCCTTCAACCGCGCCGTGGTGTGGGCGGCGGGCCTCAGCGCGCCCGACAGACTGATCTCGCCGAAGTAAATCTGGCGCGCGGGCAGGGCCAGGCCCGAAAGCGACGAGAGCAGGGCCGCCGCCGCCGCGAGGTCGGCCGCCGGTTCGCCGATGCGCAGCCCCCCGGCGACATTGAGATAGACATCGTGCTGGGCAAAGCGCACGCCGCAGCGGGCCTCGAACACCGCAAGCAGCATCGAAAGCCGGTTGCCGTCCCAGCCGACCACCGCCCGGCGCGGTGTGCCAAGGGAACTCGGTGCAACCAGTGCTTGAAACTCGACGAGTAGCGGCCGGGTACCCTCGATGCCGGCGAACACCGCCGCGCCCGGGCATTCCGCGTCGCGATCGCCGAGAAAGAGCTCGGAAGGATTGGCCACCTCCCTAAGCCCATCGCCGGCCATGTCGAACACGCCGATCTCGTCGGTGGCGCCGAAGCGGTTCTTCACGGCACGCAAAATGCGATAGGGGTGGCCGCGGTCACCCTCGATGTAGAGCACGGTGTCGACCATGTGCTCGATCACCTTGGGCCCGGCGATCTGGCCGTCCTTGGTGATGTGGCCGACCAGCACCAGCGCGCTGCCCGACTGCTTGGCGAAGCGGATGAGGGCCTGGCTCGCCGCCCGGACCTGGCTCACCGTGCCGGGCGCTGCCTCGAGCGCTTCGGCCCACAGCGTCTGCACCGAGTCGATGACGACGAGATCGGGGCGCCGACCGCTTTCAAGCGTCGCAAGGATGTCGGCAAGATTGGTCTCGGCGGCAAAGCCGACCGGGGCCGCCGACAGGCCGAGGCGCTCGGCCCTCAGCCGAACCTGGGCGGCCGCTTCTTCGCCCGAGAAGTAGACGGCTGAGAGGCCGCGGCGCGCCATCTCAGCGGAGAGCTGAAGCAGCAGCGTCGACTTGCCGATGCCGGGCTCGCCGGCGAACAACAGCGCAGAGCCCGGCACGATGCCGCCACCGGTCACCCGGTCGAACTCGGTGATGCCGGTTCGAAGCCGGGGCAGCTCGCCGTGCGCCCCGGCGAGCGTCTCGAGCGCCACCACGCGACCCTTGCCGCTGCGAGCAAGGCCAGAGCCCGGCGGCGGCGCGGCCTCCCGCTCCTCGATCAAGGTGTTCCATTCTCCGCACCCGGAGCATCTGCCCGCCCAGCGCGCGGCGACCGTGCCGCAGTTCTGGCACACGAAGCTCGTGCGCTGGGCTCTCGCCATGTTCTCATCTCCCCACGTAGATGCGATGTACGCGCGGACTTAGGCGCGACAGCAGCTCGTAGCCGATGGTGCCGGCCTTGTCGGTGAGGTCGTCGACCGTCACGCGCTTGCCCATCACCTCGACCCAAGCCCCGCGCTGGGCGAGCGCCTGTGGAACGTCGGTCACATCGACCGAGATCAGATCCATGGACACCCGGCCGACGACGGGCACCGGGTGCGGGCCGATGAAGCCGACCGGGCCCGGAGAACCGGTGGGTCCGCTCAAGGCGCGCAGGAAGCCGTCGGCATAGCCGACGGCGATGGTGGCGATGCGCGAGGGGCGGCCGACGCGCCAAGTGCCGCCGTATCCAACCGTTTCACCGACGTCCACCTCGCGCACCTGGAGCACCTTGGCCAGCAACGTGACCACGGCCTGCATGGGGTTCGGGCGGCCGATGTGCGCCCGACCGCCGTAGAGAGCGATGCCGGGCCGCACCAGATCGTAGTGATAGTCAGGGCTCAGAAAGACGCCGCCCGAGTTGGCGAGGCTCGCCGGCGCCGGCGGCAGCATAGCGCGCAGCCGGTCGAAGGTGGCGCGCTGGCGCGCGTTCATCGGGTTGTCGGGCTCGTCCGCGCAGGCCAGGTGGCTGACGATGAGGCACAGCGCGAAATGCTCGAAGAGGGAGGGATCGCGAGCGAGACGCTCGACCTCAGCGGCGGGCAAGCCCAGGCGGTTGATGCCGGTATCGATGTGCACGGCAGCCGGCAGCCGGCGGCCGAGGCCGCGGCAGTAGGCGGCCCAGTCCTCGATCTCGGTGAGGCTGCTGAGCACCGGACGCAGGTCGAAGCCCGAATAATGGGCCTCTGCGCCGGGCAGCAGGCCGTCGAGGACATAGATGGTTGCGCCCGGCTGCACCTCCCGGGTGCGACGGCCCTCTTCGAGGGTGGCAACGAAGAAGGTGCGACAGCCCTCCTCCGTCAAGGCGCGCGCGACGGGCTCGAGCCCCAGGCCGTAGGCATCGGCCTTGACCACGCCGGCGCACTCCGCCCGGCCGGTCGCCCGGTTCAGTCTTGCCCAGTTGGCGCGCAGCGCGTCGAGGTCGATGACGAGCACGGCGCGGGCATTGACCGGGACCTTCTGGCCGTGCACCGCGCCGCTCTCGCTCGCCAACGCCTCGCTCATGTCCTCGACCTGCGCTAGCGCGGCACCTCGTAGTCCCGCGCGAGGTTACCAAATCGCGTGAAGCTCGCCTCGAACGACAGCGTCACCGTGCCGACCGGCCCGTGCCGTTGCTTACCGATGATGACCTCCGCCTTGCCGTGCGTGCGCTCCATATCGGCAAGCCAGGCAGAGAACTCGGCAGTGCCTTCGGCCGGCTTGCGCCGCTCCACATAATACTCCTCCCGGAACACGAACATCACCACATCGGCGTCCTGCTCGATCGAGCCAGACTCCCGCAAGTCAGCAAGCTGCGGGCGCTTGTCCTCGCGTGCTTCCACGGCGCGCGAGAGCTGGGAAAGCGCGATCACCGGCACGTTCAGCTCCTTGGCCAACGCCTTCAAGCCAGTGGTGATTTCCGACACCTCCTGCACCCGGCCCTCGCCGGCGCGCTTGCCGCCGGCCAGCAGCTGCAGGTAGTCGACGACGATCAGTCCAAGGCCGTGCTGGCGCTTGAGGCGGCGGGCACGGGCGGCGAGCTGGGCGATGGTGAGGCCGCCGGTCTGGTCAATGAACAACGGACAATTGGCGAGCTCCCGACTGGCCTGCACCAGGCGGCGAAACTCGTCCTCGAGAATCATCCCGCGCCGGATTTTCTCGGAGGGGATCGCCGACTGCTCTGAGAGAACGCGCGTGGCAAGCTGTTCGGCCGACATCTCAAGGGAGAAGAAGCCGACCACGCCGCCGTCGACGACCTTCTCGGTGCCGTCCTGGTGGCGCTCGGTGCGGTAGTTGCGGGCGACATGATAGGCGATGTTGGTGGCCAGTGCCGTCTTGCCCATGGAGGGACGACCGGCAATGATGATGAGGTCGGAGGGCTGCAGGCCACCCATCTTGTTGTCGAGATCGACGAAGCCGGTGGCAAGGCCGGACAGATGCCCGTCGCGCTGGTAGGCGGCGTTGGCCATGTCGATGGCCTGGGTCAGCGCGCCGGCAAACGTGATGAAGCCCTGCCCGTACTTGCCGCTCTCGGCGAGCTCGTAAAGCCGGTTCTCAACCTCCTCGATCTGCTTCTCTGGCGGATGATCGACGGGCGAATCGTAGGCGGTGTTGACCATGTCCTCGCCGATCACGATCAGGGCGCGGCGGGTGGCGAGGTCGTAGATGGTGCGACCGTACTCGGCGGCGTTGATGATGGTGGTGGCGTTGGCCGCCAGCCGCCCCAGGTACTGGGGCACGGTGAGATCGGGCTCGATCGGCTCGGCGTTTTCGAAGAAGGTGCGCAGCGTGATCGGGGTGGCCTGCTTGCCGGCCTGGATCAGCTTGCCCAGCACCTCGTAGATGCGCTGATGCAGGGGATCATAAAAGTGCTCGGGCGCGAGGAAGCCGGAAACCCGGTCCATCGCCTCGTTGTTGATCAGAATGGCGCCCAGCAACGCCTGCTCGGCGTCCAGGTTGAAGGGCGGCTGGCGAAAGGCGAGCGGCTCGGGCGCGGCAGCCTGCGACTTGAGCCGGTCGGAGAGGAGCACGACGGTTTCGGTCATGGCGGGAACGCTTAGCCGATTCCGCCGGCTGCAGGGCGGCAAGGCGTGCGCGCGAGCGACCGATCCCCGCAATGCACATGGCGCGTCGAATCGACTTGCGCCGGGCGCGAATCGGCTCGCCTACTCGCCCGCCATGCGCGCCGCATCGCCACCGGAACTGTCGCGCATGGCAAGTCGGCGTTCGGCGGCCTGCATGTAGTCGCGTGTGATCGGCAGAGCGTCGATGCGCTTGATGAGCTGCAGCTGGAAGACGATCAGCTTCTGGTATCGGAACGCCGCTTCGGCGCCGGCGAGATAGAATTCCCACATCCGGCAGAAGGGCTCCCCCTTGATCTCGGCGGCACGCGCGCGATTGGCGAGGAAGCGTTGCCGCCAGGCCCTGAGCGTCTCGGCGTAGTGCAGCCGCAGGATCTCGATATCGCTCACGATCAGCCCCGCCTTCTCAACGGCGGGCAGCACCTCGGACAGCGCTGGGTAGTAGCCGCCCGGAAAGATGTACTTGGCGATAAAGGGGTTGGTGTAACCCGGGCCGTCGGTGCGGCCGATCGAGTGGATCAGCGCCACGCCGTCGTCTGTGAGCAGGTCGCGAACCTTGCGGAAGTACCGCTTGAAGTGGTTGACCCCGACGTGCTCGAACATACCGACCGACACGATGCGCTCGAAGCGGCCTCGCACCCGGCGGTAATCTTCGAGCTCGAACCGGGCACGGTCGCCAAGCATCTCCCGCTCGGCCCGCGAACGCGCAACGGCGAGTTGCTCAGCGCTCAGCGTGATGCCGGTGACCTCGGCCCCGGTGTGGCGCGCGATATACAACCCCAGTCCACCCCAGCCCGACCCGATGTCGAGCACGCGCTGGCCTGGCGCCAGGGCGAGCTTGGCCGCAATGTGGCGCTTCTTGGCGAGCTGGGCTGCGTCGAGATCGGCGCCCGGCGTGAAATAGGCGCAGGAGTATTGCTTGTCGGCGTCGAGGAAGAGGTCGTAGATGCTGGTTTCGATGTCGTAGTGGTGGCGGGCGTTGCGACGGGCACGGAACACCGGGTTGAACTGCAGAACGCGGCGGGCGCCGAAGCGCAGGGCGTCCAGGCTGCGGGTCCAGTAGGGCAGCGGCCGCTCCGCCAACCCCTGCATGATGAGAGCGATGAAATCGTAGACCGAGCCCTGCTCCATCACGAAGCGCCCGTCGATATAGGCCTCGCCGAGGGCAAGCGAAGGGTCGAAGGCGATGGCACGTTCGCTGGCCTGATCGGCGATGCGAACCCTGAGCAGCGAGCCGGAGCGGTCGCCGAACTCTTCCGTGGTGCCATCGGCGCTGACGACGACGAGGTGGCCGGCGCGGACGATGCGGGTCAGGATGGCACGCAAAGGTAAGTACATGGCGCCACTTCAAGAACGTGGAACTAGGCCGGTCTTTGTGACGTGGCTGCAACATTACCATAAAGTCGCACCCATATAAACTCCGGGCACGCCGTACTGCTCGCCCGAGCGCGACAAAGTGCGCCGGGTTGGCCGGGGGTGACTGCGCGAACGTTGCGGGCGTCGGGATGGCGGACGCTATTGAGCCTTCTCGCTCTCGCCTTCGTCCGCCGGGGGCGGTCCGGCCCCTTCCTCGAACACGGACTCGGCGCTGAAGACCTCGAGCTCGGGGCGCTCCTCCTTGATCACCGTCACGTCCTCGCCGCGGGCCTGGCGTTCGGCCTCATCCTCGGAGCGGGCGACGTTGATGGTGACCTTGACGATCACCTCGGGGTGCAGCGACACGCCGATCTTGTGCAGACCGAGGGTTTTGATCGGCCGGTCGAGGACGATCTGCCTGCGGTCCACATTGAAACCGGCGGCGGAGATGAGCGCGGCGAGATCGCGGCTGCTGACGGACCCGTAGAGCTGACCGGTGTCGCCCGCGGTGCGGATCGCCAGGAACGTGTGGCCGTCGAGCCGGGCAGCGACAGCCTCGGCCTCGCTCTTGAGCTCGAGGTTGCGCGCCTCGAGCTGAACGCGCCGCTTTTCGAACTCGGCGAGGTTCTCCTTAGTAGCGCGCAGCGCCTTGCCCTGCGGCAGCAGGTAATTGCGCGCATAGCCGTCTTTGACGCGGACGACGTCGCCCATCTGACCGAGGCGGCCGATGCGCTCGAGCAGGATGACTTGCATGAGGCGATACTCCTTCAGGTTCACTGGTTCGGGAGGGGCCCGGGAGGCGGGCCGGGCGGGGCCGGCTGGCGGCGCAGCGGTGAGAACGGCTCAGCAATGCCGGCCAGCGCCAGCAGCAGGTTGCTGAATGGGCTCAAAAACAGCAGCGAGGCGTAGACCGCGGCCAGCACCAGCGGGCGGCTCGCCATGCCACGCGTGAGCTGATGCACGATCGCGAGCCCGACCAGCATGTAGGCAAAGAGTATCGCACTGGCGAACCCGGAGGCGATGAGGCCCAGGAGGTCTGGCAGGAAGGTCGCGGCGACGGCAACGGCGAAGACGATAGGCAATCGGCGCGGCAGCTCGATCGAGGAAAGATCGGGCCAGGGGCGCTGGAGCTGGTTGGAGATGCGCGTCACCTGGCCGGCCACCCACAGGTTGAACGTGGCTATGCCCATCCACAGCGTGGCAACGGCGCCGGCGAAGGTCGCCACCATGAGGTCGACGAAAACAGCGAGCTGGTTTTCATCCAGTCCCCCACCCTCCGAGCCAGGCACGGCACCGCCGCTCGCCAGAAAGCGCTCGAAGTTTGAGCGGAGCGCTGTCCGCAGACCCTCGACGTCGCTGGCCGTGGCAAGCAAGCCGGCCGTCGCGAGACAGCCCGCCCACAGTGCGGCCCAGGACAGCAGATGGCCGATCGGGTACCACTCCAGCGAGCCGCCCGGCGTGCCAGCCGCATTGGGCACCGGGCGGTTGAGCAGCACGAGATACGACATGGCCGCCGTCGGCAGGCCGAGTGCCAGCCCGTAAAACAGGGTCGCCCGGCCGGTCCCGAGCACGGCAACCAGTAGGCTGCCAGAGGCAGCGGCCAGCGCCGCTGCCATCCATCCCCAGCCGAGGCCGGCAATGGCGACCGGCAGCGGCGACAGGAAGAACAGCACGAGCACACCGAGCACGGTACCCGTCGAGGCCGATGCGAACAGCAGCGCCGAAACGAGGCCGGCGCCGATACCGATGAGGAGAAGGGTTGGCATCTTCAAGCTGTCCCGCGCCCATGGCGGTTAGAGGCAAGGCGGATGCGCTCCGCAGGCCCCAACCTGGCCCTCCGGGCCGGGATCACAGCCCCGAGCCCTCAAGCCTACTTCAACCTACTTCAGCACGTACGGCAGCAGGCCGAGGAAGCGAGCGCGCTTGATCGCCTTGGCGAGCTCGCGCTGCTTCTTGGCCGACACTGCGGTGATGCGGCTCGGCACGATCTTGCCGCGCTCGGAGATGTAGCGGCTCAACAGGCGCACGTCCTTGTAGTCGATCTTGGGGGCGTTCTCGCCCGAGAATGGACAGGTCTTGCGGCGGCGATGGAATGGCCGGCGGGCCGGCATTCTGGCGGCGGCGTCTGCCATGACTCAGTTCTCCGTATCGCTGTCGGGACGCGGCGATTTGGGCGGGCGCGGCGCGCGCGCGGGCTCGCCCTCCGCACGCTCGCCTTCCTCGCGCCCCGGCCGGCCCGCAGCTTGCGGACGGGCGCGGAAGGTGGCGCCTTCCCGTTCGGGACGCGGGGGCCTTTCGGACCGTTCGGTGCGCGCGCCAGGGAGCCCGCGGTCTGCGCGCGGAGCACCCCGATCGCCGCGCAAGCCGCGCTCGCTGCGGAAGCCGCCGCGCTCGCCGTTGCGGTCGCCGCGACGATCGTCCCGCTCGCCGCGCCGCATTTGGGCCGAGGGCTCGGTCTCGTGCGCATCGACGCGCACCGTCAGAAATCGGATGATGTCGCTCGACAGGCCCATCCGGCGCTCCATCTCCATGACCGCGGCGGAGGGCGCCTCGATGTTCATCAAGGCATAATGCGCCTTGCGGCTCTTTTTTATCTTGTAGGCAAGCGACTTGAGGCCCCAATACTCGGTCTTGCTGACCTTGCCTCCGGCCTCTTCGATGACCTGACCGAACTCCTTGATCAGCCCCTCCACCTGCTGGGGGGAGGCGTCCTGGCGCACCAGGAAGACATGCTCGTAAAGCGGCATGGTTTGCCTTTCCTTGCGGTTATCCGTCCGGCGCAAAGCCCCTTTCGGGCCGCAGCGCCACATCAACACGGCGGAAAGGCCCAAAGGACGACCCAGAAGAGCGGAGACACCGGGAGCAGGCCCTTAAAGGAACCCGACCGCCACAAGACGGCCTCCCGTCGAGCCTCCGACCGGACGGGCAATCGGCGGACTTATGCCGCCATTCCGCCGCCGGGGCAATAGGCAAACGCGTCGTCAGTTGGCGAGGCGGGTTGCGCGCCAGGCCGCCTCGCTGCCCCCTGCCGACAGCGTACCCTCGATGACGTTGCCGGACACCGTGCCCGAATAGCGCGCTTCACCGGCCTTGAACGTCAACCGGTTGCCCGCCAGTCTGCCATCGCTGACCGGGGTCAGGGCGGTTGTCGACTTCAACCTGCCGGTCACCATCTGAAAGGTCTGCTCGAGCTGTAACTCGCCCTGCGGGCTCGACCAGGTACCTGCCACCTTCGCCGGCACGATCCACAACAAGGCGCGGCAGAAGGACGTACAGCCCTCCACCCGCTCCGCCGTCTCGTCGGCAGACCAGTCCCCCATGTCGAAGGAGTTCGACACCACCCGGGTCCCCGGCTTCATCTCGAGCAGCTTGGGGCGGAGCTTCACGTTGAGGCTCGGCAGCAGAAACAGCGTGACCACCGTGGCATCGGAAAAATCGCTCTCGAAAATATCGGCCTTGACGAAGCTGGCGCGCCCGCTCACGCCCGCCATGGCGGCGTTGCGTTTGGACAGCTCCACCATGTCGGGATTGTACTCGATGCCGAGCGCCCTCGCCCCGCGCTTGGCGGCGGCGATCACCGTGCGTCCGTCGCCGGAGCCGAGGTCGACGAGGTAATCCTGGGGCGTTAGTTTGGCCATGTCGAGCATCTTCTCGACCAGTGCTTCAGGCGTCGGTACCCAGATGACGTCCTTGCCTTCCTGACCGACCTTGGGCTGGAAGTCCTTCGCCTCCTGGGCGAAGGCGGCTCCCCAGCCGGCCAGCACCACCAGACACGACAGCGCGATGCCGCGGACGATGCCTGCGAAAAACATCATGCACTCCTCCACTTTCCGCCGCTTGAGCGGCCCGTTGCGATGGAACATCGTCCCGCAGGCCGCAACATTAGCGACGGGCCGGGGCCTTGTCAGTATGACCCGCGGCCGAACGAGCCATGCCGACAGTGGAGTGTGCGCGCGCTTGCTTGACTGCGAGCGAGCGCGCGTCTAATGCCGCCGCTAAAGGCAGCTGTGGGCCTGTTCATGTCGATTGCGTTCATTTTTCCCGGCCAGGGCAGCCAGGACGTCGGGATGGGAGCGGCGCTGGCGAAGGCGTTCCCGGCCGCGCGCGAGGTGTTCGAGGAGGTCGACGCCGCGCTCGGCGAGAGGCTCTCCGACACCATCTGGAACGGCCCCAAAGACAAACTCACCCTCACCGAGAACGCCCAGCCCGCCCTGATGGCGGTGTCGATGGCGGTGATGCGCGTGCTCGAGCGCGAGCACGGTTTCGACCTTGCCCAGCGGGTTGCCTTCGTGGCCGGGCACTCGCTCGGCGAATACTCGGCGCTGGCGGCGGCGCGGGCGCTCTCGATCAGCGATGCGGCACGGCTCTTGCGGCTGAGAGGACGCGCCATGCAACAGGCGGTGCCGGTCGGCCAGGGTGCCATGACGGCGCTGCTCGGCGTCGGCATCGAGGCCGCTCGCAGGGTCGCAGCCGAAGCGGCTGAGGGGGAGGTGTGCGAGGTCGCCAACGATAACGAGCCCACCCAGGTCGTGCTCTCGGGACACAAGAGCGCCATCGAACGCGTGGCTGAGATCGGAAAGCGGCACGGAGTGAGGCGGGCGCTGCCGCTGCCGGTAAGCGCTCCCTTCCACTGCCGGCTGATGCAGCCGGCGGCCGAAGTCATGGCCGAGGCGCTGGCCGGCGTCGACATCCGGCCGCCCTGCGTGCCGCTGATCGCCAACGTCTCCGCCAAACCGGTCGAGACCCCCGAGGACATCCGCCGCAGCCTCGTCGAACAGGTGACCGGCACGGTGCGCTGGCGGGAATCTGTCACAGAGATGACAGCGCGCGGGGTGACGGAGTTCTATGAGATCGGCGCCGGCAGGGTGCTGGCGGGCCTTGTCAAGCGCATCGCGGCGAACGCGCACGCGCAATCGATCGGTACGCCGGAGGACGTCGAAGCGGCAGCACCGCTCCTGCGGGCTTCCGCGCGGTAAAGGAGGATTCATGTTCAAACTTCCCGGCAAGGGCGCGCTCGTCACCGGTGCATCCGGGGGCATCGGCGGCGCCATCGCGCGCACCCTCCACGCTGCGGGGGCGACTGTCGCCATATCCGGGACCAACACCGACAAGCTCGAAAGGGTCGCTGCCGAGCTCGCAGAGCGCGTGCACGTCATGCCTTGCAATCTCGCCGACCGTGCCGCCGTGCAAAAGCTTGCTGCCGATGCGGAAGCCAAGCTTGGGCAGGTCGACATCCTGGTCAACAACGCCGGCGTGACCAGGGACAACATCTTCATGCGGATGAAAGACGAGGAGTGGGATCAGGTGCTCGCCGTCGATCTTACCGCGGCCTTCGTACTGACCCGGGCCACGCTGCGCGGCATGATGCGTAGGCAATGGGGCCGCATCGTCAACATCACCTCGATCTCAGGAGTCGTGGGCAACCCGGGCCAGGCCAACTATGCGGCGGCGAAAGCCGGCATGGTGGGCATGACCAAGTCGCTTGCGCGCGAGGTGGCCACGCGCGGTATCACCGCCAACTGCATTGCGCCGGGTTTCATCAAGACACCGATGACCGACGCGCTGACCGAGAAACAGGTGGAGCAGATCATGGCAATCGTGCCGGCGGGCAAATTCGGAACCCCGGAGGACATTGCCGCGGCCGCTCTTTACCTTGCCAGCGAAGAGGCGAAATACGTGACGGGCCAGACGCTTCACATCAACGGTGGCATGGCCATGGTGTAGCGGGGCGAAAGGACGGAACGAATCGCAGGCAGCAGGGACGGAGGCCAGCCGGCATGCCGGTTCCGGCCCTGGCAAAGGCCCGGGAAGTATGTTACCAGCCGCGTGATTTGGGTCGCCAGGCCCGAGAGCCGGGCCGGGGCGCACGGGGCGAGGGGGTGCCCTCCCCCGGGTGTTCGGGGTGGGCCCTCACGTCTGCGGCGCGGGCATGGCGTCCGCGACACGATGTAACAACGGAACGAGGAAAGAGACGCGAGGGACTGAAATGAGCGATATCGCTGAGCGTGTGAAGAAAATCGTCGTGCAGCACCTCGGCGTGGAGGCCGAGAAGGTCACCGAAAACGCCTCGTTCATCGACGACCTCGGCGCCGACAGCCTGGACACGGTCGAGCTCGTCATGGCGTTCGAGGAGGAGTTCAAGTGCGAGATCCCCGACGATGCCGCCGAGCACATATTGACCGTCGGCAACGCCATCGAGTTTCTTGAGAAGCACGCCGGCAGCGGCGAGGCAGGCAAGGGTGCCGGCGCGGCCTGAGGCAGGCGCGAATGGCCAGTGCACGTCGTTCACACCGGGCGTCGGCGACGCCAGGGCGCAAGAACGGCTCCCACCCCACGCCCACCGCTCGGACGCAGGCTCACACAATCGCCCCGATGCGACGCGTCGTTATCACCGGTCTCGGCCTCGTGACACCGCTCGGTTGCGGGGTGGAGGCGTCCTGGTCGCGGCTCATCGCCGGTGAAAGCGGTGCCCGCCGCATCGAGGAGTTCGACGTCTCCGATCTCAGCTGTCAGATCGCCTGCTTCGTGCCGAGAGGCAGCCTCGCGGACGGCAAGTTCAATCCCGACGATTGGATGGAGCCCAAGGAGAGCCGCAAGGTCGACGACTTCATCCTCTATGCCATAGCCGCCGCCACTCAGGCGCTCAAGGATGCCGACTTCAAGGCCGAGACTCCCGCTCAGCAGAACCGGGCGGGCGTTCTCATCGGCTCGGGCATCGGCGGCCTCAACGGCATCGCCGAAACCTCCATCCTGCTCAAGGAGCGGGGGCCGCGGCGCGTCAGCCCCTTCTTCATCCCCGGCCGGCTCATCAACCTCGCCTCCGGCTACGTTTCGATCCGCAACCAGCTCAAGGGACCCAATCATGCCGTGGTCACCGCCTGCTCGACGGGTGCCCACGCCATCGGCGATGCGGCGCGGCTCATCGCGCTCGACGATGCCGACGTGATGGTGGCCGGCGGGGCGGAGAGCCCGATCTGCCGGCTGGCCATCGCCGGCTTTGCCGCCTGCCGGGCGCTGTCGACCGGCTTCAATGACCGGCCGAAGCAGGCTTCGCGGCCCTACGACAGGGATCGCGACGGGTTCGTCATGGGCGAAGGCGCCGGCATCGTGGTGCTCGAGGAGCTCGAGCACGCCCGCGCGCGAGGCGCGCGCATCTACGCGGAGGTGATCGGCTACGGGCTCTCCGGCGATGCCTACCACATCACCGCACCGGCTGAGGACGGGGACGGAGCGTTCCGCTGCATGCGCGCGGCTGTCAAGCGGGCGGGGATCGAGCCCGGCGACATCGACTATGTCAACGCCCACGGCACCTCGACGCCGATGGGTGACGAAATCGAGCTCTCTGCCGTCGAACGGTTGTTCGGCAATGCGGCGGGCAAACTCGCCATGTCGTCCACCAAATCGGCCATCGGCCATTTACTCGGCGCGGCCGGGGCCGTGGAGGCGATCTTCTCCGTGCTCGCCCTGCGCGACGGCGTGGCGCCCCCCACGCTCAACCTCGACAATCCGTCGGTCGCCACCCCCATCGACCTTGTCCCCCACAAGGCCAAGGCGCGGCCGATTGGCACGGTACTGTCGAACTCGTTCGGCTTCGGGGGCACCAATGCATCGCTCATCATGCGGCGCCTCGATGCCTAGCCGGTGGCGCGCGGCGGGCGTGAGTTGCGGCGCCCGCCGGTGCTCCGCCTTTCGCCATATTTGGCGGTCAGCTTCGCCGGCGTCCACTGCGACCGCGCTCGAAGGTCTTGGGGGATCGACGGCAGCGATCGGCGAGCGCCGGGCGCGTGTCTGTCGACGCGGATGAGGGCATGAGCAACGGCTGGCACACCAGAGAGCCACCGCGACTTCGCAGCGGCGTGCTGCCGCGCAGCCCGGCGGAGGCGTTGGAGCCGACCCGTGCCCCGTCCCGTCCGCGCGGCACGCGCCGTCGGCATCAGCCGCGCCGCCTGAGCCCGACGGTGCGACGGCTCAGCGCCCTCATGACCTTCGTCGTCGTCGTTTCCACGACGCTGGCGGCCGGCGTCATCTGGATCGACCGCGAGTTCGACCGGCCCGGTCCGCTCACCGCGCCGAAGACGATCGTGGTGCGCAAGGGGGAGGGGGCTCGCGACGTGGCCCGCCGCCTCGAGGCGGAGGGCGTAATCGCCAGCCAGCACCTGTTCGTCGGCCGTTACGTGGCGCGCTCCATGTCGACATGGTTCGGCGGCACGCCATTGCAGATCAAGGCCGGCGATTACCTGTTCGAGCCCGGGCAGAGCATGCGCGAGGTGGCGACCGAGCTCGACGAGGGCAAGTCGGTGCTCTTTTCGGTGTCCGTGCCGGAAGGGCTCACCAGCTATCAGATCGTCGAGAGACTGAAGGCCGAGCCCATCCTGTCGGGTGAGATCACGACCATACCGGAAGAAGGCTCGTTGCTTCCCGACACCTACAGGGTCCCGCGCGGCATGGCTCGGCAGGCACTCATCGACATGATGCAGGCGGAAAGTCGCCAGTTCCTCGCCAAGGCGTGGGCCTCGCGCGCGCCGGGGCTGCCGCTGCGCACGCCAAGAGAGGCGCTGGTGCTTGCCTCGATCATCGAGAAGGAGACCGGCCGCAAGGACGAGCGCGAGCGCGTTGCCGCGGTATTCATCAACCGGCTCAAGCAAGGCATGCGTCTGCAGTCCGACCCCACCATCCTCTACGGGCTCGAGGGCGGACAGACCGACTGGGGAAGACCGATCCTCAAGGCCGAGATCCAGGGTCGCACCGCGCACAACACCTACCAGATCCAGGGCTTGCCGCCGACGCCGATCTGCAACCCGGGCAAGGCCTCGATTTCGGCTGCCCTCAATCCGGCGAACACCAAGGACCTCTACTTCGTCGCCGACGGAACCGGCGGCCACGTATTCTCCGAGACTATCAAGGAGCACAACGCCGCGGTCGGTGCCTGGCGCAAGGTGGAGGAGCAGATCCGGGCCAGGCAACAGGCCGACAAGGCGAAGATGGCAAGCGCGGAGAGCGAGCCCGCCCGCACGGAGGAGGACGCCGCCGGGGGAGTGCCTTTGCCCGTGCGCAAGCCGAAGCGGTGAGCGCCTGCTGCCATCAACCGAAAGATTTGCTTGGCCCATGTGGAGGATGGCGCAGCGCGCCTTGTTGATGCAGCCGCTTAAGGGTTAGAGTTTCCACCTGCTTGCAGGCTCTTACCTGCGCTCGAGGCTGCGCGTCCCGATACCCATGACCCTCAAGAGCATGACCGGCTTTGCGCGGGCTGACGGCTCTCACAAAAGCGCGCGCTGGCACTGGGAGGTGCGCAGCGTCAACGCGCGCGGGCTCGACGTGCGCCTGCGCCTGCCGCCGGGCCGGGAGGGGCTCGAGCCGAAGGTCCGCGAGGCGGTGGCGCGGCGGTTCAGCCGCGGCAGCATCCTGGCAAGCCTCGTTCTCGAGAACGAGACCGGGCACGTCGAGGTGAAGCTCAACGAAGAGGTGCTCAAGCAAATGGTGCAGGCGGCCGAGCGCGTGCGCCAGCTCACCGGCGGCGAGCCCGCCGGCGTGGCGGGTCTTCTCGCGCTCAAGGGCGTGCTCGAGTACGTGGAGCCGGAAGAAAAGGACGCCGAAGCGCTTGCCACCGCTATCCTGGACTCGCTCGAGCGGGCGCTCGAGGGCGTGGAGCAGGCGCGGTGCGCGGAAGGCGCCAAGCTCGCCAAGGTGCTCGCCGCCCACATCGACCGCATCGCGGAGTTGGTCGCCGCCGCCGCCGCCTCGCCCGCCCGCTCGGTCGAAGCCATCCGTGCACGAATCACTGAGCAGGTGGCGCGCCTCGCCGGCACTTCGACAAATCTCGATCCGGTGCGGTTGCACCAGGAGGCGGTGCTCATTGCGACGAGGTGCGACATTGAGGAGGAGCTGCAGCGTCTTGCGGCGCACGTGGCCGCCGCCCGGGAGATGCTGACCGCCAATGAAGCGATCGGCCGCAAGCTCGATTTCCTCAGCCAGGAATTGAACCGAGAAGCCAACACGCTTTGCGCCAAGGCCAACGACGCCGACCTGACCAGGATCGGGCTTTCCCTGAAAGCGACCATCGATCAGCTTCGCGAGCAGGTGCAGAACATTGAGTGAGCCAACGACACAACCGCTCCAGGCCATCGAAAGACGGGGCCTGATGTTCGTGATCTCCTCGCCCTCGGGCGTCGGCAAGACCACGCTGGCCCGCCGGCTGCTCGCCGAGGACCCCGACCTCATGCTCTCGGTATCGGTGACCACCCGACCACCGCGCCCCGGGGACGTCGAGGGTCGCGACTATTTCTTCGTCGACGAAGCACGCTTCATCGCCATGCGCGAAGCCGGCGAGCTGCTCGAGTGGGCACGTGTCTTCGATAATCTCTACGGCACGCCGCGGGCGGCGGTGGAGGCGGCGCTGGCCCACGGCCGCGACGTGCTGTTCGACATCGACTGGCAGGGTGCACAGCAGCTTCATGAGAAGCTGCCCCAGGACCTCGTCCGCGTATTCATACTGCCGCCCTCGGCGGCGGCGCTGGAGGAGCGCCTGCGCGCGCGGGCGCAGGATCCGCCCGAGGTGGTTGCCAGGCGCATGGGCCAGGCGGCCCAGGAGATCAGCCATTGGGGCGAGTACGACTATGTGATTGTCAACGCCGATCTCGAGGCCAGCGTGGCGAGCCTCAAGGCGATACTTGTCGCCGAGCGCCTCAAGCGCGAGCGCCAGCTCGGGCTTATGGATTTCGTGCGCAGGATGCAGGAGTCGCTGTAGCTCGCGGCGGCCCGCGCATCCCCTCACCGCCACCAGATGCCGAACGCCAGCAGCAGCAGGCCGACGAGCATCGTCACCAGCGCCACGATGCTGATCACCTGCGCCAAAAAGTGCGCGATCACGGTGCCGGCCGCCCGGCTTGCCTTGCCGGTCACCGTACTGGCGGCGCCGATCTCGCGCAGCTTGGCTTCGATCGGGGTCGGGTTCCCCGTGGTGCGGCGGCCGCGTACCAGCTGCCAGGCCGACTCCATGGCGGCCCCCTTGAGATCGTAACGGCCCATGCGCCGCCAAATAAGGAACCCGGCGATGAGCAGAAGACCGCCGGCCATTGCCAGCGCGTGCTCGGCAAAGAAACCCATGGCGCTTTGTTCCGCTTCTCGGTGCGCGGGACAGCATGCGTCCGCCGGGGCGTGGCCGCAAGACGCGTCAGCGCTTACCCGCGGAAGAGCGCTCGAGCACCAGCGCCAGGCGGGCCAGGTCCCTGACCGGAACCTGCTCGGCCCTGAGCGCAGGATCGAGGCCGGCGGCCGCAAGCAGCGCCTCGGGTTCGGCCACTAGGCGCTTCAGGCTCGAGCGCAACATCTTCCGGCGCTGGCCGAAGGCGGCGGCGGTGACCTCGCCCAGCGCCTTGGCCGAGCATGGCGGATCGGGCCGAGGGCGAGGCTGAAAATCGACCAGCGCCGAGTCGACCTTGGGCGGCGGAACAAAGGCCGCAGGTCCGAGCGTCATGACGATGCGCGGGCGGGTCCGCCATTGGCAGATCACGGCAAGGCGCCCGTAGCACTTGGTGCCAGGCTTGGCGACGATCCGCTGCGCCACCTCGCGCTGGAACATCAGTGTCATACGCTCGAACCACGGCGGCCAGGGTTCGCTTTCAAGCCATCCCGTCAACAGCCTAGTCGCCACGTTGTAGGGGAGGTTGGCGACGATCCTGACCGGATGCTGGCACCGACGGACGAGGGCAGTCCAGTCGACCTTCAGGGCGTCGCCCGCGACGAGCTCGAGCCGCCCCGGATAGCGGGCGGCGATCTCGGCCAGCGCCGGCAGGCAGCGGCGATCGCGTTCAACGGCGATGACGCGGGCCGCCCCCTCAAGCAGCAGTGCGCGGGTGAGCCCACCTGGGCCCGGCCCGACCTCAATAACGGTAACTCGGGAGAGGGGCCCTGCCGCGCGCGCGATGGCGCGGGTCAGATTGAGATCGAGAATGAAGTTCTGTCCGAGGCTCTTGCTGGCTTCGAGCCCATGCCTGCCGATCACCTCTGCGAGCGGCGGCAGCCCGTCCGGGCTTCTGCCCGCAGCATGCCGCGACCTGGTGGGGGCCGTCATCGGCGCCCGAGCGCGCGCCTGGCGGCCAGGTCGGCGGCAAGCTTCAAGGCGGCGATGAGGCTTTCCGGGGAAGCGGCGCCGCTGCCGGCAATGTCGAAGGCGGTGCCGTGGTCGGGCGAGGTGCGCACGAACGGCAGGCCCAGCGTGACATTGACGCCGTGATCGAAGGCCAGCGTCTTGAGCGGGATCAGTGCTTGGTCGTGATACATGGCAAGCGCCGCGTCGTAGCGGCAGCGGGCCTCGGGACGGAACAGCGTGTCGGCGGAATGGGGGCCGCGCACATCGAGCCCTTCAGCGCGAAGCGTGGCAACGGCGGGGGCGATCACGTCCTTTTCCTCGCTGCCCATGGTGCCGTCCTCTCCGGCGTGCGGGTTGAGGCCGGCGACGGCGATGCGCGGCGCGGCAATCCCGAAGTCCGCCACCAGCGAGCGATGCATGATGCGCACGCTGCGCGTAATACGCTCGGCGGTGAGGAGGCCAAACACCTCTTTGAGCGGCACATGGATGGTGAGCGGCACGACGCGCAGCTCCTCGGCGACCAGCATCATCACCGGAAAGTGGTGCTCGCCCGGATAATGGCGGCCGGCAAGCTCGGCCAAGAATTCGGTGTGTCCGGGATGGCGAAAGCCCGCACCTTTGAGCCAGCCCTTGGCGATGGGCAGCGTCACCAGCGCGCGCGCCTTGCCGCGCACGACGGCGCTCGTCGCCTGCTCGATGGCGGCGATCACCGCCGGCGCATTGGCGGCCGAAGGACGTCCGGCCACCACGCGCTCGGCGTGGGCGATGGGCACTACGGGCAGGCGCTTGGCGAAGGCCGCCGATGCCTCGGCTGCGTCGGCGATCTCGGCTATGGACAGCGGGCGGCCGAGCGTGCGGGCGCGTGCGCTGACCGCCCGCGGGTCGCCGAACAGCGCGAACGGCGGCACGGAGCGCGCCCTGCGCTGCGACCAGGCGGCGATGGCAATGTCAAGCCCGATGCCCGCCGGGTCGCCCTGGGAGAGGGCGAGCGGCAGGGCGCGGGCGCTTGCGTCTGGGGCAGGTTTCCTGTGGCGCGGACGGGACACTCAGCGATGCTCGATGACGGCGTCCTGGCGCAAATCGCGCAGGTGCCGCCGCGCCAGGATCTCGAACTCCTTCTGGCGCAGCTCCGCTTCCTTCTTGGTGCGCTGCTCCTCCTGCGCCCTGGTGACCTTGCGCCCGCACACGGCCAGCAGCTCGACGCCGTCCGCCGTGATGTCGGGCGGGATCATCTCGCCATCCTTGGCATTGAGGAGGAAGCTGCGGGTCGGCTCGGAAATGCTCGAGGCCTGCCGCGCGCCGAGGTTCTCGAAGCGAGCTGCCGCTACCTTCGCCGCCACCGCCGCGGTGGTCTGGCAACCCGAGAATCGCTTGCGGATGGCCTCCGCTTCGACAAAGCGCTCGGTCAACGACCTCTGATCGAGCTTGGGCGGGATCGAAAGCACGATCCGGTGAAGCTGCAACTCCACCTGATCCGCGCCGCCCGCGCCCGAAACCGCCTGGTCGATGTCCCGCTGGGTGATGTTGACCTGCATGCTGAACTTGCGCCGGATCACGTCGGTCCAGGCGAGCTGGGCGCGAAAGCGTGATTTCAGCGTTTCGATGTTGATGCCCATCTTCTGAAAATGCTCGGCGAACTGAGCGGGCGTCATCTTGTTGCGTTCGGCGAACATGTTGACGACCTTCTCGACCTCGGCCTCCTCCGGGGTGACGCCGACGCGTTTGGCCTCCTGCAGCTTCAACCGCTCGTCGATCAGCTCCTCCTGCGCCTCCTTTCTAAACTTGGGCAGCATGGCCGACCGGGCCTCACGCTTGATCTGTTCGATCATGTTCCGCTGCAGGGACATGACATATTCTTTCTGCACCGCTTGCGCCTCCTCGCGCGATTTGACGTTCCGCTCGCGAAGCAAGGCCTGCAAACGCTCGTTGGTCTTGGGGTCGTTGACGATCTGGGCCCAACGCGCCTCGGCCTTGGCCTTGAGGTCCTCCGAACCGCCAGCACTGAGCGCCAACAACCGGGCGCGCTGGTCGATTTGATAGCCGGTGATGGGATCGCCATTGACGATGACGGCGATGGCAAGGCCCGATCCGGAGCGGCTGGACTCTCCGGAAGTGTCGAGGGAGGCCGACTTGGTCGGCTGTGCCTCGGCGGGTTTCGGCTTGGCCTTGGGCGCAGGCTTGGCAGCTTCCTTGGCCGGTGGCGCGGGGGATTGGCCGGCCGGTAGGGGCGGTGGCACGGTGACGATCAACCCGGGCAGCGACTGTGGCGTCTGTGCGAGCGCGGCGGGACAGAGCCCGGCAAGGCTGCCCCACGCGCAAAGGCGCAAAATGGTGCTGCTCATCCCTCGCAAGGCGTGCCGGTTCATCCCTTGTGCATTCTCCACCATGGCGATTCGGTTGCGCCAAATGCAGCGCGCCGGCCCCTGGTCCCAGGCTTATCCACAGCAACCGTGGCGCCGGCAAGGCGCACGGGCGTTCGTCAGCGGCCTTCGATGCGGGCCGACGTTGCCGCGCCGGCGGACAGCCTTTTGTTGCCGCTCCCCACTCCCGCACTATTGAAGATGAGTGCCACCTTCCGGGGACGGGTAGTCGAGCAAATCGGTGCGATAGCGGAAGTCGCCAAGATATTTGAGCTCGAAGCGCAACATCAGCGTGCGGTCGGGCTTGAGGTCCCGCGCCTCGTCGGTGATGAAGGTCTCGGTATAGGTGGCGGTGAGCACGAAGCATTCATCGGCATAGCGCAGCTGCAGGATGTCCTGGATGCGGTCGCCGGCCGAGATGTCATAGCGCATCTGGCCGAGCACGCTCCAGCGGTCGGTGACCCTGAGCCCAACGAGACCGAGGATGTCTTGCTGATCGTCGATGAAATTGAGGGAGGGATCGGCGGCGGTGTAGGCGTGGGTGACCTGGGCGAGCACCGGACCGTAGTTGAACTGCGCATACAAGTCCGAACGGCGCAGGTCGAAATCGTCCTGGTCGAAGCGGGCCTGGGCGACGGCCCGGAAGATCGGTGCCGGCGACAGGTAGACGCCAAGCACGTAGTCGGAGCGGTCCGTTTCAAGTCCGCTCACCGGGGAATAGAGGAACCTCCCGTCGGCGTCCGTGCCTGGGTTGGCGTAGATGTTGTCGCCGGAGAGATGATAACTCTGGCCGGCTAGGATACGCGCCGAAGCACCGGTGTTGGACTGGTAAGTGTATTGGATACCATAGTTGACGCGGGTGCCGGTTTCGATGCGGTCGAGGCCCGAGTTCTTGTCGAGGTCGAAAAGGTTGGTGTCGTCGAACACGATGCTGCGCGAATCCTCGTCGGGTAGGCGCCGCTGCTCCACACTCTTGCTGCGGGTGATGATCTGGGCGATGGGCTCGACGACGTGGGAGCCGCCGGCGCTCGCCGTGACGAAGGGATAGGCGTAGAGCAGCCCGGCACTGGCCACCCCCCTGGTGACGGTCTCGTCCTCGACCAGCTGGCGGGTGACCGGATCGACATAGTTGCCGAGCTGATAGATGTCGCCACGCACGTTGGCAAAGGGCGTGAAGGTTTGGCCGATAGGGTCGATGAAGCGGCGCCGCCAGCCGGCGTCTGCCACCACGCGCTGGGTGGTGGAGTCGTGGGTGTTGCTGTTGAAGGTGAGATCGCGGGAGAAGCTCAGCGCATTGGCGTTGAAGGTGAGCTCGCCGCCGAGCACCGGGTCGGCGAAAACGTAGTTGTAGTCAACGATGGGATGGACCCGGCTCTCCGAGATGGAGCTGTCGTCGAGCAACAGCCCGCCGAAGTGATAGAAGTAGATGCCGAAATAGTTTCGATCGCTCAAGCCGGTGAGATAGGCGCGGTTGACGCGGTCGGTGAGCAGGATGCTGTCGAGCTTGTAGAAGCGGCGGAACGTGTCGTCGCTTTCCACGATGACGTCCCAGCCGAACTGCCACCAGGAGGCGAGCGAGAAGCGGCCGCGCGTCTCCACGCTGCCGCGCCATTCGTTGGCAAGGTCGGGCCGCTCGGCGACCTCGTCGGTGTCGTTCTGGAAGATGCCGGCGAGCTTGACGATGTACTGGCCGGTGATGTCGCCGAAGGAGAGACGGTGGCGCCAGTCGCCCTGCCAGAGGATCCCCTGTTTGCTCGTGTACATGGGGTGGAAGGTGAAGTCGTAGTTGGGCGCAAGCGCGAAGTAGTAGGGAACCTCGGCGGTGAAGCCGAGCGTGCTCGAGTTGCTGACTTCCGGCACCAGAAAGCCCGATTTGCGCTTCACTGACGGATCGGCGTGCTGGAAGTAGGGAAGATAGAGGATCGGCGTGCCGAGCACCTCGAAATAGGCGTCGTGATAGGTGATGGTGGCGGCGGCCTGATCGTGGATGACGCGCGCCGCGCTGATGCACCACAACGGCGGCATGCCGGCTTCGCTGCGGCAGGGCGTGAACTTGCCCTCCTCGAACTCGGTGACATTGCCCTCGCGGCGGATGGCGCGACGGGCAGCGATGCGGGTATCGTCGCGTGCCACCACGCTCAACGACTGGATGAAGCCCTCGGTAAAGTCGTCGGTCAGCGTGATCCGCTCGCCTCGCGTAACCGTGCCATTCGGATCCCGCAGCTCGACGTTGCCGAGCGCGGTCAGTGTGCGCGCGCTCTGGTCGTAGAACACCTCATCTGCGGTGAGCACGTAGTTGTTGTAGTAGATCTCCACGTTGCCGCGCGCGATCACCAGATTGCCGCGCTGATCGTAGGTCAGCCGGTCGGCGGTCAGGTAGAGGGGCTGCGCACTGTCGACCGCGGGGGCCGAGGGGATCAGCGCCTTCGACTTGGGGAACGCGGATGGCTGAACCCCGCGGCTCGGAACACCGGTGAGCGAACTCTGGGCGGCGGCCTTGAAAACCGCGGCTGGACACACAAGCATCAATGCAGCAAGCATCGCACGGGCCAACCTCCGTCGGCCCGTGGCGAATGCATCGCCACAAGCGAGCCACGATTTCCGGGCTCGACGCATCACTTCAGCCGTCCTCCTGGTGCAGCAGCACCGTCAGTGACACGAGAATAGCTCCCGCCACGGGCACCCAGACGGCTGCCCTCGGCGAGATGAGACCGGCCACGCCCACTTGGCGCGAAACCTCCGCCAGTAGCAGAAAGCCAAGACCCCCGATCATTCCCGCAATCACCATAGTGTTTATGCTACCCGACCGGAATGACCGGAGCGACACAGTGGCCCCCAAAAGAACCATCGCCGCAAGCAGCGCCGGGCGGGACCACAAGAGCTCGTACTGAATCTGGAAGCGGTAAGGAGAAATACCAGCTTTTTCAGTGGCTTCGATCAGACCTGGCAGCTCCCAGAACGACACCGAAATGGTGCTGCCGAGAGCGTCCTGGATACGCTCCTGACTGAGGTAGGTGCTAACGACATAGGTGGGGTATCGCTCGGGCTGCTCGTGCGGGCGGCTGACCAGCGCATTCTCCACCTGCCAGAAGCCGTCGCGGAGGCTGGCGCGGTCGCCGTCGATACGCTCCTGGAAGCGGCCGTCCCGGTCGAACAAGAGGAACATGACGGAAACGAGCTGCATTCCGCGGTTGGTCACCCCCGCGGCATTGACCACCGAGGAGCCGTCGGCGCCCTCCTGGCGCAGCCAAGCGCCACTGCCGCCGGTCTGCAGGAAGTTCGACTCCCGGCCGAACACCTCCGCGAACAGCCGCTCTGACTCGGCCCGGGCGGCGGCGGCGAGCGGGTTGTAGACGGCCACCGCGAAGGTGCCGAGAACCAAAGACAGCAGCAGCGCTGGCCGCAGGAACTGCCACACCGACATGCCAGCGCTGCGCATGACCGCCAGCTCGCTGCGTCGGTTGAGCACGAGCAGCGCGGCGATGCTGCCGACCTGGACGGCAAAGGCCAGCATCAGCTCGGTGTAGGCAGGCAGCCTCAGTGCCGTTAGCCAGATCAAGGTGCTGAACGGGACGCTGCCGTACTTGCCGGACTGGCGCAGCATCTCGACGAAGTCGATCATGAAGACCAGCAGGCTGCAGACGGCGAAGGTGGCCAGGATCGCGGTCAAGAACCGGCGCAGGAGATAGCGGGTAAGGATGGAGGCCGGTGTCATGGCCGGGCCGGCGCCTCCGAGCGGGGAGTGGTGCGCGAAAGCGCAGGGACCAGTCGCCTGAGCGGCTCGAGCGCCGGCAACAAACGCTCACCGAGGTCGGGACCCCGCCCGGGACGGGCGCCGAGGCGTATGAACAGGACGGCGAAGCCCCCGGCAGCGAGTGGGATGGCGTAGAGGAGGGGCACGGCGGCGGCATCGAGCACCACCACGTTGTGGGCGGCGAGGCCGATCAGGCGGCAGCCCATAGCCAGCACGAACGCGCTGATCACGGCCTCGATGCGGCCACGGCGGTTTGATTGGGCGCGGCCGACGAGGGCCATGACGATCAGCACGAATGCGAATGGATACAGCGGGTTGGAGAACCGCTCGTGCAGTTCGGCGCGGAAGTGGCCGGCATTGCGCTTGAAGTCCTCGTCCCCGGGATCGGGAAACGCAAGCTCGTCGAAGTAGCGCTCGCGGGGTTTCAACCCATAGTGCTCGCCCTTGGTCTGAAACTGCACGAGATCGACGGCGTAGGTGTCGAAGGCAATGATCTGGGAGGGCTCGTCGGGTCCGGTGCGGCGCAGCACGTGGCCGTTGGCCAGCACGAGGAAGGACAGCGCGCCCTCCGAGCGCACGCTGCCACGCTCGGCGAGATAGGAGGTCACCTGCTTTTGGTCGCGGGCATCGTGGAGCAGCACACCGAGCAGTTCGCCGTTCATGGCGCGGTCGCGGATATGGAAGGTGAGTCCCCGCTCGGGACTTGAGAAGCGACCGGGCTGGAGCACTTGGGCGATGAGATCGGTGCGTACCTTGATCACGTAATCGCGGAGCAGCCGCATGCTCCAGGGCATGGCGAAGTGGTTGACCAGCGCCACCGCCACCGCCACGAGGAGGGCGAGCAGCAGCAAGGGGCGACCCACCCGCCAGGGGCTCGCGCCGGCGGCTGTCATCACGATCAGCTCGCTGTCGCCATTGAGTCGGTTCAGCGTGTGCAGAATGGCAATGAGGAAGGCGACCGGGGCGATCAGCGCCATCAGGTTGGGCAGCGCCAGTGTCGTCATCTTGACGAAGGTCCAGGTGTCCTGGCCCTGGGTGGTGACGAGGTTAAGCTGACGCAGCGCCAAGCCGATCCAGACCACGCCGGCGAGCGAAATCAGGATCAGCAGCAGCGCGCCGGCCGTCTGGCGGAAGACGTATCGGCCGAAGATGGTCATAGCCGGCAAGCCATCCGATTCCGCTTGGACCCCCCGCGGGCGCGCCCGGAAAGCGCCCGACCGACGCAGCCGCTACCGCCCTGGCGCTCCCACACCTCAATGGCGGAATTTCGGCCGCAGGGCGGGGCCTCGGTCCCGGCCCCGATCGCCAACGACCCGCGCACTTGGCAAAATCCAGCTCGCCGAACTAAGCTTGGGCCCTGCGAACCCTCACGCCTTCCCCGACAGGACAAGAGCCGGAGAGCGGACACGCACCTGCGCCCCGAGCGTCCAGCCCGCGCGTCGGTGTTCGGCGCTCTTTGGTTGCCGCCCGGATGGAGGTGCCTGCTAGGATGCCCCCCATGCCCGATCGCCTCGACATCGTCTTTGCACCCATCTCCGCCCCGCTCGAGCCGGCGGTTGCCGTTCTCTGCGGGGAGGAGATCGCGCTCGGCGGCCTCGCCAAGAAGCTCAATGCCGCGGGCGGCGGGGCGATCCTGCACGCCGCGGAGGTGGCCGGCTTCAAAGGCAAGGCGCGCACCGCGATCGAGCTGCTCGGACAGGCCAAGCTCGCCCCCCGCCTGATCGTGGTCGGGACCGGGCGGGCGGCCGAGCTCACCGAGGCCGACTGGATCAATCTGGGCGGCTACGCCTTTGGCCAGCTCTCTGCCCGTAAGACCGAAACGGCGAGCCTGGTTGCCGAGGTCCAGGACGGCAACCAGCGGCCAGCCGGCCAAATCGCCGCCGACATGGCGTTCGGAGCGCTGCTGAGGAGCTACAACTTCCGCAAGTACGTGACGCGGAAGGCCGAGAACGAGGAGGGCGCGCCGCCGCCCGACGGCATCCAGAAGCTTCTCGTGCACACGGCTGAGCCCGATGCGGCGCGCATACGCTTTGAGCGCCACCAGGCGGTGGCCGCTGGCGTGTTCCTCGCCCGCGATCTCGTCAACGAGCCGGCCAATGTACTGGGCCCCGTCGAGTTCGCCGAGCGCCTGCGGGATCTGACCTCAGCGGGCGTCGAGGTGGAAGTGCTCGAGGAGGACGCGTTGAAGGCGCTCAAGATGGGCGCGCTGCTCGGCGTGGCACAGGGCAGCGTCAGACCGCCGCGCGTCGTGGTCATGCAGTGGAACGGCGCCAAGTCAAAGAGGGCCAGGCCGCTCGCCTTCATCGGCAAGGGCGTGTGCTTCGACACCGGCGGCATCTCGATCAAGCCGGCTCAGGGCATGGAGGACATGAAAGGCGACATGGCAGGGGCTGCGTGCGTGGCGGGCCTGCTGCTGGCGCTGGCCTCGCGCAAGGCCGCCGTCAATGCCGTGGGACTGGTCGGGCTCGTGGAAAACATGCCCTCGGCCACGGCGCAGCGGCCGGGCGATATCGTCACCTCCATGTCGGGGCAGACGGTGGAGGTGCTCAACACCGACGCCGAGGGCCGGCTCGTGCTGGCCGACGTGATGTGGTACGCGCAGGAGCGCTTCAAGCCGCGGCTGATGATTGACCTCGCCACGCTCACTGGCGCCATCATGGTAGCGCTTGGCAAGGAGTACGCCGGACTCTTCTCCAACGACGACAAACTGGCGGCCGATCTGGTGGCGGCGGGACAGGCGACGGGCGAGCGGGTGTGGCGCCTGCCGCTCGACCGCGCCTACGACAAGCTGATCGACTCCAAGAACGCGGACATGAAGAACATTGGCGGACGCCACGCCGGAGCGATCACGGCGGCACAGTTCCTGGGGCGGTTCGTCAAGGGCACCACCTGGGCCCATATCGACGTCGCCGGCGTGGCCATGGATTCAAACAAGACCGAGATCAGCCGCAGCTGGGCGTCCGGGTGGGGCGTGCGGCTGCTCGACCATTTCGTGGCCGCTCAACACGAGAAGTCAGAACGTTAGCCTAACCATTTGAGAAAACGTTAATATTTAAAGACATTTTCCATAATATATATTATGCGAATGGAGTCGAGGACTGGCTTAGTCCTCCGCGCTGGCCGGCCGTCGCAGCGCCTTGAGGGCCGCGCGGCGGCGCTTGGCATCAATTCGTGCGCGGCGGGCCGCGGCGGGCGGCCGTGTCGCCTTGCGCGGGCGCGGGATTTGCGCCGCCGCGCGAATCAGGGCGATGAGACGTTCCCTCGCATCGAGGCGGTTGCGGGCCTGCGTGCGGAAACGGCTGGCGGTGATCACGATCACGCCTTCGGTGGTCATGCGCCGGCCCGCGATCTGCTGGAGGCGCCGGCGCACGGGTTCGGGGAGCGAGGGCGAGCGGCGGGCGTCGAAACGGAGCTGGACGGCGGTTGCGACCTTGTTGACGTTCTGTCCGCCGGGGCCGGAGCCGCGCACGAGCACCTCCTCGACCTCGGCGGGGTCGATCGCGATCCGGGGCGTGATCTGGAGCACGGGTGCCTCAACCGCTCGCTATGGTGGTAAGGGCTCAAGCGTTGCAATTCCATGATAACAGCTTGCGAAGCAATGAATGCGAGCGCCACGAGACCCCGATGCCTCAATCCGAACACAAGACGATGGCCGACCTGATCGCGGTGATGGCGGCCCTGCGCACGCCCGGGACGGGATGCCCCTGGGACCTCGAGCAGAGCTTTGCCACCATCGCCCCCTACACGATCGAGGAGGCCTACGAAGTGGCCGACGCCATTGCGCGCGGAGATCTTGCCGATCTCCGCCAGGAGCTCGGCGACCTCCTACTGCAGGTCGTCTACCATGCGCGCCTTGCCGAGGAGCAGGGGGCCTTTGCCTTCCCCGACGTGGTCGATGCCATCACTACCAAGATGATCCGCCGCCATCCGCACGTGTTCGGCGACGAGGCGGCGCGCTCGGCCGGCGCGGCCAAGGGCTGGTGGGAGCGCATCAAGGCGGAGGAGAAGGCGGCAAAGGAGGTGATGAACGCAGAGGCCGGCGTGCTCGACGACGTGCCGGTGGCGCTTCCCGCCCTCACGCGCGCCGTCAAGTTGCAGGACAAAGCGGCGGGCGTCGGCTTCGACTGGCCTTCACTGGGCCCCGTCCTCGCCAAGATGAAGGAGGAACTCGCCGAGCTCGAAGAGCGGGTGGAGAGCGGCGAGCGGGCGAGCATCGAGGAGGAGTTCGGCGACCTGCTGTTCGTGATCGCCAACGTGGCGCGCCACCTGCAGCTCGACCCGGAAGCGGCGTTGCGTGCGACGAACCAGAAGTTCATCCGCCGCTTCCGCTACATCGAGGAGCGGCTCGCCGCCAGCGGCCGCTCGCCCGCGCAATCGAATCTTGAGGAGATGGACGCGCTCTGGAACGAGGCCAAGGCGCGCGATGAGGGGCTCCGTTAGCGTTGCAGGATGGGCTGGCGCTTGCCGTCGGACGAGTGCGCGCCGAAGCTGGCGTGGATCCCGACCTGCGTCGGGAAAACGCTGGGTGGGGGCGTCGGCACGGTGCGTTAGGGTCAGGTTATCCCCTCCCGTCATGCCGGCGGTGGCCGGGGCATCCACGCCAGGTGCCGCTGGATCGGGCGCGCTCAGCCGCAGGCTAAGCCCTCGCGGGCGAGCTGAGCGTTGAGCCGGGCCCTCTTGGCGCGGTCGATGCGCACCCGCAAACGCGTTGCCCCCGAGCGCGCCGGCGTGCGATCGAGAACCTCCGCATTTTCATGCAGCCAGTGCGTAAGCCGTCCGGCCGAAGGGGGAAGCGTGACCTCGACCACCTCATCGCGCTCGCTAAGCCGGCGTTCGATCTCAACCAGCAGGCGGTCGAGCCCCTTGCCTGTCCGCGCCGAGACCAGCACGGGCGCAGCCCTGTGCCGCCGCGCGGCATTTTCGACCTCTTCCCGCCGGTATTCGGCAAGACGATCGGTCTTGTTCCAGACTTCGATCAGCCGGTCGCCGCGATCCTCCTCGATGCCGAGTTCGGCGAGTACCGCCTCCACGTCTGCGCACTGGGCGGCGCTTTCCTCGTGCGTGATGTCGCGAACGTGCAGGATGAGATCGGCGGAAACCACCTCCTCGAGAGTGGCGCGGAAGGCCGCCACCAGCATGGTCGGCAAATCCGAGATGAAGCCCACCGTGTCGGACAGGATCACGCGCCGGCCGGCGGGCAGCCGAACCTCGCGCATGGTCGGATCGAGCGTGGCGAACACCTGGTCGCGGGCATCAACGGCAGCGCCGGTCAGGCGGTTGAACAGGGTCGACTTGCCCGCATTGGTGTAGCCGACGATGGCGACCACGGGATAGGGCACACGCGAGCGGCCTCTGCGATGGAGAGCGCGCGTTTTCACAACCGTCTCGAGTTCGCGGCGGATGCGGTCGATCCGCTCGCTGATGAGGCGGCGATCCGTTTCGATCTGCGTCTCGCCGGGCCCGCCCAGGAAGCCGAAGCCGCCGCGCTGGCGCTCAAGATGCGTCCAGCTCCTGACCAGCCGGCTCTTCTGGTAGGTAAGGTGAGCGAGCTCGACCTGCAGGCGGCCCTCGCGGGTGGCGGCCCGCGCGCCGAAGATCTCGAGGATGAGGCCGGTGCGATCGAGCACTTTGGTGTTCCACGCCTTCTCCAGGTTACGCTGCTGGATCGGCGACAGCGCGTGATCGACAACGACGAGGCCCGCGCCTTCCGCCGCAGCCGCCGCTGCGATCGCCTCGACCTTGCCCTTGCCGAACAGCGTCGCCGGCCGTGGCTCGTGCAGGGGCACGATCAGGGCGGCGCCCACTTCAAGGCCGATGGCGCGGGCAAGGCCCTCCGCTTCCGCCAGCCGGTCGGACGGCGCATGCAGGGCGGGACGCCGCGCGCCGTTGGCCGCCGCCTCCAGGCGACGGCCTTGCGGCGGAACGGGGACGAGCAGCAGCGCCCGCATCGGCATGCGGGGCTGTTCGCGGAGCGCCTGCCGCTCGAAGAAAGCGGCTTTTGCGTGCTGGTGGGAGCGGTCGGCGATGGTCGTTAGGATCCTTGCTGGGCCTCCGCCGGATCCTGCTCCATGAGGTGGATCGGATGTCCAGGCATGATCGTAGATATGGCGTGCTTGTAGACGAGTTGCGAGTGCCCGTCCCGGCGCAGCAGCACACAGAAGTTATCGAACCAGGTGACAATCCCCTGCAGCTTCACCCCGTTGACCAGAAAGATCGTGAGTGGAACCTTGTTCTTCCTGACGTGGTTCAGGAACGTGTCCTGTAGGCTTTGGGCGCGTTCGGCCATGGTGTTGTTGTCCGTTGCTTACTGTTCTTGTTGTCGGCGGCGGCGCTCGGAGAACCCACCGCACGCAGCACCATAGCCCATTCGCATGACAAATTCAGCAGCTTGGCCAGGGCCCGCAAAGGCCACGCGCCAGGAGCCTTCAGCTTCCAGGATTGCTCAATCCTTTCAACCTATTGCCGCAAAAGAGGGGATACGTGTCGCGGGCCCTGAGAGAGGCGACATTTCGGCGGCGGTGTGGAACAGGCGGCGCAGTCGCCGCGTGATGGGACCGGGCTTGCCGTCGCCGACCGGCTCCCCGTCGATGGCGACGACCGGCATGACGTTGCCGGTGGCCGAGGTCACGAACGCCTCGCGCGCGCGGCGCGCCTCCTGGAGGCGAAACGGCCGCTCGGCGAACGCGAGGCCCTCCCGCGCCAGCAGGTCGATCAGCGTCACGCGCGTGACGCCGCGTAGAATGGCGCGATCCGCAGGGCGGGTTACCAGCTCGCCCCCAGCGGTGATGATCCAGGCATTGCTCGAAGCGCCCTCGGTGATGAAGCCCTCGGCGTCGACGAACCACGCTTCGCGAGCGCCGCGGGCCTGGGCGGCCTCCTTGGCGACGCTGGCAGGCAGCAACATGACCGTCTTGATGTCGCAGCGCGACCAGCGCATCTCCGGCATAGTAATGACTCCAATCCCCTTCTCGGCTCGCGCTTCGGCCATCTCGGGGGCCACGCTGCGGGCGATGCACACGAGTGTTCGAGGCGTACCCGCCGGCGGGAACAGGAAATCGCGTGGACGAGCGCCGCGGCTGACCTGAAGGTAGAGGATGCCGTCCCTGACGCGGTTGCGGCGCACCGTCTCGCGCATGATGCGCGAGAGCGCTGCACGGCTCATGGGGGCCGGCATAGCAAGCTCCGAGAGCGAGCGCTCCAGGCGCGCCAGGTGCCGCGTCTCATCGACGATGCAGCCCCTGCGCACCTCGCACACTTCATAGATCGCGTCGGCGAACTGGAAGCCGCGATCCTCGACGTGCACAAGCGCCTCAGCGTAGGGCAGATAGCGGCCGTTGACGTAAATGACGCGGCTCATGACACCCTACCCGCTCCAACCCGCATCGACTCAGGCGGCCCCGGCGGCGCCCGAGCGCTGATCGGAGCTTACCCCCAGCGCGCGCAGTTTGCGATGCAGCGCGGAGCGCTCCATGCCGACGAACTCGGCGGTGCGCGAGATGTTGCCGCCGAAGCGGTTGATCTGGGCGAGCAGGTACTCGCGCTCGAAGATCTCGCGCGCCTCCCGCAGCGGCAGCGACATGAGGTGCTCGGCCCCACCGTTGACGGGCAGCGGCACGTTGGAGCCGATCTCCTCAGGCAGCATATCGGCGGTGATGATGGCGTCCGGATCGCCGCCCGCGAGGATCATGAGCCGCTCGATGTTGTTCCTGAGTTCGCGCACATTGCCCGGCCAGTCGTGGGCCTGCAGCACGGCAATGGCGTCTTCGCCGATCTTGCGCGGGGCAAGGCCCGAAGTGTGGGCGACCTGCTGGACAAAGTACTGGATGAGCTCGGGGACGTCGTCGCGCCGCTCGGCCAGGCTCGGAACGCGCAGCGGCACGACATTGAGGCGATGGTAGAGGTCCTCCCGGAAGCGGCCCTCTGCCATCTCGCGCTCGAGGTCGCGGCTTGTGGAGGAGATGATGCGGACGTCGACGGCCACCTTTTGGGTGCCGCCGAGCCGCAAAAACTTCTGCTCGACCAGCACGCGCAACACCTTGCCTTGCGTCTCCAGCGGCATGTCGGCAACTTCGTCGATGTAGAGCGTGCCGCCGTGCGCCTCCTCGAGTGCACCGACCTTGCGCGGGCCACCGGTGCGGTCCTCGGTGCCGAACAGTTCCTCTTCGACCCGGTCGGGAGCCATGGCGGCGGCGTTCAGCACCACGAACGGCCCTTCGGCGCGGTGCGACTTGGCATGCAGCACGCGGGCGGCCAGTTCCTTGCCGGCACCCGAGGCGCCACGGATCAGCACGCGGCTGTTGGTCGGCGCCACCCGCTCGATCTGGGCGCGGAGCTGGTTGATGGCCGTCGACCTGCCGATCATCTCCGAGCTCTGCGTGGACCGTTCCCGCAAATGCTTCACCTCGCGCTTCAACTGGTAGGCTTCAAGCGCGCGCGTGGTGACGAGCAGCAGTCGGTCCGCCTTGAACGGCTTCTCGATGTAGTCGTAGGCGCCGCGCTTGATGGCAGTAACCGCCGTCTCGATGTTGCCGTGGCCGGAGATGATGACGACCGGCAGGTCTGGATGTACGCGCTTGATGGCGGAGAGCACCTCGAGCCCGTCGAGGCGGCTGCCCTGCAGCCAGATGTCGAGCACCACCAGATGCGGCCGGCGCTCCTCGATGGCGCGCAGCGCCTCGTCGCTGTCGCGCGCCAGCCGGCAACGGTGTCCCTCGTCCTCCAGGATCCCCGAGATCAGCTCGCGGATGTCGCTCTCGTCGTCCACAACCAAGATGTCGGAAACCATCTGCTGCTCCCTGACTGATCGGCTGTTGCCCGTCTCCAATCCCTTCCGCAATTCATTCGGCCGCGGCCGGCGCGGCGACGGCGGCATGGCGCCGGCGGATCGGCAGCATCAAGCGCACCAGAGCGCCTCGTCTGCCGTCGGCGCCGGCCGGCGCATCCTCCAGCGCCAGGAAGCCCCCATGCTGCTCGACCACCTTCTGCACGATGGCGAGCCCGAGGCCCGTGCCCTTGGCCTTGGTGGTGACGTAAGGCTCGAGCAGGCGCATGCGGTTGTGCTTGGCAAGGCCGATGCCGTTGTCGATCACCTCGATCACGGCGCGGTCCTCTTCCACCTTGAGCGAGGTCTCGACGCGGCCCTTATAGCCGGCCGGGCGATCTGCACCCTCGGCGACCGCCTGCACCGCCTCCACCGCGTTCTTTACCAGATTGGTGATGGCCTGCGTGATGAGCCGCCGGTCGAACAGCATGCGCACGCTCTCGCCCGGCAGCCGCAGCTCGAAGTCGATGCCGGGATGCCCCTCGCGGAACAACACCACGGGCTCCTGGACCGCCTCGCGCAAATCGTGCTCCTCCATGAGGGGTTTCGGCATGCGGGCGAAGGAGGCAAACTCGTCCACCATGCTCTTGATGTCGCCGACCTGGCGCACGATGGTCTCGGTCAGCCGGTCGAAGGTGTCGCGATCCTCCCGGATCGCGCCGCTGTACTTGCGGCGGATGCGCTCGGCGGAAAGTTGTATGGGCGTGAGCGGGTTCTTGATCTCGTGCGCGATGCGCCGCGCGACGTCGGCCCAGGCGCTTGTGCGCTGAGCGGAGACCAGCTCGGTAATGTCGTCGAAGGTCACCACCGTGCCCTGATCATCGCCGCCGCTCAGCTCCCCCTGGGTGGTGATGCGCACGGCAAAGGTGCGTTCCTCGCCGTCGACCACGCGCGTCACCTGGTGCTGTGTGCGCGGCTTGATCGCCTCATCGTCCCTATGCTCGAATAATTGGGCAAACTCGGGCACCACGCCGGCGAGCGGGCGACCGACCAGTTCCGACTCCGGCATGCCGAGCAGGCGTTCCGCCGAGCGGTTGGCAAGAGTGATGCGCCGTTCAGCATCGAGGCCGAGCACGCCGGCCGACACGCCCGAGAGCACCGCCTCCATGAACAGGCGCCGCCGCAACAGCTGTTCGTTGGCCGCGATCAGCGCATCGCGCTGGGTCTTGATCTCGGCGGTCATCGTGTTGAACGTCTGCGACAACCGCCTCAAATCGCCCTCCCCGCGAATCACGGGCAGTTCCACATCGAGGTTGCCGCGCGAGACCTGCTGGGCGGCGCCGATGATCCGTCCGATGGGGGCAACGAAGCGGCTCGCGAACCAGAGCCCGATCCAGATCGCGGCCAACAGGGCGGTGAGCGAGATCATCAAGTACATCAGTCCGTGCGCGACCTTGACGCCGCCACGGACCTGGCGAAGCTGCTCGTACTCGGCAACGCCCGCCTGAGCCCGCCGCAGATAGCTCAAAACCTTGGGACTGATCGTGCGGGCCACGTAAAGGAAGAAGCCAGGCATCTTCTCGAGCCCCGCGAGGGCGGCGACGCGCGAGCTGCCGGGGGGCAACCAGATCGGGATTTGGCCCGAGGCGGCCGCCCGCATTACGTCCCCGGATGGGCGCTCGTAGCGCGCACCCTCGCCCTCCAGCGCGTTGAGGACGACGTTGCCGTCCCCATTGATCACGTAGGCGACCTGCAGGTCGCGCAGGCTCGCCTGCACCAGCACGAGCCGCTTGAACTGCTCAGGATCTGCGCGCACGGCCGGCGGCGCCCCATCGAGGTCCTTGGCCATGTTGACGACATCGTTGCGGATGACCTGGCCGTGCTCCTCCAGGTAGGCGTTGGCGACGTCCAAGGAGTGCTCGATGATCTGGCGCGTGCGCACCGAGAACCAGCTGTCGATCGAACGCGAGAACGTAATGGTGGCAGCGACCGCCAGCAGAATGGCCGGCAGCGCCGCAATGATGCTGAACAGAGCGACGACGCGAACGTGGAGGCGGGTGCCCGCCACCTTGTTGCGCCAGGCCCGCCACAAGCCGAACAGCTGCCAGGCGATCACCCCGGTCATGGCCAGGATGACGAGGCCGTTCACGAAGAGTACGCCGGCGACCACGTCGTTGCTCGGCGGGATCGGCGTGAGGCCGGTGAGGATCAGGTAGGTGGCGAAACCCGAGACGAGTGAAAGGACGACGACAGTGAGGCCGATCCAGAAGGCGATGTGACGGGCCCCCGGCACAGGCAGGCGGGCAAACTCGCCCCCGCCTTCTGCAGTCCGCCCATCTTGAGCCGCCTTCATGCGTTCACGTCTCCAGCCTCGCCGCCGGCATTGGAGGCTTTGCGGGCTGTTCCGAGCCCCCGCCGGGCGGAGCCTTCCTGCTTGGCCGGGGCAGAGCCCCTTCTGAGATGCGTTCTCTTTGCGCAACAGCGTGGCTGAAAGAGGACGCGAACCGGCCGCTAGACTGTGGCATTTCCGCGACAGACGTCTCCGATATCCCCGCCGGGCGGCCCCGTCAAGCCGCTTCAAGCCTGCTTAGGGAAAAGCCGCACAACCGCGCATCGGCGATGCCGGCGGCGGGCTCATGGTGCTGGCGTGCGAATGACCTGGATGTCGAGATCACGGATGCGGCTGCGCAACGTGTTGCGATTGAGGCCCAGCAGCTCGGCCGCCCGGATCTGATTGCCGCGGGTGGCGGCGAGGGCCGCAGCCAGCATGGGTGCCTCGACCTGGCGGATGATGCGGTCATAGAGGCCGGGCGGCGGCAGCTCGCGGCCAAAGGACGCAAAGTAGGCGGCAAGATAGCGCTCGACCAGCTCGGACAGACTCTTGGCGTGCATCTCGGCGTCGTCGAGGCGCGGGGGGGCGGCCTCGCTCAATTCGGTGTCGATGATATCGACGGTAATGGTGTCCTGCGAATAGAGGGCGGCGACCCGGCGCACGAGGTTCTCGAGCTCGCGCACGTTGCCCGGCCAGGTGTGCCGCTTGAGCCTCTCGATCGCCGCCTGCTCGATGGATTTCTGCCCGAGCCCCTCCCGCGCGGCCGCGCGCAGGAAATGCCGCACGAGGTCGCCGATGTCGTCGAGCCGCTCGCGCAGAGCGGGCAGCCGCAGCGGCACCACGTTCAAGCGATAGTAGAGGTCTTCGCGGAACAGACCCTGTTGGATCTGGCTCTTCAGGTCGCGATGGGTGGCCGAGACGATGCGCACGTTGGTCTTGATCGGCGTGCGCCCACCGACGGTGGTGTACTCGCCCTCCTGAAGCACGCGCAAAAGGCGGGTCTGGGCCTCCATCGGCATGTCGCCGATCTCGTCCAAAAACAGCGTGCCACCGTCGGCCTGCTGGAAGCGGCCCTCGGTGCGGGACTGGGCGCCGGTGAAGGCGCCCTTCTCATGGCCGAACAACTCGCTTTCGATCAGCTCGCGCGGGATCGCCGCCATGTTGACGGCGACAAAGGGACCGGAGCGGCGTTTGCCGAACTCGTGCAGTACGCGGGCGACGAGCTCTTTCCCGGTTCCCGACTCGCCCGAGATCATCACGGTGAGGTCGGTCTGGGTCAGCCGCGCCAGCACGCGATAGATCTCCTGCATGGCTGGCGAGCGCCCAATGAGCGGCAGCTGCTCGGTGTCGCCCTCGGGCGCAGGCCTCGGCGCGCGCCGGCCCGGCTCGGACATGGCGCGTCCCACCACCGCGATCAGCTCGTTGAGATCGAAGGGCTTGGGCAAGTATTCGTAGGCGCCCTTCTCGGCCGCGGTGAGCGCCGTCATCAGCGTGTTCTGCGCGCTCATGACAATGATCGGCAGCTCGGGCCGCAATTTCTTGATGCGCGGGATCAGATCGAAAGCGTTCTCGTCTGGCATCACCACGTCGGTAATCACCACCTCGCCCTCGCCCTGCGCGACCCAGCGCCAGAGAGTAGCCGCATTGCCGGTGGCACGCGGCACGTAGCCGGCACGCGCGAGCGCCTGGTTCAGCACCGTGCGTATGGCGGTGTCGTCGTCGGCGATCAGAATCGTGCCCTTGGCCATCGTCTCATCCTGCGCTTGGTTCGCCGGGCGGGGACGCCTGCATCGGCAGCAGTACGCGGAAGACGGTGCGTTCGCGCTCGGTATCGCACTCGATGATGCCGCCATGATCCCCGATGATCTTCGCCACCAGGGCCAGCCCAAGCCCTGCCCCCTTGCGCTTGGTGGTCACGAACGGATCAAACAGGTGCGGTCGCAGATGGTCCGGCACGCCCGGGCCGTTGTCCTCGACCTCGATCATCAGCGGCAGGCTGACGCGCGCGCTCACGCCCGGCACCGACAACCTCACGCCGGGCCGGAACGCCGTCTTGAGCACGATGCGGCCCGCCTCGCCGCTTTGCTCCACGGCCTCGGCGGCGTTCTTGACGAGGTTCAGGAACGCCTGCACCAGCTTGTCGCGGTTGCCGTCGACGGCGGGGAGGGAGGGATCGTAGTCCTCGATAATCTTCACGCCGCGGGCAAAGCCCGTCTGCGCCAGCTTGCGGACGTGATCGAGCACGGCATGGATGTTGACCGGCTCCTTGGCGAGGGGGCGCTCATCGCCGAACACCTCCATGCGGTCGACCAGGTTGCGGATGCGATCGGTCTCGGCGCAGATCAGTTGCGTGAGCGCCCGATCTTCGTCGCGGATGTTCGCCTCAAGCAGCTGAGCCGCGCCACGGATGCCCGAAAGCGGGTTCTTGATCTCGTGGGCGAGCACCGCGGCCATGCCGGATACGGAGCGGGCGGCGGCCCGGTGGGTGAGCTGGCGCTCGATCATCTGCGCCATTGAGCGCTGCTGCAGCATCAAAACGACGAGGCCTGGCTGGTCGGCGATCGGGCCGCTGTAGACATCGACCAGGCGCGAGGCCTCGGCGCGGGGCAGCATGACCTCGATGCCGTACTCGTTGACGGTCGCCTCGCTGCGGCGCACCTGCTCCACGAGCGCGACCAACGGGCAGCCGAACGAGACGACGTCGGCGAGCCGTTGGCGCTTCAGCACGGCTTGGCTCGAGGACAGGAAGGCTTCCGCGGCCGGGTTGGCATAGATGATGCGGTCGTCCTCGGCGAGCACGAGTACAGGATGCGGAAGCGCCGCGAGCAGCAGGTCGTGCTCGATGTGCCGCCGTGGGATGGCGCCGTGCGTGCTACGCTCGCGGACCGACGCGGTGCTCATGCGGGAAGCTCCCTTTGCCACGGTTCGGCGTAGAAGGCAGCAAGGCCTGCGAAGACCTCGGCCGGATCGTTTGCGCGGCAGAGCCGGCTGCGCCAGGTCTTGGCTGCCTCCGGCGGACAACCGCTGAGGTCGACATAGGCGGCGATGTGCTTGCGTGCGTTGCGCACGCCAAGCTCGCGGCCATAGTGGGTGAGCATGGCGTCATAGTGCTCGATCGCGATCCGGCCCTGTTCGCTTCTGGGGGGCATGCCAAGGTCGCGACCGGTGGAAAGGGCCCCAGCGATGCGGCCGGGAAGCCAGGGCGCACCGCAGGCGCCGCGTCCAACCATAACGGCATCGGCGCCCGAGGCAACCAGCGCGCCACGCGCCTCCTCGATCGAGCGGATGTCGCCGTTGACGACAACCGGAATGCCCACCGCCTCCTTGACGTGGCGAACTGCACCCCAGTCGGCGCGGTCCTTGAAGAACTGGCAGCGGGTGCGGGCATGAACGGCGATGAGCGCCACGCCTGCCCGCTCGGCACGGCGGGCAAGCTCCGGCGCATTGAGCGTGCGCCGATCCCAGCCAAGCCGCATCTTGAGGGTTACCGGCACCCGCACGGCGCCCACCACCGCCTCAATGAGGCTGACGGCGTGATCGAGGTCGCGCATCAACGCCGACCCCGACAGCCTGCCGGTGACCTCCCGCGCAGGACAGCCCATGTTGATGTCGATAATGTCGGCGCCCTCTCCCTCGGCAATGCGCGCGGCCGCGGCCATCCAACGGGCCTCGTGGCCAACCAGTTGGATGACGAATGGGTGAAGCCCCTCACCCATGGCCCGGCGCACCACATCGCGGCGGGCATTGACGAACTCCTCGCTCGCCACCATCTCGCTGACCACGAGGCCGGCCCCGAGGCGACAGGCCAGCCGGCGCAGCGGCAAATCGCTCACCCCGGACATCGGGGCAAGAAAGGCCCGACCGGTCACCGACACTCGACCGATCCGCAGCGCCCCTGTTGAAGGCACATAATTGGCGCGTGTGCACAATTTTTGGTCAATTCTAATTTGTGCTTTGCAATTGTGCACAATAGGCGATGTTGGTGACGGAGGCAAGCCCGATTTCCTTTCCGGCGATTGCGCGGCAGGCCACGCCCCGATAAAGCAAAGCGCTCGACCACAACGTCATTTTTGCCGCCGAGAGGAACGTCTTTGACCACCGCGGCCCTGATCGTCGCTGCCGGTCGCGGGAGCCGGGTCGGCTCCGCCATTCCCAAGCAATACGTTCCGCTGCGGGGAGAGTGCGGACTTTCCATGTGTCTGCGGGCATTTCTCGCCCACCCGCACATCGCGCGCGTTCAGGTCGTTATCAATCCGCAGGACAGAGCGCGCTACGAAGCGGTCGCGTCGTGCTGGCCGGAGCGCATCTCGCCGCCAGTGGCGGGCGGCGCTACCCGCCAGGATTCGGTGCGAGCGGGCCTGCAGGCGCTTAAGTCGGATCCGCCCAACCGCGTGCTGATCCACGATGCCGCCCGCCCTTTCGTCTCCGCCGAACTCATCAGTCGGGTGCTCGAGGCCCTTCGGACCAACGCGGCCGCCATCGCTGCGCTTCCCGTCACCGATACACTCAAGCACGCCGGCGGCGGTGCGATCATCCGGGGTACCGTCAACCGGGTCGGGCTATGGCGTGCACAGACCCCGCAAGGTTTTGAGTTTGGGGCAATCCTTGACGCCCACGAGGCCGCTTACGCGGCCGGACGCGGCGACTTTCCCGACGATGCAGCGGTTGCGGAATGGGCGGGCATCGACGTGGCGCTGGTGGCGGGGGATGAGCGCAACATCAAGCTGACGACGGCGGCCGATCTCGCCATGGCAGCGGCGCTGGCGGCAGGCGCGGCCATACCAACCGTTGTGCGCACGGGCATCGGGTTCGATGTGCACCGCTTCGCCGAGGGCGATCACCTCTGGCTGTGCGGGGTGCGGATCGCCCATACAGCTCGCCTCGAGGGCCATTCAGATGCGGATGTTGCCATGCACGCCCTTACCGATGCGATTCTCGGCGCCATCGGTGAAGGCGACATCGGCGAGCACTTTCCGCCGTCCGAGGAGCAGTGGCGCAATGCTCCTTCGCGGGCATTTCTTGCAGACGCGCGCCGCCGCGTCGAAGCGCGCGGCGGGCGGGTCGCCAACGTCGACGTTACCATCATATGCGAAGAGCCGAAGATCGCTCCCCACCGGGAGGCGATGCGCAAAAAGATCGCTCTCCTGCTCGGCATCGACCTCGAGCGGGTCGGCGTCAAGGCGACGACCACCGAGGGGCTGGGCTTTACAGGACGCAAGGAAGGGATCGCGGCGCTGGCCACGGCTTGCGTGGAGCTGCCGACGCGCGGCGCGGGAGAAGTACCCACAGCCACTTGAACCAGGCGGGCGAATCGCGGCATGTCCGCACAAGGGGTTGTATTGCCATTGGCGCGCCCGGGGGATGAGCGATGAACATCATGACCCAAACGCCTGTGCCGGCTTCGGCGGACATCGCCAAGATCGCCGAGAGCACCTCCTGCTCCTGCGTGGCAACGCGCGTGCGCCAATTGTCGCGCATCATCACGCGTGTCTATGACGATGCCATGCGGCCACTCGGCATAACGGGGAGCCAGTTCACGCTGCTGACCCAGCTTGCCCAGCAGGACGGCATCACCGCAGTCGAAATCGGCTACACACTTGACATCGAGAAGTCGACCTTGTCGCGTAATCTGAAGCGCCTGCTTGCACTTGGCCTCATCGTCATGGATCCGCCGGCGGGCCGGAGGGGGCGTGGCCTGCATCTGACGCCTAAAGGCCAGGCCGTCATCAAGGATGCCTATCCGGTCTGGCACGCGGCCCAGCAGCGAACGCTGAGCGCGATGGGCGCCGATAGCCGCGGCACACTCGATCGCTTGGTGCAAAGCGCCGAGAGACTGGCTGCGGCCTGAGCTCTTTTTTTGCACGACCGTTGAGCCCCGGCTAGGCTGGCTGTGGATGGCACCGGTACCGGCCGGAGCGCGTTGCGATGTTCCCCGAAGAACTTGTGCGGCAGGCAGAGCGGCTGCTCGACCGGCTTCGTGCCGAAAGTGTGACCCTCGCCACGGCCGAAAGTTGCACGGGCGGCCTGCTGTCGGGTCTTCTCACCGGAATTGCCGGCGCTTCCGACGTGCTCGAGCGCGGTTGGGTCACCTATTCGAACGAGGCCAAGGTCGAGGAGCTTGGCGTCGAACCCGGCTTGATTGCGGCCCATGGGGCTGTCAGCGCCGAAGTGGCGCGAGCCATGGCCGTGGGAGCCCTTGAGCGATCGAGCGCCGATGTCGCGGCGGCGGTCACCGGCATCGCCGGTCCCGGCGGCGGAACTGCCGGGAAGCCGGTTGGGCTCGTCCATCTCGCCGCTTTGCGGCGCGGGGGTTCACCGCGCCACCACGAGCTGAGACTGGGCAACATCGGCCGGCAACAGGTGCGGCTTCAGTCCCTCGCAGCGGCGTTGGCACTGATCGAGACCGTCCTCTAGGCCCTGTCCCTTCAATGCAGAACGGTCGGGCTCACCGGGGCGCCGTAGACGACGCTCGCCCGGCTCTCGAATGCCTCGGCGAACCGGCGAAAGGCCCGATCGAAAAGCGCGCCGACGAGCATGCCGAGCAACGGCGAGCGGAACTCGTAGTCAATAAAAAAATCCACCTCGCAACCGCCCGGCACAGAATGGAAGCGCCAGCGGTTCTCCAGCCGCCGGAACGGTCCATCGAGATACTCGACCAGTACCACAGGACCGGATGGAATAAGGGTCACGCGGGTGGTGAAGGCCTCACGGATCGACTTGTAGCCGGCAACCATGGTGGCGACGAGCACCGTGTACGTTCCCCGCCGCTCCCGGGAGCGGACGGTCAAGGCCTCGCAGAGCGGCAGAAATAGCGGGTACTGCTCGACGTCGGCGACCAGATCGAACATCTGCTGTGGGGTGTAAGGCACGCGTCTTTTGGTGGTGAAGGCCGGCATGGGCGGATCAGCGACCAAGCTCTTTGTGGCGGGCGGCCCGCAACCGGGCGAAGTCTTCGCCTGCGTGATAGGAGGAGCGCGTCAGCGGCGAAGAGGCCACCAGCAGAAAGCCTTTGGCATAGGCGATGCGTTCGTAGGCCTTGAACTCGTCGGGCGGAACGAAGCGGGCGACCGCGGCGTGCTTGCCAGACGGCTGCAGATACTGGCCGATGGTCAGGAAATCGACGCCCGCCGCACGCAGATCGTCCATCACCTGCAGTACCTCCTCGCGCTCTTCGCCCAGGCCCACCATGATGCCCGACTTGGTGAACATGGTGGGATCGATCTCCTTGACCCGCTGCAGCAGACGCAAAGAAGCGAAATAGCGCGCACCGGGCCTGATCCGGAGATAGAGCGAGGGCACGGTCTCCAGATTGTGGTTGAATACGTCCGGCCGGGCGGCGATGACGGTCTCGACCGCACCATCCTTGCGCAGAAAATCCGGGGTCAGCACCTCGACGGTGGTGGTGGGCGTCTCATTGCGGATGGCACGGATAACCCGGGCGAAATGCTCGGCGCCACCGTCGGCGAGGTCGTCGCGGTCGACCGAGGTGATGACCACGTGCTCGAGACCAAGCTTGGCGACGGCCTCGCCGACGCGCCGTGGCTCGTCGGCATCGAGCGGCGCCGGCCGACCCGTGCGCACGTTGCAGAAAGCGCAGGCGCGCGTGCAGGTATCGCCCATGATCATTATGGTGGCGTGCCGGTTGGTCCAGCACTCGCCGATATTGGGGCAGCCCGCCTCCTCACATACCGTGTGCAGGCCGTGCTCGCGGACGATCGACCGCGTCTCGAAATAACGCGCTGAGCCCGGTGCGCGCACGCGGATCCAGTCCGGCTTGCGCAGAAGCGGCGTGTCCGGCCGATGGGCCTTCTCGGGATGGCGCGGCCTGCTGTCGAGGATGGTGACCATCGAAAGGCTCCTGCCGGCGGAGTGCCGGCCAAGCGACTCCCTAAAGGTGGCGGAGCGGCCCACCAAGATCAAGCCGGGGCGTCAACGCAAGCGGCCTTAAGCGGTGCGGCCGCCGAGGAAGCGGGCTACCAGCACCACCAGCATGGCACCGACGGTCGAGATCAGGATCTGCGTGCCGTACGGCACTTGATTGGTTACGTCGGTCAGTTCGCGGGGCAGAACGAGCAACTGATGCTTGATCAGTGCACCACCGACGAACGCCCCGATAATGCCCACGATCACGTTGCGGACGAGCCCGCCGCCGCCCAGGATCTGCCCGGCAAGCCAGCCGGCGATCAGGCCGTTGACGATCATCACCACGTAGTCCTGATCGAGCGAGGTCAGAAACGACCAGAGCTGATTGAGGACGTCGTTCAGCTGCTCAGGCATGGCCAGGCTCCCCCAAAAGACAACCCCGACCCCGCCAGCTTACGTGATCAAGCGCGCCAAAAGAATGACAACGACGGCACCGATGGCGGAAGTGACGATCTGGTCGGCCAGCGGGTGGCCCAGATTGAGGTTGATTTTCAGCGTGTTGAAGAGCCAACCGCCGACTACGCCGCCGATAATGCCGGCGACGATGTAGCCGAGCAGCCCCGCCGGTCCACCGACCAAGACGCTCGCCAGCCAGCCGGCGATCGCGCCGACGACCAGCATAACAACGATCGCTGTGGCGTCCATGGGTCTTCTCCCTGCCATCTGCCAGCCAACCGCAATCGTCTCCGAGCGTGCCGGAATCGGGCGGTTCGGCCGGAGTCTGGAGGAGTTGGCAGCAGACGTCGAGCCGACCCTCTCGCAATGCAGCGAAAGGCGCACGCCAGCGGGGCCTTTGCGTTCACATGTGGATCACGCGGCCATAGGCATCAAGGACGCTTTCGTGCATCATCTCCGAGAGGGTTGGATGCGGGAACACGGCGTGCATCAGCTCTTCCTCGGTGGTCTCAAGCCCCATGGCGATGACGAAGCCCTGGACGAGCTCGGTGACCTCGGCGCCCACGAGATGGGCGCCCAACAGCTGTCCTGTATCGGCATCGAAGATGGTCTTGACGAGCCCCTCCGCCTCTCCGAGCGCGATCGCCTTGCCATTGGCCCGGAACGGAAACCGCCCAACCTTCAGACGATGACCTGCCTCCTTGGCTTTGGCCTCGGTGAGGCCGACGGAGGCGATCTGCGGGTTGCAGTAGGTACAGCCCGGGATCTTTCGCTTGTCGAGCGGATGCGCGGTCAGTCCCTTAATCGCCTCCACGCAGACGACACCCTCGTGCTCGGCCTTGTGGGCGAGCAGCGGCGGTCCGGAGACGTCGCCGATGGCGTAGATGCCAGCGACGTTGGTGCGGCCGAGACCATCGACCAATATGCTGGCGCGCTCAACCTTCACGCCGAGTTTTTCGAGCCCGAGGCCCTCGACGTTGCCGACGACGCCGACTGCGGAAATCACCCGTTCGGCGTTTATCGTCTCGGTCTTGGCCCCGCCCACGTCAACGCTTGCCTTCACCCCGTCGCGCGTCTTCTCCACCTTCGTCACGGTCGCGCCGGTTAGCATCCTGATCCCCTGCTTCTCGAAAGCCTTGCGGGCCAGGGCGGCGATTTCGGCGTCCTCGGCAGGCAGGATTTGGGGCAGCATCTCCACGACGGTCACCTCTGCACCGAGCGTGCGGTAGAAGGACGCGAACTCGATGCCGATGGCGCCGGAGCCGACGATGATCAGCGACTTCGGCATCGACTTCGGCACCATGGCCTCGAAGTAGGTCCAGATGCGCTCACCATCGGGCTCGATGCCGGGCAATACGCGCGGACGCGCGCCCGTCGCGAGGATGATGTGCTTTGCCTGATAGGTGCCGGGCGGGAGTGCCGCCTTAGGCCCGGGCCGGGCCGGCTGCATCGGCGGCTTGCGGGACGGCGCGACGGTCACGGTTCCGGGCCTCGTGATCTCGGCCTCGCCCCAGATGACATCGACCTTGTTCTTCTTGAGCAAAAACTCGACGCCGGCGTTGAGCTGGCCGGCGACGTTGCGCGAGCGTTGCACCACGGCGGCGGGATCGAAGCCGATCCTGCCGTCGATCGATATGCCGTAGTTCTTGGCGTGGGTGGCATAGTGGAGGATCTCGGCCGAGCGAAGCAGCGCCTTGGTGGGGATGCAACCCCAGTTGAGGCAGATGCCACCCAGATGCTCCCGCTCCACAACAGCCGTCTTCAATCCGAGCTGAGCGGAGCGGATGGCGGTGACGTAGCCGCCGGGGCCGGCACCAATCACCAGAACGTCGTATGAGGTCTCGGCCATGTGCTGTGTCTCGCTGCGGTTGGAGCGCCCATGCAATGAAAAACGGCCCGGAACTTTGATCCGAGCCGCTAGCAATGTTCAAGTGGCGATCGGCTCCCCCATGCCGGGCAGAGCAGCGCACGCCTCAAACGTGACACTGGGCTCCCAGGTACTGATTGAGAAGCTGATTGTAGCGGTCGACCTCGGCCTGGGCGGCGGGCGACAGTCGCTGGCCTCTGTTGAGTGCCTCGTACTTCGACTGAATGCCCCTGGCGTCGAGCCGGCTCAATTCGGCGCGCACCGATTGGCAGGTCTGCCCAGCAGGCATGGCCATCGCCGGCGGCCCGCCGGTGTTGGCGCAGCCCGCAGCCGTCGACCCCAGCACAGTCACCACAGCGAGATAGATGCTAGCAGTCCTGGTGTCCCTCATCGTCACCATCGCCTCCAGCCGCCACTTCCGCCTGGATGATTGTTCAACACAGTCTCTGCGTTCAATGCAATCCCCTTTGCCACTGCCGGCAACGTGTCTCTGCAAACGACCACGACCATGGGGCTCGCGCGCCAATGGGCTTCGCCGGCGGACGATGCCTCGCGCCAGGGTTGCGAGGGCGACTAGGGCGCACTCGTCGATGTCTTCGCCGTCGTCGCCTTGGCCACGGTCTGTACCGGCGGGCCGCCGGCGGCCGACGGTGCGGCTGCCGATTCCGCCTGCGGTCGGGGCGGCAGCGTCGAGCATTTGGCTTGGAACTCGGCGTTCGCCTTGGTGAGCTGGTCGGCCTTGATGAAGTCGGCGGATTTCATCTTGTACTTGTTCGCCGCGGCCTTCGCGATCTTGTCGGGGACACCTTCCTCGCGGAGGTTGTCGATCTGCGAGGCGAGAATGACGCAAGCCGGGTCGACCTTGGGCTGCGGCGGAACCGAAGCCGTCGTCATCTGGCCGCCTCCCCCGAACCCGTCCATATTGGCACAACCGGCCAGTGCGAGCGCGCCGGCCAAAGCGATCGTCGGCACGCGGAGCTGGGCAAGCATGTCAGGCACTCCCAGGGTCATATTGTGGAGACTCGCGGATTTCGTTACTCGGAGAGCTGATTAGGCCCGCCCTCCGGGTGCCCGCAAGATTAGGCCTTAGACCTTTCACCATCCGGGAAGCCGCAACAACACCAATGATTGCGGAAAAACAGGGTGGGTTGCTTCAAGGACACAGAATCGGGCACCGACAAGGCCGTCGACTTGCAAGTAAAACGTCGGTTGCGATGCAACTCGCCGCGGACGTTGGAATCAAACGAGCCGGCGCGCGAGCACGCCCCAGAGGGCGGCGACGCCGTAGCCCACCAGCAGCGGAACCGTCAAAAACACCACCTGCTTGCCGATCTGGAGACTGGCGCCGCCGCTACGGATCTGGTCCATGATCGGCTGGAGAATTTCCGCGTCCATGGTCGCCATCGCGTAGAGATAGTCGATGCTGAACAAGGCAAGCAGCACGGGCACCAGGATGGCGAGCGCCCACAGCAGCCGCCGTGGTACGAGCCGTCGCCAGATCCAGCCGCAGGCAAGGCCGATCGCCAGCATGACCGGCAAGGTGACGACGGTGCTCATCGTGTTGAGACCGAAGGCGAAACAATCGCCGACCCGTATCTGGGCCGCAGCCGCACTGACGCCGCGGCAGAGATAGCCGACACCAAAGCCGACCAGGTAGCTGATGATCTCGGTGATTGCGAACAGCAAAAGCGCGCTCACGAACACTACGAAGAACAGGTTGCGGCTGCCCTCCACGGGCTCAATGTGCGTGCGCTGCACCTGCCGCCTCAGAAAGAGCCGTCGCGAAATGTCGAACACGGGAATGGTGAGCACGTAGACAAGGTTTTTCAGCGCGTCGACCACCGACGCGAGCGAATCCGACAAGGCTGGCAGCCGGCTCAACACGACGCCGCTGCCGATGGTGAAAACCAGAGTTACGAACGCCGCCCAAACCGTCGATCGATCGATGGTGATCAATGGCCCGGGGGCAGGGCCTGCCGCGACGCCCCCCGTCGCGTCGGTCATATCAACATCCTCACCGGATCCTCGATAAAGTTCCTGAAGGCATTGAGCAGCTCGGCACCGAGCGCGCCATCGACCACGCGGTGGTCACAGGATAGCGTGCAACTCATGATGGTCGCCACCTCGACGCGATCGTCGGTAACGACGGCCCGCTTCTCGCCCGTTCCGACGGCAAGAATGGTCGCGTGCGGCGGATTGATTACGGCATCGAAGCTCTTGATGCCATACATGCCGAGGTTGGAGATCGACGTGGTGCCGCCCTGGTACTCGTGCGGCGCGAGCCGGCGCCTGCGGGCACGGTCGGCCAGGTCCTTCATCTCGTTCGAGATCTCGGCCAGCGTCTTTAGCTCCGCGTGGCGGATCACGGGGGTGAAGAGGCCGCCCTCGACCGCAACCGCCACACCGACGTCCGAGTGGCGGTGGCGCAGCATGCCGCCCTCGGTCCAGGTTGCATTGGCCGCAGGCACCTGCTGGAGGGCCAGAGCCATGGCCTTGATGATGAAGTCGTTGACCGACAGCTTATAGGCGCGCGGTCCGGACTTGGGGGCTGCGGCATTCATGCGCTCGCGGGCTCGGAGCAGCTCGTCGATTCGGCAATCGATCGACAAATAGAAGTGCGGGATGGTGGTTTTCGCCTGCGTAAGCCGCTGGGCAATGATGCGGCGCATGGCATCGTGCGGAACCAGCTCATACGTGCCCTTTTCGTAAAGCGCCAGGACCTTGTCGTCCGGCATCGGCTCGATCGTGGCCGACGCCGGCATCGGCGTCGGAGGCCCTGGATGGCGCTGCAGCGCCGTGGGTCCGCTCGCCGCTCCGGCGGCGGCTCGCTCGATATCGCGTTTGATGATGCGGCCGTGCGGGCCGCTGCCGGTGACCGCGCCCAGGTCGATACCGCGTTCCTTGGCGAGGCGGCGGGCAAGCGGAGAGACAAAGATCCGATTGGCCTGCCCGTTCCCGCCGACCCGCCGCGGTGGCGACACCGGTGCTGCCGGTTGTGTCGGTTCTGCCGCCGAGCGCTGGGCGGCGGGTTGTGGAGGCGGTTGCGGTCCCCCCTTCGCTTGGCCGGCCGCGGCTGCCATCGGCGATGGCGCCGGGGTGCGCGCTTTCTGCAGGACGGATGCGCTCTCACCCTCCTCGAGCAGAACAGCGATCGGTTGGTTGACCTTGATGTTCTCGGCGCCCTCGGGCACCAGAATCCTGCCGACGGTGCCCTCGTCCACCGCCTCCACCTCCATGGTCGCCTTGTCGGTCTCGATTTCGGCGATGACCGTGCCTGACGTGACTCTGTCGCCCTCCTTGACGAGCCATTTGGCGAGCTTGCCCTGCTCCATGGTCGGCGACAGCGCAGGCATGAGAATCTCAATAGGCATGGTCTCGTCTCGGTCTTGTCGTTCGCGCGGGCGGCGGCCCGAGCCACCTCAGGGCCAAGCGTCATGCAGTCTGATTTCGGTTGGCGTCCACATCCTACTGCGGCGGGCAATCCGCTGCTCGCGGGTCTCCTCGTCATACACGACCGCGCGAGGCTTTGCGTTGCGAAATTCGGGAACCGCCAGGCCGCGAACATTGGCCACTGACCAAACGCGGCCCTCGGCCTCGAGGATCATCCCGGCATAGACGCCGCAGGTCCGACACACCAGCACGGTGCCACTTTTGGTTGCGAACCGATAACCGTCGAGCCGGCGTCGATCGATGTCGAAGAAGGCCTTGCCGTTGGGATCGGACACGGTCATTCCGCCGTGCCGGACGCAGAAGCCGCACTGGCAGGCGCGAACATCGATCTCTTCCGCCGGCTTCGTCAGCTCGAGCGTCAGGCGGATCGCACCGCAGTGGCATTGGCCACGGTATGTGAGCGTTTCGCCCAACCTCAGCTCCTGTGTTGGGCCGGCCAACGATAGAAGAAGGTGAGATAGCCGAGCGCCAGATACACGGCGGCGGCCGAGAGCCAGCCGAGGGCAACGCCCAAGTCGTACTGGGACCAGCCGGGCGGCAACGGAATGGAGGTGGGTAACGGGTTGCGCAGCGCTTCAGCGGTGATGATCGGCCCTTTCTGCTTGGCCCAGGCGCCATGCAGGCCGAGCTGGATCCTCTGCTGGATCGAGGCGGCGCCGGCGAGGAAGACGAGCGCGATGGACAGCACGCCGTAGGCCAGCACCCTCAGCGCCAGCGGCGCACGGGCGAGGAAAAAATAGAGTCCAGCGATATAGGCAGAGGTGATGGCAAAGAACATCGAGTAGAGGCTCATCACCACGTGGATCGATTCGAGCAAGCCCTGCAAAATCTCCGCCTGGGTCACCGCAGCACCTTGCGATCATCGAGCGTACGTCACCGTCCTCACCGCCTCGACCACCTGATCTGCGTTGGGCAGCGCCAGCCGCTCGAGGTTGGCGGCATAGGGCATGGGCACGTCCGCGCCGGAAACCTTGACCGGCGGCGCGTCGAGATAATCGAAGCAGTGAATGGCAACCTGGGCGCAGATCTCCGAGCCCACCGAGCAAACCGGCCAGGCTTCCTCGACCGTGACCAGGCGGTTGGTCTTGCGCACCGAGGCGAACACCGTGTCGAGATCGAGCGGCCGCAGGCTGCGCAGGTCGATGACCTCCGCTTCGATTCCTTCGTTGGCGAGGCGCGTGGCGGCCTCCAAAGCGTAATGCACGCCACGCGCGAAAGAGACGATGGTCACGTGACTGCCAGGACGGGCCACGCGCGCCTTGCCGATCGGTACCAGCCAATCCTCGACCTTCGGCACCGGACCCGAGCTGCCGTAGAGGATCTCGTTCTCCAACACGAGCACCGGGTTCGGATCGCGGATGGCGCTCTTCAGCAGACCCTTGGCATCAGCGGGGGTAGAAGGCGCCACCACTTTCAGTCCGGGTACATGGGCATACCAAGCCGAGTAGCACTGGCTGTGCTGGGCGGCGACGCGCGCAGCGGCACCATTCGGGCCGCGAAACACGATCGGGCAACCCATTTGGCCGCCCGACATGTAGAGAGTCTTGGCCGCCGAGTTGACGATCTGATCGATCGCCTGCATGGCAAAGTTCCAGGTCATGAACTCGACGATGGGTTTCAGTCCGGCGAATGCGGCCCCGACGCCGATGCCGGCAAACCCCTGCTCGGTGATCGGAGTGTCGATCACGCGCCTGTCGCCGAACTCATCGAGAAGGCCCTGGCTCACCTTGTAGGCGCCCTGGTATTGGGCCACTTCCTCGCCCATCAGGAATACGTCCGGATCGCGCCTCATCTCCTCGGCCATCGCATCCCGGAGTGCCTCCCGCATGGTCTGCGTGGCAAACTCGGTGCCGGGGGGCAGTTCCATCTCCGGCCCTGCCGTCAGAGCCGGCGCTGCCATGTCCGCGGCGCGCAGCGGAGCGCGCAGGGAGGCCGGCGCCGTCGCTGCCGCCGTTTCGCGCCGGTCCTGGGCTGAGCCAGGCGGCGGCGCACCCTCACCGCCGTTGGACTTGGCGCCCGTGGCTTCGCCGTCGCCGCGCACGATGGCGATGGGAGTGTTGACCTTGACGCCCTCGGTGCCAGCGGGGACCAGGATTTTGTCGAGCCGACCCTCGTCGACGGCCTCGACCTCCATGGTGGCCTTGTCGGTCTCGATCTCGGCGATGGCCATGCCCGACCTGATGTCGTCGCCCTCCTTGACCAGCCATTTGGTGAGCTTGCCTTCCTCCATTGTCGGCGACAGGGCGGGCATGAGGATCTGGGTGGGCATGGGGCGGCACGTTCCTCTCGACTTTCAATTTCAGGCCGCGTCACGGTCGGGCTGATGCAGGCCGAAGATATTGCCTTCCGTGTCCTTCGCATAGGCGCTCCAGCCGACACCCGGCACGGCGTGCCGTGGCACAATGACGGTGCCGCCCGCGTTGGCGGTGGCCTGCAGGTAGGTATCGAGCGACTTCACCTGAACCGTGCACACGTATCCGATGACGGGAAGCCGTGCATCCCGATCAGGAAACGGCCCTTTGCGCTTGATGAGGCCGCCATTGATGCCGGGCTCGCTATCGGCCCCTGTGCTGATCAGCCAGTATTCGCCCGGTACGAGCTCAGAGAAGCTCCAACCAAGGGCCGTCTCGTAGAACGCGATCGCGCGCAGAGGATCGTCGGCGTGGACCTCGAAATGCACAACGCGGGCCATGGTTCTAGGGGCACTAGAGCAGCACGTCCGTCCAAAGCTCAGCCGGGTCCGGCTCAGGGTCGTTCTGGGCGAACTCGGCCGCGGCGTTTACGACCTGGCGGATCTCGGTGTCGATCTTCTTGAGCTCGTCCTCGCTCGCCAGCTTCCGTTCAAGGATGCGCGCACGGGAACGCTCGATCGGATCGCGCTCCTCGCGGACCTTCTCCACCTCCTCGCGCGTTCGGTACTTGGCCGGGTCGGACATCGAGTGGCCCCGATAGCGGTAGGTCAGCATTTCGAGGATGTAAGGACCCTCGCCAGCCCGCACGCTTTTGACCACCCGATCGCCGGCGGCTTTGACGGCGCGCACGTCCATGCCGTCGACCTGCTCACCGGGGATGTCGAAGGAGCGCCCGCGCTGGGAAAAGTCGGTGGTGGCCGCCGATCGTTCGATCGAGGTGCCCATCGCATACTTGTTGTTCTCGATCACGAAGATCACGGGCAGGTGCCAGAGCTTTGCCATGTTGAAGGTCTCGTAGACCTGGCCCTGATTGGCGGCGCCGTCGCCGAAGTAGCACCATGTCACGCTGTCGTTGCCGCGATAGCGATTGGCGAAGGCGAGACCGGCGCCCAGGGGTACGTTGGCCCCGACGATGCCATGCCCGCCGTAGAAGTTCTTCTCTTTGGAGAACATGTGCATGGAGCCGCCCTTGCCCTTGGAATAGCCGCTGCGCCGCCCGGTCAGCTCGGCCATCACCCCCTTGGGGTCCATGCCGGTCGCCAGCATATGGCCGTGGTCGCGATAGGTGGTGATCACCTGATCTCCCGGCCGGGCCGCCATCTGCAGTCCCACGACGACCGCTTCCTGACCGATGTAGAGGTGGCAGAAGCCGCCGATGAACCCCATGCCGTAGAGCTGGCCCGCCTTCTCCTCGAAGCGCCTGATGAGCAGCATCTCGCGATAGGCCGCGAGTTCCTCAGCTCGAGAAAAGTCAGGTACGGCGGCCTTTTGTGCGAGCGGCGCGCTGCGGCGCTGGGCGGTGGCGGCGGCTGCCTTTGCGATGCGCTGCTTGGATCGTGCAGGGGCCATCGAGTCTCCTCGGTCGGGACAGGGGGAACAGCAGGCAAACTACACGAGGGACCCTGCCATTGCCAGCCGGCTGGCTGACCTTGCCCGACCGGTTCACGCCTGCTGCTTGCGCCCTGGCCAACGCTCGCCGACCTACCGCTGACAGGCAGGCAACACATCGGCGCCGCCTCAGTGCGCCGCAGCATCGACGCTGGCCAGAGCGCGGCCGACCGAACGGCCGCTCGGCTCGACCAGGGTCATATCGCCCGGCCGCGCGAAACCCAGCATCTGGCGGGCGAGCTCCTCGATGAGGTCGGGATGGGGCGGCTCGGCCGCGATCAGGTCGACGTCGCGCCGCAGCCGGCGCCGCACAGCCTCGAGGCTCGCGATCTCCTGCTTGAGGACAACCGAGCGATCGCTCAATCGCGAACGCGCCGCGAGACCATGCGTGCCGTTGATCGTGTAGTGAACGAAGTAGACGGAAGCGGCAACACAGCCAAGCAACACCAGGAGGGCATGCCGCGGCCTTCGCGCTCGCCGATCATGTGGCTGATGACGCAGCACTGCACTGACACGCCTTGCTCTTGCGACCGATCAACGCCCCTATCGTTAGCCCCTGCCGCTTAAAAGCGGGTAAAGCGTCGCTCCGACCACGGACGAAGCCGGCCCTGCCGGGCTCAACGGCGCCCTTTGCGCAGCACGCTCGGCCCGGCATAGCGCGCAACGTCGCCCAGCTCCTCCTCGATGCGGATGAGCTGGTTGTATTTGGCGAGGCGGTCGGACCGCGACAGCGCGCCGGTCTTGATCTGACCGGCATTGGTGGCAACGGCGAGATCGGCGATGGTTGCATCCTCGGTCTCGCCGGAGCGGTGCGAGATTACCGCCGTGTAGGCGGCGCGCTGGGCCATGGCGACAGCATCGAGCGTCTCCGACAGTGAGCCGATCTGGTTGACCTTGACCAAAATAGAGTTGGCGATACCTTCGCCGATGCCGCGGGCCAGGCGCTCGGTGTTGGTCACGAACAGGTCGTCGCCGACCAGCTGGCAGCTCGTCCCGATCTCATCGCTGAGCAGCTTCCAGCCCTGCCAGTCGTCCTCGGCCATGCCGTCCTCGATCGACACGATCGGGAAGCGGCGCACGAGATCGGCGAGGTAGCGGGCCATGCCTGAGCTGTCGAGCGTCCTGCCCTCGCCCGACATCCTGTATTTTCCCTGCTCGAAGAACTCGGTCGCCGCACAGTCGAGAGCCAGCACCACGTCCTCTCCCGGCTTGTAGCCGGCAGCCTCTATCGAACGCATGAGAAAGCCGATGGCCTCCTCGGTCGATTTGAGGTTCGGCGCGAACCCGCCCTCGTCGCCGACGTTGGTGGCGTGGCCGGCATCGCTCAGCTTGCGGCGCAGCGTGTGGAACACCTCGGCCCCGGTGCGAATCGCCTCGGCGCAGGACGAGGCGCCGACCGGCATGATCATGAACTCCTGGATGTCGATCGGATTGTCGGCGTGCCGGCCGCCGTTGATGATGTTCATCATCGGCACGGGCAGCAGGTGCGCCGCGGTGCCCCCCAGGTAGCGGTAGAGCGGCAGCCCAGTCGCTTCGGCAGCGGCCTTGGCGACGGCCAGCGATACACCGAGCACGGCATTGGCGCCGAGTCGGCTCTTGTTGGGCGTGCCGTCGAGTTGCAGCAGCGCCGCGTCGATGCGCCGCTGGTCCTCGGCCTCCATGCCGCGCAACGCATCGAAGATCTCACCGTTGACCGCCGCCACCGCTTTGAGGACGCCCTTGCCCAGGTAGCGCTTCTCATCGCCGTCGCGCAGTTCGACCGCCTCGTGCGCCCCCGTCGAGGCGCCGGACGGAACGCCAGCCCGTCCCATCGAGCCGTCCTCGAGCACCACATCGACCTCCACGGTGGGATTGCCGCGGCTGTCCAAGATTTCACGGCCGACGATGTCGACGATGGCGGTCATGGGGCGGCCTTCTTGCGGTCTTGGGTGGCTGGCGCTGGCTTGGCGGCCTTGTAGCCGGTCCGCCCGGCCTCGAAAAGGGCAAGCAGCGAGCATTACGAGCGAGCGTAACGGGCGTCGAGCGGAGCAGCCGTTGGCGGCAGAGCCGGTTGGAGCGCGCGCTGTCGCGACGCTGCGATGCTTGGCCGCGTGGCAATGAGGTGGCGGGAAACACAGTTGTTCCAATAAACCAGATACAAGGTCGTCGGCCGGAAGGTTAGACTCCTCACCACGCCCTGTGCCTCATCGCGGAACAAGCATGGGCGCCGGACGAGGCCCGGCTCAACAACCTGACCGGCGATTATCGGAACGAGCGGCTCGTCATGCAGACCACGACAGCGCTGGTGTTGCTGTCCGGCGGGCTTGACTCCACCGTGTGCCTGGCCTGGGCGCTCGAGCGCTACCAGACGGTTGAGACCGTGGGCTTCGACTACGGTCAGCGCAACAGGATCGAGCTGGCCGCCCGCAAGAAGGTGCGGGCGAAGATCAAGGAGCGGTTCGCGTCGTGGCGCAGGCGGCTCGGACCTGACCACGTCATGGACATCGCCGGCTTCGGCCGGATGATCGATACAGCTCTCACGCGCGACAGGGCTGTTGTAGCCGAACCGGGGCAACTGCCGACGACCTTCGTGCCGGGCCGCAACCTGCTGTTCTTCACCTGTGCCGCTGCGTTCGCATACCCCCGCAACATCACGACCCTGATCGGCGGCATGTGCGAGACCGATTACTCGGGATATCCCGACTGCCGCTATGGAACCTTGCAGGCTTTGCAGAAGGCGCTCTCCCTCGGCATGGAGAAGGAGTTCAGGATCGAGACGCCGCTGATGTGGATCGACAAGGCCGACACCTTCAAGCTGGCCCAGGACCTGGGCGGGGAAGCGTTCATCGAGCTGATCGTCGAGGAGACGCATTCCTGTTATCTTGCCGTACGGTCGGAACGGCACGACTGGGGCTACGGCTGCAACCGTTGCCCGGCGTGCGAGCTGAGGCGCAAAGGATGGGAGGCGTGGCGGTCCGCTCCGAGCTGACGACGGCCGTCGATCTCGCGCTGGCCGGACGCTGGGATGAGGCGCACGCCATCGTGCAAAGGCACGAAGATGACGCCACCGCCTGCTGGCTCCATGCCGTGCTGCACAAGATCGAAGGGGACGCCGACAACGCCCGCTACTGGTACCGGCGCAGCACCCAGTTCTATGAGGCCTATGCCGATCCGAAAGCGGAGCTTGCGGCCATCAAGGCGGCGCTGACGTATTGAGCCCGCACGGTCCCCACCGAGGCTTGCGCCCTTTGCGCAGCTGTTTGCGGCTCACGTCTCCACATGGAACGGGTTGAAGTCCGTGTTGCGATCGTAATAGTCCTCCTGCTCGGCCCGCTTCAGGAAGGCAACGATGCGGTAGGTCAGCGGCAGGAATGCGATCTCGACGCCGGTCTTGGCAATGAACTGGCTGATGACCAGTGTGAACACCAGCTCGTTGGGCATGATGCCCGAGTTGTAGAAGGCCAGCGGATAGAACAATGCGGAGTCGACCGCTTCGCCGGCAACCGTCGAGGCGACGAACCGGCCGCCCTGCCAGCGACCCTCGGTCATGACCTTCATCTTGGCGAGCACGTAAGAGTTGACGAACTCGCCGCAGAAGTAGGCGAACATCGAGGCCAGCGCGATACGCCAGGTGTTGCCGAAGGCGATCTCGTACACCTTCTGGTTGGGCCAGCCGGGTGCGGGCGGCAGGTTCACCACCACGGCCGCCATCACGGCGGCGAACATCAAGGCGGCAAATCCCGACCAGATCACCTTGCGGGCCCGGGAGTAGCCATAGACCTCGGTCAGGACATCGCCGAACACGTAAGAGATGGGAAAGAACAGCACGCCTGCGCCGAAGGTCACCGCGCCAATGAGCGGCAGCTCGATCTGAGCGGCCTTGGCAGGCCCGATCAGGTTCGAGCACACGAGCACGACCACGAACGCCACCATCACGAACTCGAAATATTTGTAGGTGCGTTGCGGGCCGGTCATGGCTCCCCCCCAATGGTTACCGCCTCCCATCGAGGCTAGCACGGCGGAAGCGCGGCTCGTCACTCGCATTCGCCGCAGGCCGAAGCGAAGCAAGCTCTGGCCGCTCGCCTGTTGACCTTGTCGGGGCGGAGGCAGACGATTGATCGCTGCGCGCCGCCCCTGCACCGGACGCGCTCGACGAGCGGAGTTGACGATGTCCCAGAAGCCCAGCAGACCGGTTCACCTCGGCCGATCCGTGCCGATCCCGCCGTCGCCGGAGCAAGCCGTGCTCGACCGCGTGCCGAACCCGCATCCTGATACGCACTACGTCGCCCGCTTCACGGCACCGGAATTCACCGCCCTCTGTCCGGTAACGGGCCAGCCCGACTTCGCGCACCTCGTGATCGACTATGTGCCGGGCGACTGGCTGCTCGAGTCGAAGTCGCTCAAGCTCTACCTCGCTTCGTTCCGCAACCACGGCGCCTTCCACGAGGACTGCACGGTGGCGATCGGCAAGCGGATCGCGGCCTTGCTGTCCCCGCGCTATTTGCGCATTGGCGGCTACTGGTATCCTCGCGGCGGTATCCCGATCGACGTGTTCTGGCAGGTCGGCACGCTGCCTGAGGGCGTCTGGCTTCCGGATCAGGGCGTGGCGCCGTATCGCGGCCGGGGCTGATCCGGGACACAAACGGCAACGGAAATGGTGTTGACCTTGGGCCCACTTTAGGGCTCGCTTGGTCACAGTCGACCCGTCCGCCAGCGACAGTCGTCACGCCACGGGAAAACAGCGATGACCGAGCAAGCGAAGGTTGCCCAGAAAGGCCCCTACCAGGTCGAACTCAAGGCCGGTGAGACCTACTTTTGGTGCGCCTGCGGCCGCTCCCAGAACCAACCCTTTTGCGACGGCTCCCACAAGGGCACCGAGTTCAGCCCCCATCGCTTCCAGGCCGAAGCGACGGGCGTTTTCAACCTATGCGGCTGCAAGGCGACCGACGATCGTCCGTTCTGCGACGGAACCCACAACATTCTCTGACCGAGCCGGTGGGGTTGCGCGCCACCGGGTCGGACTGCCAGCGTTGCCATGGGGAACGCGGTTAACACCCGCCGCAGCGTGCCAAGAATGATGAGGACGCCGCACTTTGGTCAAACCGCAGCGGTTCGGCGCAGGGCGGCGTTCCGCTCGCACCGACGCAGGCCTCCATGGCTTCTCTGCCCATCCTGATCCTGTCCGATGGCCGGCCGGGCCACTATCACCTCTCCGAGGGTATCGCCGCGGCGATCGCGCGCCGTCGCCCGGTAGCGATCGCCTGGTGCGAGGCGCGCCGCCGCGCCTGGTCGGGCCGGCTTCTCGCCCTCCTCGTCAATCGCCAATTCTCGCCCGCCCGCATCCTTGGCACGGTGTTTGGGATCGATCCCGGCCGCATTGCCAAGCCGAAGCTCATCATCTCGGCCGGGGCCGAGACCCTCGCCGCCAATATCTGCCTTGCCCGGCTTACCGGAGCGGTCAACATTTTCTACGGCTCGCTGCGCCAGTTCCGCCCCGACGACTTCGCTCTGGTGCTGTCGTCCTACGCGCACGGACCTTCCCATCCCCGCGTCGCGGCCGCGCTCAAACCCTCCAAGCTCGATCCCGACAGGTTGGCACGAACCGGCGACCGGCCGCCGGGGCCCGGCCGGCCGCCGCGCTTGGGCGGACTGCTGATCGGCGGCGACGCCGGCCCCATCCGATACGGCGAGGCGGACTGGAAGAAGCTGTTCGGGTTTCTGGAGGCCAGCCACGAGGCGCTCGGCACCCGCTGGATCGTGTCGAACTCGCGGCGCACCGCGCCGGAGGTCAGCGATGCCGTGCAAGGCTGGGCTCGCCGGCGGGAGGGTCCGATCGAGAGCTTCATCGACGTGCGCCGCGCCGGCGCGGGCAGCCTCGTCGATGTGTTCGTGCGCGCCCAAGCGGTGCTTTGCACCGATGACTCAAGCTCCATGGTTTCGGAGGCGATCTGGGCGCGCCTGCCGGTGCTCGGCGTACGCCCGCAGCAATGCCGCTTCACGCCCGAGGAGGAAGGCTACAGGCGATTTCTCAGCGACAACGGCTGGTACCGGACGGAGCCGATTGCCGCACTGACGCCCGCGCTGTTCCTGGCGCGGATCGGCGAGGTCAGTCCGATGACCGACAATCCGCTCGACCGGCTGGCAGGTCTGTTGGCCGAGCGGCTGCCGCAGCTTTTCGACGACGGCGCCGGCTGACGGTCGCCTTCAGCGCCAACGGCGTTTCCCCTTGACCGGCCCTTCGCTTTGGCCGATCCGCTTCAGCTCCACCTTCTCGCCCGGCCGCGCGGCTTTCAGCAGCCCCACGTCATCGAGCGCCTCCGCCCACAGGTTGCAGGGATGGGGCAGCCTGATCTCGCCAGGGCGGGAAATCGGCGTGCGTCCATAGGGAATGAGCACGCGATCCTCGCCGATCCAGAAGAACACCTCGCCGGGCACCGCCTGCAGCCGCGCGCCGCGCTCCCGGCCCGTTTCGATCGGTACCTCGAAGTGAATGCTCTCGCCCCACGGCTCGATGGCGGAATAGAGCGGCAGGGCGGCCCACACGCGGGCAGCGGTCGGCGTATCGAACAGCCTCAAGCGGATCGACACCTTGCCCACGCTCAGCACCGCCAGCCGCGGGCCCGTCGGCGCCGGCTTGACCTCGGCTGGCTTGGCAACGGTCTTGCGCAGCAGGTTCGTGGGCATGGCAGGCTCGAAGGCGTCCTCGCCCGGCCCGCTCGACTTCGAATGCCGCTCCTCAGCTCGTCAGGGCGCAGGCCCGAAGATCAGCACCGCATTGAGGCCGCCGAACGCGAAGGAATTCGACATCGCGTAGTTGACCTTCATAGTGCGGCCGGTGTTCGGCACGTAGTCGAGATCGCACTCCGGGTCGGGCTCGTCGAGGCCGATCGTCGGCGGCACCCAGCCCTCGCCGATGGCCTTGACGCAGGCGACCGCCTCGATGCCGCCGCCAGCGCCCAGTGGGTGGCCATGCATCGACTTGGTCGAGGAGATCGCCAGCTTGTAGGCGTGCTCCTTGAAGAGCTGCTTGATAGCGTTGGTCTCGTTGCGGTCGTTGATCGTCGTCGCGGTGCCGTGCGCGTTGAGGTAGTCGATGGCGCTCGGGCCGAGGCGGGCATCCTCGAGCGCCAGGCGCATGGCCTCGCGCGGGCCTTCGACGTCGGGGTTGACCATGTCCTTGCTGTCGGAGGTCATGCCGTAGCCGACGAGCTCGGCGAGGATGGTGGCGCCGCGCGCCTTGGCGTGCTCGAGGCTCTCCAGGACGAGGATGCCTGCGCCTTCGCCCAGCACCGTGCCGTTGCGCTTCTTGGCGAAGGGGAAGCAGCCCTCGGGCGAGAGCACGTGCAGCGCCTGCCAAGCCTTCATCGTTCCGTAGTTGATGACGGATTCGGAGGCGCCGGCGATGGCGACGTCGACCAGCCCGGCGCGGATGTAGTCGCGGGCGATCCCGATGGCGTGGGCCGCGGTCGAGCAGGCGCTGCAGGTGGCGAACGTCGGTCCCTTGATCCCGTACTCGATGCCGACGTGGGCCGACGCCGAGGAGCCGATGATACGGATCAGCGTCAGGGGATGGGTGGCGCGCTTGTTGTTGATGAAGAGGTCGCGATAGGAGCTTTCGTAGGTAACGAGGCCGCCGGCACCGGAGCCGATGATGCAGGCAGCGCGATAGGGATTGGCCAGCGGCATCTCGAGGCCCGACTGGCGCACCGCCTCGTCGGCAGCGGCGGCGGCAAACCACGAATAGCGGTCGGCGTGCAGGATGATCTTGTCGCGCTTGAAGTGCTTCAGGCGCGCCTTGGGATCGAAGTCCTTGATCTGGGCGGCGATCAGTATCTTCAGATCGTCGAGCGGGAAGCCGCCCAACGGGCTCACGCCGCATGCGCCCCGCTGCATGCCGGCCCAGAATTCCGCCACGTTCTGCCCGATCGGTGTGACCACACCGAGTCCGGTTACGACGACGCGGCGCGCCGCCCCGTTATCGACAGTCATGTTTTCAGTCGCCAAGCCGTATGTGGTTTGAGGGCCGTTGCGTGCGGAGCTGCCGGCACATCATCCTGCCTTCGGCACCGCCTGTGCCTTGGAGGCCGCACCCGCGCCCGCTCCACTGCCCTCGATGAGCGCCTTCACACGGTCGACCACGGAGCCCACCGTCTTGAAGTCGGCGGCTTCCTCGTTGGCATTATAGGGGATTTCAATACCGAAAGTGTCTTCGATGTCGAACACGATCATGGCCAAGTCGAGCGATTCGATCTTCAGGTCGGCGAGCTCCGTCGACAGGTTGATGTCATCCCGCGGCTCTTTCATGTGCTTCTTGAGGATGTCGATGATCTTGGTTGCGACGTCGTCCATAGCGCTCTCCCACGCGGGCCAGCTGCAGCTCTACGGGGCCATTCTCTAGCAGGATCGTGAATAGTGGGCCGTTACCTAGAGAACAAGCATGGCCGTCACATAACCGTAAACGCCGGTCAAGTCCAGCAGCCAGCTTGGCTGCAAATTTCGGCGCAGCCGAACGAATTTCGCCCGGAGCCTGATTGTCAGGGGCCCGCCTGGGGCATCAGCGCCCTCCCGGCCCCGACTGGCATTCGTGTCGAAATCGGTGTTCAATGCCTTGTGCCTGCACGTCTGCCCCGGGCGGACAACGCATTGGGAACGCAATAGCGTCGGAATGGAGGCAATGCGCCATGATGTCCACCGGCACACACGCCATGGCCGATAGGGCGCAAGGGGCCGCGCCGCCGCACCCCTGGCTGCGTCATTACCCGCCCGCCGTCAAATGGGACCAGGAATTCTCCGCCGAGCCGCTCTACGCGCTGCTCGATGCTGCGGTTGCCAAGCACGGCGCAAAGCCGTGCACGGACTTTTTGGGCAAGGTATCGACCTACGGCGACATCGGGGCGCAGGTCGAGCGCGCCGCCGTCGGACTGCACAGGCTCGGCGTTGGCAAGGGGACCAGGGTCGGCCTGTTCCTCCCCAACACGCCGACGTTCGTCGTTTACTACTTCGCCATCCTCAAGGCCGGCGGCACCGTCGTCAACTACAACCCCCTCTATACGGTCGAGGAGCTTACCTACCAGGTTCGTGACAGCAACACCGAGCTGATGATCACGCTCGACCTCAGGCTGCTGTTCGAGAAGGTGGAGCAGCTGCTGCAAGGCGGTGCCCTGAAGCGGGCGGTTGTGGCTTCCTTTGCCGGCCTTCTGCCGCCGGCCAAGGGGGTCCTGTTCAGGCTCTTCAAGTCGCGCGATCTGGCAAACCTCGCCCGCTCACCGGTCGCCGACAAGGTGGTTAAGGAGGCCGAACTGCTGGCCGGCGGCGGACGGCTCACGCCACCCGCGATCGACCCCTACGAGGACATCGCCGTCCTACAATATACGGGTGGCACGACCGGCACGCCCAAGGGGGCCATGCTCACCCACGCCAACACCTACATCAACGTCCAACAGGTGATCGCCTGGGCGCCCGAGTTGGAGGAAGGCAAAGAACGCATCTTCGGCGTGCTGCCGTTCTTCCACGTGTTCGCCATGACCGTGGTCATGAACTTCTGCGTTGCGCGAGCCGCCATGATGATCCTGATGCCGCGCTTCGTGCTCGACGATGCCATGAAGCTGCTCGACCGGAGCAAGCCGACCTGCATGCCCGGCGTGCCGACGCTGTTCAACGCCATCATGAACCATCCCAAGCTTTCAAGCTACGATCTGACCTCGCTCAAGTTCTGCATATCCGGCGGGGCGCCGCTTCCGCTCGAGGTTAAGCAGCGCTTCGAGCGGCTCACCGGCTGCAAGCTGGTCGAGGGCTATGGACTGTCGGAGGCCTCCCCCGTCGTCACCTGCAATCCCCTCGAGGGCCCGGTCAAGGATCGCTCGATCGGCCTGCCGCTGCCGGCCACCGTCGTTTCGCTGCGCGCCATCGACGATCCGACGCGAGAGGTGCCACTCGGCGAAAAAGGCGAGATCTGCGTGCGCGGGCCCCAGGTCATGAAGGGCTACTGGGGCAAGCCGGAGGAGACCGCGGGCCAGTTCGTCGGCGAATACCTGCGGACGGGCGACGTCGCGCGCATGGACGAGGACGGTTTCCTCTTCATCGAGGACCGCATCAAGGACCTCATCATCTGCTCAGGATACAACGTCTATCCGCGGCGGATCGAGGAAGCCATCTACACCCACCCCGCGGTCGCCGAGGTCACCGTGATCGGCATCAAGGACCAGCACCGCGGCGAGGCGCCCAAGGCTTTCATCAAGCTCAAGGAGGGCGCCAAGGCCAGCGCGCAGGACATTCTGAGGCACCTTGAGCCCAAACTCTCCCGCATCGAGATGCCGGCCGAGATCGAGTTCCGCGACGCGCTACCGAAGACCATGATCGGCAAGCTCTCGAAGAAGGAGCTCAAGGCCGAGGAGGCGAAACGGGGCCGCTAGGCTTGGCCCTCGGGCGGTCGCAACCGCCTTGCTTAACATTTCGTAAAGGTGCCTGCGCCAGAGTTCCGCTTGCACGCAGCGGAAAGGCGCACTTGCATGGGCGAAGCACTGCAGGCGGGGGCGGGCGGGCTCACCTCGACCCTCAATCCGGCCCACAACGACACCGGCCGCGTGGCGTTTTGCGGCCCTTATGTCATATCCGCCATAACCGGCTGGACCATCAGCAAGGTCGAGGACGAAATCCGCCGCTATCGCGAGATCCCCGAGCACCGCAAGCCCGTCGTCAGGGGCACCTACGCGGACGAGGTCGAGGGGGCGCTCGCAGCGTTCGGATACCGCATGACGCTCAAGCGGAGCTACATGCACCTGCCCCGCAAGCAGCGCCCCACGGTGTGGAGCTGGATGCAGCAGCCCCGCAACGCCTGGGCCCACTACATCCTGGCCATCCACAAGGGCAAGGAGGGGCACTGGATCCTGATCCGGGGCGCCAAGATGTGCGACACCTACACCGAAGGCAGGTGGACCTTCGTGTGCGACGGGCCACACCGTGGGGCGCGCATCATGGAGGTGTTCGAGGTCCGTCGCTCGCTCGAACCGTGAACGCGCGGGCTGCCTGCCCCAAGCCCCCTGGTACCGCGGCGGAATGACTTTGCGGAATTTGCCGCTGCAGCGATGACAGCACCGGCCCCCGCCGGTATGCTCGCTCATCTTCGGCCGGCGCTGGTGCGGAAGGAGGCGATCGATGCGTCGGGCTTGGCTCGCTGCCACCGGCCTTTTGATGCTGCTCCTCTCGATGGGCGTTGCACAGGCCCGGACCGTCGTCTGGGCGCGGGCGGAAGATGCGATCACGCTCGACCCACACGTGGCAAGCGGCGGGGCAACGCGGACGCTCAGCCACCAGATCTACGAGCCACTCATCGCCAGGGACAACCAAGGCAAGGCGCTGCCGGCGCTGGCAGAGTCCTGGAGTCTGACGTCCGACCCGCGCGTTTGGGAGTTCAAGCTGCGCCGCGGCATCGTATTCCACGACGAGACGCCGTTCACTGCCGACGACGTGGTCTTTTCGCTCAACCGGGCGCGCCAACCGCTCTCCGGTCTCAGATCGCTGCTCGCCAGCATCGAAAGCGTGCTGAAGGTCGACAGCCACACCGTGCGCGTGCGCACGAGGATGCCCGACCCGCTGCTTCCGGCCAACCTCACTCACCTCTTCATCATGAGCAAGTCCTGGAGTGAGCGGCACAAAGCGACCAGGGTGCAGAATCTCAGGGATGAGGTGGAGCCCCACGCCGCGCGCCATGCCAACGGCACGGGCCCGTTCGTTCTCGTCAGCCGCGAACCGGAGGTCAGAACGGTGATGCGGCGCAACGAGAACTACTGGGGCAGAGACCAGGCGCCGCTGGAGATCAGCGAACTCATCTACCGGCCCATCAAGTCCGATGCCGAGCGCGTCGCCGCCCTGCTCTCCGGCGAGGTCGATTTCGTCCAGGACGTGCCGGTGGAGGACCTGCAGCGATTGCAGAAGACGCCGGGCATCACGGTGAACGTGGGTCCCGAGAACCGGACCATCTTTCTGGGCATGAATGTCGGTGACGTTGAGCTCGCCAGCTCCACCACCAAGGGCCGCAACCCTTTCGCCGACAAACGCGTGCGGCAGGCGATCAACATGGCGATCAATCGGCAGGCGATCCAGCGCAACGTCATGCACGGGCAATCAATTCCGACCGGGATCATCGCCTCGTCGATGGTCAACGGCTACACGCGCCAGCTCGATCAGATTCCGCCGGTCGACATCCCCAAGGCGAAGAGCCTGCTGGCGGAAGCCGGCTATCCCAACGGATTCTCGGTGACGCTCGACTGCCCGAGCGACAGCTTCGTCAACGACGAGAAGATCTGCCAGGAGCTCGTGGTCCAGCTCGCCCAGATCGGGATGACGGTCAACCTCGTCGTGCAGTCCGAGACGACGCTCGTCCCTCGCATCCGCAAGACCCCGCCGGAGGTCGACTTTTACCTCATGGGCCGCGGCACGCCGACCTTCGACAGCGAGTATCTGTTCTCGCAGCTCTATCACACGCGCTCCGACCGCTTCGGTCACTGGAACGCCACGCGCTATTCCAACCCGGAAGTCGACAGACTGACCGAGGCGATTCTGCAGGAAACCGATCTCAACCGCCGCAATCAGATCATCGCTCAGATCTGGCGCATCGTGCAGGACGATCTCATCTACGTGCCCCTCCACATCCAAACGCTGGCCTACGCCGCCAGGGGCGACTTCGAGGTCCCGGTCGACGTGGAGAACGTTCCGAAGCTGAAGAGCGTGAGGTTCAAGAAGCCCTGAGGCGGCGACAGAGCCGCCTTTCGGATCAGTCCTTGGCGCGCTCCACGTAGCTGCCATCGGCCGTCATCACGACCACGCGGGTGCCGACGCCGATGTGGGGCGGCACCATGATGCGCACGCCGTTCGACAGCACTGCCGGCTTGTAGGAGGAAGCCGCGGTCTGCCCCTTGACCACGGGTTCTGCCTCGACCACCTCGAGCGTCACCCTTTGCGGCAGCTCCACCGCCACCGGATGTCCCTCGTGCAGACTGATGGTGCAGGGCATGCCTTCCTGCAGGTAGACGGCCTGCTCGCCGATCACGTCCTTCGGCACCAGAACCTGGTCGTAGGTCTCCGGGTCCATGAAGGTGTACCCGGTATCGTCTTCGTAGAGAAAGTTGTAGACCTTGTCCTCAAGGTAGGCGCGCTCGACCTGGTCGGTGGTGCGGTAGCGCTCCGTGATCTTGACGCCATCGGAGATGCGTCGCATCTCGAGATGGGTGACCGGCGTGCCCTTACCGGGGTGAATGTTCTCGGCCTTGAGAACGACGCAGAGCTTGCCGTCGATGTCGAGGACGTTGCCCTTGCGAATCGAGCTTGCGATGACCTTGGCCAAATCGGACTCCTGCCGCAACCAGCCGCCCTTGCGCCATGGCTGGCGCCATCCGCCGGCGACGCCGGCCCGCCGCTACATAGCCGGTCTTCTCGTTCGGGCCAAGCGCGCCATCGAGCCGACGGCGAGCCCGCGGCCGATCACACCATGAAGCACACCGCAAGTCCTGCCCGCGACTCGCCGTGGTGGCTGCCGAGCAGGCATGTCGACCGGCGCGCGTTTCTCCTGCTGAGGACAAGGATCAAGGCCGCGATCCGGCGCTGGTTCGAGGGGCAGGGATTTGTCGAGGTCGAGCCGGCGGCGCTCCAGGTCTCGCCCGGCAACGAGACCCACCTGCATGCCTTCTCCACGACACTGACGGAGCCCGACGGCCGCCACAGGTGCCTCTATCTGCACACCTCGCCCGAATTCGCCTGCAAGAAGCTGCTGACCGCCGGAGAGCGGCGCATCTTTGCCTTCGCTCCGGTGTTCCGCAACCGGGAACGCGGTCCCTGGCATCACCCCGAGTTCACCATGCTCGAGTGGTACCGCACCGAAGAGCCTTACCGCGCCCTCATGGACGACTGCCGCTCGCTGCTTGCCATCGCTGCTGAGGCAGCCGGCGCTCGCTGCCTCAGTGCTCGCGGGCAGACCGTCGACCCTTTCGCCGAACCCGAACACCTCACGGTTGCAGAGGCGTTCCAGCGCTTCGCCGGGATCGATCTCGCGCCAACCCTCTCCGCCGAAGGCAAAGACCGCGACGCCCTCGCCGAGGCCGCGCGGGCTCTGGGCTTCACAATCGCCCCCGACGACACCTGGGGTGACATCTTCAGCCGTGTGCTCATCGCCAAGGTCGAGCCCAATCTTGGCATCGGACGGGCGACCCTGCTCGACAAGTATCCGGTGAGCGAGGCGGCTTTGGCCCGCCCCGATCCCGACGATGCGCGGTTCGCGCAGCGCTTCGAGCTTTACGCGTGCGGTGTGGAGCTTGCCAACGGATTCGGCGAGCTCACCGACATTGTCGAGCAGCGCCGCCGGTTCGAGCTCACTATGGCCGAGAAGGCGCGCATTTACGGCGAGCGCTATCCGATTGATGAGGAATTTCTGGCTGCGTTGGCCTTGATGCCGCCGGCGTGCGGCGCAGCACTCGGTTTCGAGCGGCTGGTCATGCTGGCGACGGGAGCCCGGCATATCGAGCAGGTCATATGGACGCCGGTTGTCGCGGCCAGCGCGGCGAATGTTGAGCGGGACGGCGGGTCATGAACAAGCGCAGACGCCCACTTCGCACGGTGACGGCGCTCGTCGATGCCGGCCTCGCGCCGGCCGAGCGTCGGGAGGCGCTCGACCGTGTGGCTGCGCGCTACGCGATCGCGATCACGCCTCATCTCGCCGGACTGATCGGGCGCGATGGGGCCGATGACCCCATCGGACGGCAGTTCCTGCCCGAGGGCAGCGAGCTGGAGACGCAGCAAGGCGAGCGTGCCGATCCGATCGGGGACGGCGCCCACGAGGCCGTTCCAGGCCTCGTCCACCGCTATCGCGACCGCGTGCTTTTCAAGCTTGTTTCCGTTTGCCCCGCCTACTGCCGCTTCTGCTTCCGGCGTGCGATGCTGGGCCCCGGCCACGGCACGGCGCTGAGCAAAAAACATCTGGCGGCGGCCCTCGACTACATTCGAGCCGATACGGATATTTGGGAGGTGATTCTCTCGGGCGGCGATCCGCTGATCCTCTCGCCGCCGCGCATCGGCGAGATCACGGCCGCGCTCGCCCGCATTCCACATGTCAAGGTGCTGCGCTGGCACACCCGCGTGCCGGTGGTCGCCCCCGAACTGGTGACGGCGGAGTTGGTTGCCGCCCTGCGGTCGCCGTCTCAGGCGACGTACGTGGCGCTGCATGCCAACCACGCCCGCGAGCTCACTGCCGCCGCCCGTTCAGCGTGCGCGCGGCTGATCGAGGCCGGGATTGTTATGGTGAGCCAGACCGTGCTGCTCAAGGGCGTCAACGACGATCCGGACACGCTCGAAGCGCTCATGCGGGCGCTCGTGGAGACGCGCGTGAAGCCCTACTATCTGCACCACCTCGATCCCGCCCCAGGCACCAGCCATTTCCGCACCACGATTGCGACGGGGCGCCGACTCGCGCGCGCCCTTCGCCGCCGCATGTCGGGCCTCGCGCAGCCGACCTATGTCCTTGATATTCCTGGCGGCTACGGCAAGGTCCCGATCGGCCCTGAGTACCTGTCGAGAGCGGGTGAGCTGGCGCCTTACGACGTCGAGGACATTCATGGCCAGCGCCACAGCTATGTGGACGCGGACGAGGCTCACGACGCTGACCGCTGCTGAAGCTGGCGGCACGACGCAACGTGGGCCGCGACAGAGGTGCTATTGCTTGGTGTTGCTCGTATCGACGGCGAAGTTGATGCGCACGCCTGAGGTCGTGTTGGCGATGTCGGCGCCGGTCTGGAAGCGATCTAGGACCAAGGCCGCCACTGCCGTGATGACGCAGGCGACAAGCAAGGCGAGGAGAAACACGCGCATGGTTTTTTTACCCAGGCTCCCGATTTCGACACGCCGTCCCGGCCGGCCAGCCCGCCCGGGAACGGCTTTGAATGCACTTCGCTCAGCGCCTCATTCGGCCGGAACGGCGCGCCCGCTGCCCTCCTGGCTGGTGACGCGCTCGGCCCATACCGAATGGTGCTGCCTCGCCCAGTTCACGTCAACCTCACCCGTGCTCATCGACGAGAAGGCACCCTCCATGCCGATCGTGCCGATGTAGATGTGCGCCAGGATGATAGCGATCATGATCAGGCCGACCACGGCATGGATGACCTGCGCGTTCTGGATGGCGGCGATGCTGGTGTTGATCTCGGTAAGCGTTGCTGACGGCAGGCTGTAGAACGGGAACATCAGCATGTAGCCGGTGATCGTCAGCGTGAGCCCGCCGAGGATCGTCACCCAGAACACCAGCTTCTGGCCGGCATTGAACTTGGCGGCCGGCGGGTGCTTGTTGCCGATGATACCGCCGCCCTCGGCGATCCATCTGAAGTCCCGAGCCGTCGGCAGGTTGTAGATCACCCATGCAAAGAAGATGATGACGAGACCGAGCACGAAGGCGAAGCTCATATAGTTGTGCAGGTACTTCGCCCACTGGGACAGGAAGGTGAAGGTCTCGGCGCCGACCACGGGCAGCAGATAGTCACGGCCGAAGGTGACGTTGAGGCCGGTAACTCCGAGCACGATGAACGAGGTGGCGGTCAGCCAGTGCCCGAACCGCTCCACGGCGGTGAAACGCTGCACAGTCCGCCCCGAGAAGCCGCTCTCCAGCCGTACCCGTCCGCGCACGATGAGGAACAGGATGAGGAGCGCCACCATGCCGATGATGGCGACGGCGCCGATGCGCGGCAGCGTGCTTTGGCGCCACTCGCGCCAATCGCGGCCGGCCGGCTGGATCAGCACCGCCTCGCGCTTGTCCGGTATGGTGATGCGGCCCTGGATTCGCTGCAGCTCCTTTAAGAGCTGCTCCTCCTTCACCGATTCCGCGGTCGGATTGACCTGCTTCGGTGCCGTGGTTTGTGCCGAGACGAAACTCGCGCCGGCGAACAGGGCGATGAGGACCGCGAGCGCCAGGGCGCGGGCGAATTCGATCAATCTCGACATCTTTCCTCCCTCGAATTGTCCAGCCGGCGGCCCGCGACGAGCCGCCGGCCCGCATATCAAGCGTGGTGCGCTCGAACCGCCGGTCAGGTGGCGATGCTCTCCTTGTAGGCCGTCCGCCAGCCCCAGGCGCCGGAGCCGTAACCGCGCTTGGCGACCCGCTCCTTGTAGATCTGCGCGATGATCTCGCCGTCGCCGGCGAGCAGCGACTTGGTCGAGCACATCTCGGCGCACAGCGGCAGCTTGCCCTCCGCCAGCCGGTTCGAGCCGTAGGAGGCGTACTCCACCGCCGTCATGTCCTCCTCCGGCCCGCCCGCGCAGTAGGTGCACTTGTCCATCTTGCCGCGCGAGCCGAAGTTGCCGACGCGCGGGTACTGCGGCGCGCCGAACGGGCACGCATAGAAGCAGTAGCCGCAGCCGATGCACAGCGCCTTGGAGTGCAACACCACGCCATCGGCCGTCGTATAGAAGCAGTCGACGGGGCACACCGCCGCGCATGGCGCGTCGGTGCAGTGCATGCACGCCATCGACACCGATCGCTCGCCGGGCTTGCCGTCATTGATGGTGACGACGCGGCGCCGATTGATGCCCCAGGGCACCTCGTGCTCGTTCTTGCAAGCGGTGACGCAGGCATTGCACTCGATGCAACGGTCCGCGTCGCACAGGAACTTCATCCTAGCCATGATTGCCTCCCATCACGCGGCCCTGATCTGGCAAAGCGTGGCCTTGCCCTCGTGCATGGCGACCACCGGATCATAGCCGTAGGTCGTCACCGTGTTGGCGGACTCCCCGAGCACGATCGGATCGGTGCCGGGCGGGTAGTTTCCGCGCTGATCCACGCTCTGGAACCAGCCGCCGAAGTGGAACGGCATGAACGCCACACCCCTGCCGACACGCTCCGTGACCAGCGCCTTCATCCGGCACCACTTGTCTCGTGACATCTCCGGGCCTTGCACGAGGACCCACTGTCCATCGGAGATGCCCCGCTCCTGAGCGTCCGCCGGGTTGATCTCGATGAACATGTCCTGCTGCAGCTCGGCGAGCCACTTGTTGGACCTCGTCTCCTCGCCGCCGCCCTCGTATTCGACGAGGCGCCCCGAGGTCAGGATGATCGGGAACTCCTTGGCGATGCCTTTTTCGACCGCCGTCTTCTGGACGGTGAAGCCGATGTTGGGCACCCGGAAGCTCACGAAATCCGGCCGCGTTGGGTACTTGGCAACGAGATCCGGCCGCGGCGAGTAGATCGGCTCGCGGTGCACCGGGATGGGATCGGGCAGGTTCCACGCCACCGCCCGCGCCTTGCCGTTGCCGTAGGGCGTACAGCCGTGCTTGATGGCGATGCGCTGGATGCCGCCGGAAAGATCGGTGGCCCAGGATGCGCTACCGCCCATCTTCTGGATGACCGCCCTCTCCTCTTCGGTGAGCTCGCTGTCCCATCCAAGCTTCTGCAGCACCGCCGTGGTGAACTCCGGATAGCCGTCCTGGATCTCGGAGTCCTTGGAGTAGACGCCGTCGGCCAGCAGGCTGACCTTGACCACGGTGCCGTCGGGCCGCTTCTCCTCACGCTCAAGTCCGAAGCGCGGACGGAACGTGCCGCCGCCGTCCTTCACGGCGATGGTCGTATTGTAGAGGATCGGCGAACCCGGATGGCGAATCTCGGGCTTGCCCCAGCACGGCCACGGCAGACCGTAGTAGTCGCCGCCGACCTCCGGTGCATCGGCGGGTGCGCGCAGCGTCACCACGTCGAACCGGCCCTGGTGGCGCATGTGCGCCTTGAGCCGCTCCGGCGACTGGCCGCAGTAGCCGGTCGACCAGCCACCACGGTTGATCTCGCGCAGGATCGACTCGGGCTCGGGCTCATCGCCGTACTTGCCCTTCACCATCCTGATGTTCTTGAACATCCGATCGGCGAAGCCGAGTTTCTGGGCGAGCTTGTACATCACCCAGTAGTCGTTGTTGCTCTCAAAGATCGGCTCCACGATCTTCTCGCCCCACTGCAGCGAACGGTTGGAAGCCGTGCGCGAGCCGGAGCACTCGAGCTGGGTCGAGATCGGCAACAGGTACGTTCCGTTCTTGCGATTGCCGAGCGACACGAAGTTGGTGGGATGCGGGTCGGCGACCACCAGCAGCTCCAGAGCCGCCAAGCCCTCCACCATCTTCGGGATGCGGGGCACCGTGTTGCCGCCATGGCCGAACACGATCGCCGCCTTGATGTTGTCGCGCTGCCCGACCTGGTCCTTGGGTAGCGTGGCCGCATCGAACCAGCGCGTCGAGGGGATGCCCGGAACGGTGCGGAAGTTCACCGGCTTGCCGTCGGGGCCGGGCCGCTTGTCGAAGCGCGAGTCAAGCCACTCGAACTCGACCTCCCACACCCGGGCCCAATGACGCCAAGCGTTGTCGTCGAGGCCGTAGTAGAGCGGCAGCGTGCCGATGTCGACGCCGAGATCCGTGGCGCCCTGCACATTGCAGTGGCCGCGGAAGATGTTGGCGCCAGTGCCGGGCCGGCCGACGTTGCCGGTGGCGAGCAGCAGGATGCAGCTCGCGCGCACGTTGGCGGTGCCCATCGAGTGCTGCGTCTGGCCCATCGCCCAGATCAGCGTTGAGGGCCGCTCCTTGGCGAACTTCTCGGCGACCCGCCGCAGCTGCTCGGGCGGCACCCCGGTGATGTCCTCCACCGTCTTCGGGTCGTACTTCTTCACCTCCTCGCGAACCTGATCCATGCCGTAGACGCGGCGCGCGATGTACTCCTTGTCCTCCCAGCCGTTCTCGAAAATGTGCCAGAGCATGCCGAACAGCACCGGGATGTCGGTGCCGGGGCGGATGCGAACATACTCGGTCGCGTGCGCGGCCGTCCGCGTCAGGCGCGGATCCATGACGATGAAGTTCGCCCGGTTCAACTCCTTGCCGGTGAGCAGGTGCTGCAGCGACACCGGGTGCGCCTCGGCCGGATTGCCGCCGAGGATGACCAGCGTCTTGGAGTTGCGGATGTCGTTGTAGGAGTTGGTCTGCGCACCATAACCCCAGGTGTTGGCAACACCAGCCACCGTCGTCGAGTGACAGATGCGGGCCTGGTGGTCGACCGAGTTGGTGCCCCAGAAGGCTGCGAACTTGCGGAACAGATAGGCACCTTCATTGGAGAACTTGGCGGAGCCCAGATACCAGACCGACTCCGGTCCGGACTTCTCGCGGATCTCGAGCATCTTCTTGGCGATCTCGTCGAACGCCGTATCCCAGCTGATCCGCTGCCACTTACCGTCGGCGAGCTTCATGGGGTACTTCAGGCGGCGGTCGCCATGCACGAGTTCACGGATGGCCGCGCCCTTGGCGCAGTGGGTACCGCGGTTGATCGGGCTGTCCCACGCCGGCTCCTGGCCGATCCACACGCCGTTCGCCACCTCGGCAACCACCGTGCAGCCCACCGAGCAGTGGGTGCAGATGTTCTTGCGAATCTCGACCTTGGCACCTGCAGGCGGCGGCGGGCCGGCCTCGGCCTTGCGCACACTGGCAATGCCCAGGCTGCCGACCGCGGCGAGGCCGCCGGCGGCCAAGCCTGAGCGGCGGAGGAACGTGCGGCGATCCATCCGGCCATCGCTGCCGTTCACGAGCGCATTGCGCAACGAGGCTGCGCGCGCTTGGCTTTCCTTGCGCTTAATCAGCACGTCACGTCTCCTTGGGTTCCGAACGGAAAATCAATAACGGTTGGTCCGATAGTACGCCTTGACGTGGTCGGTCTCGCGATAGCGCGCCTTGCGCTTGTCCGCCTCGCTCTCGGCGGCCTCGACTGGAGCGCTGCCGAGACCGGCGACCGTAGCTGCCGCCACCCCCACCCCGCCGATCGACTTCAAGAAGCCGCGGCGGTCCACCGCTCCGACCTGCTTCTGCTTCGTCATCGTCTCCTCCTCGTTGCGGCCGCCGGGGCGACCGGCTTGGTCGCGACTCACTCGAGTGCGAAGGCCTCGCACTCCACGCTCAAGAATGTACGGCCGACTTCGGCGACCGGCTTGTAAAAGCGCGCCGACTTCGCTGCGGCAAGGTCGTCGAAGAAGCGGAAAGCCCACGGTCTGATGTGGCGTTCCAAAAACCCCTTTTGCTGCTCGAGATCGGCCGGGAATGTGCCATTGGCGAAGCCGCCCATGATCTCGAACAGGATGCCCAAATGGTCCTCAGGATCGAAGTTTGACTCCGCGCGCTCGATGCCGAGGCGCTGAAGTTCCTCTCTCAGGCGGGCGAGCGGCCGCTCATGCAGGAAGCCGGTGAGATAATAGGAGGCATAGGGAAGGAGTTCGCCTCGGCCGATGCCGATGAACAAGGCGAAGTACTCCGATTCGACATCCGAAACATCAGCCTTCGCGGCCGCCTCGGCCAGGGCGATGTGGGCCATCCCCAGCGGCGTGGCATCGCCCGTCAACCCGGCAATTTCCTCGAGCAGAGACGCGCTTGGTGCGTTGCGCAGCAGGTTTGCAAGCAGCAGGTACTCGCTCGCCCGCGCACGCTCGATCTCGTCCAATTCATCCGATCCCGTCATTCCGCGCGGCCCAGCGCGCCCCTCGCCATAGAGGTCCGGGCGGAGCCTCTCGCGGCGCACGCCGGTCAGGGCTTCCACGGCGAGCACACGCTCTGCCGGAACCCGCTGCCACGTTGAAACCGAGGGTTGCTTGATGCCGAGGCCGCGCGCCAGCGCCCCGACACCGCCGGCTGCCTCGATCGCAAGCCTGAGACCGTCCTCCCGCATTTCCACCCTGATTATGCTGCCCGCGCCGCCAGGCTGGGCGTCAGGTTCCTTAAGCATAGTAGCTGCCTACGCAGCCATAGCGCAATCCTATTAGGGAGCCGCCATGTCAGGCGGGAAGAGCGCCGCCATGGCGGCGGCGGCGTGCCGGCGGATCGGTTGTGCTCAGCGAAGCCTCTTTCGCGCTTTGCACAGGGGTGCTTCCCCCCTCCGCTACCCGGCTTGCGCCATAAGGTTTTTCGCTGTCCACTTCGGTCTTGGCAGCAGCCATCGCCGCCACGTCCTCGCCGGCGACCTGGCGCGAGCCCCTGGCGGTATCCGGCGCCCTGTGCGACAACTTGTCATATGCCGGCGCCTCGCTGGCCTGCTGAACGACGTTCCTGCCGGAGCTTTCGAACACCTGGGCCAGCAGCTCCCCGACCTTCGTTTCGGCTGGCATAGGAGCGTAGCAGGGGGCGCCGCCGGGCACGTTCCAGTCGTAGTTCCAGTCCGACATCTCGACGAAGTCGCGGATCCTGGGATCGAGCGCCCAGGCCCGCCGCAGTGCGGCCTGGCGCAGGCTGCTCGGCACGCGGGGGTCCATGAACTGCGCAAAGTCGCTGTCGGCGGTCAGTTCCTCGATTCGCGGCAGCTTCGACAGATCAAGTGGCTGCTCGCATTGGTCGCGCTCTTGGCGCACTGCCGCCGCGACGTCGCTGCGGGCTCCTTCCTCAGCCTTGCCCGTATCCGGCTGAACTGGGGTGTGCTGCCCGCCCTCCTCGTTTGGCCGCGGCTCGCTGCGACGCTTCAGTCGCGACCAACGCGCCAGAAACGGCTCCTCGTTATTGCTCATTTGTCGCTCCCTGCCGGCCTCCGTCGCCAGCCTTGGGTATCGCGCTCGGAGCGGTCACGCTGGCGCTTGTAGAAGGGCCGTTCCTCGTGATGTGCGGCGAAGAAGGCGGCGAGTTCCGCTGCGATCTCGGCCGGCATCGCTACGGTGTCAACGATGTTGCTGCCGGCCTCGGTGAGCGCTTCGCCTTCCGAGGGATTGGCGGTGACGGCGACGACTTCGATGGGAGGCTCGCAGCCTTCGGCCCGCAAAGCCACCCAGAGCTTGGGCGCCCCACTCGCGAGGTTCGTCCCGTACTGTTCGGTATCGCTCGAGTGCAGCTCGAGCGCGGCTGCGCCAGCATAGTACTGCACCGCCTCCGGCGAACTCACCAGCCGGGTCCAGGGCGGCGTCGCCGGTGGCGTAGGAAAAACCTGTACCGGTGCCCAGGTGAAGCCGGGCCACGGGCCGACGATCTTACGGCACTCGACGATGAGCCCGACCAATCTCTCCAGGCGCGCCATCACGAAGCTCCGGCGGCGGGTGCCATTACGTCGTCCGGCAACCCCACGAGCAGGTTCTGCGGCTTCATGCGAACGATCCGCTGCGGTGTCATTGCCATGATAAGATAGATGGGCGCACGGGCTTGCGCCATGGCTTCCAGATCGAGCCGGAACAGCGCCACCACGCGGTCGATGCCGGGGACGGCCGGTCCCTCCCCTTCCCACAGCGCATTGCCGATCCGCGTCGCTTCCGCATCAAGGCCGATGAACCACGTCCAGTTGTCGTCCTCGATCCTCTCGAGCGGCGTGATCTGCGAGCCAAGCCCGAGCATGTGGCGAAGCCAACGCTCCATGACGCCGGCGAAGGCCGTGCGGCCCGGCCCACCGTGGCGGAAGTCCAGAACCATGTCGAAGGCATCGCTGCGCGCGAAATAGCCGGCCGCGTTGTCCTCGACGAGCACGTCGAGGTTGCGGGCGGCGGCTTCTCCCAGCATGGCGATCAGGGGAGACGCGTGCATACCGCTCTCAGCGCCGTCGACGAGTTCCTCGTCGGCAAGGAGAACGCGGCCTTCGTGCTGTGTCAGTCGCTGCGGGCGGTAGAACAGCTCGCCTGCTCTCAGCGCGAACGGATCGTCGACGTCGTCGAGCACGTTGCGCATGATGACGTGCACGAGCTGCTGGATGAACAGCGGCGGCGTGTTGCCCGTCCCCTTGCGCATCAGGGAGAGGTAGGCGCTCTCCAGTGTGGGATGCGCCAGCAGATGATCGCGGAAGCCAATAAGGGCGCGCCAGTTCTCCTGAGCGTCGCTGTCCCTGATTGCTAGGATGTCGTCATCGCCCACGCGATCGCGGGGCGTCTTCGACAGCCGGCGGTAGAGACGGCGCTCCGCATCGCACGCCTCGGGCGGCGGAATGAGCTCGGGCCGCGCGAGGTAAGCCTTCAAAAACTCGTCGGTAAGGACGAGGTAGCCTTCCTCGTTGCGGTCGAGCAGGTGATGCCCGGAGGAAACCCAGAAGTCGCTCATTCCCGGTCCTTGGCGCCTTTGTCGGCCTCGGCCAGCCCGACGAGATCGAGTTGCACCTCACCTGGACTGTCGTCCTCGCCGTCCTCGGCAACCACGCCGATCGGCCTTACCCACGGCTGATCGAACGCCGCGCGCTGGCGGGGCGCCGGCTTCAAGGTGCGGAATCGCTCGCGAACCTCGCCGTCGGCGCCGACCGAGCGCTCAAGAGCAATGAGGGTGCCGGCTGGGTGGTCGCAGAGCGAAGCGGCAAAGCCGATCTCCTCCTTGGCGGCGGCCTCGGCTGCGGCACGGTCCGGAGCGCCGTGCTCGCGCATTAGGTACTCGGCAAGCTGGGCGATGGCGACTTGTTCGTCCTCCGCGCTGGCCTCCGTGACGGTGACCAGCGTCGACCAGCCGAAGCTCGTGAGCCCGAGGAAGCCCGCCCGGAACGCCTGCCGCCGCTTGCCCTTCAGCGTGGCGGGATCGACGTCCCAGAACATGAAGCCGCCTGGCACCGCCCATTCCCCCGGTTCGGCGGGTCGTTCGAACACCAGCGTATCGGAGCGGTCGAGGCGGATTGTTCGCGGCAGCTTCACAGCCACGGCTCCCGCGTGTCGGGGTCGAGCCATTCGCACTTGGCAAGCCCCTCAAGCAAAGACTTGCGTTCGGCGACGCTGCCCTTGGGCCCGCGCACGATCAAGTCGCCGTTGGCGAGGATCGCCCCTCTCGGACTGCGCTCGGGCGAGAGCCTTGCAAGGTAGTCGGCGCCGACCTGGGCGAACCCGTCGGACTGCCAGCGGTCGAGGTGCACCATCAGGTGGCGAGCGAAACTGGCGATCAGTTCGGCCGGATCGAGCACTTCGAAGCCCTCGTCCTCGAGCGTGGTGCGATACTTGTGGGCAGCGTCGGGCCGCCGGGCGGCATGAACCGTGCTGCGCAGCATCAGGCCAAGGACGAGCCACGCCGGCGGGTCGTTCTCGGCCGCATCCGGCGGCCAACCGAGCCGCGTTCCGCCGACCAAGCCGCCGTCGAGATAGATCGCATCCGGCCAGGCAAAGGTGATCGGTTTCTCGGGTGGGCAGAACGCGGCAAGTGCATCGCCCGCTGCATTCATGCCGGCGAACAGCGCGCGACGCGCCGAGGCGAGCGGCTCCTCCGGCTCGAGGATGACGGCAGCCTCAACCAAATCGAAACGGCGCACCCAAACCAGCGTGCCAGCGCCTGCCGAAGCTGCCGTCTCCCTCGCCTTGGCGTAGGCATCGCCCAGCTCGCGCAGGCCGACCTCGCGGTAGATGGGAGGCAGGTCCAATCCGTCTCTCACCAGTGTCGCTGCCACGCTCGGCTCCTCCCTGCCGGGCCCTCGCCGCGGCCGCACACGCGGGCCTTTGGACCCAGGGTTGTCATATTAAGCCGCACGTGGACATATAGCGTGCAGACGCTCGTTCCGCGAGCGCCCTTACCGAGCCCCGGGCGAGACCATGGAAAACCGCAAGGCGCGTGCCCTTCTCTGCTCGTGCGAGAATACGATGCCGCTCGATCCCGAGCGGGTGGCGTCGGCCTGCCCCGGCCTTGAGATCGGCAGCGTGCGCCAGCTGTGCCGAGCCGAGCTTGCCCAATTCCGGGCCGCCGCGACCGCTGACCGTCTCATCGTGGCCTGTACGCAGGAGGAGCCGCTGTTCCGGGAGGTGGCGGGCGAGGACAACCTCGGCGCCGCGCTCTCCTTCGTCAACGTTCGCGAGACGTCGGGTTGGTCGGAGGAGGCGGCCGACGCCGCACCCAAGATGGCCGCGCTCATCGCCGCGGCACGCGAGGAAGCCGAGCCAACCCCGTTCGTGACCCTGACGAGCGAGGGCGTCACCCTCATCTACGGGCGCGACGAGGCCGCGCTTAAGGTCGCCGCGGCGCTGAAAGAGGCGCTCGACCTCACCGTCCTGCTCACCGGCACGGAGGACGTCGTGCCGCCGCGCGCGACCGCCTTTCCGGTGCGCAGGGGCATCGTCAGAACGGCAAAGGGACATCTTGGCCAGTTCGAGCTCGTCATTGACGGCTTTGCGGAGCCGGCCCCGTCCTCGCGGCAGGCCTATGTGTTCGGCCCCGCCCGCAACGGGGCGGTATCGCGTGCCGACGTGGTGATCGACGTGAGCGGACGGCCGCCGCTGTTCAGCGCCCCCGACCTGCGGCCGGGCTACCTTCGCGCCGACCCCGCCAACGAGGCAGCCGTCGAGCGGCTGATCCGACAGGCGGCCGACCTCGTCGGCACCTTCGACAAGCCGCGCTACATCAAGTTCACGGCCGAGCTGTGTGCCCACTCGCGCTCGCGGATCACCGGCTGTACGCGCTGCCTTGAGCTGTGCCCGGCGGGCGCCATCGAGCCTGCCGGCAACCACGTCGCCATCGATCCCTACCTCTGCGGCGGCTGCGGGGCATGCAGCGCCGCCTGCCCGACCGGCGCTGCCCAGTACGCTTACCCCCCGACCGAGCGGCTCATGGGCAGGCTGCGCACGCTGCTTACCGCCTATCACGCCGCCGGCGGCAAGGACGCAGCCCTGCTGTTTCACGATGAGGACCACGGCGCCGCGCTTATTGATGCGGCGGCGCGTTTCTCGCGCGGCCTGCCGGCCCGCGTCATTCCGGTCGCCGTCAACGAGGTGAGTGAGATCGGGCTCGAGACCATCGCCGCAGCCTTCGCCTACGGTGCGGCGCACGTCCGCCTGCTGCTTAAGGCCAAGCCGCGCCACGACGTGAGCGGTCTCAGGCAGACGATCGGGCTCGCCGCTTCGGTTCTCGCCGCGCTCGGCTACGGCGAGGCGCCGGTCGGGACCATCGAGACCGACGATCCCGATGCGTTTATCGAGGCACTCAAGACCATGCCGCCCGCGCGGACTGCCGCCCAACCGGCGACCTTTTTGCCGGCCGGGGCCAAGCGCGAGCTGCTGGTGCTCGCCTTGCGCGAGCTTGCCCGGGTGGCCCCGACGCCGGTCGAGCAGATCCCACTGCCGGCGCGTGCCCCCTTCGGCCGCGTCAACGTCAATGTCGCGGGCTGCACGCTCTGCCTGTCCTGCGTGTCGGCCTGCCCCACCTCGGCGCTGACGGCCGCCGAGGACCGGCCGCTGCTCCGGTTCGACGAGAGCTTGTGCGTGCAGTGCGGGCTCTGCCAGGCGACATGCCCGGAGAAGGTGATGTCGCTCGAGCCGCGCTTGAGCTTCAAGGCGTTCGAGGCGGGGCCCATCGTCGTAAAGGAGGAGGAGCCTTATCTCTGCATCGCCTGCGGCAAGCCGTTCGGCGTCAAGAGCTCCATCGAGCGGGTGCTGGCCAAGCTCGAGGGCCGGCACTGGATGTTTTCGGGCGAGAACGCGGCCCGCCTCGACCTCGTTAAGATGTGCGACAACTGTCGCGTGACGGCGGTCACCAATCAGGGCGTAGACCCTTACGCCGCCGCCGAGCGGCCGCCGGCGCGCACCACCGACGACTACCTCGCCGAACGCGAGCGCAAAATGCTGGCGAAGATCGAGAAGGGCGAGGTGTGAGGGGTCACGGTTACACCCTACCAGGGCCGGACCTTTTCGGCGACCTTGTTCTTGTTGACGGTTCTCACGATGTCAACAAACCGCTTCCTGATCAGTGCAAGCGCCGCCGCTTTCGACGACGGCTTCCTGCCACCTTTGTTGTAAGCGCGCGCGATCGCAATCACGTCTGCGGCCGTCAGCGCCCCGTCCTCCTGCAAGTCGGCAAATGCCCGCTCAAACTGCGGCCGGTCGGCTCCAACGGCTACCAAGCGGCCCACCCAGGATGCCACCTTCGTCTCGTCGGCCTTGATCTTGCGCGCCGAAGCCATATTGCCCGTAAGGTGCTCGAACACCTCCGCAAACCGGAAGATAGCCATAGAAAGGCCTCCTCGCCAGAGCTGGGCTACGCCCGACGAGGTGCCCTTCGATGTCGCGTCACTAGACTGATTCCTCGGCTGAAAAGAGTCCTAGGGTCCTTTCCCCTTCCAGACGGCAGTGCAAATCTCTTCGAACAGAGGGTTGAAGAGGTTGGCGAGCGGACCGTTGTTGTCCGAGCCGAAGTACGCAATGTCCCCACCTGCTGCGTTGCCTATGTCAACTCTTCGCGGAATTGTCGTCGTGAAGACGTAGTCACGGTCTGCACCCCAGACCATCCCACCTTCCCGGGCCCGCTCGAGCGCTTCACGCTCGACATCCGATAGATTGAGCAGCCTGGTCATGACGCCGGCGATGCCAGCGAGGTCAATGTCCAGTTGCAGATCAGCCTTAATGGCTTGCATGTTTGTCAGGAACTGACCGACTGCTTCTACCGACAGTTTGTCTAATACAGTGGGAACAACGAAAAAGTGACTAGCGACCAGCGCGTTGAGCGATCCCAAAGTCATGCGTGGCGGCATATCGAAAATGATGGCGGCGTACTTGCGCCGGACCTCTGGACGCAGCAGGGCACGCGCGAGCCGAAACCGCACATCAATCCCAGCGTCGTCCTGTAGTAGCCACTGGAGCAGTAGCCGGTTTTCCAGTTGGGCAAAATGTATAATTTGCTGGTACCAGCCAGGCGCGGCTTAGTTTCGGTGCCAGATGCTCGGCTGCCCGGTCGACTGTGGCTAGGTCGGAAGCTGTATCGAACAAGAGATCGACTCGAGACTCCACCTCCTCCCTTTCGTTAGCCAGCATCAGCATGTTCGAGAGGGATCCTTGGTAGTCCAGATCGACGAGAAGCACCGGCTTATTCCGGGTATGGCTTAGATAGGCGGCAAAGTTTGCCGCCAGTGTCGTCTTGCCCACACCGCCCTTCAAGTTGCCGAAGGTTATGAGCTTTGCTCCGGCCGGATCGCGAAGCCATGTCAGGTACTCGGGGAATGCTTTGGCAGGCCGTAGCTTCCACAGCTCCTGCGATCCCTCGGTTATCCTTCGCAGGTCCTCCTCAAGCTTCTTGATCTCCGTACCTCGACGCTCAATCTCAGCGCTTGCAGCCTGCAGGTCGTGCTGCTTCTCCCTGATCGAGGCATGTGCATTTTTGACCTCGTTCTCCAGGCGCCCAAGCTCAGTGGACTTATCGATGATCTCGCGTCGATCCTTGCGGTTCCAAACGAATGCGAGGATCGCCAATATCGGTGAGACGACGTAGGAAATGACACGAACTATCGGATTATCCAAAAGCCGAGCGATCGCGTCCCAAATCTCATAAAGAACCTCAAACTCCACAGCACAACCTCAGGTCCCGCCTGATGCCGCGGCTCCTTTATCGCATAAGTGCAGAACGGCCGATGTTGCGAGGCTACAACCCTCGCTGCGCAATTGGCCGGTGCCGAAGGCCGCACTTCTACCGGTCGATCTCACCGAACACGATGTCGATGGAGCCCAGGATGGCGGACACATCGGCCAGCATGTGCTTGCGGGTGAGGAAGTCCATGGCCTGCAGGTGAGCGAAGCCCGGTGCGCGGATCTTGCAGCGGTAGGGCTTGTTGGAGCCGTCGGAGACGAGATAGACGCCGAACTCGCCCTTGGGCGCTTCCACTGCAGCGTAGACCTCACCCGGGGGCACGTGGAAGCCCTCCGTGTAGAGCTTGAAGTGGTGGATCAGCGCCTCCATCGAGCGCTTCATCTCGGCGCGCTTGGGCGGCACCACTTTCTTGTCATCGGCCACGTGGGGCCCTTGCCCCTCAGCCGACAGCAGCTTGTTGCAGCACTGCTTCATGATCTTCACCGCCTGGCGCATCTCCTCCATGCGGATGCAGTAGCGGTCGTAACAGTCGCCGTTCTTGCCGACGGGGATGTCAAAGTCGAGCTCGGAGTAGCACTCGTAGGGCTGCGCGCGGCGCAGATCCCAGGCGGCGCCCGAGCCGCGCACCATGACGCCGGAGAAGCCCCAGCGGAAGCAGTCCTCAAGGCTGACGACGCCGATGTCGACGTTGCGCTGCTTGAAGATGCGGTTCTCGGTCAGCAGGCCCTCGATGTCGTCCAGCACCTTGGGATGGGTCTCGCAGAACTCGGCGATGTCCTCGATGAGCTCAGGCGGCAAATCCTGGTGCACGCCGCCCATGCGGAAGTACTTGGCGTGCATGCGGCTGCCCGAGGCGCGCTCATAGAACACCATCAGCTTCTCGCGCTCCTCGAAACCCCACAAGGGCGGGGTCAGCGCGCCCACGTCCATGGCCTGGGTGGTGACGTTTAAGAGGTGCGAAAGGAGCCGCCCGATCTCGCAATAGAGCACCCGGATGAGCTGAGCACGCTTGGGCACCTCGATGCCAAGGAGGCGCTCCGCCGCAAGGCAAAACGCATGCTCCTGGTTCATGGGCGCCACGTAGTCGAGGCGATCGAAGTAGCCGATGGCCTGCAGGTAGGTCTTGTGCTCGATCAGCTTCTCGGTGCCGCGATGCAGCAGGCCGATGTGAGGATCGACGCGCTCCACCACCTCCCCGTCGAGCTCGAGCACGAGGCGGAGCACACCGTGCGCGGCCGGGTGCTGGGGACCGAAGTTGATGGTGAAGGGGCGTTTCTCGCTCTCGGCCATCGTGCTAGCTCCACGGCACGCCCGCCGCCCTCGCCTTTTCGGCGACGCGCGCGGTGAACCTGTCCCACTTCACAACCATGCGCTGGTGGCGTCCCTCGCTAATGAGATCGACGCCGTCGTGAGCCCGAAGCTTGAAGGTGAGCCGCCGGCCATCGACGGCGGTGCATTCGGCATCGACGGTCACCGTGAGTCCCGGTGGAGTTGCAGCGACATGGCTGAAGTCGACGTGAATGCCGAGCGAGCCCTCGCCCTCGTCGAGGTGCGACGCAATGAGCTCGATACACGTCCACTCCATCAGGCCGACCATGAAGCCCGTGGCGAACACGGCCGGCATGACCTGGAACGATCGAGCCTCGGGATAAAGGTGGGGCACGGTCTTGTTGATGGGCACTGTGTAGGAAAAGCGGTGCGAGAGTCCGGGCCGGAGGGTGGCCTTCATGCGCCCCCTCCCGGCTTGCTCGCCTTCTCGTCTCCAGGGAGGACGTAGTCGACGCCTTCCCACGGGCTCTCGAACTCGAAGCGGCGGAACTCCTGGCTGAGCTTCACCGGCTCGTAGATCACCCGCTTCTGCACCTCGTCGTAGCGCACCTCGACGTAACCAGTGAGCGGGAAGTCCTTCCTCAAGGGAAAGCCCTGGAAGCCATAGTCGGTCAGCAGGCGGCGCAGGTCGGGATGGCCGGCGAACAGGATGCCGTACATGTCGTAGGCTTCCCGCTCGAACCAGTTGGCGGCTGGGAACAGCTCGACCGCGCTCGGCACCGGCGTCTCCTCGTCCGTCTCGCATTTGACGCGGATGCGCTGGTTGAGCCGCGGCGAGAGCAGATGGTAGACCACCTCGAAGCGCCGTGCGCGGCCCGGATAATCGACACCGCAGATGTCGATCAGCACCTCGAACAGGCACTTGGCATCATCGCGCAGGAAGGCGAGCACGCGCGTAATCTGCTCGCGCTCGACCCGCAGCGTCAGCTCGCCGTGGGCAACGCCAACGTCGAGGACAGCCCCACCCAGGCGCTCGCGACAGTAGAGGCCGAGCCCGCTCAGCGCATCAGCCGTTGAGGTCGTCGTCATGGGGGAGACCCACTAGCGCTCGATGGTGCCCGTTCGCCGGATTTTGCGCTGCAGGAGCAGCACGCCGTAGACCAGCGCCTCGGCCGTGGGCGGGCAGCCCGGCACGTAGATGTCGACCGGCACGATGCGGTCGCAACCACGCACCACCGCGTAGGAGTAATGGTAATAGCCGCCGCCGTTGGCGCAGCTGCCCATGGAGATGACGTAGCGCGGCTCGGGCATCTGGTCGTAGACCTTCCTCAACGCGGGCGCCATCTTGTTGGTGAGGGTGCCGGCCACGATCATGACGTCGGACTGGCGGGGCGAGGCGCGCGGCGCGAAGCCGAAGCGTTCGAGGTCGTAGCGCGGCATCGACGCCTGCATCATCTCCACCGCGCAGCACGCGAGCCCGAACGTCATCCACATCAGCGAGCCCGTGCGCGCCCAGTTGATGAGGTCGTCGGTGGTGGTGACCAGGAAGCCCTTGTCGGCGAGCGCGTCGTTGACCTCCCCGAAGAAGCGGTCGCCGGGCTTCGCCAAGCCCGCGGGGCCCGATTCGCGCAGGCTGTCGTGCACCGGCTCGTGCGGACGGATCAATCCCATTCGAGCGCTCCCTTCCGCCACTCGTAGATGAAGCCGACGGTCAGCACGGCGAGGAACACCATCATCGACCAGAAGCCGAAGGCGCCCACCTCCTTGAAGGCCACGGCCCAGGGGAAGAGAAACGCGATTTCGAGGTCGAAGATGATGAACAGGATCGACACCAGGTAGAAGCGCGCCTCAAACCTCATGCGGGCGTCGTCGAAGGCGTTGAAGCCGCACTCGTAGGCAGAGACCTTCTCGGGGTCGGGATGGTTCGGCGCGACGAGGAACGGAGCGAGCAGAAGTGCCGCCCCGATGAACAGAGCCACGCCGAGAAAGACCACGATCGGCAAATAGTGCAGCAGGAGCTGGTTCATCGGCATCCTTGTTGGCATGGGCGCGCTGCGCCGCCGCACGCCCGCTCCTAACCCAGCGCAGCGCCCGACGCAACCGGGCGGCCGTCATCCGAACTCTCAAGGGAATATATGGCGCGAGCGACGGGACTTGAACCCGCGGCCTCCGGCGTGACAGGCCGGCGCTCTAACCAACTGAGCTACGCCCGCAGTCCTTTCTCGCGCACCGTTGCGGCGCGCTGTCACGCCCGGTGAGATACGGGTTCGCCCAGCGTGCGTCAAGCAAGCAGGCCGCTGGTGGGCGGTGAGAGGATCGAACTCCCGACATCTTCGGTGTAAACGAAGCGCTCTACCGCTGAGCTAACCGCCCTCCGGGCTCGTCTAATCGCGGCCGCGGAACCTTGTAAAGCGGCCCGGCGCCAAAGCGTGGCGGTGAGCCTTCAAAAACACAGAGACGGCGCCCATGGGCCGCGCCGCCTCTCGCATGGCAGGGCGCCAAGGCGCCTGTGGGTCAGCTGCGCCGGTTGACCGCGTCCTTGAGCGACTTGGAGGGCTGGAACCTTGGCACGTTGGAGGCCGGGATCCTGATCTCCTGCTTGGTCGCAGGGTTGCGGCCGATGCGGGCCTTGCGCTTTGAGATCTTGAACTTGCCGAGTGGAGGAATGGCGACCTCCTGCTCGCGGCTCAACGTGCTCTCGATGTGCTTGATCATCGCCTCCAATGCGACGCCCGCCTTCTCCTTGCTGAGGTCTGCAGCCGCGGCGATGGCGTCGATCAATTCTTTCTTGCTCATTGGTTTGGGTCCTTGTCTCTAGGCGTGAGCCGGAAGGCGGCAGGCGGGAAAAGTGCGCGAACGCCGCACCGGCACGGCTGCTGCAGGGGCAACAGAGCCTGCACACAAACCCTTTCATCCCCAGGCGTCAAGGGGAAAAAGCCGCAAAAAACGCCGAAAACAAGCGGAATCTGAAGGGCCGTTAACGGTTTGTGCAGCGCACTGCAACGGCTCTCGGCCGGTCCTCAACGGACCGGCCGCAAGCATCACCGGCGGGCAAGGACATCTTGCCGGCTCAGTGCGCGACCGGGCGGGTGGCGTCCTTGTCGTCGGCCGTCACCGAGGCGGCCGGCGTCTCCGCCTCCCAGGCGATCGGCTCCGGCATGCGCACGAGCGCCACCTTGAGCACGTCGTCGACGCGGCGGGCCGGCACGATCTCCAACGCGTTCTTGACGTTGTCCGGGATCTCGGCCAGGTCCTTCACGTTTTCTTCGGGTATGACAACCTTCTTGATGCCGGCCCTCAGAGCCGCGAGCAGCTTCTCCTTCAGTCCGCCGATCGGCAGCACGCGACCGCGCAGCGTGATCTCGCCGGTCATCGCCACGTCCTTACGGCAGGGAATGCCGGTCAGCACCGAAATGATGGCGGTGACCATGGCGACGCCTGCCGACGGCCCGTCTTTGGGGGTGGCGCCCTCGGGCACGTGCACGTGGATGTCCTTCTTCTCGAACATCGCGGCCGGGATGCCGAAGTCGACCGAGCGCGAACGCACGTAGGCGTTGGCGGCCTGGATCGATTCCTTCATGACGTCGCGAAGGTTGCCGGTCACTGACATCTTGCCCTTGCCCGGCATCATCACGCCCTCGATGGTCAGCAGTTCGCCGCCGACCTCCGTCCAGGCGAGTCCCGTCACCACGCCGACCTGGTCCTCGGCCTCTACCTCGCCGTAACGGAACTTCGGCACGCCGAGGTATTCCTCGAGGTTGGCGAGGCTGATCGTCACGGACTTCTTGTCGGAAGCCATGATCTCCTTCACCGCCTTGCGGGTGAGCTTGGCGATCTCGCGCTCGAGGCTTCTGACCCCCGCCTCGCGCGTGTAGCGGCGGATGATCTCCTTGAGCGCGGGCTCCTCCAGGCTCCACTCGCCCTCGGCGAGCCCGTGCGCCTGCATCTGATTGGGGATCAGGTGGCGCTTGGCGATCTCGATCTTCTCGTCCTCGGTGTAGCCGGCGAGGCGGATGATCTCCATGCGGTCCATGAGCGCCGGCGGAATGTTGAGCGTGTTCGCCGTCGTCACGAACATCACGTTGGAAAGGTCGTAGTCCACCTCAAGGTAATGATCGTTGAAGGTGTGGTTCTGCTCCGGGTCGAGCACCTCGAGCAGGGCCGCCGCGGGGTCGCCGCGGAAATCGGACCCCATCTTGTCGATCTCGTCGAGCAGAAACAGCGGGTTGGTGCGCTTGGCCTTGCGCATCGACTGGATCACCTTGCCGGGCATCGAGCCGATGTAGGTGCGCCGGTGGCCGCGAATCTCCGCCTCGTCGCGGACGCCGCCCAAGGACATGCGCACGAACTCGCGGCCGGTGGCATTGGCGATCGACTTGCCGAGCGACGTCTTGCCGACGCCCGGCGGACCGACCAGGCACAGGATCGGGCCCTTGAGCTTGTTGGTTCGGTTCTGAACCGCCAGATACTCGACGATTCGCTCCTTGACCTTTTCCAGGCCGTAGTGCTCCTTGTCGAGGATTTCCTGGGCCTCGGCGAGATCCTTCTTGACCTTGCCACGCACGCCCCACGGAATCGACAGCAGCCAGTCGAGGTAGTTGCGCACGACGGTGGCCTCGGCCGACATCGGGCTCATCTGGCGCAGCTTCTTGAGCTCGGCCAGCGCCTTGTCACGGGCCTCCTTCGACAACTTGGTGTTTTCGATCTTCTCCTCGAACTCGGCGATATCGTCGCGCTCGTCGGCGTCACCCAGCTCCTTCTGGATCGCCTTCATCTGCTCGTTCAGATAGTACTCGCGCTGGGTCTTCTCCATCTGCCGCTTGACGCGGGAGCGGATCTTCTTTTCGACCTGCAGCACCGAGATCTCGCTCTCCATCACCGTGTAGACGCGCTCGAGCCGGTCCGAGATGGTGGTGATTTCGAGGATTTCCTGCTTGTCCGCGATCTTGATCGCGAGATGGGAGGCAATGGTGTCGGCGAGCTTGGAATAGTCGTCGATCTGGCCGATGGTGCCGAGCACCTCCGGAGAGATTTTCTTGTTGAGCTTCACATAGCTCTCGAACTGGGCCACGGCCGAGCGGGCGAGCGCCTCCACCTCCTCCTTGGAGCCGACCGTCTCGACGACGCGCTCCACCTCGGCCTCAAAGAACTCCGCATTGTCGGTGAAGCGCAAAATGCGCGCCCGCTGCGTGCCTTCCACCAGCACCTTGACCGTGCCGTCCGGCAGCTTCAACAGCTGCAGCACGGAGGCCAGCGTGCCCATCTCGTAGATGGCGTCCGTCGCCGGGTCGTCGTCACCGGCATTCTTCTGCGCGGCAAGCAGGATGTGCTTGTCGGAGCGCATCACCTCCTCGAGCGCGTTGATCGAGCGCTCGCGCCCGACGAACAGCGGCACGATCATGTAGGGGAAGACTACGATGTCCCGCAGCGGCAGCACCGGGTAGGTCTCGTTGCCGCCTGCCTTTTCCTTCGTCTGTACTGTATCGCCCATGTCGTCTTTCTCCCCGGTCTCGCCGCCGGCGCCTCCGCCACGCCTACTCGGCCCGCCTTCGCCGGCCGCGGACCGGACTATCCTTAGCTCTGCCCGTGCGACGAACACCGCCGCCCGGGGCCGACCCTTCGTCCCGACGCTCGCTAGCCTGCCTGCCGGAAGTGGACGCCGATCGCCCTTAAAGATGGGGAACGTTCGCCCTGCGTCCAAGAGGCCGGCCAAGCCCCCCTGCGGATCAGAAACCCGCTGCCCTGGCGGCGCCGCGTCCGCCTCCGGAGGGTTATGCGGTCGAGCCCTTTTCGCCGGCGCGGTCCGAGTAAATGCGCAGCGGGCGTGCCGCTCCGTCCACCACCTCGGGCCCGATGACGATCTCCTCCACCCCCTTCATGCTCGGTAGCTCGAACATGGTTTCCAGCAGAATGGCCTCCATGATCGAGCGCAGACCCCGCGCGCCGGTCTTGCGCTCGATGGCCCGCCGCGCGATCGCCTTGAGCGCCTCCGACGTGATGGTGAGCTTCACGTCCTCCATCTCGAACAGGCGCTGGTACTGCTTGACCAGTGCGTTCTTCGGCTCCGACAGGATCTGAACAAGCGCCGGCTCGTCGAGGTCCTCGAGCGTGGCAATCACCGGCAGGCGACCGATGAACTCCGGGATCAAGCCGAACTTCAGCAGGTCCTCCGGCTCCACGTCGCGCAGGATGTCGCCGGTGCGCCGCTCGTCCGGCCCGATGACGGTGGCGCCGAACCCGATCGAGGTGCCCCTGCCGCGACGGGCGATGATCTTCTCAAGACCCGAGAACGCGCCACCGCAGATGAACAGGATGTTGGTGGTGTCGACCTGCAGGAACTCCTGCTGGGGATGCTTGCGGCCGCCCTGGGGAGGCACGCTGGCAATCGTGCCCTCCATGATCTTGAGCAGCGCCTGCTGCACCCCCTCGCCGGAAACGTCGCGGGTGATGGACGGGTTGTCCGACTTGCGGCTGATTTTGTCGACCTCATCGATGTAGACGATACCGCGCTGGGCGCGCTCGACGTTGTAGTCGGCGTTCTGCAGCAGCTTGAGGATGATGTTCTCGACGTCCTCGCCCACATAGCCCGCTTCGGTCAGCGTCGTCGCGTCCGCCATTGTGAACGGCACATCGAGGATGCGTGCCAGCGTCTGGGCAAGCAGCGTCTTACCGCAGCCCGTAGGTCCAACCAGGAGAATGTTGGACTTCGCAAGCTCGACGTCGTTGTTCTTGGCCGCGTGGTTGAGCCGCTTGTAGTGGTTGTGTACGGCCACTGACAGGACGCGCTTGGCGTGCTCCTGGCCGATCACATAGGAATCGAGAACCGCCTTGATCTCGGTCGGCGTCGGCACGCCGTCCCGGGACTTGACCAGGGTGTTCTTGTTCTCCTCGCGGATGATGTCCATGCACAGCTCGACGCATTCATCGCAGATGAATACGGTCGGGCCGGCGATGAGCTTGCGCACCTCATGCTGGCTCTTGCCGCAAAACGAGCAGTAGAGCGTGTTCTTCTCTTGTGGAGGCATCCGTCTCTCTCTCAACAGTCCTTACAGGTGCGCCCGGCCCTGCTTGGAGGCACCACCGTTGACGCGACCGACCTGTGCCGCCTCCGCATGCAAACGTATCCCAATCACTACAATGATCTGAGCACGCTACCAGCGCTTCGATCAAGGTTCCATTAACAGCCTTGTCACCCGGCCTCGGCCCGGCGCGGCCCGAATACAACAACCGCTGTGTCGCTCAGGGCTCAGCCGGCGGGGCCGACGATTGCCATGCTTCATGGCTCCAATGGGACGACTTTCCGGCCGCTTCAGGATGCTGCGGCTTTATTCCGGCCCGCCTATAGGGCTGCACGCATCGTGCCAGCGGCAAAGATCCAAGGGACGTTTACCTCTTTAGCCGCCCTTGCCGGCGGGAAGGGTCTCGACCTCGTCGCGTTTAATCAGTACCCGGTCGATCAGGCCGAACTCGCGGGCCTGATCGGCCGTCATGAAATAGTCGCGGTCGAGCGTCTTCTCAATGGTCTCATAAGTCTGACCGGTATGCTTCACGTATACCTCGTTCAGTCGCCGCTTCATCTTGATGATGTCTTCGGCGTGTCGCTCTATATCGGATGCTTGACCGGAAAAGCCCCCGGACGGCTGATGGACCATGATCCGCGCGTTGGTGAGCGCATATCGCATGCCCTTGGTGCCCGCCGACAGCAGCAGCGAGGCCATCGAGGCCGCCTGCCCGATGCAGAGGGTGGCGATCGGCGGGCGGACGAACTGCATCGTGTCGTAGATGGCCATGCCCGATGTCACCACCCCGCCCGGCGAGTTGATGTACATCGAGATCTCCTTCTTGGGGTTCTCTGCCTCCAGGAACAGCAGCTGCATGCAAATCGACGCGGCCATCTGATCCTCGATCGGCCCAGTAACGAAAATGATACGCTCCTTCAGCAGCCGCGACGGCAAATCGTAGCCGCGTTCGCCGCGCGTGGTTTGTTCCACCACCATCGGCCAAAACGTGTTGTAGTGCGTGCCTGAAGGCTCGCGCATGGACTTGTCTCCTCCGTGCCGGCCCCCGGTGGGGCCAGGGTTCACCAATGCTAGGTCGCGGCCGCCGCCGGGGCATCGCCTGCGCCCGCCTTAAGCAGCTCCTCGATGCTCACCTTGCGCTCTTCGGGTTTGGCAAGCTCGACGATGAAGTCGACCACCTTCTCCTCGAATATGGGGGCGCGGAGCTCGACCAGCGCCTGCGGCGTCCTCTCATAGTACTCGTAGACCGCCCGCTCCTGTCCCGGGAAGCTGCGCGCGCGCTCGATCAGCGCGCGGCGCAATTCGTCCTGCGTCACCTGGATCTTGTTCCTCTCGCCGATCTCGCCGAGCACGAGCCCGAGTCGCACGCGCCGCTCGGCAAGCTTGCGGTACTCGCTGCGGGCCGCCTCCTCGGTCTTGCCCTCGTCGGCGAGCGTGCGCCCCGCCTGCTCCAGCGCCTTGCTCGCCTGAGCCCAAATCGCTTCAAACTCGCCATCGACAAGCGTCGCAGGCAAGGCGAAGTCGTGGGCCTTGTCGAGCTCATCGAGCAGGGCGCGCTTGAGGTGCTGGCGGGAGATGGCGTCGTACTCGCGCTTCAACTGAGCGGCCACCATCTCGCGCAGCTTGGTCAGGTTCTGCGCGCCGAGGCCCCTGGCAAACTCGTCGTCGATGGCGGGCTTGACGGGCTTGGCGACCTCCTTGACCTTGACCTCGAAAGTCGCCTCCTTGCCTTTCAGGGTCTCCACCGGATACTCGGCTGGAAAGGTCACGTTCACAACCCGGTCCTCGCCGGCTTTGGCACCGACAAGCCCGTCCTCGAAGCCCGGAATGAAGCCGCCCTGGCCGAGCACCAGCGTTGCACCTTCGCCAGAACCATTTTCGAAGGGTGCCCCATCGATCTTGCCGACGAAGTCGATGGTGACCCGATCGCCGCGCTGCGCCACGCGATCCGCCTCACCCTCGTAGCGAACGTTGCGCTCAGCGAGATCGGCGATCGCCTTGTCGATGGCGGCGTCCTCGACCTCGGCCACGAGCCGGGTCAGTTTCAAGCTTGAGAAATCGGCGATGCTGATCTCGGGGAGCACCTCGAAAGACATATCGAAGGCGAGGTCCGACTGTCCGGAAAGGACGCGCTCGATCTCGTCGCTGTCCTGCGGCAGCTCGATTTTGGGGGTAAGAGCCGGGCGCTCCTTGCGGTCGGTGATGGCTTGCCGGCTGGTCTCATCGACCGTCTGCTGCACCACTTCGGCCATCAGCGAGCGGCCGTAGATGCGCTTCAGGTGCTGCTCGGGCACTTTGCCCTTGCGGAAGCCCTTGAGCTGAACCCTGTCCTTGATCTCATCGAGCCTGGCCTTGAAGCGCTCGCCAATCTCCTCGGCTCCGACGACAACACGCAGCTGTCGCTTCAGTCCCTCGACGCTTGTTTCGGTAACCTGCATTTAACCCCTGACCGCCATGCGCCGCCTCAGCGCAGCGCTTCGGCCCTCTCCGAAAGCCTCTGGTGCGGACGGAGGGACTTGAACCCCCACGGCTTTCGCCACCAGAACCTAAATCTGGCGTGTCTACCAGTTCCACCACGCCCGCTCGGCCGCAAGGGCGGCGGATGGCGCGAGATATATCGGGCGCAAGTGCGAAAAATCAATCGGGAACTGCGTCCTTCCGCAAAGCGCCGAACAGGCGCCGCCTGCGCCCTAAGGCGTGCCTTGCCCGCACCTGCCGGCCTCAGTAGGTTGTGCCGGAAGTGCGGAATACGCCCTGTCTCTCAGGAGGCCCTGTCCGTTGTTCATCGCCAACAGCGTCGCCGCCGCCGTCGGCAAGACGCCGCTCATCAAGCTCAGGCGCGCCTCCGAGGAGACCGGCTGCACCATCCTCGGCAAGGCCGAGTTCATGAATCCCGGCCAATCCGTCAAGGACCGGGCGGCGCTCTACATCATCCAGGATGCGCTAGCGCGGGGGACGCTTCGGCCCGGCGGCACTGTGGTCGAGGGCACGGCGGGCAACACCGGCATCGGGCTCACGGTGATCGGCAATGCGCTCGGCTTCCGCACCGTCATCGTCATCCCGGAGACCCAGAGCCGGGAAAAAAAGGAGACATTGCGCCTGCTCGGCGCCCACTTAATCGAGGTACCGGCGGTCCCCTACCGGAACCCCAACAATTACGTGCACTATTCCGAGCGGCTGGCGCGGGAACTCGCCAAGGTCGAGCCCAACGGAGCGATCTGGGCCAATCAGTGGGACAATACCGCGAACCGGCGGGCCCACGTCGAGACGACCGCGGAGGAGATCTGGGCCGACACCGCTGGCCAGGTGGACGGATTCGTGGCCGCCGTCGGCTCGGGCGGGACGCTCGGCGGCGTCTCCGACGGCCTCAAGGCCAGGCGCAAGGACATCCAGATCGCGCTTGCCGACGTGCCCGGCGCCGCGCTCTACAGCTATTTCACAAAAGGGGTGCTCAAGGCCGAAGGTTCCTCCATCACGGAAGGCATTGGGCAGGGCCGGGTGACCAAGAACCTCGAGGGTGCGATCGTCGACCACGCCTACCTCATTCCCGACGAGGAATCCGTTGCCGTTTGTTTCCGGCTGCTCAAGGAGGAGGGACTCTGCTTGGGTGGCTCGAGCGGGGTCAACGTAGCCGGTGCCATCCGCCTCGCCAGGGAGATGGGGCCGGGGCATACCATCGTCACCATGCTCTGCGATTACGGCACCCGCTATCAATCCAAGCTCTTCAACCCCGCCTTTCTCAGGTCGAAGAGCCTACCGGTGCCGGATTGGCTGGCCGCCGCCCCGCTACCGCTGCCCGCGGTGTTCGTGGCGACCGAGCAAGCGGGAGCGCCATGACCGAGCAGCTCTACCGGGCGGACGCCTACCAGCGCGAATGCACAGCGCGGGTTCTCGCCGTCAACGATCGAGGCGGCATCGTGCTCGACCGGACGGTCTTCTACGCGGCTGCCGGCGGTCAGCCCGGCGACAAGGGCATCCTCGAAATAGCGGGTGGGCCCGGCTGCGCCATCCAAACCACTGTCTATGATGCTGACAAAACGACGATCGTGCACGTGGCTGCCGCCGGCGGCACGCTGCCGATGCCGGGCCAGGTCGTTCGCGCGGTGCTGGATTGGGAATCGCGAGCAAAACTCATGCGCATGCACACGGCCCTGCACTTGCTCTGTGCGCGGGTCAGGTTTCCGGTGACCGGCGGGCAGATCGGCACGGCGGAGAGCCGACTCGACTTCGATATTCCAGAGGCCTCTGCCGTCGACAAGGACGCGCTCACCCGCGAGCTCAACGCCCTGATCGCCGCCGACCATCCGGTCGCCGAGCGCTGGATCAGCGAGGCGGAACTCGACGCCAATCCGCAACTCGTGCGCACCATGGCGGTCAAACCGCCGCGCGGCAGCGGAAGGGTGCGCCTGGTCGCCATCGGCAGTGAGGGCGAGATCGACCTGCAGCCGTGCGGCGGCACGCATGTGCGCAGCACCCGAGAGATTGGGCCGATCGCGGTCACCAAGATCGAGAAAAAGGGCAGGTTGAACCGGCGAATTCGCATCGCGTTTGCGTAGTGGAGATATTGGGCGGACTGCCTGCAAGGAGGCCACAGTTGACCCTCGACGGCGGCAAATGGCTGGTGGAGACCGATTGGCTCGCCGCGCGGCTTGACGCCCCCGATCTCATGGTTCTGGACGGCTCCTGGCATCTGCCGACGGCGCAGCGCGACGCGCGCGCCGAGTACCAACGGGAGCACATTCCGGGCGCGCAGTTTTTTGATATCGACGAGCTCTCGGATGAGCGCTCGCAGCTGCCCCACATGCTGCCATCGACCGTGAAGTTCGCCAGCGCGATGAAAAGGATCGGCGTCGGGGACGGCATGCGCGTGGTGGTCTACGACACGCTCGGCCTGTTTTCAGCGGCGCGCGTGTGGTGGACCTTTCGTGTCATGGGGCACGAGGATGTGGCGGTGCTCAACGGCGGACTGCCCAAATGGAAGCGCGAAGGCCGCCCCGTCACCGGGGAGCCGCCGCGCGAGCGCAGCCCCCGCCACTTCACACCGCGCTTCAACGCCGCGCTCGTGCGCGATCTGGCGGACGTGCGCGCGCTCCTTGAGAGCCGGACCGGGCAGATCGTCGACGCCCGCAGCGGGGGCCGCTTCGCCGGCGTCGAACCGGAGCCGCGTGCGGGGTTGAGAGCGGGCCACATTCCGGGCTCCCGCAACGTGCACTATGCCGCGCTGCTTAACAGCGACGGCACGCTCAAACCCTTGGATGAGCTGCGACGTTTGTTCCCGGAGGCAGGTGTGGACCTGCGCAGGCCGGTGGTGACGAGCTGCGGCTCGGGTGTCACCGCCGCCATCCTGTCGCTGGCGCTCGCCCTCGTCGGACACCCCGACAGCGGCCTCTACGATGGCTCATGGGCCGAATGGGGCCGCGAGGACGCCGGCACACCGGTCGAGACCGGGCCGGCGCGCTGACCAAGTTCCGCCCTCCGGGATGTCCGGCGGAATGGCCCCGGTTGACCCCTCAGCCTTAACGAGGGATTGAGGTTTATCAGCTACTTGCGGCTCGATCGGTCAACGATGGATGCCGCAATGTACCGGGTCCTAACTTGCCTTACCGCCGAGCACGACCTTCGTCTTGTCGCGCTCGCCGCCGCCACCTGCACCATGGCGGCGTTCACCGCTTTCGCCATCTACGCCCAAGCGGTGGACAACTCCGGCGTCAAGCGCTTGGGCTGGCTGTTCCTGACCGCAGTCGTCTCCGCCTGCGGCATCTGGGCCACCCATTTCATCGCCATGCTGGCCTACGACCCCGGTCTGCCGGTGGCCTACGAGCCGGTGCGGACCATCGCTTCATTGCTGATTGCGGTGGCGGCAACCGGGCTTGGTTTCGGACTTGCTTCGTTCCCCGGCCTGGCCGCGCAAGCCGCCGGGGGAGCGCTGATTGGGGCCGGCATCAGCCTCATGCACTACACCGGCATGTACGCGGTGATGCTGCCGGGCCGCCTCGAATGGGATGCGGCCCTCGTCGTCGCTTCGATCGTCATCGGCGCGCTGCTTTCCGCCCTGGCGGTGGTTGCCTACCATCGATTGGACCAGCGGCGCGCCACGTGGGTGGCCAGTGCTCTCTTCGCGCTGGCGATCTGCGGTATGCACTTCACCGCCATGGGCGCGGCCACTGTCGTGCCCGATCCCACCGTGCCCTTCCTTGGGTCCCCGGTCGATAATGGGTTGATCGCGGCGTCTATTGCCGGAGTTGCCGTGATCATCCTGCTCGCCGGCGCGACGCCGGCGCTGATTGCCGGACAGACCGCCCGCGAGGCGATCTCGGAGAAGCTGCGCTTCCAGGCTGCGCTCGACAAAATGTCGCAGGGCCTGTGCATGGTGGATGCCAGCGGGCGGATCCAGGTCTGCAACAGGCGCTATGCGGAAATGTACCAGCTCCCCCCGGAGCTGACGCGGCCCGGCACCCCGCTGCGCGACATCTCGCGCTATCGGTTTGCCACGGGCTCCTACTATGTCGGCGCCCAGGCCTCGGACATCGGGTCAGACCACGTCCTTCCCGACATGATCTTCAACAAGACCCGCGAGCTCACCGATGGCCGCATCATCTCGGTTTCGCGGCGGCCGCTGCCGAACGGGGGCTGGGTCACAACGCATCAGGATGTCACCGATATCCGCCGCGCCGAGGCGCGGGTTGCGCATCTTGCTCACCACGATGCCCTGACCGATCTGCCCAACCGGGCCCTGTTGCGCCAGCGCATGGAGGAGGCCGCCGCCGGCAGCCGGCGGGGAGAGCGCAGCTTGGCGGTGCTGATGCTGGACCTCGACCGCTTCAAGGAGGTCAACGACACGCTCGGCCATGCCTTTGGCGATGCGTTGCTCAAATCGGTGGCCGAGCGCCTGAAGAGCTGCGTCAGAGAGGGTGATACTGTGGCGCGTCTCGGCGGCGACGAGTTCGCGGTCTTGCAACTGGTCACCGATCCTGCCCGCGAGGCAGAGGCGCTCGCCAATAGGATCATCGAGAAAATCAGTGCCCCTTACGATCTCGACGGTCACCAGGCGTTGATCGGAACCAGCATCGGAATTGCGCTCGCGCCGACGGACGGCACCGAGCCCGACCAGCTGTTGAAGGCTGCCGATCTGGCCCTTTACCGCGCCAAATCGACAGGTCGCGGTACCTATTGCTTCTTCGAGCCGGAGATGGACGAGCGCATGCAGGCCCGACGCACCCTCGAAAAGGAGTTGCGGGCGGCCATCGGCAACGGAGAGTTCGAGCTTTACTATCAGCCCCTCGTCAACCTGGTGGACGATGAAATCTGCGGTTTCGAGGCACTCCTGCGTTGGAATCACCCGCGCAGGGGGCTGCTCTCTCCATCCGAGTTCGTTCCGCTCGCCGAGGAGACAGGCCTGATCGTGCCGATTGGCGAGTGGGTGCTGCGCAAGGCCTGTGCGGAGGCCGCCAATTGGCCACACCACCTCAAGGTCTCCGTCAACGTGTCAGTCGCTCAGTTCAAGAGCCAGAACCTCGTGAGCGCGGTCGTGAGCGCGCTCGCCTCCAGCGGGCTGGAACCCGGGCGGCTCGAAGTCGAGGTCACCGAGTCGGTGGTGCTGGAGGATGGCGAGGCTGCCTTCAGAACACTCAACCAGCTCCGCGCGATCGGCGTTCGCATCGCCCTCGACGATTTCGGCACCGGCTATTCCTCGCTCACCAACCTGCGCAAGTTCCCCTTCGATAAGATCAAGATCGACAAGAGCTTCGTCAGCGATCTCTCGGCTGCCAACGTCAATGCACTCGCCATCGTGCGATCGGTGGCGAGGCTGGGGGTGAGCCTCGGCATGGCAACGACCGCCGAAGGGGTAGAGACGAAGGAGCAGGTCGAACAGGTGCGGGCGGAGGGCTGCACGGAGATGCAGGGCTATTACATCTGCCCCCCGAGCCCGGCCAGCGTGATCGCCGAGCTGATCCAGACGAAGATCAAGCCCAAGACGGCGAGCGCAGCCTAGCCCTGCGTCAATCAGGCAGCGGGATGTACTCCTTCTCGTCGCCGGGCACCAGACCGAAGCGCCCGGTCTTCCAATCGGCCTTGGCGGCATCGATGCGGTCCCTGGAGGAGGAAACGAAGTTCCACCAGATATGCCGCGGTCCGTCCATCGGCTCGCCGCCAAGCAGCATCAGCCTGGCGTGCGACAGGGCGAGGATGGAGATGCGGTCGCCGGGGCGGAAGACGAGGAGCCGGCCGGCCTCGAATTTGTCGCCGGCGACGTCGATCTCACCCGAGGCAATGTAGAGGCCGCGCTCCTCGTAGTCGGGATCAAGCGGGAGCACGGCGCCCGGCGCCAGGACGGCCTCCGCGTAGAAGCTCGGATGCGGGAAGGCGACCGGGGAGAGCTCGCCGTAGAGGCCGCCGATCACCAGACGTATGCGTTTGCCCTCGCCCTCGATGCGGGGCAGTTCGGCCGCGCCGTGGTGAGCGAAGGCAGGCGCGGCTTCCTCGTGCGATCTGGGCAGCGCTGCCCAGGCCTGGATGCCGAACAGGCGCCGCTTGGTCGCTTTTGCCGCCGTGGTCTCGCGCTCGGAGTGCACGATGCCGCGGCCGGCCGTCATCAGGTTCACCTCGCCCGGCCTGATGGCGAGCGAGGAGCCAAGGCTGTCGCGGTGCCAGATCTCGCCCTCGAACAGGTAGGTAACGGTGGCAAGCCCGATGTGCGGATGCGGCCGCACGTCGATGCCGCCGCCGATGAGGAATTCGGCCGGTCCCATCTGATCGAAAAAGATGAACGGCCCGATCATCTGCTTGCGCGCCGACGGCAGGGCGCGGCGCACCTCGAAGCCGCCAAGGTCGCGAGCCCGCGGCACGATCACCTGTTCGATGGCGTCGCAGGCATAAACGTCGCCGGGAACAGGATCATTCGAAGGCAGCCAGCTCATCAGTGCTTCCTTGTGTCGTATGGCCCGCGCTCTTCCGCCAACTTACGCAGCCCCCGGGCCAGGCGATAGGGCCCACACATCAACAATGCGCGACTGCGGGCCACGCCGGGAACGCATCAAGAGGTCGTCATGCGAAGGACCGATTTCGTTGCCGCTGCCCTGATTGCGCTCACCCTGTGGACGGGTGCCACCCGCGCCGGCGAGCATGTTGCCGGTCCGATCAAGATCAGCGACCCCTGGGCCCGTGCGACGCCAAAGGGAGCCAGGACCGGCAGCGCCTATATGACGTTGACCAACACGGGGAGCGAGGCCGATCGGCTGGTCGGCGGCACGGCGGACCCCGCCGAAGCTTTCGAGCTTCACCGTATGAGCATGGATGGCGGCATCATGAAGATGCGAGCCGTCGGCGGTGGGCTCGTGATCGGTCCGGGACAAACCGTGCGGCTCGAACCAGGCGGCTACCACGTTATGCTGATCGACCTCAAGGAAGCCCTCGTCAGTGGCCGCCGGTTCAAGGGGACGCTGGTGTTCGAGAAGGCCGGCACCGTCGAGGTCGAGTACGAAATCAGGGGCATGGGAGCAGAACCGGGGGATACTCCCGCCACGGGCGGGCATGGCAGCCATCACGGCCAATGATGGCGAACACTTGACGCGCGGCCGCGGCGCACGTCACACAGAGGTAGGGGAGCGGAGAGGAACAGATGAGCACAGCGGTCGCAACCGATAGGGAACGCCGGGACCTCAAGATCCTCGCTCTCATCAGTGTCGGCCATTTCATGAGCCACTTCTTCTCGCTGACGCTGCCGCCGCTGTTCATCTATTTGCGGGAAGCTTTCAACGTTAGCTACGCCGAGCTCGGCCTGCTGATGGCGCTGAGCTATGGCGCCTCGGCGGTGGTGCAGGTCCCTGTCGGCTTCCTGGTCGACCGCTTCGGCGCAAAGCTGGTGCTGACGGTCGGCCTTACCCTGCTGTCGCTCGGCTATGGCCTCGTCGGACTGGCTCCGACCTTCTGGGTAGCGATCGCGCTCGCCATGCTCGCCGGCATCGGCAATAGCGTGTTTCATCCGGCCGATTACGTGATCCTCAACTCTTCCATCAGCCCGAGCCGGATGGGCCGCGCCTTCAGCATCCACACCTTTGCCGGCCACCTCGGCACTGCGGTCGCTCCCGTCAGCATGATCCTGTTGTCCGACCTGTTCGGCTGGCGCACGGCGCTGATCGCGGCCGGCCTGTTCGGTCTTGCGGTGATGCTTGCGCTGCTCACCCAATGGAACAGCATCAGGGAAGACGTGGCGCCCAAGCCAAAGAAGAAGGACCAGGCCGCCGCGGCCCTCCCCGCCGCCGTGCCCGATGGTCTGGCACTGCTGTTCTCCAAACCGATCGTGCTGTTCTTCCTGTTCTTCGCCACGCTGTCGATGACCTCTTCCGGCATCAACGCCTTCGCGGTGACCGCCCTCGTTACGCTGCACGGAACGCCGCTGGCGATCGCCAGCATGGCGCTTACCGTCTATCTGTTCTGCTCGGCGACCGGCATTCTGATCGGCGGCGAGATCTCCGACCGCACACAGCGCCACGACGTGGTGGCGGCCATCGTATTCGTGATGACGGCGGTGTTCAGCCTGCTGCTCGCCTGGTTCGACTTGCCCCTCGCCATCCTGGTTGCGCTGATGGCGATCATGGGCCTCGGCCAGGGCATCACTCGGCCGGCGCGCGATATGATGCTGCGCGCAACGGCGCCCAAGGGATCGGTTGGCAAGGTGTTCGGGTTCGTGTCCGCCGGGATCATGGTCGGCAGCACGCTGGCGCCGATCCCCTTCGGGTATCTGCTCGATGTCGGTCGGCCGGATTGGGTGTTCTACCTGATCGCCATCTTCATGGTCATCTCACTGTTCACGGTGCTGACGCCCAAGGAAATCGCGGAAAAGGGCGTGCAGGAGGCAAAGGCCTGAGACTTGTCGTCACCAGGAACGGCCGCACCACCGTCTACAGCGGATGGCGCGCGTGGCTCATCATCGGTGCTGCTTCGATCGCGGCAGCGCTGGTGATTGTGGTTGCTGCCTTCCTGGCGCTCGGCATCGCCGTGACGCTTGCCGCGTTGCTCCTGTTGGCGGTGCCGCTCGCCATCGTTCTCGCCTTGATTGCATCGTGGATGCAACGGCGATAGCGGCGGCCGCCATGAGCCGGCATCACGCGCCGGCTACGAACGGCGGTTCGCCGCTCCAAACCCGGTAACGTGGCACAACCGCTCAGCGCTTCCTGATCTCGCCCCGCAGGTACTTGCGCACCGTTTCCGCGTCGAGCTTGACCCTGGGGTCGTACTCCGGGGCATCCTCGATCTGCTCCAGATCGTTGAGCCCACACTTCTTGAATACGCGATTGATCGCCGAGATGAGCCGGGCCGGCTGCTTGGGGTCGGCGTTGAAATGCTGGTGAATGGTATTGGGCGGGATGTAGATCACGTCTCCCGCTTCCCACTCGAACCGCTTGATCTCAGCCTGCGGCTTCCAGTGATAGGTATCGGTAATCTCCACGTCACAATCCTGGTGCAGGTCGTAGCCGCGCCCTTCCAGGACATAAAGGCACTCCTCGGCCAGATGGCGGTGCTTGCCCGACCTCGACCCGGGCGGGATGATCTGCATGTAGGCGTCAACCGTCTCCATGCGGGTGTTCATCTGCTCATTGAGCAGGTGCTTCAGGAGACCCTGGCGGGACATCTCCCAGGGCATCTCTTCCGGAGTGACGATCTTCTTGCGCCGCGCGTTGCGCGATGGCGCTCCCTCGGCATCGGTGAGCAGGCTCTGATAGAGGCCCTCGTTCTGGTTGCCTTTGAGCCAAGCGGCAGTTTCGCCCCAAGCCATGTCAGTAGCCTCCCTTGGGGTGATTGAAGTTCTCCTCCCGCTCGCGCGGCTCGAAGCCCTCGCCCTCCTTGGTCGGCTTGGAGGGTCGCGGCTCGACGAGCTGCTGGAACAGCATGTTCATGAACATGAACATGGGCTTGGTCTTGATGACAAGCGCGCGGGCCGGCTTGTCGGGATTGGCGTTGAAGTGCTGGTGCACGCAGTTGTTGTGCACGATGGCGATGTCGCCCGCCTTCCAGTCGTAGCGGATGTTGTCGTGAATCTCGTAACCCTCGCCGTCGAGGATGTAGAACGCCGCCTCGTTGACGTGGCCGTGCTTCTGTGACTTGCCGCCAGGGCCGTACTCCTCGAGATGGAAATGGAAGGTCTGGGTGATTCCGTCCTTGGGCTCGACGTAGTGACGCGAGTAGGCTTGCGGCCCGTCGATGAACTTGATGTCCTTGGCCTTGCGGACCCGCGGCATGGAGCGAAGCCGCTTCAATTCATCGGTTAGGCTGTAAGAACCTGCGATCGCGCGAACGAACACGCGGTCCTTCTTGTTGTGGTACATCTTGGCTTCGGCCTTGTCCTTGGCCCTCCTGGCCACGGCCCGCGAGCCTTCCGTGTCGCTCCGCGCCTCCGCCCGTTTCACCGCCGGATCTCGATCCATGAACCGCTCCTTAACTGCATAATCCTGCCGCGTTGCCGACGAATACTCCCATTTATCACGCACGGTAAGCAAGTCCACCCCGCGGCAGGTCGTGTCTCGGTTTGAATTTCGGCTGTCGACCCTCGTCTGAGGCGTATCAACGCCCAATACGCCGGCCCAGAGTCTGATGTTTACGCCCCGGAGAGTAGGATGACGCCAGCGATCAGCACGCCGCACCCCACAAGCCGCCACGGTCCGACCTTCTCGCGCAGGATCAACATTCCCAGAAGTGCACCAACCATCATGGACATTTCACGCATAGGAGCGACGAGGCTGAGCGGTGCTCCCGAGGTTAGCGCCGCCAGCACGAGGATATAGGAGAGCGGCGAGAGCAGGCCGACACCGATCGCGATCCACCAATAGCCGCGCATGGCCTCGATTGCCCGGCGCGGATTCGCGACGACAAGCGGTGCCAGCAGGAAGAAGCGCAACAGGTTCGAGAACCAGTCGAGCACGACCGGCGCGATCCCCAGGGCTTTCACGGCGTAGGCGTCGACGACTGTATAGGATGCGATCAAGCCGCCCGTCGCGATACCCCAACGCACCCCGGATTGCCCGCTCGGACGTCGGAAGGCAGACAGATCGCCCTGCGTGGCGATCAGGCCGATCCCGGCGACCACCAGGAGCAGGCCGAGCACGCCTCGCCCCGATGGCATTTCCCCGAGGATCAGGAACGCGCCGAGCGATGAGAGCATCGGGCCGGTTCCCCGTGCGACGGGATAGACCACCGAAAGGTCGGCGACCTGATACCCCCTTTGCAGGCAGAGACTGTAAGCCAGATGGACCAGGCCGCTGAGTACGACGAAGCCGACGCCTGTCCATGTCCAGGCGATGCCGTCGCCCTGCATCAGCAGATAGAGAACCCACGGCGCATAGGCGACGCAGGCGATCAGGTTATAGGCAAAAACGAAGACGGGGCCGACCGAAGCGGCCTTTTTGGCGAGCAGATTCCAGCTTGCATGGACGAAGGACGCCAGAACGACAAGCAGCAGCGAGGCAAGCGCCATCGAGACCTCCTAACGCGCCAATCGGCGCTGGTTGATCTCGACTTCTCCGCCTCTGGGATTTTGTCCCTCGGGTGCAGCCGTGGAACACCCACGGTTTCTGCAACGCTCGGTCCAGCGACGGCGCTGCCGTCCGGAACCCTAGTTGCCACTCAGTCGATGCAAGGAAGTTAGCGAGCTGTCCTGGCACGTTCAAGCGCGTCCGCTTTGTTTTCAGCCGGCCCGAAACCCGCCTGTCTCACCGTCAGAAGCCGAAATTCAAACTGATACACTATCCCGCGGCACCTTCCGCCGCGGCGGAAGCCGTGCTGACAGAGGCTCACCGGAAGTCCGCTGCGCGGGAGCGGCGATACCCGGGCCGTCCTCAGCGTTGGCGGCGTGGGTCGGCGGCGTCGTCGATCAGTAGTTCGATCTTCTGCCGCCCGCCCCAGCTGTCACGCTTGAGCGAGCCGGCGACGTGGATCGGCATGCCGGCGGTGGCGAGCAGCAGCTCTCCCAAGGGCTGACCGGCGGCGCGGAAGGCGACGGCATCGAGCTTGGCGCCGTCGCTGGCCTCCAGCACGCAGCGCACGTGCGCGTCCGAGACGAGCTTTGCGTATCTGACGCGGTGCGCGGGAAAGGCAAAGCGCGGCTGCGGGTTGCCCTGCCCGTAGGGCCCGGCCCGCTCGAGCAGATCGAAGAGCTCCTCGCTGACGCCCTGCGGCGTGAGCGCGCCATCGATTTCGAGACCGGCGGCCGCGCGCGCGACGCCCGCCGGAAGGCGCAACGCCTCGCTCAGGAACGCCCGCGCCTCTTCGAACCGGCCCCGCTCGACCGTAAGACCTGCCGCCATGGCATGACCGCCGCCCTTGACCAGGAGGCCGCGGGCGACGGCGGCCCGCACCGCCGAGCCGATATCGACGCCGCAGACCGAGCGCAGCGAGCCGGTGCCCTCCTCCCGCTCCCAAGCGATCGCGCAGGCCGGCCGCCCGAACCGCTCGACCAGCCGGCTCGCCACGAGCCCGACCACACCCTTGTGCCAATCCTGCGAGCCGACCACCAGCAGCGCCGTGTCGGCGTCGGCCTCGAGCTGGCGCTCGGCCATGGCAACGGCCTCAGCCAGCATCTCCGCCTCGATGGCCTTGCGCTCTCGATTGAGACGGTCGAGGGTGACCGCGATCCTCACCGCTTCGGTCTCGTCGTCGATGGCGAGCAGTCGCGCGCCGAGAGCCGCATTGCCGATGCGCCCGCCGGCGTTGATGCGCGGGCCGAGGATGAAGCCCAGCGTATAAGGCGTCGGCGCTTGGTTCGTTCCCGCCGCATCGAGGAGGGCTCTAAGGCCGACGTTGCGGCGGCTGGCCATGACGGCAAGGCCGCGCGAGACGAAGGCGCGGTTTAAGCCGGTGAGCGGGACCATGTCGCACACCGTCGCCAGCGCAACGAGGTCGAGGAGCTGGAGCAGATTGGGCTCTGCCATCCCCAAGCCGTAGACGCCGCGCGCCCTCAGCTCCCGCGTGACCGCCACCAGCACCATGAAGCTGAGACCGGCGGCGCAGAGATAGCCAAGGCCGGAAAGGTCGTCCTGCCGATTGGGATTGACGAGGGCACAGGCCTCGGGCAGCCGCTCGTCGGCCTGGTGATGGTCAATCACCACCACCTCGGCGCCGAGACGGCGGGCGGCCGCCAACGGCTCGAAGCTGGTGGTGCCGCAATCGACGGTGACGATGAGCTGCGCGCCGTCGGCGAACAGGCTCTGCAAGGCCTCCACATTGGGACCATAGCCTTCCGCCAGGCGGTCGGGAATATAGATGCGGGCGGCAAGGCCGTGGTGGGCGAGGTAGCGCTGGAGCAAGGCTGAAGAAGCGGCGCCATCAACGTCGTAGTCGCCGAACACGGCTATCGTCTGGCGCAACTGGATGGCCTCCGCCAGCCGGCAAGCCGCCCTGTCCATGTCGCGCAGGACGCTCGGGTCCGGCATCATGGACCTGATCGTCGGCTCCAGCACGAGGGGCACCTCGTCGATGCCGACGCCGCGACCGGCGAGCACGCGGCCCAAGATCTCGGGGAGTCCGTGCCGCTGGCTGATCGCCACCGCCGCGCTGCGGCCCGCGGCGGTCAGCCGCTCACGCCAGGCAAGGCCGCGCACGGAGGTGTTGACGCCGAGGAAAGCGCCCCTTCCCTCCCCAGCCTCCGCCTCACCCGCGCGCCGGCGAACCGCCACCATCCTCCGCCTCCTTTAAGGGCGAGAGTTGTAGGGCGATTCTGGCGCCGCTTTGTAGCGGCGCCTGTGGAGGACGAACGAGGCGCCCCCTCATCGCCTCAAGTGCCGCGTCCCCACAGACCACAGTACCGGCGCGCGACGAACGGCAGGCCGGTGGCATAGCCGGGCAGGCTCTCGTACTTAGGCAGCTTGAACTCCTTCTCGGCCGTGTCCCAGCACTTGCCGTCCTGTGCGAGCTTTTTCATCTCGGCGGACGCTTCCTGGTAAAGCGCAAGGACGCTCTCGGCGTCCTGCCTGGTGCCGAGCCGGCCATTGGGCTGGCCCGGGTGACCTGGGATCAACCGTTCCCAGTCCATGGCCAGAATGCGCTTCATCGATTCCTCCGCTTCCAGGGGATAGAAGTCGATCATGCCGCGGCCGGGCATGGTACCGACCGGGATTAGGTCGACCACGAAGAGGATCTTCTCCTTGGGCAGTCGCATCACCAGCGTGGAATCGGAGTGATTGAGGCCGACATAGCGAAGCTCGAGCCGCGTGCCGCCCAGGGTGACGCCGCCCGACGCCCGTTATCGCCCTAGAGGCCCGCGAACTTGGTCCCGATGTTGCGGAACGTGGTCTTGATGCGGCGCACGGTGCCGGTCTCCGAGCGCATCACGACGGTTTCGGTCTCTGCAAAGTCGTCGCGGAAGTGCACGCCCATCACCAGCGAGCCGTCGGTGACGCCCGAGGCGGAGAAGATTACGTCGGCCGCCGCCATGTCCTGCATCGAATACTTGCGCCCGATGTCGGTGATGCCCATCTTGTGCGCCCGCTCGACGAGTTGGGCGCGCTCCTTCTCGTCGTGCAGCTCCGGAGCGAGCCGTCCCTGCATCTGGCCACCGATGCAGCGGAGCGCGGCAGCCGCCAGCACCCCCTCGGGCGCACCGCCCGCTCCCAAGTAGATATCGACGCCGGTTTGTGCGGAATCGGTAGTCCAGATCACGCCGGCGATGTCGCCGTCCGAGATCAGACGGATCGCCGCGCCGGCTGTGCGTACGGCCTCGATCAGCTGGTGGTGACGTGGACGGTCGAGAATGCACGCAGTGATGCCGCTCACCGGCACGCCCTTGGCCTTGGCCAGCCGCTCCAGGTTCTTCGCCGGCGGATCGTCGAGGTCTATGATCCCGTCCGGGTAGCCTGGCCCGATCGCGATCTTGTGCATGTACATATCCGGTGCATTGAGCAGGCCGCCGCGCTCGGCAATGGCCAGCACGGCCAGCGCGTTGGGCATATCCTTGGCGCAGATGGTGGTACCCTCGAGCGGATCGACCGCGATGTCGACCTCCGGGCCGTCGCCCATGCCGACCCGTTCTCCTATGAACAGCATCGGGGCATCGTCCATCTCGCCCTCGCCGATGACGATGCGGCCCTTGATGTGGAGGCGGCCGAGCTCGCGCCGCATGGCATCCACCGCCGCCTTATCGGCTTCCTTGTTTTTGCCCCGGCCGCGCCAACGCGCCGCCGCGATCGCTGCCGCCTCGGTGACCCGCGCCACCTCGAGCACCAGCACGCGATCGAGGTGGCTCCTCGCTCGTTCATTCGCCATCGATCCCTCCATCCCGCGACGCGACGGGCGCTCCTCGCCGATCAAAGCTTCTCGATGCGAATCATTTGCGGCCTTCCGGAGACCTTGCCGTCGGCCTCGATGGCGGCGAGCGCGCGCCGCATGGCCGCCTCGGTGGTCTCGTGGGTTATCATGACAAGAGGCGCCAGCTCGCCGGGTGCGAGACGAGCGCCGATGCCGGGCAAGGCCGAGCGCGGGCGGCGCTGGACGATGCTCTCAATGGAAATGTCCTGCTCGCCCATACGGCTTGCGATCGCAGCCATGGCGCCGGGCCGATCGTAGACCGCCATGCGGACGTAGTAGGCGCCCTGGTGCAGGCCGAGCGTTGCGCGTGCATAAGGCTTCAGCGTGCGCGCCGGCAGTATGAAAGGGTAACCGGAACGCGGCCCACGCGCGATGTCGGCGATGTCACTCACCACCGCGGAGGCGGTGGCCGCGGCTCCCGCGCCGGCCCCGACGAGAAGCAGGTTGCCGACGAAGTCGCCCTCGATGGCGATGGCGTTGGTGACGCCTGAGACTTCGGCAATGGCCGAATGTTTCGGAACCATGGCGGGGTGCACGCGCGCCTCGATGCCGCCCGGCGTCTTGAGGGCGACGCCCAAGAGCTTGATGCGATAGCCGAGGTCGTCGGCAGCCTCGATATCCTCGGGCGTGATGGTGTCGATGCCTTCGCGATGAATCTCCTCGAAGGCAATGTCGGTGGAGAACGCCAGACAGGCGAGGATGGTAAGCTTGTGCGCGGTGTCGTGACCGCCGACATCGAAGCTTGGATCGGCCTCCGCGTAGCCCAGAGCCTGGGCTTCGCTCAGCACCTCCGCGAACGAGCGGCCCTCCTCCTGCATCTGGGTCAGGATGTAGTTGCAGGTCCCATTGAGGATGCCGTAGACGCGGACGATCTCGTTGCCGACCAAAGCCTCGCGGATGGTCTTGATCACCGGGATCCCGCCTGCCACCGCAGCCTCGAAGGCGAGCGTCACGCCGTGCTGTTCGGCGAGCAGCGCGAGTTCCCGCCCATGCCGTGCGAGCAGCGCCTTGTTGGCGGTGACCACGTGCTTGCCGGCGCCGAGCGCGGTCTCGACAGCGGCCTTGGCCAAGCCGTCGGCCTCGCCCATCAGCTCAACGAACACTTCGATGTCGGGGCGCCGGGCCAACGCCCTCGGATCGTCCATCCAGGCGATGCCCTCGATGCCGATGTTGCGCTTTTTTGAGCGCGTGCGCGCCGACACGGCCACAAGCTCGATGGGTCGCCCAAGCACCGTCGCCAAGCGGCCACCGTTGACCTGCAGCAGCTTGACGACGCCCGAGCCGACGGTCCCGAGCCCGGCGATGCCAATGCGCAACGGGAAAGACAACTCGCTCACGCCGACGACCTCGAAGCCTGGCTCGGCATGGGAATCACATTGTGCATGGCCTCGGTGCCTTGCGCGAGGAAGCGCCGGACGTTGCGTGCCGCCTGGCGGATGCGATGCTCATTCTCCACGAGAGCGATACGAACGAACCCCTCCCCGTACTCGCCAAAGCCCAGACCCGGTGACACCGCCAGATCGGCCTTTTCGATGAGCAGCTTGGAGAACTCCACTGAGCCGAGCGGCCGGAAAGGTTCAGGAATGGGCGCCCACGCGAACATCGTCGCCGGGGGGGAGGGAATGCGCCAGCCGGCCCGGGCGAAGCTCTCGATCAACGTGTCGCGCCGGCTTTTGTAGCGTTGACGGATCTCGGCAACGCAGTCCTGCGGGCCGTTGAGAGCGGCCGCCGCCGCCACCTGGATGGGGGTGAAGGCGCCATAGTCGAGGTAGGACTTGATGCGGGCAAGCGCCGCGATCAGCCGCTCGTTGCCGACGGCGAAGCCGATCCGCCAGCCCGGCATGTTGTAGGTCTTCGACAGCGAAGTGAACTCTACCGTGCGGTCGATCGCGCCCGGCACCTGCAGAACCGAGGGCGGCGGATTGTCGTCGAAATAGATCTCCGCGTAGGCGAGGTCGGACAGGATGATGAGGTCCAGCTTGTTGGCGAGTTGTACAGCCTCGGTATAGAAATCCAGCGTCGCCGTCATCGCCGTCGGGTTGGAAGGATAGGACAACACCATGGCGATCGGCTTCGGCACCGAATGGCGGACCGCCCGCTCGACGGCGCGCAGAAAATCAGGGCCGCTCGATGCTTCCACGTGGCGGATGGCGGCGCCAGAGATGATGAAGCCGAATTCGTGGATTGGATAGGTCGGGTTCGGCACCAGGATCACATCGCCGGGCGCAGTGATCGCCTGCGCCATGTTGGCGAAGCCCTCCTTGGAGCCGAGCGCCGCCACGATCTGCCGCTCGGGGTCGAGTCTGACGCCGAACCGGCGCAGATAATAGGCAGCTTGAGCCTTGCGCAGACCCAGGATTCCCTTTGATGCGGAGTAACGGTGCGTGCGCGGCTTCCTGACCGTTTCGACCAGCTTCTCCACAATGTGCGGGGGTGTATCCATGTCGGGGTTGCCCATGCCGAGATCGATGATGTCGGCTCCCCGCGCCCGTGCCGCCGCCTTCAGGCGGTTGACCTCGGCGAATACGTACGGCGGCAAGCGCTTGATGCGGTGAAATTCCTCGATCACGTGTCGTCTCGCGTCGGCAAGATTGCGGGCAGCCCGGGGTTGCTTTCCGTGTTTACGCTTGGCGGCGCCCGTTCGTAAAGCGCCCGGCAGAGGAGCCCCCGGCGCGCCTCAGGGCGTACCGGCCGTTGCCCCCTCTTGAGTCCGAGCCGACTGGTTCTTTTTCTCGATCATCTGCTTGATCGCCCGTTCCTGCTCGGCGCTGGAAAGGACCGGGCGATGGCTCTCGCTCAGATCGGGCAGAGCCGTGGTAATGACTTGCGAGCAGCCGGAAAGCAACACTGCCGCCAGGATCGAAGCCGGGCCGACCCATGGACTACTTTTAGAGCTGAACTTCATGAACGGCATTATTGCTGAATTCCGCCGATCTGGGCGAGTTTTCAATCGCCGATTCGAGTCGTGGCTGATTTAACCAACCTTGCATGCAAGAACGCAACACCTAGCTATAGTGACGCGTAAGGCAGCCGGCCGTGGCGGGCGCGCCGTCCAGAGCCGAACAAGGACCACAATGCAGAAACAGACAGCCGTTATCAGCGCCGACCCCGAACCCTACCAGCTCAGCGACCCGGAGGAGTTCAGCCGCAATATGCTGCGGCTCATCGAGGACTCCAGCAAGGTGATGGCGAGCTTCCTGGAGCGGGCCGACGCCGTGCCAACGCCGTTCACGGCCTTCAGCGAGTTCACGGAAGCAAGCAAGATCCTCTCTGAGATCGCGCAGAGGTGGGGTGCGGAGCCTGGCAAGCTCGCCGAAGCTCAGGCTCGGCTCTTCAACGGCTACGTGGAGCTCTGGAGCTACACGCTGCGCCGCATGCTCGGCGAGGAAGCGGAGCCGGTCGTCGAGCCGGGGCCGGGCGACAACCGCTTCAAGGATCCCGACTGGTCCAACAATGCCTATTTCGATTTCTGGAAGCAGTTCTATCTGCTGACCATCCAATGGGCCGAGGAGCAGCTCGCCAGAACGGAGGGGCTCGATGAGCGCACGCGCCAGAAGGCCGCATTCTATCTGGAGCACGCCGCAAGCGCGCTGTCGCCCTCCAACTTCCCGATGACCAATCCTGAGGTGCTGCGCGAGACCATGCGCACCAATGCCCGCAACCTGCTTGCGGGCATGGAGCAGCTCATGGCGGACATGCAGCGCTCCGGTGACGTCTTGAAGATCAGCCAGACCGACCTGTCCGCCTTCGAGGTCGGCAAGAATCTGGCCGTGACGCCGGGCAAGGTCATCTTCCGCAACGAGATTTTCGAGCTCATTCAGTACGCGCCCTCAACCGACAAGGTGCGCGAGGTGCCGCTGCTGATCGTGCCGCCCTGGATCAACAAGTTCTACATCCTCGATCTCACCCAGCCCAAGTCGTTCATCAAGTTCGCGGTCGACCAGGGCTTCACCGTTTTTGTGATGTCGTGGGTCAATCCCGACGAGCGGCTCGCCAACAAGACGTTCGAGGACTACATGCGGGAGGGCATCCTGTCGGCGACCGACGCGGTCAGGCGCGAGACCGGCGTGCCCAAGATCAACGTGCTCGGCTACTGCGTGGGCGGCACGCTGCTCGCCGCAACGTTGGCGCATCTCGCTGCCCGCGGCGACGAGCCCTATGTCTCGGCCACGTTCCTCGCCGCCCAGGTGGACTTTTCGCAGGCGGGCAACCTGCTGCTGTTCATCGACGATGCCCAGCTCAAGGCGCTCGAGGAGATGATGGCCGAGCGCGGCTACCTCGACGGCTCGCGCATGGCCACTGTGTTCAATCTGCTGCGGCCCCGTGACCTGATCTGGCCCTATATCGTCAACAACTATCTGCTCGGCAAGAAGCCCTTCCCCTTCGATCTGCTGTATTGGAACCAAGACTCGACCCGCATGCCTGCCGCCAACCACAAGTTTTATCTGCGCGAGTTCTATCACGAGAACAAGCTAGCCAAGGGGCAGATGACGCTCGGCGGCACCAGGCTTGATCTGAAGAAGGTCAAACTGCCGATTTACGAGCTTGCCACCCGCGAGGATCACATCGCGCCGGCCAAATCCGTGTTCATCGGTGCGCGTCTTTTCGGCGGGCCGGTCGAATTCGTCATGGCCGGGTCGGGCCATATCGCGGGTGTCATCAATCCGCCCGATCCCAAGCGGGTGAAATATCAGTTCTGGACCAATCCAGATCGCGTCGACACGTTCGAAGAGTGGATCGAGGGCGCAAAGGAGACGCCGGGGTCCTGGTGGCCGCACTGGGCTGAGTGGCTTGCCAAGTACTCGGGCGACTGGGTCGCGCCCCGCAAGCCCGGGGCCAAGCTCGGCGTCATCGAGGACGCGCCCGGCAGCTTCGTCAAGGTCAAGGGCTAGGCTGAGCTGCAGCGCGCGGCGTGCCGATCCATTGGCCGAGGCGAGCGAGCTCGGGGCTCATCACGATCCGAGTGGCGCGGCCGACCAGCGCAGCGATCGGCACAAAGCCGTGGGCCTTCACACGACTGTCGCGGCTGTTGGCCCGATTATCGCCCAGGACGAACACGTGCCCGCGCGGTACCACGAAGAGGCGCGTATTGTTGAAGGCCCATGTAGGGTCGCCGAAGTCGGCGTAGGGCTCGGCCGCCTGCCGACCGTTGACGATGGCGCGGCCGCGCCGCACGACCACGCGCTCGCCGGGAATGGCGATAACGCGCTTGATGAACAGCGCCCCGCCGCTGTTCGGTAGCCGATAGATAGCGAGGTCGCCTCGGTGCGGCTGATGATTGCGATAGTAACTCATGTCGGCAAGCACGGTTTCTCCGGTCCGCAGCGTCGGCTGCATCGAAGCGGAGCCCGCCCGCATCAAGCTGTAGGCGCGCAGGCTCCATCCGTGCGGTCCGTGAGTGACGAAGGCGGAGGCAAGGGCGACCGCAACCGCCGCGGCAAGGGCAGCCGCTAACCGCAGCCATGGTGATCGCCCGGAGGTGACCGCTGTCATGGGCATGTCCGCCTTGAACGGAAGATTTTCCGATCGCTTGCCAGCTTGACCGCCTGTGCGCGACATGTGGCTCGAACTTCGGCTATAGGTGTGCGCTAATCTATAGCCGAGCAATGGCGAGGACCGGATGGAGTGGCTGCTCAACCTAGTGACCGATCCTACCGCGTGGGTCGCCCTGGTGGCGCTGATCGCGATGGAGGTGGTGCTTGGCATCGACAATCTGATCTTCATTGCCATCCTCACCAACAAGCTGCCGGAGAGCCAGCGTGACATAGGGCGGCGCATCGGCATCGGTCTTGCGCTCATCCTGCGCCTGGCCTTGCTCGCCACCATCGCCTTCATCATCAGGCTCACCGAGCCGCTATTCACGGTACTGGGCAACCCCTTCTCCTGGCGGGATCTGATCCTCATCGCCGGCGGCCTGTTCCTGGTATGGAAGGCGACGAAAGAGATCCATCACCGTGTCGACCCCGACCCCGGACCGGACCTTTTCGACCGGCGCGCCACGAGCGTCGGCTTCGCTTCTGCGATGGCTCAGATCGCGCTGCTCGACCTCGTGTTCTCCGTCGACAGCATAATTACCGCGGTCGGCATGACCCCGCACATTCCGATCATGATTGTCGCAGTGGTGGTCGCCGTGTTGGTGATGCTGCTCGCCGCCCGCCCGCTGGCCGACTTCATTAACGCCAATCCCACCATCGTCATGCTGGCACTCGGCTTCCTGCTGATGATCGGCATGGTGTTGGTCGCCGATGGCTTCGGGGTTCACGTTCCACGTGGCTACGTCTATGCGGCAATGGCTTTCTCGGCGTTGGTGGAGGGACTCAACATGATGGCCAGGCGAGCTCGACTGCGGCGGGAGCGCGAAGGCAAGCTCGCCGGCGAAGGGCGCTCGGCCGAGCGTGCCGGCACCGGGGGACAGTAATGCCGACCGAGCTTTGGGGAGTGCCCGTCTATCTCGCCGCGGGGGTCCTGTTCCTGGCGGCGGCCGTCCTCATCGGCCTGGTGCGGGCGCGGGCCGGCAGCCGGCGGGAGGCTCCCGCTCGCGCCGCATTCCGGCTTGACCTGCAGACGATTTCGGCGATCCTGGGCATCGCATCGTTCGCGCTGCAGATTTTGCAGTGGCTCAAGGTCATTGGGTGAGGGACTACAGGGCGGCCAAGGCCTGCTCCAGGTCGGCAATGATGTCGGCCTTGTCCTCGATGCCGATCGAAAGCCGGACGACGTCGGGGCCGGCACCGGCGGCCCTGCGCTGCTCGTCGGTGAGCTGGCGGTGGGTGGTCGAAGCCGGGTGGATGACGAGGCTGCGGGTGTCGCCGATGTTGGCAAGATGAGAGAAGAGGCGCAGGCCCGATACCAGCTTGATGCCCGCCTCGTAGCCGCCCTTCAGTCCGAAGGTGAACACCGCCCCCGCTCCCTTGGGGCAAATCTTCTTTGCTAGGTCGTGGAACGGGTTGCCGGGGAGGCCGGCGTAGTTGACCCAGGCGACCTTTTCGTGCCGAGCCAGGTGGGAGGCTACGGCCTGTGCGTTCTCGCAGTGGCGGGCCATCCGCAAGGGCAGCGTCTCGATCCCGGTCAGGATCAGAAAGGCATTCATCGGCGCAATGGCGGCACCGATGTCGCGCAACCCCATCACCCGGCAGGCAATAGCAAAGGCGAAGTTGCCGAAGGTCTCGGCCAGCCGCATGCCGTTGTAAGAGGGGTTGGGCTCCACCAGCGTGCGGTAGCGGTGCTTCGATCCCAGCCAGTCGTAGGTGCCGCAATCGACGATGGCGCCGCCGATCGAGTTGCCGTGCCCGCCCAGGAACTTGGTCAGCGAATGAATGACGATGTCGGCGCCGAACTCCTTGGGGCGGCAGAGGTAGGGGGTCGCCAGCGTGTTGTCGACGATGAAGGGCAGACCGGCTTTCCGAGCGACCGCGGCAATGGCGGGCACATCGATAACGATGCCGCCGGGGTTGGCAATCGATTCGCAGAAGATCGCCCGGGTTTTCGGCGTGATCGCCCTTTCGAAGGAGGCCGGGTCGGTGGCATCGGCCCACACCACGTTCCAGTTGCTCTTCTTGAAGCTGTGGTTGAACTGGTTGACCGAGCCGCCGTAAAGCTGGCGGCCGGCGACGAACTCGTCTCCCGGCTCCAGAAGCGTGTGAAACGTCAGGTATTGCGCGGCATGTCCCGAGGCCACGGCCAACGCCGCGGTGCCTCCCTCCAGGGCCGCGATCCTGCCCTCGAGCACAGCCTGCGTCGGGTTCATTATCCGCGTGTAGATGTTGCCGAACACCTCGAGCCCAAACAGCGCCGCCGCGTGGTCGGCGTCGTTGAACACATAGGAGGTGGTCTGATAGATCGGCGTAACCCGCGCCCCGGTTGAGGGATCTGGAGCCGCGCCGGCGTGGACGGCAAGGGTATCGAACCGGGGAGCTGACGATATCTGCTGGTCTGACATTCGATCCTCCAGGCAACGCGCGCAATGAGCGTCTCTTGCGTCGTTAAGTCAATGCGCGCGGTGACGCTGCTTGCCGGGAGCACGCGGTGATGGCACCGTGGTCGGCTGAAATGGGGCTAAATTCCGGCTATTCCAGCCGGCCGATGATGAAGCGCTGCATGGTGTCCGGCGTGGCGCGCGTTTCGCACGTTGCCCAACCTCGTACCGAAACGCCGGCCCGATGCACCGTCTCCGGATCGCCCGATACCAACGGATGCCACCAGTAGAGGTCGCCGCCCTCGGCAAGGAGCCGGTAGGCGCAGGTGGCGGGCAGCCATCGCAGCTTGGCCACGGAGGTGGCGTCGATGTCCACGCAGTCCGGCACGCGCGTGAACCGGTTGGGGTAGTCGCGGCAGCGGCACGTGCCGACGTCGAGCTGCCGGCAGGCGAGCCTGGTCAGGTGCACCTCCCCGCTATCCTCATCCTCGAGCTTCAACAGACAGCAGAGCCCGCAGCCGTCGCACAGCGACTCCCACTCGGCCTCCGTCATCTCCTCGAGCTGCTTGCGACGCCAGAACGGCACATTTTCATGGTGCAAAGCGTTTCCTCGCGTTGCCTGCCGGCCAGTGGTAGATAATCACATTTCCGGCGCGTTGCGAGTCGATAGGGCTGAAGGCCTGCCTTCGAGCCGAGAGCTGCGGCATGAACGACTGGTTTTTCAAGCAGGGCGGTCGACACCGGCTTATCAACTGGCTGAGGCTCGATGCCTGGCTCGATTCGACGCTTGCCGGGGCCTGGGATGCGCTCAAGGACTATTACAACGCGGCCTCGAGCTTTTTCGCCAGGTTCAAGCTGTCGGGCTGGAAGAGACTCTTCAACGAGGCATTCTCCGAGGGCTTCTCGCTCGCCACCGGCGCTGCCGTCGTCCTCTATGCTCTGGCCTTACCGGCGTTCCAGGAAATCGAGGAGGGGCGCTGGCTCAATACCGGGCGCTACAGCGTCAAGTTTCTCGACGTGCACGGCAACGAGATCGGCAAGCGCGGCATCAACCTCAATGACGCCGTGCCTCTCGAGGAGATTCCGGACCATCTGATCAAGGCCACGCTCGCCACCGAGGACCGCCGCTTCTACGAGCACTTCGGCGTCGACTTTGTAGGTACCTTCAGGGCGTTGATGGAAAATCTCAGAGCCAACGAGGTGGTGCAGGGCGGCTCCACCATCACCCAGCAGCTCGCCAAGAACCTGTTCCTTTCGCCCGAGCGCTCGCTCTCCCGCAAGATCAAGGAGGTGTTTCTTGCGTTCTGGCTCGAGTCGCGGCTCTCCAAACGCGAAATCCTCAAGCTCTACCTCGACCGCGCATACATGGGCGGCGGCGCCTTCGGCGTGGAGGCCGCCTCGCAGTTCTACTTCAGCAAGTCCGTGCGCGAGGTGAACCTGGCGGAGGCCGCCGTACTGGCGGGCCTGTTCAAGGCGCCCACGCGCTACGCCCCGCACATCAACCTGCCGGAGGCCCGCGCCCGCGCCAACGAGGTGCTCACCAATCTGGTCGAGGCCGGATTCTACACGGAGGGACAGGTGCATGCCGCCCGTCTCAACCCGGCGAGGTTCGTGGAGCATCCGCCGACCTCGAGCCCGGATTGGTTCCTCGATTGGGCCTACGAGGAGATCCAGCGAGTAATGGACGGCCGCGGTCATTATGTGCTCACCGCGCGCACCACCATCGACCCGCGGCTGCAGGAGATCGCCGAGGAGGCGCTGGTTTCGGCCATCCGGCAGAAGGGACGGAGCCTGCGATTCAACTCCGGCGCCTTCGTCGCCATGGAGACGGATGGAGCCGTGCGTGCGCTGGTGGGGGGGCCCGATTACGGCGAAAGCCAGTTCAACCGCGCCACCCAGGCCAAGCGACAGCCCGGCTCCTCGTTCAAGATCTACGTCTATGCGACCGCTCTGGAGAACGGCTATACGCCGGACACCATAGTCCGCGATGCGTCGCGATCGTGCGGCAACTGGCATCCGCAAAACTACGGCGGCGGTCATGGCAGTGGAGCGCGCATGCCGCTTTGGATGGCGCTCGCCAAGTCCATCAATACGACGGCGGCGGAGCTTTCCTTCGCCGTGGGCCGGGAGCGCGTGATCGAGATGACGCAGCGGCTCGGGATCAAGGGCATTCGCCGAAGCTGCTCGATGGCGCTGGGCGACACCGGCATCACGCCGCTCGAGCACACTGGGGCGGTTGCCACCTTCGCCAACGGCGGCCGGCGGGCCAGGCCTTACGCCATATTGGAAGCCTTCAATTCCAAAGGGGAGCTCGTCTACAGCCGAGAGCGCGACGAGCCGGAACCGCCGCAGCTCGTCTCCCGGCGCGTCGCCGAGCAAATGAACCAGATGCTGGCGCGCGTGATAACGGACGGGACCGGCACCAGGGCTGCCCTCGATTTTACCTACAGCGCCGGCAAGACGGGCACCAGCTCGGGGCCAAACGACGTTTGGTTTATCGGTTTCACCGGCCGCTACATAGCGGGCGTCTGGCTTGGCAACGACGACAACCGGCCACAGGCCAACGGCAACACCGGCGGCGGGCTCGCCGCTCCCATCTGGCAGGCGTTCATGTCGGCGGCCCACACCAGCATGGACATTCCCCAGATCCCCGGGCTGCCCCTGCACCCGGTGCAGGTCGCCGAGCAGCAGCGGCTGGCCGAACTCAAGCGGCGCAACCCCGCGGCGGTACAGGCGGCGGTCAGGTCAACCAGCATCATGCCGGATTCCACCCGCGCGATCCTGAAACGGGTGGCCGAGGCCATGCGCAAGGCCAATACCGCAGCGAGCGAGCGACAGGGCGCCAGCGGCTTCCAGCCGCAACCGACGCCGGCGGCGGAGCCCGGTCGGCGTGCCGAGCGGGCAACGCTCAGGGACCTGCGCAGCCAGCTGCTCGATCTGCCGTGACATGGCAATTCCGGCCTTACCACCGGTGCTGCTCTACCGCCTCGATCGCCTTCGCGTCGAGGTCGGGGCGTGGATCGCTCACACCGCGAACGTCGGTCTGTTCATAGGCGTGGCGCTGCTGCTCGGCATCGGGTCGAGCTGGTACATGATCGAAGTTGGCACCGCTCTGACCACCGTCCGGCAGGGACCTTGGACGGCATGGACGAACGCTGCCACGAACAACCTCGATCCCTACACGCGCGCCCATTATGCCCGCCGGGGCAGCCTGCCGCTCAGTGCCTCCATCGCAGCGACGTACGAAGCCCGCTACGACGATGACGGACACCGTTTGCACTCAAGCTGCGAGTACCTGCTCGAGTCTCCGCCGCTCGAGGCCAGCTGGTGGAGTCTCGCCGCCTACGACTCCGGCGGCCTGCTCATTCCCAATCCGGCCGACCGGCACGTATTCACCAGCGAGACCTACGCGCCCAATCCGGATGGGGGTTTTTACATCGTGCTGGCGCGCGACGCTCGCCCCGGCAATTGGCTACCCGTCGGCGGCGCGGGCCGGCTCAACCTGGTGCTGACCCTGGTCGAACCGCGCAGCGCGCCGGCCGCCGGGGATCCCTTTGCCGAGGTCAGGCGGGGGCCGCTGCCGGCCATTAAGAGGATCTCGTGCAGATGAGGCACTTCCACTTTCTGCTGGCGCGCTGGCCCTATCTGCTCGCGGCGGTGCTGGCGGCGGGAATAGTGCACATCCTCACCACGTTCCTGATGCCGTATCTTGCCGGCGGCGATGCCTACGCACGTCTCAGCCGCAGTCTGCCCACCAATGCCTTCGTGATTTTTCCGCCGGCGCGGGTCGGCGCGCAGGTGCTGCCCTATCAGGCGCCCGACGTGCGCTATGCCATTTGCCGGTTCGACACAACGGCCGGGCCCGTCGTGGTCAGCGCGACCCTCCAGGACATCGGATGGACGCTATCGCTCTATGCCGCGACGGGGGAGAGCTTCTATGCGGTGCCGGGGGGCGGCGGAAAGACGGTCGACGTGCGTGTGCTGGTGCTTCCTCCGGGCGACAATTTCCTTGGGTACGTGCCGGAGCGCCGCGAGGCCAACACCAGCCTGACGCAACTCCACGCCCCAACGCATGGGGGCTTGGCAGTGCTGCGCGCGCCCATCAAGGGCCGGGCGTTCGCGGCCGAAATCGAGCAGGGCCTCCGCCGGGCGACCTGCCGACAGCAGCCGTTCTGAGGCGTTCGGTTACTCGATGATCTCGAGCCTGTCGCGCGGCGTCTCACGCCGCGGAGGAACGGCCGTTACTGCGGCTTCTGCCGCGCGCTCGTATCTAACACCGGGAAAGATCACGATCTTAGCGCCCTGCCGATCCCCAATTTCGGCCGGCGCGCGTGTCTCGCCGCCAGGCGGGCGCTCCTCTGTCTTGAAAACCAGGATGGTTGCCATGGTGCCCCTCGCGTTCCCCTCCGCCGTCCTCGCCACAGCGTGCGCGGGCGGCATGCGATGCGGACGCTAGACTCGCCCCCAACGCCGGAGAGTGGGCGGCGCAATTGGTTAACGATTGGTTAAATGACGCGCGCCCCAGCCCCCCGAGTCGTAGGCAGACCATACTTACAGGGGATCGTCTCTACCCTGCGGCATGATTTCAGCCTCGAGCAGGTGGCGTCCCTGCCGGTCCTCGATCTCGATCACCCAGAGATCGCTGTCGAACTCGGCCTGACGGCCGAGATAGGCGTCTGCTTCAGGCTCCGGCACTGTGCCGGCGACAAAGCAGGCCACGAATCGGCGCTCACCCTGGAGCGCTGCCAGTCCCGCAGGAGCGGGCCCGAAGAGGTCGACGGTGCCGTCGAGGCGGTTCACTTTTAGGAAAATGGCACCGGCCCGATCGTCTCCATGCCGAGCAATGACGGCCGGAATGCCGGCGGCTTGGCATCGGCGCAGGTAGGAGCGAACCCAGGTCTCTGATGAAATGCGCACGCCGTCACGCACGCGAGTGTCGATGCGCCCTACTCAGGGGTGAAACGCTCACTGCTCTTGCCAACGACCGAATCACGGTAGCGACCACCAAACCGATCAGAAGCAGGAGGATGGACTTGGGGCCGAGCTCGCCGAGCAGCGTAGCATAGGCCGGATTAGCCGCGCTCGGCAGCCAGTATTCGAACTGCTGGCGGAAAATGTCGAGGACGTCGCGAGCGAGGCGGACGAGCCCGCCGAACGTCTCCAGGTGGAAAAGGTTGAGATAGATGTAGACCAGCATTGCGGCAACGAGCTCAACGACGAGCAGGATCAGGGCCTGCGCCAGCCATAACACCGGCAACACCACGAAGCGGGCAAACGGATTGGTCATCGGCAGACCCTCAACGCACTTGGCAAGAAGCGAAGGCATCGTCCGGAGTGGGAGATCGCGAGACCTCGCTTCTGCGCAAGATTACGGCGCCCTCAAGATAGTGGAGCAAAATCGTTTGTCACCGGTGGACTGCGTTCGGCGCGCCTGCCGGAGACGGCGAGTGGACACGTTTCCGGCCGGGATTACACTGCTCGCTCCAACCGCCTCGCGTTCGAGGCGGCCAACCGGGAGGAAATCGGGAGGAAACGATGAGAAAAACAGGGATCGTTTTGGCGAGCGTTGCCTGCTCACTTGCAGCGCCCGCGCTCGCGCAGCAGAGCGTTGCCGACTTCTACAAGGGCAACACCGTCAGAATCGTGGTGGGCGTCGCAGTCGGCTCAGGATACGACCTCAATGCGCGTCTGCTGGCGCGCCACATCGGCGCGCACATCCCGGGTAATCCCAATGTCGTCGTGCAGAACCAGCCGGGCGCTGGCAGCATGACGATGACCAATCAGCTCTATGCCAACGGTCCGTTCGACGGCACCATCATCGGTGCGCCCTTCAACGGCCTGCCGACGGCCCCGCTGCTGACGCCAGAAGGCGCCCGCTTCGATCCGACCAAGCTGATCTGGATCGGCTCGACCAACAAGGAAACCCAGGTCACCTACCTCTGGCATACAGCCCCAGCCCAGAAGCTCGGCGATCTCAGCAGCAAGGAGACCGTGGTCGGGGCGCAGGCCCCCGGTTCGACCCAGTACGATTACGCGGTGCTCGCCAATGCGCTGTTCGGTTTCAAGTTCAAGGTAGTGACCGGTTACGAGAGTACGCCCAAGATCCACCTCGCCATGGAGCGCGGGGAGGTGCACGGGATCGCCGCCACCAACTGGTCCACGCTGAAGGCGATCGGCTCCGACTGGCTCAGAGACAAGAAGGTGAACGTCATCGTGCAATGGGGGCTCTCGCCGCATCCCGAGCTTGCGGGCGTTCCAAGCATCCTCGATCAGGCCAAGTCGCCGGCCGAACGGCAGGCGCTCGAGCTGTCGCTTGCCCGGCTTGAGTACGGGCGCCCCTTCTTCCTGCCGCCCAACGTGCCGCAAGAGCGGGTCGAGGCGCTTCGGCGGGCATTCGACGCCACCATGAAGGACCCGGCCTATCTCGCCGAGGCCGCAAAGGCCAAAATCGAGGTCGATCCGCTCACGGGAGAGCAGGTCGCCGTGCTCGTCGAGCGCGTTTCTCGAACGCCGGACGACACCGTGATGCTGGTCCGCAAGGCGCTGGCGACCAAGTAGAGGTTAGCGACTGAAGGCCACGCGACCGGCCGGCGGGGAACGCTGGAGCTTCGCCAGCAGCGGCGCGGAGATCCGTCCTGACGGTTTCAGACGCTGTTCCGCCTCGAAGGCGGCGATCGCGCGCCGGGTGTCGTCGCTCATACGGCCGTCGACCGCGGCGATGCTGTATCCGCGCGCGATGAGGTGTTGCTGCACGAGGCGTATGAGCTGCTCGGCGGGCGTTCCACGCACGGCGGTCGACGGGTTCTCGCCGGCGACACGGGTTCGCCCGGTGCCGAGGATCAACATCCTCAACAACGCGTCGGACGGCAGCCCGGTAAGCTCGAGCTGCTGGTCGCTTTCATACGCCATGATGGCGGCATGGGTCGAAAGATTGGCCAGCCCGTCCGATGGCCCCTCATAGTAGCCCGCTGCCTTGAGCTCTCGCTGAATGGCACGGATCGTGGCGGAGCTCGCTTCCCCGTCCCGTCCGGTGGTGGTCTTAGCAGTCGCTGCAGCGGCAAGGCGCAGCGGAGCATCACTGCCCGACGGCTCACCGTGCGGCAACGCCCGCGGTTGCAAGAGCAGCACATTGGCTGCGACGCTCCCGACAAACACCACGAATACAGAGGCATACACTCGCGCCCGTCGAGGCGTCATGCCAACTCCACGCTCGCGTCGTCCGCTCCGGCCTTTCGCCTGCTGGCTATTATCGGAACCTCAACGTTAAGGAAGCCTTAAGGCCTGAACCGATTGGGCGGAGCGCCCGATTTGGCGTAGGCCCACCTCGGCGATAAACGGCATTTGAGGCAAAGTTCGGTGGCCCTGATTGGCGGGACCTTAAATCCCGCCTGTTAGTGTCGCGCACCTTCGACGACAGCCTCAATCGGGGGACTGTGAACATGTCGCTGTTCAGGATTCTATTCTGGCTGGCCATCATCGTGCTGCTGCTGCCGACGGACAACCAGCGCCAGGAGCAGGTCATCGGCACGGTGACGGCTGCTTTCGAGCGCGCCGTCACGTTCTGCGACCGCAATCCGAGCACCTGCGCGGAAGCCTCGCAGCTGTGGGCCACGTTTGTGCGCAAGGCCGAGTTCGGCATCGACCTCGCTTCCCGTATGATCCGGGAAAGGATGGCCAGCGCACCGCAGGTCGGGACCGGGGTGAGCCAGGTCGGTTTCGAGCCCGACCGCGAACGCGGTACCCTCAGCAATGCGGATCTTGCGCCGCAGTGGCGCGGTCCCAACGTGCGGGACACCTACTGAGCCGGCGCCGGCCGACAAAATCGGCCCTTGGTTGCCCAAGCCCCTTGCGCGACAATACCTGCGCCGCCTAACTGAAAGGGGCAGGCTGCCGCCTGCCCCGGCTGCATCATCGACCATGGCAGGTATGTCGCTCGATACGATCCGCACCGACTTCGCTCTACTCGACGAGTGGGAGGACCGCTACCGCTACATCATCGAACTGGGGCGGGATCTGCCGCCGCTCGATGAGGCGCTGAGGACCGACGCCAACAAGGTGCGCGGCTGTGCCAGCCAGGTGTGGATCGCCTCCGAGCTGGTAGCGTCCAACGGGGGCTCGAGGCGCCTCGTCTTTCACGGCGACAGCGACGCCCATATCGTGCGCGGCCTGATCGCCATCCTGTTTGCCATCGTCGACGGCAAGAGCCCGCAAGAGATCCTCTCCCTCGACATCAACGCCGCCTTCACCGCGCTGGGACTGCGGGAGCATTTGACGCCGCAGCGTTCGAACGGCGTCGTCGCCATGATCGAGCGCATTCGCGCGGACGCCGCCAAGGCGGCCAGCGCCGAGCTCAGCCGCGTCCACTGAGGCTTGCGTCGGGCTCGCCGTTCTCGTCGGCGTCCGCGGTGTCGAGGGACGGCCGGTAGCCGGGGGCGCCCCAGTGGCGGATGCGGCCCGTGGCGGGACCTTGGGCATCGATGCCGTAATGGCGCGCCAGCCGCTGCAGCGCGATCTGCAGGACGACCTTGGCGGCCCGCTGCGGCCAGCCGGCGCTGCGTTCGACATGCTCCAGGCCCCGCAGGTGGCAGCAAACGTCGACGAGCACCCCGGCAAGCTCGGGGCCGACGGCAGCGAGAGCCCGCCTCACCCGCTCGCGCGCGGCGACGACGTGGTCGAAGACATCGCTATCGACTGGCGGACCCCGGCGTCGGCGCGTGGCAGGCGCCGTCTCGCTCCACGAAGCGGTCACGCGCGGCGTCATGTGTGCGAGCCAGAAGTCCGTCCTCAGCCGCTCGCCGGCATCGTACTCGGCCGCCGAGATGAGAGGGCGTCCTTGTTTGTCGGTGCGGCGGCGGAGCCAGGCGAGCGGACTCTCATCGCGGTTGATGCTCGGGCGCGGTCGGGCCGCGCCCGAGGCGAAGCGGCGCGAGCGATCCGATGCTGACGGAGCCGGTCGGGGCAGACTCCTGATCCGCCGCACGAGCGTCAAGCCGCGCTTGCTAAGCTGAAGCCCCTCCGCACCAGCCGGTACTATCCATCCCTCGCGCAAGGCGCAGGCCAGCTCGTTGCGGCTCAGCAGAAAGGTTTTCTGCGGGCGTCCGGCCGAAACGATCTCAGCCTCCTCACCCCGCCGGCGCACCGAAATGCCCCTGCGCGCCATGGCGGCAAGCTTGCCGAGCAATGCGTCGTCGATGCCGGAAGCGATGTCTTCCATGCCCAACCAACCGAAACCTATTGCCGTGATAGAAGTGGGTGCCCGATTGCCGGACTAGAGCTTGCTGCTGCGGCCTCCTCGCTCATCCAGTGTTTCGAACCGCGCCTGCGCACCCTCCCGCAGAGCGCCGGCAAACGCCTTGGCGCCGATCAGAACACGAACGATGCACTCCAGAAGTTCAATCGCGCCGTCGAAGCTCGGCTCGTCGCGTCGCCGCTCCACCACCCCGCAAGCGTAGGCCACGGTGGTTCGATCGCGCTCGAAGAGCTCGCCCACAGCGGTCAGACTGAGACCGCAGGCGACGTGCGCCAGATACATGGCGACCTGGCGGGCGAGCGCCACCCTCGCCCGCCCGCGCGTCGGCAGGCGCAGCAGGTCGGACTCGACGTCGAACACGCCGGCCACCATGAGGTCGAGCAGAGTGTGCAGCTCCATCGCTGGCATGCTGTGCAGTTCCGCACGCGGCGAGGTTGGCGTGTGCGCGGCAGCGCTGGGGTGAGGATATGGCCTTGCTTTCATGGTACCCGCTCCACTGCGCTTGCGGACAGAGCCTCGCTGCCGGCGGTGGCATCCGACTATAGTTTCGGTCCGCTGCCGAACCCGGCTCGGTTGTACGGGTACGGTGAATGACGGGGATAACCCGGCGCTAGGTTAACGGCCGTTCCTGGTGCAAAAGAAATCCCCGCCCGCCGTGAGCGTGCGAGCCTCGATCCCGCTGCAACTGATCCGAGGCCAGGCGCATGCTGAAGCTGAAGCGCACATCAAGACCGCCAAGCGGGCGCTCCGGCTTCCGCCCCCGACCTCTGCCAACGACGCGGCCGCGCTACCAGCGCCACCGGGACCTGCCGCGCCTGCTGCCGCTGCTCGCCGAGGAGATTGCGGTTCGTTCGGATGACAACCATGCGCGACTGGTCGCCATGCTCCGACGCGCGCTGCGCATCGAGCGCCGCCGGGGGCTTGCCGGCGATTGGACGTACGATATCGCCCGCCACGCCGGCCTGCTCGAAGCCTATCGCATGGAGGCGGCCGCTCTCGCCGACCGCGCGCAGCGACGACGTACTCGCGCCACCGGCCAAGATCGCACCTGAGCCCGCCCCGGACTAGCGCTTGGCGCGGCCACCCTTGTGCGCCATCGGCGCGCCTTCCTCGAGGTCGCCCGGAGCCTCGTCCTCGCCCGCCTCCTCCAGGCCCTCTGCCGTCGCCAGCATGCCCTCGACGATAAGGCCGGCGTTCTGGCGGATCGCCTTCTCGATCTTGGCGGCAATCTCCGGATGCTCCTTCAGGAACGCCTTGGTGTTTTCCCGGCCCTGGCCGATGCGTTGGCCGCCAAAGGAGAGCCAGGCGCCGGACTTCTCGATGATGTTGGCCTTGACGCCGAGATCGACGAGTTCCCCCACCTTCGACACGCCCTCCCCGTACATGATGTCGAACTCGACCTGCTTGAAAGGAGGCGCCACCTTGTTCTTGACCACCTTGACGCGGGTCTGGTTGCCGACCACCTCGTCGCGCTCTTTGATCTGGCCGATACGGCGGATGTCGAGGCGCACGGAGGCGTAGAACTTGAGCGCGTTGCCGCCGGTGGTGGTCTCCGGGTTGCCGAACATGATGCCGATCTTCATGCGGATCTGATTGATGAAGATCACCATGCAGCCGGACTTGGAGATGGAGGCGGTGAGCTTGCGCAGCGCCTGGCTCATCAGGCGCGCCTGCAGGCCGGGCAGCGCGTCCCCCATCTCGCCCTCCAGCTCCGCCTTGGGCGTCAGCGCCGCCACCGAGTCGACGACGAGTACGTCGATGGCGCCGGAGCGCACCAGCGTATCGGCGATCTCGAGCGCCTGCTCGCCGCTGTCGGGCTGGGAGATGAGGAGGTCCTCGACCTTGACGCCGAGCTTCCTGGCATAGACCGGATCGAGCGCGTGCTCGGCGTCGATGAAGCCGCAGATGCCGCCCCTCTTTTGGGCTTCCGCCACGACGTGGAGGGCGAGCGTCGTCTTGCCCGAGGACTCGGGCCCGTAGATCTCGACCACCCGTCCGCGCGGCAGCCCGCCAATGCCGAGCGCAATGTCGAGCCCAAGCGAGCCGGTGGAGATGGCCTCGACCTCGGTCAGGCGGTCGTTGGCGCCGAGCCGCATGATCGAGCCCTTGCCGTGCAGCTTCTCGATCTGGGCCAGCGCGTGCTCGAGCGCCTTGGTCTTGTCCATTGCGTCCCCCTCGATCACCCTGAGCTCCGGTTTGTGCATCTGATTCACCCTATGGCATGTGTTGCGGATCGGCAATTTCCCCATATGTACCCGATTTGTTCTCGCGTGTCCACGCGCGTCCGCCTTTGCTGCCGTGAGGGTCATGCCTCAAGCGGCCGCGTGCGGCCGCCGATGGATTCAGGCGCGACACACCATTCGTACGCGCTACGTTCGAGCCCGAGATCGCCTGTGGACAAAGTGCGATAAGACGTTGCGGCGTTTGAGCTTTTACCGCCCAAGCTGCTCCTTCACCGCCGCCGCGATCTGAGCCAGCGAATAGGGCTTGGGCAGGAACGCGTACTCCGAATCCGGGTCGAGGTTGTTCTTGAAGGCGTCGTCCGGATAGCCCGACACAAAGATGAACTTGAGCTGCGGGTTGATCTTGCGCAGCTCTTTGAGCAGCGTCGGCCCATCCATCTCCGGCATGATCACGTCGCTGACCACGATGTCGACGCGATTGGCATTGGCCTTCATCACCTCGAGCGCCTCGATCCCGTCGGAGGCCTCCAGCACGTCATAGCCCTTGCTGCGCAAAGCCTGCACGGCGAAGCGCCTGACCGCCTCCTCGTCCTCGACCAGCAACACGCGGCCGCTGCCGGTGAGGTCGGGCGCAGGCTCCGCCTTGGGCGGCCTCACATCCGGGATCTCGTCATCGCCCTCGGCGAGATGGCGGGGCAGGTAGACACGAAAGGTGGTGCCCTCTCCCGGCACGCTTGAGGGGAAGATGTAGCCGCCGGTCTGCTTGACGATGCCATAGACGGTGGCAAGCCCGAGCCCGGTACCCTTGCCGACGGCCTTGGTGGTGAAGAACGGCTCGAACACTTTGGCCATCACTTCGGGTGTCATGCCGGCCCCGGTGTCCTCGACCTCGATCAGCACGTACTCGCCGCGGGCGATGCCCTCGCCCTCGAGCTTCTGGCTCTCGCGCTCCGCCACGTTGCGCGTGCGGATGGTGAGCTTGCCGCCCTTGGGCAGCATCGCGTCGCGAGCATTGACCGCGAGATTGATCATCACCTGCTCGAGCTGGGTGCGGTCGGCTTTGACCAGCCACAAGTCGCGTCCCGATACGATCTTGAGCTCGATCTTCTCCCCGAGCAGACGGTTGAGCAGCACCGAGAGATCGGTCAGCACATCGCCAAGCTGGAGCACCTTGGGCTGCAGCGTCTGCCGGCGCGAAAAGGCCAAGAGTTGGCTGACGAGCCCGGCCGCCCGATTGGCCGACGATTTGATGCTGACGATGTTCTTGAAGGCCGGATCGGCAGGCTTATGGGTCTGCAACAGGAGATCGGAGAAGCCGATAATCGCCGTCAGCACGTTATTGAAGTCGTGCGCGATGCCGCCGGCGAGCGTGCCGACCGCCTCCATTTTCTGGCCCTGCGCCACCTTGAGCTCGAGCGCCTTCTGATCGGTGACGTCGATAACGTAGAGGATAGCCGCTTCCCCGGCCGCTCCCGGGCGCACCAGCGAGGTCATGTACACCTGGCGCGTGAATACGCGATCCTTGGCCTCGACCTCGATGTCGAACGGCGGGATGTTGGCCTTGCCCTCGAGGGCGGCCGCCAACGCCTGCTCGACATTCTTGCGGGCATCGGCGGGACCGCGCGCCAGCAGCTCGATGGCATCGGCTCCCCTCTGCGCGGCGCCGTCGAGCAGCAGCCGCGCGAAGGCGGCATTGGCGCTGACGATCCGCCCGTTGCTGTCGACCATGGCGATGCCGAAGGGCGCCGACTGGAAGAAGCGCGAGAAGCGCACCTCCGCCGAGCGCCCCGCGCGCCCGGCGCGTTCCTCCTCGGCCCGCTCGAGTACGGCGATGGTGAGCACGCCGGCCCGTGCCACGACAAGCAACGTCGCCGGCCAGCGCCGCCCATCGTCGCTGATGAGATCGAGATCGATGCGCCGCGCCTCACCTTGCGGCCCCCTCGTCAGAGAGGCGAGCAGCGCCGCCCCGTCGTCGGAGACGAGATCCGTGAGCTTCAGGCCGCGCGCGCGGGCATCGGATGCAAGGTCGAGCCACTCGGCGAGCCGGTCGTTGACGTAGCTGATGCGGCCGTCCTCGCCCGCCACCAGCAGCCCGATGGGCAGCTCATCGTAATGCCACAAGCGCGCTTCGACCGCCGCCAGCGCCTCCGCCTCACGCACCCGTTCCTCGGTGACGTCGGCGAGCTGCCAGAGCGTCAGCCGGCCCCATTCGGTGGCCGCGCCCGGCACTTCGACCGGCTTCACCGCAAGACGGAAGCAGCGGGGCGCCGTCGGCGCGTTTCCCCCGCCGAGCACTAGGTTCTCGCTATGCTGCTCTCCGCGCTCGCTCGCCCGCGTCAGGCGAAACAGCGCCTCTGCCCCCTGCGCCTCGCCCGCGAACACTGCCTCGAGCGTATTGGGCTCGCCGAGGTCGTTGATGCCGACCAGCTCGCGGAACGCCCGGTTCACATGCAGCACCCGGCCGCTCTCGTCCGTGATCTGCAGCCCCATGTCGCTAGCCTCGACCATTGCCTGCAGCACGTCGGCAGCCGAGCTCGGCTGAAAGAAGCGGATATGCTGTGCGGCGAGCCCAAACAGGAAGAACACGCCGATGCTAGCGAGCACGGCGAGCAAGGTCAGGCCGAGCGGCTCGGCGGCCTTCGACGACATCAGCGCGAGCACCGCCACGCCGCCTGCACCGACCAGCGCGAGCATGGCCTGGAAGGCGCCTCCGCCCAGCATCACGGCCTTGGCGTCCCGGGCGGCACCTAGCGGGGACTCGGTTTCGCTCATGCTGCCGGGGTCTACACGATTCTTCGAACGCCCGGCTCGGGCCGGACCAGGAGGCACGGTACGCATGGCACTGGAACCCCGTCTCATGGCGCAGGCCGACGCCCGCCCACCGTCCGATGACACCCTGCAGCAGAAGCCACGTTCACCGTGGCCCGGGCGGCGCTCTCAACAAATCGATCACCACGGTTAAAATGGCGTGTAAATGCGCTATAGGTCTGGCCGCTTTGCCTTGGCAAGGGTGCGGGAGCGACGAAGTATGCTGCGGTCCGATGCGGCGGGCCGCCAACCGGGGAGCGCGGAGAGCCGCGGCGATCGATCATGGAATATGTGGCGTCCCTTATCTACGGGCTCGTCGTTCTCGCCCTCATCGGTGCCATCCTTTATCTCGGTGTCCTCTTCCTGCAGGGCTATCTCGCCACCGGCTCGATGTCCGCCAGCCTGACCGCGGTTACGAAGCGCTTCTTTGGACCGCGGCCGGAACGGCGCCTTGCCGTGGTCGACCAGGCCAATGTCGACGGCCGACGCCGCCTCGTTCTCATCCGGCGCGATGATGTGGAGCACCTGATCATGACCGGTGGGCCGGTCGACATCGTGATCGAAACCGGCATTGGGCAGGACCCGGTCCGGGAGCGGGCTGAGGTGGTGGAGGGACCGACCCCGGTCTACCCCCGCACGCCTCGCGCGGTCGGACAGGCTGGAGATTCCTAGGAGGTTTGCACAAGCCTTGCACAGCCGGTTGCGGCCTTGGCGGATGCTCGCCATCTCGAGCTTTGACCGTGGAGCGTTCACCGCGTGTGCGCTTTGTGAGTCAACGCCTTGGCGGATGCTCGCCGGCTCGAGCTTTGACCGACCTACGGCGCCGCTTCGCTGCCCATTTTGGCCGGTGTACATGTGCTGCCGATCCCGATTCCCACGCAGCGCTTGGCGCACTCAGGTGACACGAAGTCTTCAGGTCCTCGTCATCGCCGTCGGGCTCCTTTGCGCTCTTCCCCCAGCGCTGGCCCAGCCGCAAGCCGCCCAGACCGCGCTTGATGCCGACGTCGAGGCAGCGATTCACAAGCTGTCGCAGGGCATCGACCAGGCCGAAAAGGCGGTGGCGCAGGCCAAGGACCGGGACGAAGAGCTGGGTCGTCTGCGTGGCGAGGTCGAGGCCATCCTCTCTGAAAGCACTCAGATCGCCGAAGCGTTGCGGCCGCAGCTCGCCAGCGTCAGAACCCAGATCGACAAGCTCGGGCCGGCCCCTGGCAAGGATGCCCCTCCGGAAGCCCCGGCCATTTCGGCCGAACGGGCCCGCCTGGTCACGCTCGCCTCCAACATCGATGCGGCCATCCGCACAACCGAGCTGACCTGGGTTCGCGCCCGCCAGTTGATCGAGCGTATCACCGATCTGCGGCATGCGTTGTTCGCGCGCAACCTGCTGCAGCGCCTGCCAAGTCCGCTCCTGCCCTCCTTGTGGCGCGATCTGCTCAATGCCGCGCCCAACGTCTCCCGACAGCTCGCCTTTCTCGCTGCCGACTGGTGGGGCTGGGCCTCTCCCAAGAGCGCCGAGCTCGCGGGTCTTATCCTGCTCACCACCCTCTTGTGGCTTGCCCTGCGCTTCACCTTCCTGAGGCTCGCCGCCCATCGGCGCCAGCGGAAGTGGGCCGGGCCCCCGACGTTTTTCGAGCGGGCCGCAGCCGTTGCCTGGGTGGCGCCGGTCCATGCCGTGGCGCCGATCTTCTCCGTCCTCCTACTCTATGGCGGTCTCGACGCCATGGACCTGTTGTATTTTCCCGGCGACCGGGTCGCATCAGCGGCGTTGAAAGCGACCGTCATCTTTGCGGCCATTGCCGCGATCATCTCATCCGTGCTCGCCCCCGATGAGTCGGAATGGCGGCTTGTGCCCCTTTCCGACCGGGGTTCGCGGTCGATCTTCAGGGTGTTGACCGCAATCACCGCTGTCTTCGCCGCTGACCTCGCCCTTGCCGAGATGAGCCGGTGGCTCTTCATTCCGCTGGCAATCACCGTGGTGCAAACCATCATCGCCAATCTGGTGGTCGCCGTCCTGCTGATTGCGTTGCTGCTCACCCCATTCGCGGCCATGGAGGGTGCTCGCCCCGCGCTCCATCATCCGCTGTGGCTCAAGGGCCCGATGTGGCTGGTGCCGATCGGCATCATCGCCTCTACGCTCACTGGCTACGTCGCGCTTGGGCGGTTCATCGCACAGCAGTTCGTGATGACCGCGGTCGTGGTGGTGGTCGCGGGTCTGCTCTACCTTGCCATTCGCGCCTTCACCCGCGATCCGGCCGAGACCCGGCTGTCGGTAGGAGAAATGCTCGAGGCGCGCTTCGGTCTCGATGCGGCCCGTCGCCAGACGCTCGCCAAGCTGGCCGAGATCGTTTTGACGCTGACCCTCGTCCTGCTCGCGGTGCCGATCATCCTGCTACAGTGGGGCTTTGCCGGGGCCGATATCCGCGACTGGCTGACCGCCCTCCTCTTCGGCTTCGAAATCGGGCAGTTCCGCATCTCTCTTGCCCGCATACTGATGGGCGTCGCGCTGTTCCTCGCGCTGCTCGCGGCCACGCGCATGTTTCAGCGCTGGCTCAACAGCGCGGTGTTGCAACCGGCCAGAATCGATCCTGGCATAAGCCACTCGATCGAGCAGGTGGCCGGCTACACCGGTACCGCCATTGCCGCGCTTGTCGCCGTCTCCTACGCGGGCTTTGACATCACCAACCTGGCGATTGTGGCCGGTGCCCTTTCGGTCGGCATTGGCTTCGGCCTGCAATCGGTGGTCAACAACTTCGTCTGTGGTCTCATTCTCCTCATCGAGCGTCCGGTCAAGGTGGGCGACTGGATCGTAGTCGGCAATGAGGAGGGCATTGTCAGGCGGATCAGCGTTCGCTCGACCGAGATTGAGACGTTCGACCGTTCGAGCGTCATCATTCCGAACGCCGAACTAATCTCCGGCCGCGTCAAGAACTGGACGCTGAGGGACGCCGTTGGCCGACTCAAGGTACCGATCGTCGTAAAGCTTACGAGCGACCTCGAGAGGGTCGGCGAGATCATGCTGGACGCCGCCCGCCAGCATCCGGCCGTGCTCCAATTTCCCGCCCCGTTCGTCGCCTTCGATGCCTCTGCCGTCGAAACGGTGACCTTGTCGCTCAACGTCTTCGTCGGGGACGTGAAGAAGGGGGGAGCGGTCAGGACCGAGCTGGCTCTTGCGATCCTCAAGAGATTGCGAGCGGCCGACATCGGCAGCGCCGCCGCGGCCGCCGCACCGCCTCCGTCCCCTGCGCGGGAGGCTGAGCCTCAGTCTTCGCGATAGACGCGCTCGCGCCGCTCGTGACGCTCCTGCGCCTCCACGCTCAGCGTCGCGATCGGCCGCGCGTCGAGTCGCTTCAAGCCGATCGGCTCTCCCGTTTCCTCGCAGTAACCGTAGGTCCCATCCTCAATGCGGGCCAGCGCCGCGTCGATCTTGGCGATCAGCTTGCGCTGCCGGTCGCGCGCCCTGAGCTCGAGCGCCCTGTCGGTCTCCGAGGTCGCCCGGTCGGCGAGGTCCGCATGCTGGGTCGGCTCGCTGGTCATGCCCTGCAGCGTCTCGCGCGTCTGACGCAGGATCTCCTCCTTCCATGCCAGCAGCTTGCCACGGAAATAGATGCGATGCCGCTCGTTCATGAACGGCTCGTCATCGCTCGGGCGATAGTCCTCCGGCACCACGATGGTCGATGCCGGTGCGCTGCGCGCATTGCTCTTGCTTTGGTTCTTGCGCTTGGACTTTGCGGCTGATTTGCGGCTCTTCGTGCTCACGCTCTGATCCACAATGACGGCCAGCAGAATCCTGGGCGAAAATTTGGCTCGTATTTAAGGAGATGGCTGAGGCAGTCAAGATCGTCGATGTGCGCCCGCGCCGGATGCTTACCGCGCCATACTGCACCGCACACCGCCAGCCCAATCTGCGGCGCTGCACAATCGTGGTCGGCTTGGGGTTTGCCTGCAAGAGCGCCCGCAGCCGCGCAACCCCGAACCGGCGCCTGCGCAACTGCCCAGCCCGTGCTAAAGGGATCATGGCGGGGCGGGGAGCGGGTTGAAGGGCCTTTGCTGCAGGGGGAGACTCACATGGCCGGTTGGCTCTCGCGCCTGTTTGGTGGCGCGCGGACGAAATCTGCGACGCCGCCTGACCCGATCGCCCTGGCGCTTGCCGACCGCGAGGCCGAAACCGTGCTCGCAGACGAGCTCAAGCGCGCGCTGCCACCGCAGATCACAGCCGAGGAGCTGGCAGCACTCGCCGACCGCGTGTCGCCCAAAGCCTATGCCTTGATCGTGCGCCACGAGACCGGCGGGCGCGATTACTACGAGAGAGTTTACAAGGCACGGCCGGTGTGGCCGGCCGGCAGCTCCGGCCTCACCATCGGGTTTGGCTACGATCTTGGTTATCAGCCCTCAAGGCAAGCCTTCGCCTCCGACTGGAGCGGGCTTCTGCCCTCCCCCCACATCGATATGCTGGCAGAAGCGGTCGGCCTGCGCGCCGTTGAACCCGACCGCCAGCAGAAGGTCGATCGGATCAAGGCACTGCTGAGGAGCCTAGTCGATGCCGGCGTGCGCATACCCTGGGAGCCGAGCGAGACGGTGTTCCGGAAGGTCACGCTCCCCCGCTATGCAGCGCTGACCTCCCACGCGTTGCCGGGCTCGGAGCGCCTGTCGGAGGATTGTTTCGGGGCCCTGGTATCGCTCACCTTCAATCGTGGTCCGAGCTACGGGCGCGAGCAGACCCCGGGCGATGCTCTCGATCGCTATCGTGAGATGCGCGCCATCAAGCTCGCGCTCGGCGAGGGCGACATCGATCGCATACCAGGCCTCATCCGCGACATGAAGCGGATTTGGAAGGGCACGGCCATCGAGGCCGAGATGAGCCGCCGCCGCGAAAACGAGGCTCGGCTGTTCGAGGAAGGGCTCGTGCCGATGGTGCTCGCCGAGCTGGAGTCGCCGGCCGAATCGCGCGGCATCCCTTCTGCTGCGACACGCAGCGCGCCCCTTGCGCGCCGCGCACCGGCCGAGCCCGTCTATGGCTTCCCATCGACAGGCATCGTCGATGACCAGGAAGCGCTCGACCCGGCCGAGGAGCGCAGGCTGCAGGACTTCTCGGTGGAGACGCGCCGCGCCGCCCCCGGCGTGCGCTGGGCCGACGACAAGAACGCACCCGACTATGCCCATTTGGCCAGCGCTCTGCCCAAGGGCATCCGTTTCTCGCTCAAGGCGGACGACCTCGCCTGGCTTGCCGAGCTTAACGCCTTCCCGGTCGAGGAGGCCGGCTCCACGCCCATTCTGTTCGGGCTCCGAGGCTGCGGGATCGTCGATGCGCCGGACGTGCTGACCACCGAGGTCGAACTGATCGATCAGCGGCCTGACCATGTCGCCACCAGGTGCGTGATCGGGGTTTGGGAGCGCGCCAGCGGCCGCATCGCGGTGTTCCCGGGCTCGACCGTTCCCAATGCCAATGCGATGGCCGCCTATTACGAGGGCCGCGCCGCCGCCAACATGCTGCCGACCGGCTTTTACCGCTACATCGTCGGCAAGCATGCCACCGCCTCCAACCCGGCGGGCTGGCCGGGCTGCTTCCTGTTGCGGCACGATGATGGGGCGCACCGCCAGGTTGTGGTGCGCCGGTCCAAGAACAACCTGTGTTACGAGTGCACCGACATGGTCGACCCGGCCAAGCCGGGCGATAACATCCACCCCACGTCCAGCATGGGCACCTCCTGGTACAGCTCCTTCGGCTGCCAGGTCGTGGTCGGCACCGCCGCCAACGACGGCACGCACAGCGGCCCCTGGGCCAAGTTCCGCCGCGCCGCCGGACAGACCACGCCAGCGGGTAGGCCCGGCCGCTACCATTATCTGCTCTTGACCGGCCTCGAGGCCCTGCTCGCCTCCCGTGCGCGGCGCAATGCCGCGACAACCGTACCCGAGGTACGCCGGAGCCTCGAGCGGCTGCGCTTTGGCTCGAAAGGCCCCAAGGTGGGGTTCCTGCGCAGCCATCTCGGCATCGCCACCGGCGACGACTTCGACCTCGAGACCGCTCTCAAGGTGCACGCCTTGCATCAGCAAATCTGGAGCGGGGCCTCCGACGGCATCTTTACGCCGGCTCTCGATGACCAACTCGGCGCAGGGGTCTTCGCGCAGCAGCCGACGACGCCTCCGGGTGTTCCCTCCGAAACTGAAAACTTCGAGGAGCCCACGCTAGTCTAGCCATCGTCCGGGCCCTGAGCGGTCCGGCAACATTCTGGTACGCACGTGAACCGAACCTAAATGCGCCGCTCACGGCCTGTTCATGGCTCTCGGCTAGCATGGGTTGGTTCGTGATGGAGCCGACGATGGCCGAGGTTCTGCGCAGCACCGTGATCCTGTTCATGGGCATGAGCGTCACCGCTGCCGGCCTGTTCGTGGTGCTGTACGGCTGATCGCCCCTTTTCTCGGCCCTTGCGCCCGAAGGCGGCAGCGCACGCCCCGATAGGCCACAGTAGGTTGCCGCCCGGATGACCGGGTCTTGTTCCGTGACCGGTTAGGTTGCAGTTTCCCGCCGCCAACAACGCTGCGGACCTGAGCCCTGTGCGCCTTACCGACATCGCCGATCTGACGCGCCGCGCCCTCGCCCGCTCGCATGCTCTTCTGGCTGATGCTGCGACGCCGACCGTTCGGCTGGGAGTGACCGGCCTTGCCCGCTCGGGCAAGACCGTGTTCATCACTGCGCTGGTGCGCAACCTGACTGCCGGCGGCCGCCTTCCTTTTCTCGCCGCCCACGCCGAGGGCCGCATTCACGAGGCCTATCTTGAGCCCCAGCCGGACGATGCGCTGCCGCGGTTCGACTACGAGGGCCACCTCGCCGCCCTGACCCGGTCCGAGCCCGCATGGCCGGCGAGCACCCGCCAGATCAGCCAGCTCCGTCTCACCATCCTCTACCGGCCCTCGAGCACGCTCATGCGCGCCTTGGGACCGCGCCGGATGCATCTTGATATCGTCGACTACCCGGGCGAGTGGCTGCTCGACCTCGCGTTGCTGCGCCAAAGCTACGCCGACTGGTCGCGCGAGGCGATTGCGCTTGCGCGCCACCCGGCACGCAGCGCCGCCGCGAGCGCCTGGCTCGCGTTCATCGCCACCCTCGATGCCTCCGCGCCGCAGGACGAGCGGCAGGCCCTTGCCGGCAGCCACCTATATACGGAATACCTGCGCCAGGCGCGCCGCGCCGAGCCCGCGCTCTCGACCGTCGGTCCCGGCCGCTTCCTGATGCCGGGCGACCTCGAAGGCTCGCCGCTCTTGACGTTCTTTCCGCTGCCGCTCGCTTCCGCACCGCGACGGGGCACCCTTGCGGCCATGATGGAACGGCGCTTCGAGAGCTACAAGGCGCGCGTCGTTGCCCCCTTCTTCCGCAACCACTTCAGCCGCCTCGACCGTCAGATCGTGCTCGTGGATGCGCTTGCCGCCCTCAACATCGGCGCCCACGCCCTGGCCGAGCTGATGCGTGGGCTCGACCATGCCCTGGCTGCCTTCCGGCCGGGCCCCCGGCACTGGCTTGCCGGCGTCGTCTGGCCACGCATCGACCGGCTGCTGTTCGCCGCCACCAAGGCCGACCACCTTCCCCAATCGAGCCACGATCGGCTGGAAGCCATCCTGCGCCTCCTCATCGAAAAATCCGCGACGCGGGCCCTCACCGCCGGGGCCGAGATCAAAGTGATGGCGATTGCCGCCTTGCGCGCGACCCGGGAGACCGCAGCCCAGCAGGGAGCCGACCGGCTTGCCTGCATCCGCGGCATCCCCGAGGCCGGCGAGCGGATCGGCGACACCGTGTTCGACGGCCGCACCGAGGTTGTAATCTTCCCCGGCGACCTGCCCGAGGACCCGCACGCAGCCCTGGCTGGCGCTGGCGAGCCTCGTTCGGGTGAAGAGAACGTGCGTTTCGTCCGCTTCCGCCCGCCGCGGCTCACCCCTCCCGCATCCGCCATCGAGCCCGCGCCGTGGCCCCACGTTCGCCTCGACCGTGCGCTGGAGTTTCTGATCGGAGATCTGCTGCGATGACCAGCGCCGAGCGCAAACGCAAGCCGCGCGTGTTCGCCGCCGACGATCCGGTGCTCGACGACTTGGACCGCGACGGCGGCCTCGCCGCAGCCGATGTCGGGGCAGAGTCCGCGACGGCACCTGCAACCTCTCCCCCCGCCGCCCCTCGGAAAGGGTTCTCCTGGGGCTCGCTGCTCATCGGCTCACTGATCGGGCTCCTGCTTCTCGCCGGCGGGGTCTCGCTTGCACAATTTGTGTCGCTCGCCCTCGCCCGCAGCGACTGGGTGGGTTGGACGGCGTTCATCCTGCTTATTTTCGCCGGCGCTGCCGCCCTCGTTCTCCTGCTCCGGGAGATGGTGGGCCTGCTGCGCCTCGCCCGCCTTGTGCGCCTACGGCGAGCCGCCGAGGCTGCCCTGCGCGAGCGCAGCCTCTCCGCCGAGCGCGCCGTGATCCGCGACCTCAAGCGCATCTTGCTTGCGCGTCCGCAGCTCGCCTGGCCCTTAGCCAGATTTGGCGAGCACGAAGCGGGCGTGCGCGACCCGGGTGACCTGCTGGTCCTCGCCGACCGGGAGCTGATCGCGCCGCTCGATCTGGAGGCGCGTCGTATCGTGCTCGCCTCCGCGCGCCGCGTGAGCGTCGTCACCGCAATTTCCCCCATGGTGCTGATCGCCGTCGCCTATGTCCTCGTCGAAAACGTCAGGATGCTGCGCGCCACCGCTGCGCTTTACGGCGGCCGGCCGGGTCTCGTCGGCGCCCTCCGCCTCGCCCGTATGGTGACCGCTCACCTCCTTGCCACCGGCGGGGTTGCCCTCACCGACGATCTTATCGGCCAGTTTGTCGGCCAGGACCTGCTCCGCCGCCTTTCCCGGCGTCTTGGAGAGGGTGTGTTCAATGGCGCGCTGACGGCCAGGATTGGGACTGTGGCGATCGAGGTGTGCCGTCCCCTGCCCTTCATCGAGGCCGCTCCTGTGCGGCTGCGTGACTTCCTCGGCGAGCTCGTCCGCCGGCGCCCCTCCGGCGCCGATCACGCGCCGGCTTCACCTCCCACCTAATCAGGGCCATCGGCATTCCTCAGCGTGCGGCGCTTTGCCGCCGGCTGCCGCTGGCGGCGCTCCCGCGGATGGGCTCTGCTCTCGAATGGATTGCCCGGTCGAACCGTTGAGGGCCCACGTTGCGAGGGCGTGTCAGCTCCAACAGCGGCGGCCGCGGCTGTTGTGGTGGACAGGCGGGGACTTCCACCCGCTCGGAGCATCCTTTAGGTTTCTACTTCCGGTTGTGTTGCGGGGCCGGGATGAGTCGGCGTAGGGGTTGTGGGCGCGCTTCAAACGGCCCATTGCAGCGGGCGACGCTCGAACTCGTGCGTGACCTCGACGCCGCCGACGGCGAGGCGGATGCCTGCGCCTGCTTCCAGCGATACGCGCAGTCAGCCGGCTTTGACAGCGTGGCCTGCGTGGTGCTCCCGGTGGCGGGCGAGCTTACCCCCGATTGTGTTCTCATGAACACCCGGCCTGTCGCGTGGACGGCCGAGTACGTACGCCAGCGTCTGGCGCGCTCCGATCCCGTGCTGCGTGAGGTGTCGCGCCGCAGCACGGCTTTCCAATGGTCCGACATCTGGCGCGAGCGTTCCCTCACCCCGGAGGAGAAGGCGGTCATGTCCTATTCCGCCGAGTTCGGCCTGCGCGACGGATTTGTCGTGCCGATCTTTGCCTACGGCAGCGTGGCCTTGGTCAGCCTGGCGGGCGACCGATCGAATTTGGACGTCCGAGAGCGGCAGGCGCTGACGCTGGCCTCCGTCTATCTGCACAATCGGCTGTCCGCGTTGCGGCGCCGGCGACAGGACGCCGTGGTTCGCCTGACCGAACGGGAGCGGGAGGTGATACGCTGGGCTGCCGCCGGCAAGTCCGACTGGCAGATTGGGCGCATCCTCAACATCTCGCCCAAGACGGCGAATTTCCATGTCGAGAACGTCAAGCGGAAGTTCGGCGTCGTTTCCCGGATACAGGCGATCGTCGCCGCCGTGGCGCCAGGCGCTCGCGCGCTGAGCGCCCACCCTTTCCACCAAGTCCGCGGCCGAAGGCAATGATTTGCATTGACCGCTCCTGCGGTTTGGGCTCCAACTTTGCTCACATCGCGCTGGGACGAGCGATCATGAAACAACACGTCAATGGGCTCTTTTTTGTCGCGCTTCTGCTTGCCGGTTGCAGCGGCGGCGGAATCACCACTGGTGCCCTGCTCGGCCAGAGCGATACCGGCGCCGCCCAGGCCGCCGCTCCCGTCGTGACGCCGACCGATCGGGCATTGCAGGTCTCGAGCACGTCGGCGCGTGCGGAGCGTTGCGGCTTCTACTTCGACCCGGCCAAGCTGCGCGCCGATTTCCTCGCCGCCGAGGCGCGCAATGGACTGGCCGCTGCCGAGCTGCAGAAGATCGAGCGCGAGTACGACACCATCCGCGCCAAGCTTGCAGCCGTCATCGCCGCAGACAAGAACTTCTGCACCGATGCCAAGACACGCGAGATCAAGAAGGACTTGAGCCGCCATCTCGCCGGCGATTTCTCCCCGCCCGCCAAGCAGGCGGTCGCGGGAGGCGGCTGGTTCGACGACCTGCAGAATGCCCCGAGATCGCGGGAGGTCATCAATCGCGAGATTCTGACCGACCCGACGGCGAAGAAGACCAAACGGGTCGAATACTGATCCGCCTGCCGGCCTTTTGCCCGGCTTGCCTTTGATGGCCCATCAGCTGCTCTGGATCGAAACGCTGCTCAAGCTGTCGGGCGGCCTTGTTTTGTTGCTGCTTCCGCTCACCAGCGCGCGTGTACTTGGCCTGCCCGTGAGCACCTCTGGCTTTTGGCCGCGGATGCTTGGCGCCCTCCTCGTCGGCCTTGCGGGCGCCACCTTCATCGAAGGCAGCACCTCCGCCTCCAAAGGCCTCGGCCTCGCAGGCATGATGATCATCAACCTCGTCGGCGCCGGCACCCTTATTGCGCTTCTCGTCCTGGGCCGGGCCGCGGCCACCGGCCGCGGCCGCGCCTTGCTGTGGGTGCTGGCGGTCCTGCTGGTGGTGTTGAGCTTGTTTGAGATTGCGGTCGCATGAACGCCCCGCCAGCCGCCTCAGCGCACGCCGAGCTTCTTTTGCAGGCTCGAGGACGAGGTCGTGTACTGGAACAGCAGCTTCTTGTCCGGATAGACGTACTTGTAGGCGGCTTGCGCCATCAGCGCCGCCTCGTGGAAGCCGGATAGGATCAGCTTCAGCTTGCCCGGGTACCAGTTGATGTCGCCGATGGCGAAGATCCGCTTCTCGCTGGTCTCGAACCGCTCCGTGTCGACCGGAATGAGGTCGTGGTCGAGCCGCAAGCCCCAGTTGGCGACCGGCCCGAGCTTCATAGTGAGGCCGAAGAACGGCAGCAACGCGTTGGCCCCGATCCTCAGCTCGCCGTCCTTGGTCCGCACCGATACCGCCTCGAGCTTGCCGCCGCTGCCATGCAGCGCCCTCATCTGCCCGATCACCAGCCGCACCCTGCCCTCCGCCACCAGCGCCCGCATCTTCTCGACCGCATGCGGCGCGGCGCGGAACTCGTCGCGGCGGTGGAGCAGCGTCAGCGATCTGGCCAGCGGGTGCAGCGCAAGTACCCAGTCAAGCGCCGAGTCTCCTCCGCCCGCGATCAGCACGTCCCGGCCGCGGAAGTCCTCCATCCGGCGCACCGAGTAGAACACGCTGCTGCCCTCGAAGTTCTCGATGCCGGGCAGCGGCGGCCGTTTGGGCGTGAACGAGCCCCCGCCCGCCGCGATCACCACCACCTTGGCGAGGAACCGCTTGCCCCGATCGGTTTCGAGCAGGATTCGTTCATCCGTCTGGCGCTCGAGCCGGTCGACGCGCTCGCCGAAATGAAACGTGGCGCCAAACGGCCTGATCTGGGCGAGCAGCCGGTCGGTCAGCTCCTGGCCGCTCACCACCGTAAGCGCCGGGATGTCGTAGATCGGCTTTTCCGGATAGAGCTCGGCGCACTGTCCGCCCGGCCTGTCGAGCACATCCACGACGTGCGCCTTGATGTCGACGAGCCCCAGTTCGAACACCGCGAACAGCCCGACCGGACCCGCGCCGATGATGAGCGCGTCGGTCTCGATCGGGCCCGGAGGGGGTGATTGTGGGCTATCGTTGGCCACCGTCCGCTCTCAAGAAACCCAGGCTGAGGTCTTGCCGGCCGACAGATGCGTCTGCCTGCTCGTTGTCTCGCTCTATAGAACGCCCTCCTTCCTTGGGGGGATCGGCGCAACGTCGCACGTGAGGCCCTAAAACTGCTTGTCGGGCACCTGCACGACGAGCCCGTCGAGTGCTTCCGATACCTTGATCTGGCACGATAACCGGCTTTCCTCGCGTACCTCGAAGGCGAAGTCGAGCATGTCCTGCTCCATCGGCGAGGCCTCGCCGGTCTTTTCCCGCCAGTCTGCGTCCACGTAGACATGGCAGGTTGCGCACGCGCACGCGCCGCCGCACTCGGCCTCGATACCGGGCACGCGGTTGAGCTTCGCCGCCTCCATGACGGTAAGGCCGGGCTCTGCCTCGACCACCTGTCGCGTGCCGTCCGGCTGCACGAACGTGATCCTCACCATTACCGGTATTCGCCCCCTGCCGTGCGGGAAAGCAGCCAAACCAGCCGCACTCAAAGCTGCTTCCTGTTAGACAGCCGGCCGGCTTTCATCAAGCCGCCGCCCCGGGCAGCAGCACTGCGCATGGCGAAAGTCAAGGCTTGGCCGGGCCGAGCGAGGCGATGAATCGGACCACCTCTTCGAGCGCCTCTTGCAGCCCGCGCGTCAGCTCTTGCCGCTCCGCCTCGCCGGAAAGCCGCTCGGCCTCTTCGGCCAATACGGCCACCTTGCGGGCGCCGACCGCGCGCGCCGATCCCTTGAGGGTGTGGGCCGCTTCGCGCCAGGCCGAACCCGTTCGAGCGCTTCTCAGCCGCCCTAACGTCGCCGGCGCTTCGGCCGCAAAGAGCGCCAGCACCTCCTGCTCAAGCGCCTTGTCGCCGAGGGTGTAGCGAGCGAGGTGGCTGAAATCGATCGGGGCGGCGGGGCACGAGGCGCGCGCACGCTCTGGCTCGGAATCGCTGCCGTTCATGGCTTGCCCACAGCTTCCTGCCGCCCGCGCGGCGTGCACCGTGATGCCATGGCGGTTGATAAGCCCCGGTAAACCGCCTCATCCACTACTTTGCGCACTGCGCGCTGCCGCGCGCAATCGCCTGCTGAGACCCGGTTGCTCTGATCTAAACCTTTCTTTTGCCTCAAAGAGTCCGTAAGCGCCCCCTTGCTGTTGCAACGGTTGGGCAGTGGGCCGCTTGCGCCCTTGCCCGAGGGGGCCAACAGCTGGCTGGGACTCGATCACGAAGTTTACTATCATCAACCTTGGCGGGCGCCGAACAGGCGAGGTTTTGGCGGGCGGATGGGACCGAACCGATCCATCACGGAAGACGGACTGGACGCGGTGGTCGGACCTGGTCCGGCCGAGAAGAAGGCTGCGACAGAGGTCCGGTCGACCGGTCCTGCCACTCCAGCCGTTTCTGCCCCTGACGATTCTACGCGCCCCCCGCCGATTCCGGGCGCTCCCCGGGAAGCGGCCAAGGCCAGCGGCCAGCCGCAACCGGAGGCGGGGGATGACGCCGGCGCTGACGGGCGCGTGGCGCGCAGGCGGCCTGCCGGTCCTTCACGCAGTCGCATAGCAGCCAACGACGATGCGCCTTCGATCGGCGGTTTGATCTATGCGCTCAATCAACGTCCCTCTAACCGGCCCTACACGGTCGCGCTGTTGGCAAGCCTCCTGTGGGCGTTGCTGACGCTTGGGTTCGCCGCCGTCTATCTGAGATCGGTGCTGGCCGAGGCGCACTCGCTCTTGGCCGTCTTTGCCCGCTTCGAGACGCTCACCGTCATCGCCACGCTGATCTGCCCCATCGGCATCTTCTGGCTGTTTGCCTACCTAGCGCAGCGCGGCGAGGAGTTGCGCCTGCGGTCCAATGCCATGACGGAAGTGGCGATCCGGCTTGCCGAGCCCGATCGCATGGCCGAGCAGTCCGTCGCCTCGCTCGGCCAAGCCGTACGCCGGCAGGTGAACTTCATGAACGACGCCGTGGCGCGGGCGCTCGGGCGGGCCGGCGAGCTGGAGGCGCTGGTCCACAACGAGGTCGCCGCCCTCGAGCGCTCCTATGAGGAGAACGAGCGCAAGATCCGCAACCTCATCCAGGAGCTGGCCGGGGAGCGCGATGCCCTTCTCAACACCAGCGGCCGCGTCACCGATACGCTCAAGGTGCTGGGTGACGAGGTGCCGGCCCTGATCGAGAAGCTGTCGCACCAGCAGTTGAAGCTGGCAGAAATCATCGAGGGAGCCGGGCAGAATCTGACCGCGCTCGAATCCGCCATCGCCGTCCAGAGCGACAAGCTCGAGTCTACCGTGGGCGAGCGCACGCATCATCTGGAAGCCGTGCTCGAGGGCTACCGCGAGGCCATCGACGCCACCATCGCCGGCCGCACCGAGAACATCCAGACCGTGTTCGAGGAGTACGCGCGCGCCCTTGATACCACGCTTGCCAACCGGGCGGAGGCGCTTGACATTCAGCTCGTGGAGCGCACCCGCGCCCTCGACGAAGCCTTCATGGAACGTCTCCAGCTCTTCGATGAGTCCATCCTGAGATCGACGATGGCTGTCGACAGTGCCATCAGCGAGAAAGCGATGACGCTGTCGAACGCCATGGACACCCACGCCAGGAACCTGACCGAGGCGCTGGGCCGCCAGGCTCTGGAGCTTGACGAGAACCTGATGCACGGCATCAACGCCGTGCGGCGCACCAGCGAGAGCATTGCCCGCCAGTCGATCAAGGCGATCGAGGGGCTGGCCAGCCAGTCGGACCTCCTGAAGCGCGTGTCGGAGAATCTGCTGACGCAGATCACCAACATCGCCAACCGCTTCGAGAATCAGGGCCAGGCCATCATGTACGCGGCCAACGCCCTCGAATCAGTCAACTACAAGATCGACAAGACCCTCCAGAACCGCCACACGGAGCTCAATCAGACCCTCGACCGGCTGACCGGCAAGGCCGAGGAGCTCAACGACTTCATGCAGGGCTACACGAGACAGATCGAGACCTCGGTGTCCTCCGCCGAGCAGCGCGCGCGCGCCCTCACCGCCGACCTTTCGCAAAGCGCCGAGGAACGCTCCCGCGCCGTGCTCTCCGATCTGGAGCGGCTGAAGGCGACGGCGGCCGAGGACACCCATCGCGTGCTCGAAGACCTGCGATCCCAGTTCACCCACGTCTCCCGCGAGATGTCCGAGGGCTTGGGCTCGCTCTCCTCCCACTTCACGGAGACCTCTCAGGAGGTGCGCCAGCGCACCGCGCAGGCGGCTGCCGACCTGGCTGCCGAGCAGGAGCGGCTGCGCGCCCAGATCGCGAGCCTGCCCCAGACCACCCGCGAAGGCGCCGACGCCCTGCGCAAGTCCTTGCAGGACCAGCTCCGGGCGCTCGAGCAGCTTTCCAGTCTCTCCCAGCGCGAGGCCTACGCCCGCGATGTCGCCCGGCCCTACCTGACGCCGCCGCCGGGACGTGGCGAGAAGTCCCGCGCGCTGAGCACGCTCGGTCATGCACTGGCGGCCGAAATGCAGAACCGCACCGGCCTGCGTCCCCACTCGGCCGGCGCCGCCGCTGCCGAGGGGGCGGCAAGCCAGCGCGACGGCTGGTCGCTGGGCGACCTGCTGAAACGCGCCTCCGGTGGCGAGGAGGACCACGCGGCGGGCGCCCCGCCGGCCCCGCCGCCGGCGCCGATCGACATCGGCCGTTTGTCCTTGGCGCTCGACGCCAATACCGCTTCTGAGATCTGGGCAAGGCTCGGCGCCGGCCAACGCGGCTTCATGGTCCGCAGCATCTACCCGCAGGAGGGCCGCGCCCTGTTCGACGAGGTCTCGCAACGCTACCGCGCTGACGCGGGCTTCCAACGATCGGTCGACTACTTCTTTTCCGAATTCGAGCGCGTGCTGCAGGAGGCCGAACAGCAGGACCCGACCGGACGATCGGCGCAGGCCCATCTGATATCGGAAGAGGGCCGCGTCTACCTGTTCCTGGCCCACGTTGCTGGCCGGCTCGGCTAGGCGGTTTTCGCCTCTGCGAGCTGAGATGGCGGTTTGCATCGAAGCCATCGACGTCGAGCGCTGGCCCGTTGCGGGCGAGTTTGCAATCTCGCGTGGCACCAGGCGCGAGGCGGAGGTCGTCGTCGTTCACCTGAGTGAAGGCCGCCACCGGGGCCGCGGCGAGTGCGTGCCCTATGCCCGCTATGGCGAAACCATCGCGTCCGCCGTCGCAGCGATCCGCGCCGCGCAGGGCGCGCTCGACCGGGCGCGCCTGCAGCAGGCGCTGTCGGCCGGCGCTGCCCGCAACGCGCTCGACTGCGCGCTCTGGGACCTCGATGCCAGCCGATGCGGCACCTCCGCCGCCGAGCTCGCCGGCATGCCCGCCCTGCGCCCCGTCCTCACCTGCTACACGCTGAGCCTCGCCGCCCCCCAAGTCATGGCCGACCGGGCGGCGGCATTGCCGCACCAGCCCCTCCTCAAGCTGAAACTCGGCGCACCGCAGGACGCCGAGCGCATGCGTGCGGTGCGCGCCCGCCGGCCCGACGCCCGGCTCATCGCCGATGCCAACGAGGGATGGACGCCGGACATGATGGGGGCGCTGCTCGAGGTAGCCGCCGAATGCGGCATCGAACTTGTCGAGCAACCGCTACCCGCAGGCCACGACGGCATGCTTGCGTCGATGGAGCGGCCCGTGCCGGTATGCGCCGATGAGGCCGTACACACGAGCGCCGATCTGCCGGCCCTGCGCGACCGCTACGATGCCGTCAACATCAAGCTCGACAAGGCAGGCGGGCTGACCGAGGCGCTCACCATGGCCGCAGAAGCGCGCCGTCTGGGGTTCCGCATCATGGTGGGCTCGATGCTCGCCACCTCGCTGTCCATGGCGCCCGCCCTGCTCCTCGCCCAGGATGCCGACTGGGTGGACCTCGACAGCCCGTTGCTGCTCGCCCGCGACCGCATCCCCGGCCTCTCCGTCGTCCAGGGATGGATTGCCCCTCCGCCCCCGGGACTTTGGGGTTCGCCCGAGCCTAGTTGATGAGCCTGGCGAACTGACCCGGATCGACGTTACCGCCGGAGAGCACACAGGCGATTGTGCGCTGCCGTGCGTCGATCTTCCTGGCCAGCACCGCGGCGAGGGCCACCGCGCCGCCTGGCTCAAGCACCAGTTTCAACTCGGCGAACGCGAAGCGCAGCGCGTCGCGGACCTCCGCATCGCTGACGGTCAGTCCGCCGGCCAGCAGCTCCCGGGCGAGCGCGAACGTCAGCTCGCCCGGCGTCGGCGACATCAGCGCATCGCAGATCGAACCCGACATCGCGCTGTTGCGCTCCCGCCGCCCGCTCGCCAGCGAACGCGCGAAATCGTCGAAGTCGGTCGGCTCCACGCAGTAGACGCTGGCATTGGGCCGCGCCGCCTTGACCGCGAGCGCCGTACCGGTGACGAGGCCGCCGCCCGAGCAGCCGACCAGCACGGCATCCGGCGGCGCACCGATCGCATCCGCCTGCTCCATCAGCTCGAGCCCGACCGTGCCCTGCCCCGCCATCACCTGCGGGTCGTCGAACGGGTGCACGAAGGCGGCGCGCCGCTCCTCGCACAGCGACCGCGCAATGGCGTCCCGATCCTCCCTCACTCGGTCATAGAGGCGGACCTCGCCGCCGAAGGCGCGCGTGCGCTCGATTTTGAGCTTGGGCGCATCGCTCGGCATCACGATCAGAGACTTGAGGCCGAGCAGGCTCGCCGCCGCCGCCACGCCCTGGGCGTGGTTGCCCGAGGAGCAGGCGACGACGCCGCCCGGGTGGGCGTTGCGATCGACCTGCGCGATCTTGTTGTAGGCTCCGCGGAACTTGAAGGCCCCGATCCTCTGCAGGTTCTCCGCCTTGAGCAGGACGCGCCCGCCCGTCATATCGTTGAGAACGGGGTGTTCGATCAGCGGCGTGCGCACGGCCAGCGTGCCGAGTCGCGCCCGCGCGGCACGGACGTCGGCGACGGTCGGCAGGGATTGCGGCACAGGCATAGGGCTGCTCCTTGCGCATTGTGGTGCGAGCCTAGGGCAGGAGCAGGTTGCAGGCAAATGCGGGCCGGGACTGATGATCCCGGCCGCTCATGGTCGAGGCAATCCGGCTTACTTAAGCGGCGCCTCGCCGCCCCACTAGATCCTCAGTCCGGCGGAGATGATATCGGCACTCTGCTCGACATCGGCGACGAGAGCGAGTGGCGCGCCGCTGGTATTCGTGGCTCGATCGATCGAGGCGTCCTCGAAGAAGATGTGGGAGTAGGCCAAATCCACCGCCAGTCGTTCGCTCAACCTGTATGAGAGGCCGGCGCTGAGCCAGATGCGGTCGCTGTCCGTGATCAGCGAGAAGCGCTCATTTGCGTTGTGGATGGGGGAAATCTCGTAGGCGACCCCGGCGCGCAGCGTGAGACTGGGCGAATAGTCGTATTCGCCGCCGAGGGCGAAGAACCAGCCGTCGTGCCAGTTGAACTCGAACGTCGAAACCGCATCCCCTGGCGCAATCGGCCGCAGCGGCGGCGCACCCCCTGTGGACGTCGCGTTGAAGGTGACGGTGCCAAGGCGGCTCCAATTCGTCCACTCGACGCTGGCGAGCAATCTTGTGCTCGGCGAAAGCGCCTGGCGCAGGCTCAGCGTCACCATTTCCGGCAGCATCACGCTGCCTTCGAGGCCGACGTCGGTAAAGGGAAGCGCGAAGGGGAAAACCGGCAGATTGAGCTGCCCCCCGACAACGAAGAAGTCGCCCTCGAAATCGTGCTCGATGGCGGAGCGAAAGCCGAGACCTATCGTCGTACCCGGCGCCGGCTTCCACAACAGGCCGGCAGTTGCACCGAAGCCGATGTCGTCGACATCGAAGCCTGCGTTCGGATGGCCCGGTGCGAGGTTTGGATTGCCCTTGAAGACGATTTGCCCGTACTGGATCTGCACGCCAACGCCGACGGAGAGATTGGGTGCAAGATTGTATGAAAGCATCGGGTTGACGTTGATGGTGAAAATCTTCCCCGAACGCCCGTGGTATTGGCCGCCCCAGTTCTCATCGGCCTCCGTGGAAAGTCCGAATGGTGCGTTGATGGCCAGTCCGAGCACCAGGTCCGGAGAAAGCCGATATGCGTAGTAGCTCGCCGCTACCAGCGCCGGCCGGCCGATGTCTTCGGCCTCGTTGAGAAAGCTCGGGGGCGCACCGACCGGGCCGCCCGGACTGGGAAACGTCGTCCCGGCCCTTGGCGTCACCTCTGAGGAACCAAGTATCGCACTAAGTGCGCTCTCGGACTGTAGGCCCCAGCCTGCTTCTGAGATCGCTGCCGGGTTCCAGAAGCTCGAACTCAATGCTCCACCGGCCGCATCGCCGGCAAAAGACAACCCTTGAAAGATCGCCGATTGCTCACGGACCGCCAACCCGCCCGCTTCTGCCGCTCCCGCCGACGCCAGCAGCGCGCACACCGCCACCGAACCCAACAACCTGTCGCGAGCAAAAACCGCCCCCATGACGCAATACTCCCCGAACGCCACTGCCGCGCCCCGCCGCATTAGCGAGGTTCTATTCTTGTGGACAGACTAAGCGCGCCACAGGACTGCCACAATCGCCGACAGCCCCGCGCACCGCGCGAGGCCGTCAAATCTTCAAATCCTGTGTTGTTTCAGCCACCCACCCGTGCTCGGAAAGGGGGGCTAAATCGGTTCAGCACTTGCCGAGCCCGATCGAAATCCTTGTGATGTCGAACCCCTGCGGGGTGATGCTGATCGACTGCTTGCACGCGGACGTGGTCACCGCCATGGCTGCCGTGAAGGTGTCGCCCTTGATCGACAGGTTGAATCCGTCCTCGGTCACCCGCCCGGCGACGGAGCCCGTGGCCGCCCACCGCTTTTCCTCCCAGGCGCCCGACACCCGGCCCTCATCGACGCGCAGTCTGGCAGTGGCATCGATGTCGTAACCCCTGCTCGCGCAGCGCAGATTCTGCCGCACCGTGTCGCTGCCCTCGATGAAATAGGTGGCAACGCACTTGAGCCGCTCGGTTTCACCGTTGCCGTAGGTCACCGCGCCCCAGCCCGACCAGCGGCCCGCCAGATCGCCCACCGGCGCGGCCGGCGCCGCCCCGGCCGCAGCCGCCATCGCCGCCGCGATCGCCATCCGCCGAAACGCCCGAGTGCTCATGGTAATCCTCCAATCGCCCTACCAGCGATGTACGTGCACCAACTAGAGAGTTCCTTCGCTCTTGGATGTTCCCGAGGTGACAAGGGGCGGCACCCGCGATGCTGCGCGCGGCAGATGGGTGCGCAGTGTGGCAGAAGTGCGCCTCCCGCGGCTCAGGCTGGGGGCGTCGCCGTCCGGATCGCAAACAGGTGATCGACGGGCCCCCGTCCGTGTCCGATCGCCTGCTCGCGTCCATGATCGATGGCCCGCGTGACATAGGTCTTGGCCCGGCGCACGGCGCTTTCAAGTGGTTCCCCCATGGCAAGGAGGGCGGCGATGGCCGCCGACAGTGTGCAGCCGGTGCCGTGCGTATTGAGGGTCTCGATGCGCGGAGATTCCAGGCGTGCCGTGCTGCCGGCCGCCGTCACCAGCACATCGACCGCCGCCGCACCCACCCCGTGTCCTCCTTTGATCAGCACAGCGCCGCAGCCGAGCTCGAGCAGGCGCCGGCCTTGCTCGACCATCTCCGCCTCGCTTGCCGCAACCTTTCCACCGAGTATGGATGCCGCCTCCGGCAGGTTCGGGGTGATGAGATCGGCGCGCGGCAGCAGCCGGCTCTTGAGCGCCGAGACGGCGTCCGCCTCGAGCAGGAGATCGCCGTTGGTGGAAACCATCACCGGATCGACCACGAGCGGCACTTCCGGATGCCGCCCCATCTCGCCGGCGACTGCCAGCACCACCTCGGCGTTGGCAAGCATGCCGGTCTTGACGGCGCCGACGGCAAGGTCGTCGAACACGGCGCGGATCTGGGCGCGGACGAAGGAGGCGGGGACCGGGTGAACCGCAGCCACACCTTTCGTGTTCTGCGCCGTCAGCGCCGTGAGCACGCTCGCCCCGTACACGGCGAACGCCGTGAATGTCTTCAGGTCGGCCTGAATGCCGGCCCCTCCCGAGCTGTCCGAGCCCGCAATGGTGAGCGCGACCGGCGTCGCGGTGGCCTGTGTCATGACGTTCCCCTGGTCCCGGGCGCGATACAGCGGCTTCAGCGCCCCAATCCCTTTTGCATGATGTCTTTCTGAAGGGTGTCGGGGGCCAGCATCTCCTCCACCGTGCCGAGAGCCGGAAACGTCTCAAGCATCCACTGCCCGAGCACGTTGAGCCACCCTGACATGAACAGCAGACCGGTGATGATCAGCACCACCCCCATCACTTTCTCGACCGTGGCCAGATGTGCTCGGAACCTTGCCGAGAACCTGAGGAAGGGACGGATGGCAACCGCCGCCAACACGAATGGGATGCCGAGACCAAGCGAGTAGACGAACAGCAGCCCGACGCCGGCACTGAGGCTCGCCTCGCTACCGGCGAGCAGCAGGATGGCGCCGAGGATCGGTCCGATGCAGGGTGTCCACCCGAACGCGAAGGCGAGCCCTATGACATAGGCGCCGAACAGGCTCGCGCGATGCACCTGCACGTTGAAGCGGACATATCGATGGAGCCAAGAAATGCGCAGCAGCCCGAGGAAATGCAAACCGAACAGCACGATGAGAAGGCCGGCGGCGACCGACAGCTCCTCCTTGTGGCTGCGCATGAGCTGCCCCAGTGCCGAGGCGCCGGCGCCAAGCGCGACGAAGACCGTGGTGAAGCCCAGCACGAACAGCACCGAGCCGAGCACCACCCGCCGCCAGACGTGCTCCTCAAGCCCGCCCGCTGCCGTGGCTTGGTTGACGGTGGTGCCGCCGAGATAACCGAGATAGGGCGGCACCAGCGGCAGCACACAGGGCGACAGGAAGCTCGCCAACCCGGCCAGCAGCACCCCGACATAGATCTGTGCTTCTGCGATCATCGCCCTAGTTATAGGCAAGCTCGGCTCCTTTTGTGAGGGCCAAGCGCCGCCCTGCCGCAGAGAGCGGCCGCCTCAGCTGCCGCGCCTCACATTAACCCTGGAGACGGGGGCCGCCTCCACCACCTGCTTGCGCCGCAGGTGGGCCGCCACCACCTCCCAGATGGGAGGCCCTTCGGTGGCCTGCTCGATGCTCGCCCAGCCTGCCACCACGTAATCTCTCTCGGCCTCGATCGCCTTGCCGGTCCGCAGCAGGACCAGTTCCGAGATGCGGCGCCCGCTCGGCGCGTCGACGTCGATGGTGAACGCAAGCCCGCCCGTGCGCACCATGTCGCCGCCCTGCTGATAGTAGGGATCGGGATAGAGCAGGTTGTCGGCCACATCCTCGAGCACCGCCTTGATCGTCGCCCCGCTCATGGTGCGCCGGTAGCAGGCGGGGTAAGTGATCGCCGTCGCGTTGTAGATGTCCTCCCAGGTGATCGGTGCGCCCGCCAGCAACGAGGCGCCCCAGCGGAAACCGGGAGAGAAGCAGAGCTCGGCGTCCCGTTCCTCGAGCATGGCCGCGCAGATCACGTCGTCGAGCGTGCCGCGGAACGTATCGCGCCTGTAGAGCAGCGAGCGGGTGCGCCCGAGCTCGGTAGCGAGCATGCTCGCATGCGGCGCGCGGATGCGCCGGACGATGGCCGACAGCTCCCGATCGGGCGCGATCACGTCGGCCAGCACCGGGATCAGGCTGTAGCGATAATCGCTGACCCGCCCGTTCCTCACCTCCAGATCGAGCCGCGAGACGAACTTGCCGTGGCTGCCCGAAGCGATGAGCAGCGTGCGCCCGACGGTGACGGGCCGCGGCAAGGCGTCGTGCGTGTGCGCGGTCAGGATCACATCGATACCATCGACGCGGGAGGCGAGTTTACGATCGACGTCGAAGCCGTTGTGGGAGAGCAGGATCACGAGCTCCGCCCCCGCCTGACGCAGCGCGTTCACTTCCCTGCGCAGCGCCTCTTCGCGGATGCCGAACGACCACTCGGGGATCATCCAAGCCGGATTGGCAATGGGCGTGTAGGGAAAGGCCTGGCCGATGACCGCGATCGGAATCCCACCCTTCTCGAACCGGCGCACGGCATGGAACACCGGCTCCTCGAAATCCCTTTCGACCACGTTGCCGGCGAGGAAGGCTACCTTTGACGCTCCCGGCCGCTGCCGCGTGCCGTAGATTTCGGCGACCCGCTCAGTGCCAAGCGTGAACTCCCAGTGCCCGGTGGTGGCCTCGATGCCGAGCGCCCCCATCACCTCGACCATGTCGGCGCCCTTGCTGGCGAGCGCCGTATAGGAGCCCTGCAGCGCATCGCCCCCGTCGAGCAGCAGCGTGCGCCCCGCGCCGCGCTCATCGCGGATGGCCTTGATGACGGTGGCGAGGCGGTCTGCGCCCCCGACCCGGCCGTAGGCGAGCGCCAGCTCGGCGAAGTCGCTGGAGGCCAGCGCATAGGCGAGGTGGGATCGTGGTGGAATCGCAAAGGTGCGGAGCAGCTCCTCACCGGTAATATGCGGCGGCAGCCCTCTGGCGCCACCCACGCCGAGATTGACGGCCGGCTCGCGCAAGTAGATGGGCTCAAGCTGGGCATGGAGATCGGCCACGTGCAGGATACTCACCTGCCCGAGCGGCTCGAACCCCAGCAGGTCTTCCTGGCGCAGCCGCTGCTGGGCCACCGCCCGACCGGCTCTCCCCGACCATGCGGCAGCGAGCGCGGCGGTCAGCGCAACTTCGAGGAAGGCCCGGCGGGAGCGGTTCACGGCACGTCTTGCGCGCGCATGACCGGCCCGGCGGAACTCGCCGGCAGAGGGCTCATTTATTCACCGGGCTGTCGCGATCCATGAGCAGCGCGACGAGGTCTTTGATCTGCTCGATGGTCAGGACCTTGGCCTCGCCGAACCGAGGCATGTTGGAACAGGGCAGCGCCGTGTGCGGGTTGTAGATCCGCTCGTACACACCTTTGGCGTCGGCCTCGTTGAACTTGCGCAGCTTGCCGTACCCGGTCAGGCTCGGGCCGAGCGTGCCGTAGCTCACCTCCTTCTTGTCGAGCTGATGGCAGGCGTAGCAGTTGCCGCCGTTGGCGCGGCTCGTATCCTTGTCGGTGAAGCGCAAACCATAGCCGTTCTGGGCGATCGCCTCGCCCTTCCTCCAGTCGCCGAGCAGCTTGCCGTCCGCCGGATAGACGACGCTCGACTTGGCGCGCGCCATGATAGCGGCCGCCACATCCTGCGGCGGATTGTTGCGGTACTTCGTGCACTGCTGCATGGTCTCGTCCTGCACCAGGCGCTGCTGCCACTCGCTCGATGCCGTGCTCCAGCTGTGCTTGATAGCCGCATCGACCATTGCCGGATCGATCTCGCCCTGCTGTTGGGCATCGGCCGAGGTGGCGAGCAGCAGCCCGCCGCACATCAGGAGGGAGGTAAGCTTACGCATCGGCGCCTCCTTACCGCTTAAGGCCGGGAGCGGCGATCTCGCCGGTGTTGGCCTTGTTGACCAGGTACATGGTGAGCGCCACTGGCACCTCTGAGCCGATCTCGACCTGCGGCAGCCGCATCTGCCAGAAGCAATCGTAGATGCGGTGTTGCATCGTCATCACGTGCGCGCTGGAAACGCGGTAGGCCGGCCACTCGCCGATCACTTTCTTCGCCTCGGCAGCCTTTGACAGATAAGGCAGCTCCTGGAGGCGAATGCGTCGGTCGTCATCGCCGTGGCAGGTGGAGCAGGAGAAGTCCATCGGCCCCTGGCGGCGGAAGAACAGCGCCTCGCCGAGCGCCAGCGTCTCCTTCTCCTTCGGATGCGCAACGCTCGCCTTGAACCTCATGCCGTTCGACTTCGACGCAACGTAGGTGGCGAGCGCCCCAATCTCCTTGGTCGGCTGCCCGCCACCGGGATAGGGCTGCTGCACCAACTCTTTGTGATCGAAACCCTGCAGCGTCTCCATGCACCAGATGATGCGCGCCTCCGCATCCATCACGCGGCCGGCGTCCGAAAAATAGCGCGGCAGCTCGGCGAAGGCGCCTTCGACCTTGCCGGGCCCTTTACCCAGGTCGCACTGCTCGAGGGAGACGTTCTTGGGCCCGCGCGGCGTCTTCCAAAGCGCCTCGCCGCGGTCGGCATCGAGCCAACCCGGGTTGCTCCAGGGATCCTCCTTGAGCATCTGCCGGTACTGCTGGAGGCCTTTCTCGGTCGCCTCCTGCTGGGCTTGGATCGGCCCGGCGAGGCCGAGCCAGGCCAGGACAGCTCCGCACGCCATGCGGCACCAGCGTCGCATCGAAACGTCCCTCCCTGCGGCTCCCGTGCGCTCAAAAGTCCCTCGCAGCGGCGGGCGAGGATAGGCACGATACGCGCCCGATGCAATCGAGGTTTTTGCGAGGTAACGCTGCGGCTTAGGCTTTGGCCAGCGCAGCGACGCCAGGCAGCTCGCGCCCTTCCAACCATTCGAGGAAGGCGCCACCTGCCGTCGACACGTAACTGAAGTCGTCTGTTACCCCGGCCGCGTTAAGCGCCGCCACCGTATCGCCGCCGCCCGCCACCGACAGCAGCTTGCCCGCCTTCGTTTGCGCCGCGGCCGCCTTGGCGAGCGCGAAGGTGCCCTCGCCGAAGGGGGAGATTTCGAACGCACCGAGCGGCCCGTTCCATAGCAGCGTTCGGCAACTCCCGACCACCGCGACGAGCCGAGCGACCGATCGCGGACCGACATCGAGGATCATGGCGTCCCCTGGAACCTCGCCGATCGGCGTCGTGGTATGAGCCGCGCCGGCCTTGAACTCGCGGGCGACGACGGCATCGATGGGGAGCATGACCTCCACGCCTTTCGCCTGCGCGGTGGCAAGGATCTGCCGTGCCGTATCGTTGAAGTGGGGCTCCGCCAGCGATTTGCCGACCTCCACGCCGTGAGCCTGTAGGAAGGTGTTGGCCATGCCGCCGCCGATGATCAGCTTGTCGACCTTGGCCAGGAGGTTTTCCAGGATCGGGATCTTGCTCGAAACCTTGGCGCCGCCCACGACCGCACCGACCGGCCGTCGCGGCCTATCGAGCACCGCGCGCAGCGCATTGATCTCCTCAATCATGGAGGGCCCGGCATAGGCCGGCAGCAGGTGGGCGAGTCCTTCGGTCGAGGCGTGAGCCCGATGCGCCGAGGAGAAGGCGTCGTTGACGTAGATGTCGCCGAGCTCGGCCAGCGCCCGGGTGAAGGCCGGATCGTTCTTCTCTTCGCCTGTATGAAAGCGCAGGTTTTCGAGCACGGCGACCTCGCCTGGCGCAAGCGCCGCGATGGCCTGGCGCGCGGCATCGCCCACGCAGTCCTCTACAAACGTTACCGAGCAGCCCACAAGCTCGCCGAGCTTGGCCGCAACCGGTCTGAGCGAAAGCTTGGGATCGCGCCCCTCCTTTGGCCGCCCAAAGTGGGAGAGCAGCACGATCTTGGCGCCGCGGCCGGCAAGATCGCGGATGGTCGGCACGATGCGCTCGAGCCTAGTGGCGTCGCTCACCTTGCCGTCCTTGACCGGCACATTGAGATCGACGCGCACAAGCACGCGCTTGCCCCTGACGTCGATGCCGTCGGTCGTCTTGAGCCTGTCGAGGTCCATTCCGCCCGCCGTTATCCGCCTTGTTTCCCGATTACGTCCCGCGCCGCCGCCGCGACCCTTTGCGGCGTGAGACCGAAGTGCTCATAGAGCTTGGCGCCCGGGGCCGATGCTCCGAAGTCGGACAGGCCCACGAAGGCATCACCGGGGCGGAGCCACTCCTGCCAGCCCTGCGCCACCGCCGCCTCGACGCCAACGCGCGGAGCCTCGCCGAGCACTGCTTTGGCATAGTCGTTCTCCTGGCGCCGAAACAGCTCCCAGGACGGCATCGAGACGACCGCGGCAGCGATGCCGTCGGCAGCGAGCAGCGCTGCGGCTTTGAGCGCGAGCCCCACCTCCGAGCCCGTGGCAAGCAACGTTACGTTCCGCCCACCTTTTGCCTCGCGCAGCACATAGGCGCCGCGCCCCGACAGGTTCTCGCTGGTCGCTTCCGCGCGAACGCTCATCACGTTTTGCCTCGTTAGAGCGAGAATCGACGGCCGGTCGTCGCAGGCAAGCGCGAGCTCCCAGCATTCGGCCGTCTCCACGCCGTCGGCGGGGCGGAACACGTTGAGGTTGGGCATGGCCCTGAGCGAGGCCAGATGCTCGATCGGCTGGTGCGTCGGCCCGTCCTCGCCGAGACCGATGCTGTCGTGCGTCATCACGTAGATGACATGGCGGCCCATGAGCGCTGCAAGGCGGATGGCGGGGCGGCAGTAGTCGGTGAACACGAGGAACGTGCCGCCGTAAGGAATGAGCCCACCATAAAGGGCAAGACCATTCATGGCAGCGGCCATCGCGTGCTCGCGCACGCCGTAATGGATATAGCTGCCGGCATAGCTCTGCCGCCTGATCACCGGCTGGCCCTTGACCTTGGTGTTGTTCGATCCGGTGAGATCGGCCGAGCCGCCGATGAGGCCCGGCACGGCCGGCAGCAGCCGCTCGAGCGCCAGCTCCGACCACACCCGCGTTGCGCGTTCGGCGCTTTCCGCAGCGAACGATTGCTTGGCGGCCCGCACCGCGGCTGCTACCGCCGCACGGATCTCGCCATTCATTGGACGATCAAAAGCGGCTCGCTTGGCGGCATCGATTTTGCGCCACCGTTCGACCCATGCCGCTCGGCGTCCAGCCCCGCGCGCTCCCGCCGTGCGCCAGGCCGCGAGCACGCCATCCGGGATCACGAACGGCGCATGGGGCCAGCCGAGCTTCTCGCGTGCTGCGCGCACCTCGTCCGCCCCGAGAGGCGAACCGTGCGTTGCGGCGGTACCCTGCTTGTTGGGTGCACCGTAGCCGATGATGGTTTTGACGGCGATCATCCACGGCTTGGAGGCATCGGACCTGGCCTTTTGCAGCGCGGCCCGGATCGCCGCCGGATCGTGACCGTCGACGGCTGCCGTATTCCAGCCTGCCGCTCTGAAGCGGCCGATCTGATCCTCCGACGTGGCAAGGCTCGTTGGACCGTCGATCGACACGCCGTTGTCATCGAACAGCACAATCAGCTTGCCGAGCCCCAGGTGGCCGGCGAGGCTGATCGCCTCTTGACTGATCCCTTCCATGAGGCAGCCGTCGCCGGCGAGGACGAATGTATGGTGGTCGATGACCTCGCCGAGCCTGGCGTTCCAGATGCGCTCAGCGAGGGCCATGCCGACGGCGTTGGCGAGCCCCTGTCCGAGCGGACCGGTGGTGGTCTCGATGCCAGGCGCGTGTCCGTACTCGGGATGGCCGGCGGTCTTGGCGCCAAGCTGGCGGAAGCGCTTCAGCTCTTCGAGCGTCATGCCCGGATAGCCGGTCAGGTAGAGCAACGCATAGAGCAGCATGCAGCCGTGCCCGGCCGACAGCACGAACCGATCGCGGTTGGGCCACGCGGGATCGGCGGCGTCGTAGTTGAGCACGTCGCAGAACAGCACGGTCGCAGCGTCCGCCATGCCCATTGGCAGTCCGGGGTGCCCCGACTTTGCCGCCTCGACCGCGTCCATGGCCAGCGCCCGGATGGCATTGGCCATGTCGCGGTGGCTCACCTCGACGCCGTGATCGGCTGCTGCCTGGGCCATGCCGCTGTTGTCCTCGATGGTCATTGTCGGGCCGGACCGCCGGCCGAGGCGACCATTTACCGGGCACCGCGCGAGGCGTCTACCGCTGCGGCTCGCTTCTCGACGGATTTGCAAGCAAAAAGGCGGCCAGTTCCTTGCGCGTTGGAATTCCGGCACGCGCGCCGAGCCGGGTGCACTTGAGCGCCGCCGCCGCGCATGCCATGCGCGCGCAGTCCGCGCTTGCGCGGCCCTCCACAAGCGCCAGCGTGAATGCGCCGTGGAACACGTCGCCGGCCCCGGTGGTGTCGACGACGTCGACGGTAAACGCCGGGCATACGTAGGTTTTGCCTGCCTCCAGCCACATGTAGCCCTCGCTGCCGAGCGTGACGCCGACGTGGCGTGGCCCGAGCCGCGCCACGCGCGCCAGGCGCTCCTGCGTCGACCCACCGGCGACGAACTCCTCGAAGGCGGGCTTCGAGAAGATGGCATAGTCGGTGAGCTTGAGCAGCTCCGAGAGGGCCTCCCGCCCGCCGAGCTCGGCGTCGAGTACCGTGGTGACGCCGGCGGCCCGTGCCGTCTCGAGCACCATGCGGGCGGCCTCGAGCCAGCGCAGATCGGCGAGCACGGCCGCGCACTCCCTGACCCGCTCGAGCGGCAGCCAGCTCGTATCGGAGGGCATGTTCACGTCGCGCGCACCGACGATCAGCCGCTCGCCCTTGTCATCCACCAGAATGGCGGAGGTCGAGGAGCGCCCCTCCTCGAACGCCTGTACATAGCGCGCATCGACACCCGCCGCCTTCAGGCCGCGACGGATCTTGACCCCGGTATCGTCGTCGCCGATGCGGCTCCACAGCTCCACCGACCCGCCCAGGCGCGCGATCGCTGCAGCCGCATTGGCCGCCATGCCGCCGCCGCTCTCCACGTATTCGATGGCCCTGATCTTGGTCGGGCCTGTCGGAAACGCTTCGATGCGAAACACGTGGTCGAGCGCTGCGTGCCCAACGCACACGATGCGCTTCATGCCGTGAGCTCCTTCTTGGCCCGCACCGGCACGACCTGCTCGCCGGCCGCAGCGATCCTGGCCTGCTCGGCTGCGTCCTCGTCAAAGAGCCGCTCAAGTGTGGCGCTGTCGCTGCGGGCCAGTTCCTCAAGCTTCTGTTGGTCGGTGTAGTGCTTGTAGTCCTCCCTGAGCCGCCGCCGGTCGTGGCGGGCGAAGGTCTCCACCGCGAACTGCACGTCGCGCTCGGATATGCCGAGCCCGCGCAGCAGCTCGCGCGTGAGATCGAGCGCCGAGAGAAACATCTCCCGGCGAATCACGGTGATGCCGAGGTCCATCAGCCGATGAACGTGGTTGCGATTGCGCGCGCGGGCGTAGATGGGCAGCTTCGGGTAGCGGGCACGCACGTACTGCGCCGCCCTCAGCGAGGCCTCCACGTCGTCGATGGCGAGCACGAAGGCGCGCGCCTTGCCGGCCTGGGCGGCGTCGATGACTTCCGGCCGGCTTGCGTCGCCGTAGAACGCCTTTGAGCCGAACCGCTCGACGAAGGCGATCTGCTCCGGATTGATGTCGAGGGCGGTAAACGGAATGCGCTTGGCCCGCAGGATACGGGCGACGATCTGCCCGAAGCGCCCGAAACCGGCGATGATGACGTGCCCCGTCTCGGCTGGCGGCGTCGCGAACGCCGCGGCGACCGCCGCCCTTCGCGGCAGCGCCACCTCGTCGACGAGCAGCAACAGCGGTGTGGCCGCCATCGACAGCGTGACGACGATGGCGAGCAGTTCCGCATTGCCTGCAGCGAGCGCGCCCGCCGCAACGCCGGCGGTGAGCAGGACGAAGCCGAACTCGCCGCCCTGGCTGATCGAGATGGCGAACCGCCGCGACTGCCAGTCGTCGAGCCCGTGCCAGCGGCCGAGCCCGTAGAGAACCGCGGCCTTGACCGAAAGCAGCAGCACCACGAGGCCGACGACGAGGTTGGTGTGGCTGAGCAGCAGATCGAGGTTGAGCTGCATGCCCACCGCGGTGAAGAAGAGGCCGAGCAGCAGGCCCTCGAACGGCTCGATGTCGGCCTGCAGCTGGTGGCGGTAGGAGGATTCGGCGAGCAGCGCGCCGGCGAGAAAGGCGCCGAGGGAGGCCGAAATGCCGACCTGTTGCATCACAATGCTGGCCCCGACCACGGTGAGCAGCGCGGCCGCCGTCATCGCTTCCCTGACGCGGGCCCGAGCGATCAGCCGGAACACGTGATCGAGCAGGAACTGCCCCACCACCACGACGCCGGCAATGGCGACAATCGCGACAAACGCCGACCACAGGCTCATCTGGGCATGCGGGGCGGCCGTGGCGGCCGCCACCGCGAACAGCGGTGCAAAGGCGATGAGCGGGATCGCCGCGAGGTCCTGAAACAGCAGCACGGCGAACGCCAGTCGGCCGTGGCGGGCGGTGAGCTCCCCCTTCTCTTCGAGCACCTGCAGAGCGAATGCGGTTGATGACAGCGACAGCGCCAGCGCCGCGAACGCCGCGGCGGCGAGCCTGAGCCCAAGCACCATGCCGACCGCGGTGAGGAGCACGGCCGTGAGCAGGACCTGCAAGCCGCCGAGCCCGACGATTGCCGAGCGCATCGACCACACCCGCGTCGGCCGCAGCTCGAGCCCGATCAGGAACAAGAGCAGCACGACGCCGAACTCGGCGAACTCGAGCACCTCCTTCGCCTTGTAGTTGGAGAACACCTGGCCGACGCCGTAGGGCCCGATCAGGATGCCGGCCAGCAGATACCCGAGCACTGAACCGATTCGCAGCAGCTTAGCGAGCGGAGCGGCGAAGGCCGTCGCTGCCAGGAGCCAGGCCACCTGCTCGAAGGAAACGCCCATCATGCTGTTTTTGCCTTTTTTGCCGGACCGGACCCCTCGTCGAGCGCCAAGGCCGAAGTTACCTCCAATTTGCGCGCTTTCATGCGGCGGCGCTATGCCTTGTTTTTGGCGATTGTGGGCCGCACGCTCCGCACACGCCGAGACCCAAGAGAGAGGGAGCCGAGAGGCCGATGAGGCGATCGTGGCGCACGGCCTGGATCACCGGCGCCGGCAGCGGCATCGGCCGCGCGCTGGCGCTCGAGCTCGCCCGTCGCGACGTCAGGATCGCGGCCTCGGGCCGTTCCCCCGCCAAGCTCCACGCGCTCGTCGCAGAGTGCCCCGCAGTGACGGCCTTCCCGCTCGATGTGACCGATCGGGAGGCCATGCGGACCGCAGTAACGGAAATCGAGCAGCGGCTCGCCCCGATCGATCTTGCCATCTTCTCTGCCGGCGTGTGGCGCTCGGTCGGCGTCTCCGCCTTTGATGCCGCCCCGATCGCGGCGGCGATGCAGGTCAACTACCTGGGTGTCGTCAACGGCATCGATGCGGCGCTGCCGTCCATGTTGGCGCGGGGAAGCGGACAGCTCGCGTTGATCTCCTCGATCGCCGGTTACCGCGGCTTTCCGCGCACCGCCGCCTACGCTCCGACCAAGGCCGCACTGATCAGCCTCGCCGAATGCCTGAAGCCCGAGCTCGACCGCAAGGGAGTGGCCATCAGCGTGGTCAATCCGGGCTTTGTCGCCACGCCCATGAACGCCGACAGCAAGGGCCCGATGCCTTTCATCATCTCCGCCGAAGACGCGGCGAAACGGATCGTCGCGGGCCTCGAGCGGGGCTCCTTCGAGATCGCTTTTCCCTGGCAGATGGTTCTCATCGCCAAGCTCTTTCGAATGCTGCCCAACCCGCTGTTCTTCTGGTATCTGCGCCGCCGCCGCGCCGCCAGAAGCTCCTAACCGATTGCTAACCTTAACGCGCCCTTAACCAAGATTGCCATAGGATGAAGGCAAGCTGGCGCTCACCCCAACTCATCAGCGGCGCGGCGCTGGCAACAAGCGTGAAAGGTCGTGTTATGAGTGAGGAAATCGTCCGCCTTGTGGGCCTGGTGGCGTGTACTGCCACCTTGAGCTTGTTCTCAACCGTCGTCGCCTTCGCCGCCGTCAACGTTGCATCCCTGCGCTGGGACGGCACCTTCTGCACGGCAGCCGTCTGCAAGCCGGTGCTCATCGCCGAGCAGCCGGTCAAGCGCGTGCTGCCACGCACCCCGCGCCCGCAGCTCGCCGGGCTTCCCGCGCGGGCGCTCTGACCGCCCGACCGAAAGGACCGCCGACCGCCTCGGGGCCGTGCCGGCACGGTCCCGGGGCTTTATTGCGAGCCTCACCTGCCCGTTTGCGACGCCTTCACGACCGCATCGATGGCCTGCAGCTCGGCGATGAGCTGCCCAAGCGTCTTGAGCGGGACCATGTTGGGACCATCCGAGGGCGCCCGGTCGGGGTCCTCGTGCGTCTCGATGAACACCCCTGCCACGCCGACCGCCACCGCCGCGCGCGCCAGCACCGGCACGAATCGCCGCTCGCCGCCCGACGACGCCCCCAGCCCGCCCGGCTGCTGTACCGAGTGGGTGGCGTCGAAGATGACGGGGCAGCCGGTCTCGGCCAGGATGGGGAGCGCCCGCATGTCGGAGACAAGCGTGTTATAGCCGAAGCTCGCACCCCGCTCGGTGACGAGCACATTCGGATTGCCGCTGCCCGTCACCTTAGCGACCACATTCTTCATATCCCATGGTGCGAGAAACTGGCCCTTCTTGATCTTGACCACGCGCCCGGTGCGCGCCGCCGCCACCAAGAGGTCCGTTTGCCGGCACAGGAACGCCGGAATCTGCAGCACGTCGACCACTTGCGCGAGCAGCGTGCATTGGCCGCTCTCGTGCACGTCGGTGACCACGGGCACCAACAGCCGCTCGCGGATTTCGGCGAACACGGCAAGCGAAGCCTCAAGCCCGAGCCCCCGCCTGGCCGAAAGGCTTGTGCGGTTGGCCTTGTCGAAGGAGGTCTTGTAGACGAGCCCGATGCCGGCCCTGCCCGCGATCTCCTTGAGTCCCGCCGCCATCTCCAGCGCGTGCTGCCGGCTCTCCAGCTGGCAGGGCCCGGCGATGAGCGCGATCGGCCGGTCGTTGGCGAAGTTCACCTCCCCGACGGTCACGGTCGCGTTGGGCGTGACGGCTGCAGCGGGCGGCGCGGGCTCTTGCATTGTCATGGGGCCGTTATAGCGCCCCTGCCCGCCCGAAACGAGCCCGCGGTTTCCACCCCCGTTGGCGCCCAGCGGTCGTGCGCCGCATCTTGCGTCGATTTCCGCCTGCGCCCGGATGACGTTGGTGGGTGCGGGGCTCGCCAATGCAGCCGGCCGCGCGCGGTGATACGCTCCCAACCGTTGTGGCGCCGTCGCAGACGGGCTACACGAGCCCGACCAAGACTGGCCCGTGGGCGGGCTTGACGTATCATGGCTCAGCGCAGCGCAGGCCTGCTCCTCTATCGGCTGCGCCGATCGCACCCTGAGGTTCTGCTCGTGCACCCCGGCGGCCCGTTCTGGGCAGGCAAGGATGAGGCTGCTTGGAGCATCCCCAAGGGAGAGTACGCTGAGGGCGAGGACGCACTGGCCGCCGCCAAGCGCGAGTTCGCCGAAGAGACGGGCGCGCTCCCGGCGGCGGTGATGAAGGGCGAGCCGGTGCCGCTCGGCGCATTTCGTCAGCCGTCTGCCAAAACCATCGAGGTGTGGGCGGTGGAGGGCGAGTTCGATCCCGCCCTGCTGCGCTCCAACACCTTCGTCATGGAGTGGCCGCCCAGGTCGGGCCGCAGGCGCGAGTTCCCGGAAGTGGACCGCGCGGGATGGTTCTCGCCCGAGCAGGCCGCGCATAGGATGCACAAGGGCCAGCGCCCCATCCTCGCCGCGTTCCTGGCCTGGCTCGCCGAGCACCCTCGCCCGCGTCCGCGCCGGCGCTGAGCAGCGCGCACCGCAGCCAACTGGAAAGGACACGAGCAAAAAAACGCGATTGCAGCCGCCGCCGCGCCGCCCCATCTGGATCGGAGAGCCATGCGTGCCGCACGAAAGGAGCCGGCGATGAGTAACGAACCCGAGCCTCGCAAACCGCGCCTGGTCGGCATCAACCACGTCGCCCTGGAGGTGGGCGACGTCGATGAAGCCCTGGACTTCTACGGCCGCATCTTCTCCTTCACGCTGCGCGGCCGCGGCAAGGGACAGGCTTTCATCGACATCGGCGACCAATTCATCGCGCTGATGGAGACGGATACCGCGCGGGGCGAGCCGCATCGCCATTTCGGCCTCGTCGTCGACGACCGCGCCGCCGTGCGCCGGTTGGCGGAGGCGGCGGGCGCCCGCCTGTTGCCGGGCCCGTTCCTCGATTTCCTCGACCCCTGGGGCAACCGCGTCGAGGTCGTCGAGTATGCCAACGTTCAGTTCACCAAGGCGCCCGAGGTGCTGAATGCCATGGGCCTCAACCTCTCCAAAAACGAGAAGGCGAAGAAGGAGCTGGCCGACAAGGGCATCAAGCTGTGAGTGACGTGTACCGGGGCATCGCTTCACCCCTCGAACACGTCGGCCCAGTCGGGATGGCGCTTGCGCTCGGCGTTGACGAACGGGCAGAGCGGGATGATTTTGAAGCCCTCAACCCTGGCGTCGGCGACCATGCGCTCAAGCAGCGCGCGCCCGACGCCGCGGCCGCGGAAGGCATCGGGCACGCCGGTGTGGTCGGCGATGATCAGCACGGGCGAGGCACGGCTGTAGGTGAGTTCCGCCTCGGCCTCGCTGCCCACCATGCGCGCCACGTAGCGCCCGCGCGTCGGCTGCTCTTCGCGCGTGATGATGATATCGCCCATGCTCGGCTCCTGTGGGGACCGGACCCAATTGACCGTCCTGCCATGGCTCCAACAGATGGGGTCGCGAGGTGGTGAGAGCAATGCCGATGACCGGGATCATCAGAATAGGCATCGGCGGCTGGACATTCGCGCCCTGGCGCGGCGTGTTCTATCCCGACGATCTGCCGCAGGCCAAGGAGCTCTATTACGCCAGCCGTCGTCTCACCTCGATCGAGATCAACTCCACCTTCTACAGCACGCAGTCTCGGGCCACCTTCGCCAAATGGCGGCGCGAGACGCCGGATGGCTTCGTGTTCACGCTGAAAGGGCCGCGCTACGCCGTCAACCGCCGCGTCCTGGCCGAGGCCGGCGAATCGATCGACCGCTTTCTCCGTTCGGGCGTTGCCGAGCTGGGCGACCGCCTCGGGCCGGTGCTGTGGCAATTCGCGCCGTCCAAGAAGTTCGATCCCGACGACTTCGGCGCGTTCCTCGCGCTGCTGCCAAAGTCGCTCGAGGGCCGGCCGCTGCGCCACGCCGTCGAGGTACGTCATCCCTCGTTCGCCACGCCCGAATTCGTCTCGCTGCTGCGCCGACACGGCACCGCCGTTGTCTATGCCGATCATGCGCGATACCCGGCGATCGCCGACGTAACCGGCGATTTCGTCTACGCGCGCCTGCAGCGGGGTGTGGACGCGCTGCCCGCCGCCTATCCGATGAAGGACCTCGATGCCTGGGCGCGGCGCGCCCGCGCCTGGGCACGCGGCGAGGTGCCCGACGACCTGCCGCTCGCTGATCCCGGCCTTCGCCCGACCGGCAGGCAGAAGCCGCGCGACGTCTTCATGTATGTAATTCACGAGGGCAAGCTGCGTGCGCCCGCCGCCGCGATGGCCTTGATTGAGAGGCTGCAGTCTTAGGCTTCATGCGGCGCGAGTCGTCATTCACCGCCGCCGGCTCGCGCCTTGCGCAGCCGATCGCGCAGCTCCGCCGGTGCCTCGATAATGCGATCGAGGAGCTGGCGCATCGCCTCGGGGCCGACCAGACTCACATCGAAGCCGAGTCGAGCCGCGCCGGCGCGGAATGCGGCATCCTCGTGCACGGCGGCGAATGCGGATGCGAGCGCCCGCGCCCGCCCTGCCGGCACCCCCGGAGGCACCGCATAAGGCCGCGACATCATGTAGGGGATCTCGGCGAGCGCGATGAGCTCGCGCGTCGCCTCATCGCCGGCGAGCTCGCGCGCCGTCGGCGCCTCGGCGAAGGCCGGGTGGCGGGTCGCGCGCCCGAACTGCATGAGGACGCGCATCGGGCCCGATGAAGTGAGCCATTGCGGCCGGCTCGCACGGATCGCCGAGAGGGACGCCATTCTCCCGTCGATCTCGCCGCGGGCGATAGCGGCGTCGATCGCGTTGCTGTCGGGAAAGCCCGAGATCACCTTGAGGTTGAGGCCGAGGACCTGGCGCAACAGATGGGGCACGGCGCCGCCCGTCGCCTCCTCGGCCGCGCCGCCAAACAGGAGATTGAGGTTGACGCCTGCGGGCTCACGCAGCGCCACCGGCACGTCCGAGCCGCGCGCATGTTCCCCGGTCACCCCGAGCACGAGCTCGCGCCGGCTCTCTCCGCGTGCGTCATCGATGGTGACGAAGGCAGCGCCCTCGTGCACGAGCAGCAGCAGCGCGTCGTCCTCATAACCCGAGGAGGAGCCGAGCCAGCCGAGCTTAAGCGGGTCGAACCGGACATTGGCGTTTTCGCCGAGCAGGGCCAGCATCGGCATGTCGTGCGAGAACGTGGCGAGCACGCTGCCGTCGGCGGGGGCCGCCGCGTAAAGATAGTTGGCGGCGATGAGGCCGCCAGCTCCTGGCATGTTCTGCACGATCACCGCCGGGGCGCCCGGAAGGTAGCGGCCGAGGTGGCGCCCCAGCAGTCTCGCGTGTGCATCGCCAGCCGTGCCGGGTGGATGGCCGACGACGATGCGCACCCGGTTGCTCCGGTAGAACTCGGCGACGTCGTCCGCGGCCGCCCCCGTAGACAAGAGTGCGGCGGCGAGCGCAATGGCCGCCGCCGCGACTGTGGCCACCTTCCCCGGCATGCCGTCGTCTCAGCCGCCGATCAGCTTTTCGACCTTCTTAAGCTCCTCCTTCGGCATTTTGGAGATGTTGTCGAGCAGCGTCAAAACTGCCTCGCCGCCGATCGGGCTCACGTCGATGCGCAGCTTCTCCGCCTCCTTGAGATACTCAGGGTCCTTATGCGCGGCGAGGAAGGCAGCCTGCAGTGCCTTGGCGCGGGCGGCAGGCACGCCCGGCGGGGCCGCATAGGGCCGCGACAACGAGTACGGCAGCTCGAGGAACCTGATCAGGGCACGATCGTTGTCGTTCTTGGCCAGCTCCGCGGCCATTGGCGCGTTCGGGAAGTCGGGATGGCGCTCGCGCCGGCCGAACACGACCAGCACCTGCATGGGCCCGTCCTTCTTCAGCCAGTCCGGCTTGTTGGCGAGCACCGAGGACAGTCCCGTCGTTCGCCCCTCCACCTCCTTGCGCTCCATCGCTAGGTACAGCTCGCTGCTGTCGCGGTAGCCGGTGATCAGCTTGATGTTCAAGCCCAGCATGTCGCGGAGCACGATCGCCATGGCGTCGCTCGACACCCCTTCCGCGGTGCTGCCCAGCAGCAGTTGCGGCCCGCCGGGCTTCATCGCGTCCGCCAGCGTCTTAACCGTGGCATCCTTCCGGGTAATCAGCACGTAGGCGTCGTTCGCGAAGCTTGACGAGGAACCGAGCCAGGTGAACTTGCGCGGATCGAACTGCACGTTCTGGTCCGTGCCGAGCAAACCGATGAGAGGCATGTTGCGGGCGAACGTACCGAACGCCGTACCGTCCTTTGGAGCAACGTTGTAGAGGTAGTTCGCCGCCACCAGACTGCCGGCCCCCGGCATGTTCTGAATGATCACCGTCGGATTGCCGGGAATGTACTTGCCGATGTGCTTGGCAAGCACCCGCGCGTAGGTGTCGTAGCCGCCGCCCGGGCTGTAGCCCACGATCACGCTGACCGTTTTACCCTTGTAGAAATCGGCCACCTCGTCGGCCAGCGCGATTGGCGGCGCCGCCGCCATTGAGAGCAATACCGCCCCGACAAGCCCCGTTCTCATCTGCCGTCTCCTCCGTTGCTTCGAAACGGCGCAACATTACATGCAGCCCCGCAACAGCTTCAAGCGACGAGCAAAAACGCGCCGTGCCATTCCGTGCCGCGAAATTCCCCTCCGGCATCGGCGAGCCGCTGCGGGCGCAATCGGACGCCGCCACCGGTCGAGACCCGCCAACGAGCGCTTTCCCGACGGGGCTTGGAAGGCTAAACATCGCATGAGATTCGGTTTGGATCGTTCTTGAGGGGGAGCCGATGCGCCGCGCACTTTGCACTGTTTCGCTGTCGGCGGCGCTGTCCGCCGCAATGGCGCTTTCCGCCGGCGCACAGCAGTGCCCCGGCAACCCCAACGCGCTCGGGCTTTCCCGTGTGGTGGAGATCGATACCACCGGCGGTCCCGGCTTCGGCCTCGAGCAGTACAAGGCGCACGACTTCCTGGCCTTGAAGGAGGTGGTGCTGACCTTCGACGACGGGCCCTGGCCGACCACCACGCGCCTTGTGCTTGAGGCGCTCGCCGCCCACTGCATCAAGGCGACCTTCTTTCCCATCGGCAAGCACGCCATCTGGCATCCCGAGCTGTTGAAGGAGGTCGCAGCGCGGGGCCACACCATCGGCTCACACACCTGGTCGCACGCCAATCTCGCCCACAAGAAGATGACGGAGGACAAGGCCCGGGACGAGATCGAGCTCGGGGTCAGCGCGGTGAGGTTGGCGCTCGGCGCGCCGCCGGCACCATTCTTCCGCTTCCCCTACCTGCAGGACCCGCCCGCTCTGGTGAGCTATCTCGGCAAGCGCAACATTGCCATCTTCTCGATGGACCTCGACTCCTTCGACTTCAAATGGCGCAAGCCGGAGCAGGTCATTAAGGCGGTGCTGTCGAAGCTCGAGAAAACCGGCAAGGGTATCGTCCTGCTGCACGACTTCCAGCAGTCGACCGCCAAGGCTCTGCCCGACCTGCTGAACGAGCTGAAGGCCAAGGGCTACAAGGTCGTGCACATGAAGCCCAAGGCACCGGTGGCCACCATTGCCGAATACGACGCCAGGGTAAAGGCGGAGTTCAAGGGACCTCTGTCCGACCGCCCCACCTCCAGCGTGGTGCGCACGATCGAGAGCGTCCCGGCCCCGGTGGCCGGCAGCCCCGCGGGCAAAAACTAGGTGCTTGCCGAGGGGCGAGCGGCTTGCCGTGTCCTGCCGGTCTGCGGCCCGCCGACATGAGCCCTCGCACTGCCAAACTTGCGTCCCACTGTAGACGTGTTTGTAGGCGCGACTTTGCAGCAGCGCCAACGAACGGAACGCGGCATGCCCTCGATCGCCGCCATCGCCTTGCTGACCGTGTTCTCGATGCTGGCGCACGCCCCGCCGGCCGCCGGCGAGGGGTGCGGCCCCGACGCCATCGCTGCGGTGATCGATGCGACCGGCGCGCGCCTGCGCCAGCTCAATGGCGACAGCCAGCGGGAACTGAACCCGAAGCTGCGCGAGTTGGCGGCCAAGCGCGGCTGGCCCGAGCACGAGGTCGAGGCGAGGGGCTACGAGTTCCTGCGTACCGAAGAAGTTCGCGCACTCGATGCCAAAGCCGGCCAGCTCCTGCTCGACCTCGATCGGCTGGGCGACGAGAGCCGCACCAAGTCGGCCGGCTGCGATCGCCTGAGAGAGGCCCAAGCCGCCGCCGCGCGCTTGATCGAGGTGACAAGGCAGCGCGCCGCGCTTGCTTCAGCACGGCTCGACGACGCACTGCGGCCGCCGACGCCGAAAACGGCCGCGCGTCCCCCCGAGCCGCCCAAGACCGCCCGCACCGGCGAGCCTGCGTCTCAGCCCAACGCCGCCCGCGCCGGCGATCTCGAGCCGCCGGCGCGCCCTCCTGCGGCGAGCTCGTGGGACTCCCGCACGAGGGCCTCTGACACGCCGCCCGGCGGCTCGCAACCTGCACCCGATCGCGGCGAGGAGCGCACGTTCACCGCTGAGGACATCCGCGCTGCCGGACGTGGCTTCTTCGGCACGCTTTCGGCCGAACTCGCCAGCGTCATTGAGTACGCCTTCCGCTCCTACGGCAGTCCCAACGGCTACGTGCTCGGCACCGAAGGGGGAGGCGCGCTGTTCGCTGGCTTGCGCTACGGCCAGGGCAAGCTGGTCACCAAGAGCTTCGGCGAGCGCCGGATCTACTGGCAGGGGCCGAGCCTCGGCACCGACTTCGGGGTCGACGGCTCCCGCGTCATGTTCCTCGTTTACAATATCGAGTCGCCCGACGAGGTGCTGACCCGTTTCGCCGGCATCGACGGTTCGGCTTATCTGGTCGGCGGCGTCGGCATCACCTTCCTCAAGAAGGGACGCCTGATCCTGGCTCCGATTCGCACTGGGCTGGGGCTGAGGCTCGGCGCCAACGTCGGCTATCTGAAGTTCACGTCCGAGCCGAGCCTCAATCCGTTCTAGCGAAAACGCCCCGGCAGGCGGCCGGCCGCCGCCCGCCATCCCAATCCGGGCGCGTCACCAGTAGATCCGGAAACCCCACCACGGCCGGTAGCGGTAGCGCGGATAGTAGTGATAGTAGTAGTACCGCCGCGGATAGAAGCTCGGGTAGTAATAGTAGTAGTACGGGCGGTAATATCGCCTGTAGTAATAGCGACGGCCATGCACCTGTTCGACGTGTGCGGCAACTTCCGGTGCCGCCGGAGCAGTCGCTCGCGGCGCCGCTTGTGCCGTCCCGGCCATGAACGCCACCGCCAGACCGGCGCTGAGAACTGCCAGCGATCGCATCGTCACCTCCTACGACCGATGTGTGCGAGCTCTCTTCTCCGGCGCGACCCGGCTGAGAGCCTAGCGCACTTTCACGGGCTTACATAGAGAGCGCTTCGACTGCTCAACGCATGACGGCCATGCCGGGATCCCATGGCCGCCGCGCTGCGGCTACAGCCGTTCCATGTGCGGCAGTGGGTCCACCGGCTTTGGACCTTGGCGCAGCTCGAAGTGAAGCTGCGGCTGATCGACGTTGCCCGTCTTGCCGGCCTTGGCCAGCACCTGCCCGCGCCGCACGCGGTCGCCGCGCTGCACCAACAGCTGGTCGTTGTGTGCATAGGCCGTAACCCAACCGTTGTCGTGGCGGACCAGCACCAGGTTGCCGTAACCGCGTACCTCGTTGCCCGCGTAGGCGACGACCCCGGCCTCCGCCGCCAGAACTTCGGTGCCGAGCGGCACCGCAACATTGATGCCGTCGTTCTGGGTTCCGTCGGCCTGCGGGCCGAATCCGGCGATGATCCGGCCTTTGACTGGCCAGCGCAGCTTGCTTTCGGCAGCGGCCTTGGAATCGACCGTCTCCTCTTTGCCGCTCTCCCGCCTGGCAGCGGCGGACCCTGCATCGACCGCCGTCTTGCCTTCGAGCGCTGCGACCCGCGTGCCGTTGAGCACCTTGGGCCGCACGGTCGAGCTGGGCGAAGCCTCCACCATCACCGACGCTGATGGCTCGGAAGCCACTGTGGTCGCGGTTTCCTGACCGGTGCGCCGCGCAGGTTCGGGCGGCAGCCTCAGCACCTGTCCCGGCATCATTTTGCGCACGTCGGTGATGCCGTTGATCCGCTGCAGCTCGGCGATTGTCACGCCGCGCTGACGGGCCAGCCCATAAAGGTTATCGCCCGACTTGACGGTGTAAGTGTCGGTCCAGCCTGCCGGCGCGGCGGATGCGGCGACCGGCGCCGGCTGAGCGGCAGCGGTCTCGGCCTTGGCCGGCTTGTCCGCCACGGGCAGAGGCGCGGAAGTCGTTGGCGCGGTGTGCGCGGCCGATGCGACGGCCGGGCCGACCGGCGCCGGCTTCTGCTCGGCAGAACGCTCCGCTTGCCGTGCGGGCGTCGCTTTGGCCACGGTTCTGGCCCCCGTCGGCAACCGCAGCCTCTGGCCGGGCCTCAGGTTGGGATCGCTCATGCCGTTGACGCGCATGAGCTCGGACATGGACACGCCGTGGCGCTTGGCGAGCGTGTAGAGCGTGTCGCCGTCCCTCACCTCGATCTCGGCGCCGTCCGCCGTCTCCCGCAGGGCGGCCTGCCCGGCTGCGCTCTTTGTGGCGGTGGCGGCCACCGCCGGGGCCACCGCGTTCCGCAGGGGCGGCGCGATGGAGACCGGCACGGCGGCCGGCTGCGCTGGAGCCTCCTGGTGCGGCAGGGCAGAGACGGCGAACTCGCCGTTGGAGCTCGCCGCCGCAGGCGCACCGTTGCCATACCCCGACCCGTAGCCGCCGGCCTGAGGCGGACGGTGGCTTGCGGGCGGTGGCACCGAGTACCCATTGCCGAAACTGCTGGCGTAGCCGCCGTGGTTCTGGGGCGTCGGCCGACCGTAGCCGTAACCGCTGCCGTAAGCGCCCGAGGCCGGCGGCGCATAGCCGTTGGTGTTGGTGTAGGTGGTGCCGGATGAGGGTGGCGGGTAGCTGTTGGCGTAAGCGCCGGCCGCCTCTGTGCCGTACCCGGGACCGCTCCTGTAGCTCCCACCGGCAGTGTCACCGTAGCCATAACCCGAGCCATAGGGGCCGCTCGTCGGCGTATGGCTTCCGCCTTGGCTCACCGCAGCCGGCCCATCGCTACCCACCCGCGGGGGCAGCGCGGCGGATCCGGTCTCCGTCAAGCCGAAGGGAGGATAATTGAAGCGCGTGACGCCGGAGCTGCAGCCGCCGACAACGACACTTGCCGCGGCAACGAGAGTGGCAAGGCCACGTAAGGAAGGGCCCGCCGCGGGGCGGCACTCACTGTGCGAACGCAACATGGTACAATACCTCTTAACCCACCCTTCCTTAACCATCGGAGAGTTAAGGACGCCTTAACGGGGGGCTTGCCCCAACTCGCGCCGGATGCAGTGGGGTTCGCTGCGCGGGGGCCGCTTCAGGGCGTCAGTGCGGCGGCGAGCGCCTCGGTGCAGGCGAGGTGCGTGAGATCGAGCCCGATTGGCATGACCGAGATGCGGCCCGAGTAGACCGCCCACAGGTCGGTGCCCTTTTCCGTCTTCGACAGGCGGCGCTCGTAGCCGAACCAGAAATAGGGCGTACCCCACGTATCGCGCCGCTCGTCGATGATCAGCATGTCCTTGTCGCGCCGCCCCTGCCGGGTGACGGCCACGCCCTCCACCTTGGCCGCCTCGCGATCCGGGAAGTTCACGTTGAGCGGCACCTCGGGCGGCCACCGGGTCTCGAGCAACCGGCGGATCAGCCCCGGCCCGTGCGCCAGCGCCGTCTGCCATTTGATCTCGCCCTCGCGCGGCGCACCGACCGCTTGGCTCAAGGCGATCGAGCGGATGCCAAGCAGCGATCCCTCCATGGCGCCGGCGACGGTACCCGAGTAGGTGACGTCCTCGGCGAGGTTGGAGCCGCGGTTGACGCCGGAGAGCACCAGTCCCGGCGGCTTGTCCTTGAGGATGTGGCGCACGCCCATGATGATGCAGTCGGTGGGCGTGCCGCGCACGGCATAGCAGCGCTCGCCCACCTCGCGCAGACGGATCGGCTCGCGCAGTGTGAGCGAGTGCGCCGCTCCGCTCTGGTCGATCTCGGGCGCCACCGTCCACACGTCCTCGGACAGCTCGCGCGCAATCTCCTCGAGGATCTTCAGGCCCGGCGCGTTGATGCCGTCGTCGTTGGTGATCAGGATGCGCATCGCACGCCGTGTTGCCGGGTGGTGACGTTGTGAAGCCGTGAAGTGGTGAAATCGCCAAGTCGCCAAATCGTGACTTCGATCTCACGACTTCGCGGCTTCACGACTTCACGATCTTATCCATCCCTCCCATGTAGGGCACCAGCACCTGTGGAATCGTGACGCTGCCGTCGGCCTGTTGATAGTTCTCCAGGATGGCGATCAGCGTGCGCCCGACGGCGAGGCCGGAGCCGTTGAGGGTATGCACGAACTCTGTCTGTTTGGAACCCTTGGGCCGGTAGCGGGCGTTCATGCGCCGGGCCTGAAAGTCGCCGCAGTTCGAGCACGAGGAGATCTCGCGATAGGCGTTCTGCCCCGGCAGCCATACCTCGATGTCGTAGGTCTTGCGCGCCGCAAAGCCCATGTCGCCGGTGCACAGCAGCATAGTACGGTAGGGCAACCCCAGCCGCACCAGAACTTCCTCCGCACACGCCGTCATCCGCTCGTGCTCGGCGAGCGACTGCTCCGGGGTGGTGATCGAGACCAGCTCGACCTTGGAGAACTGGTGCTGGCGGATCATGCCGCGCGTGTCCTTGCCGGCCGCCCCAGCCTCGGCACGGAAGCAGGGCGTGTAGGCGGTGACGCGGATCGGCAGCTGCGCCTCCTCCAGGATCTGCTCGCGCACCTGATTAGTGAGCGGAACTTCGGCGGTAGGAATGAGCCACTTTCGATCTGCGAACAGAGCGTAGTCGACCATCCACATCAATTCATCGACCGACGATGGCTCCCCGACGGCGCGATCCGCTTCGAGCATTTCCCTCAGTTTGCTCCTCCAGGCAGCCACACCTGCAAAAAACTGATCGTCCTCGAACTTCGGCAGCTGTGCCGTGCCGTACATCACCTCCTCGCGCACCAAGAGCGGCGGGCTGACCTCCGTATAGCCGCCGAGCGCCTTGCCGTAGCCGTTGGTGTACGTGCCGGTGTTCAGGTCCAGCATGAATTGGCCCAGCGCGCGCTCGAGCCGCGCCAACGCGCCTCTGAGCACAACGAACCGCGCGCCGGACAGTTTCGCCGCGGTCTCGAAGTCCATCAGCCCCAGCGCCTCGCCGATCTCGAAGTGCTGCTTCGGCGCGAAGTCGAACGTGCGCGGCTCGCCGAGCGACCGGACCAGCTTGTTGTCCTGCTCGTCCTTGCCGACCGGCACGTCGTCCGCCGGCAGGTTCGGAATGACCGACAGCGCATCGGCGAGCGCCTTGTCGGCCGCGCGCTGCTCCTCCTCGCCCTTGGCCAGCGCATCCTTCAGCGCCGCCACTTCGGCCATCAGCTTCTGCGCCGTCGCCTCGTCCTTGGCCGCCTTGGCCTTGCCGATCTCCTTCGAGGCTGCGTTGCGCCGCGCCTGCACTTCCTGCAACCGCGTGATGACCTTGCGCCGCGCCTCGTCGAGCGCGATCAGCTCGGCCGCGAACTTGACGTCGCCGGCGGGCGCCATGCCGCGCTTCCTGAGGCCCGCGTCGAAGGCTTCCGGATTTTCGCGGATCCACTTGATATCGAACACGCCTGTCCTCGCGGCGCAAGCTTCACGTCACGCCGACCTATAGGACCGACGGCGCCCGCGGTCCAGTCAGCCCGATACGAAAGCGGCCAGCTCGTAAAGGGCAACCGCCGGCAGTGCGAGCGCCATCAGGCTCACCACGTCACCGCCGATCACCATCGCCGCTATGGCGAAGCTCAGCACGTAGGCGTAGCCCCTCAGCGGCCGCAGTGAGCGCACCGCATTTCCGCCGCTCGCCGCCAAGATCAGCATCACCAGTGCGGCAACGATCGCGCTTCCGACAACGAACTCCACGCCCCTCCCCCGAATCCGTTTCCCCCCTGCAGCCCGGTTCAGGACGCGGGCTGCGCCGCCGTCTGTGCCGCGCGCATCTTCTCCACCCGCACGACAGCCAGGATCGACGCCTCGTAGAGCAGCACGGTGGGCAGCGCCATGGCGATCTGGCTGATCGGGTCGGGCGGAGTCAGCACGGCGGCGACCGCGAAGATGCCGACGATCGCCCAGCGCCGCTTCTCCCGCAGCGTGTCGGACGTAACCATGCCCGCGCGCGCCAGCAGCGTCAGGATGACGGGAAGCTGGAAGCACACGCCGAAGCCGAGGATCAGCGTCATGATCAGGGAGAGGTATTCCGACACCCGCGGCAGCAGCGAGATCTTGACCTGCCCCTCGCCCCCTTCCTGGCCCAGCATGATGAAGAACTTCATGGCGAGCGGCATGACGATGAAATAGACGACGCACGCTCCGATCAGGAACAGGATCGGCGTGGCGAAGAGATAAGGGCGGAACGCCTCGCGCTCGTTGCGGTAGAGGCCGGGCGCAACGAACTTGTAGATCTGCGTGGCGATCACCGGAAAGGCGAGAAAGATGGCGCCGAACAGCGCGAGCTTGAGTTGCGTGAAGAAGTACTCATGAGGGGCCGTATAGATCATCTCGCAGCGGCCGGGAGCGGTCGAACAGTCCGCCGCCCACCAATAGGGCCACACCAGAATGTTGTAGATCGGCTTGGCCAGTGCAAAGCACACGATGAAGAAGGCGAATACCGCCAGCAGGGAATAGATGAGCCGCGTTCTGAGCTCGATCAGATGATCCATGAGCGGCGCCTGCGAGGCGTCTATCTCCTCCTGGCCCGGCCGCTTGATGTCGTCAGCCTGGCTCACCGCACCTCAGGCTCCGCTCTTTGGAGCGACCGGATCGGCCGGCCGCTCACCGACCAGCGCCGGAGCCTCCGCCGCAGCGCCGCCGTTGACGTCCGGTGCCGCCTTGCCATTGCCGCGCGTCCCCGTCGCCGCGGTGTCGAGCTCGCGCTTGGCATCGCCGATCTCGGTCTCGACCGAGTGCTCGGCCTCGCGCAGCGTCGCTTCCGTGTCGGCCTTGATGTTCTCCACGTCCCTCTTGAGCTGCTCGAGCTCGGTTTCCCGCATCGCCTCGTCGAACTGGGCACGGAACTCGGCGGCCTGTCTTTTGACCATGCCGGCATAGCGGCCGATCGTGCGCAACAGAGCAGGCAGCTCCTTCGGCCCCACGACCAGCAGGGCCACGATGCCGATGATCAGGATCTCGCTCCAGCTGATATCGAACATCGCCACACCCGAGCCCGGTTGCAACCGACACCGGCCCGTCCGACGGCCGACGGGTCGAGGCATGCGCCACTCGAAGATGCCACCGGGTCAGCTCGCCCTGGTGCCCTCCGTCTTGGCCTGCTCGCTCTTGGCACCCGCGTGATCGATGACCCTCGGTTCGCCCGGTTTGGGTTGGGCCTCGCCGGAAGCCGCCTCGTCCTCCGCCATGCCTTTCTTGAAGCTCTTGATGCCCTTGGCGACGTCGCTCATGATTTCGGAGATCTTGCCGCGGCCGAACAGCAGCACGACGATCAGCAGCAAGATGATCCAGTGCCATATGCTCATGGCGCCCATTGACTACCGCTCCTTCCCGGCCGTCGGGCCGCATTCGTGAGTTTGGCGGACTATCGCAGATCGCACCCACCCGGGCAAGTCGAGGTGCCGGTTCCTCTGCCGCGCCAGCGGCCTGAGATTACGCTGCCTCCGGCCGCTCGGTCGCAAACACCAGCACGCTCGCCGGATCGACCTCGATGCCGATCTCGACGCCTTGCGGGGGCACCCGCCGCTCGAGCGCGCGCGCCTTGAGCGGTTTCTCAAAGCCCTCCGCCGCGATTTCGAGCTGCGCCACGTCGCCGAGGAACTTGAGGCTCAGCACGCGTGCGGGCACGCCCTGCCCGGCTGGTAGAAACCCGATCGAGCGGTAGCGGATGCACAGGATCGCCTCCTCACCCTCGGCCAGTCCCGGCGCGGCGAAGGTGCCGATTGGGGTGCGCAGCGCCCCGCCCGTGACGCGGGAGGGGACCTCGTTGATCTCCGAGAACAGGCGCGCGACGAAGAGATCGGCGGGGTTGCGGTAGAGCTCGGAGGCCTTGCCGACCTGCACCAGCCGGCCGTTGCGCATCACCGCGATGCGGTCGCCGAGCTGCATCGCCTCCTCAGGGTGATGGGTGACGAGCAGCACGGTGGAGCGGGTCTCGCGGAGCAGGCTCATAGCCTCCTCCTGGATCGTCTCGCGCAACTGGATGTCGAGGCCGGAAAATGGCTCGTCCATCAGCACCACGCTGGGGCGCGGCACGATCGCGCGCGCCAGCGCCACGCGCTGCTGCTGCCCGCCGGAGAGGATGTGCGGATACTCGTTGGCGAGCCGCTCAAGGCCGACGCGGGCGAGCACCGCCAGCGCCTCCCGCGCCGCCTCCTCCGGTGGCAGCGCGTTGAGTCCGAAGGCGACGTTGCCGAGGATGGTGAGGTGCGGGAACAGCGCGAAGTCCTGGAACATGAGCCCGACGTTGCGCTTCTCGGGGGGCACGAAGCGGGTGGGCCCCGCCACCTCGAACCCGTTGATGAGCACCCGGCCGGCGGAAGGCTTCTCGATGCCGGAGGCAACGCGCAGCAGTGTCGTCTTACCGCAGCCCGAGGGGCCGAGCAGGCACACCACCTCGCCGGCATCGACCTTCAGCGTGACGCCGCTGAGCGCCAGCGTCTCCCCGTACCGACGCTCGACGTTCTCCAACGCGAGGTCGGCGGCGAACGCCGCCGCCGCCCGCCCGCGCCGCAAGGGCGGGCTGTCCGCTACCGGGAGAGCGCTACTCCTGAACCCTGTGCGCACCTTGCGGCCAACCAGCGATAGGCGACCCGATACTGCCTGCCAAACGCGGCGCGACCTGCGTTCCACACCTCACCTGCCGCCCTCTTGCGATCTGCGATCGGGGCCGTCATCCCACTCCTCGGCGTACCCGGCCTCATCCCCTTCCGGGCCGTCTTCGAGCGGCAGCTCGTCCGCCGTCAACGTCGCCGCGTCGTGGGGTTCGGGCACCTTGAAGTCGGGTGGCAGGGCGGCATCGAGCAGTCCTGCCCCCTTGAGCTCGTCGAGCCCCGGCAGGTCTTTGATGCTGTCGAGCCCGAAATGGCTCAAGAACGCTTCCGTCGTCCCGTAAGTGACCGGCCTGCCCGGGGCCCGGCGGCGCCCGCGGGGGCGCACCCAGCCGGTCTCCATCAGCACATCGAGGGAGCCCTTGGACGTCGACACGCCGCGGATTTCCTCGATCTCGGCCCGCGTCACCGGCTGGTGATAAGCGACGATCGCCAGCGTCTCGAGCGCCGCCTTGGACAGCCGCCGCTCCTCCTTGGCGTGCCGCTCCAGCAGGAACGCAAGGTCTTCCGCCGTGCGGAAGGCCCACTTTCCGGCAACCCGCACCAGATTGACGCCGCGCCCGGCATAGAAGCCCTTGAGCTCCTCGAGCAGCGGCGTGACGTCCTCCACGGACTTCAACTGGGCCGCGAGCGTGCGCTCGTCGACCGGTTCGGGTGCAGCAAACAGCAGCGCCTCCAGCATGCGCAGCCGCTCGCGCCGGTCCGCTGAGGGCAGCGCCGCGATATTCGCAGGCAGACCGTGATGGGACGCAGGCGCCGGCGCCTGCGCCGTGCGCTCACCCGGCTGCGCCTCGTTCTGCACGACCGTCCACCGCGGGGGTACCATGCCTTCGTCCTCTTCGAATTCCCTGCGAAAGTCCATGTCGCTGCCTCAGCTCACGCGTTCCCAGCCGGCCCCGGCCGCCCTTCGCCGCATGTAGATCGGCGCGAACGGCCCTTCCTGGCGCAACTCGATCAGCCCCTCGCGCGCCATCTCGAGGCTCGCGCCGAACGAGCTTGCAAGCACACTGCGAACCATGTTCACCTCGTTGAGGAATTTCTCGATGAGCAGGTCCAACTCCTGCCATTCGCCCGGCCGCTCCCCGAGCATTGCTTCAAGCCGCTCGCGCGCCTCCTTGATCGAGTACGCCTTGCGCGCCTCGACCACATGCACGCGCTTGGCCGTGCGCTGGCGCTGCTCGGCGTAGGCCTTGAGCAGGTCGTAGATTTGCGCCGTGTAGGTGGTCTCGCGGATCGTTCGCGTGACCTCGGGCATGCCGCGGGCGAACACGTCCCGTCCGAGCCGCTTGCGCGTCATCAACGCGGCAACGGCGTTGCGCATGGCCTCGAGCCGCCTCAAACGGAAGGCGAGACGCGCCGCCAGCTCCTCGCCCGAGGGCTCCTCCGCGTTGTCGGCCTCCCGCGGCAGCAGTAGGCGCGACTTGAGAAAGGCCAGCCACGCCGCCATCACCAGATAATCGGCGGCGAGTTCGAGGTCGAGCCGGCGCGCTTCGGCCACGAAGGCCAGGTACTGGTCGGCCAGCGCCAGCATCGAGATTTTGGCAAGATCGATTTTGTGCGTGCGGGCCAGCGCGAGCAGCAGATCGAGCGGCCCCTCAAAGCCGTCGATGTCCACCCTGAGCCCCTCGCCCGACGGCACCCGTTCGGCCTCTGCCGCGACGTCCCAGCTCACATCGGCCTCAAGCCCGTTCATACGTTACCTGTTTTCGGAGCAGCCCCGCTCACGGCCGGACCACAGTGTGGAAAACCTGTGGAAGCTTACACTGATTCAGGCCATCGCCCTCAGCATGTCGCCGAGCGCAACCGCCGCCTCGGTCGCATCGAACGGGCCGCTTTGCTCCTGCACCGCAACAGCCCGCAGGTAGCGCTTGAATGCCTCGCCCGCAAGGGTCGCCGCCCCTGACGCCGCCGATTGGGCCTCCATCAAGTTGCCGCTGCAATGCAGCGCAATGTCGCTGCCGGCACCGACCACGGCCTCCGCCCGGCTTCTGAAGTCGCCCGACAGCGCCCCCATGCCGATATCGTCGCTCATCAACAGGCCGTCGAAGCCGATCGCCCCGCGAATGATCTCACGCGTCACTCCCGGCGAGGTGCTTGCCGGCGCCGTCGGATCGATGGCCGTGTAGACCACGTGCGCGGTCATCGCCGCCGGCATGTCGCAGAGCGCTTTGAAGGGTACGAAGTCCGACGCCTCGAGCTCAGCGCGCGCCGCCTCGACCAACGGCAGCTCAAGGTGGCTGTCCGCGCGCGCCCGGCCATGTCCCGGCATGTGCTTGATGATCGGCAGCACACCGCCGGCGAGCAGGCCTTCCGCCACCGCCCGGCCGAGCGCGGCGACTGTCGCCGGGGCCTCGCCATAGGCGCGGTCGCCGATGATGGGGTGGGCCCGCCGCTGCGGCACGTCCAGCACCGGCGCGCAGTTGGCATTGACCCCGATCTCGCGCAGCTCCTCGGCCGTGAGCCGGGCCACGAGCCAAGCCCTGCGCAGCGCCAGCGCTGGCTCCTTGGCGAAGATTCGGCCGTAGGCGGCAGCCGCCGGCAGCTCGCGCCACTCCGGCGGCCTCAGACGCCGCACGCGGCCACCTTCTTGGTCGATGAGCACGAGCAGAGGGTCGCCGACGGCAGACTTGGCCTCCTCGACCAGCCGGCGCACCTGCGCCTTGCTGGTGCAGTTGCGCCCAAACAGGATGATGCCGGCCGGCCGCGCGTCGGCCAGAAACGAGCGCTCCTCCGCCGTAAGCGTTTCTCCGGCAACGCCGATGATCAGGGCAGCGCGCATCACAGGAACCGCTGGCGCCAGCACACCGCGGGATGGTGGGCCCTTCTCTCCGTGCTGGAAGGGCTCAGTATGCGGTCACCCAGCAGTCCGGATGTCCGGCCGACTTGATCTGCCCGCAGAACGCGGAAGCCGCCTCCCGCGATCCCGGCGGACCCACCACGAGCCGGTACATGGTGCCGAGCCCGCGGGCGCTCAGATCTGCCTCCAGCACATCCGGGATCTTGCCCTTCAGCACGTCATACTTCTGTTGCAGGTCGGCAAAGCGCGTCAGCGCCTCGATCCGGCTCTTGTGCGACGCCAGCACGGCAACGTAGCCGTTGGCCGGGGCCGGTGTCGTCTCGGCCGGTGGCGACGCCGCGGCCGACTTGGTCGGCGCCGATTTCTCAGGCGCGGGCGGGCGCGCCTGGGGAGCCGGTGGCGCAGGCTGCTCAGCCGCGACCGGACGCGGCGGCGGTGCCGGCAGCGCCGGCTGCGCAGCCTTGGCGATCACCGTAGGCTCCGGCCCGGCGGCCGGACTTGTGCGCGCCGGCGCGCTGGCGGGTTGCGGCGGCCGCTCGGCAGCAGCGGTGGCCGGCGGCGAGGCGGGCGGCGGCGTGAGGCCCCCTCCGAAGCCGTCGACGATAGTGAGCCCGGGCACCGAGACTGTGGGCCGCATCGGCGGTGGGCTGGCTTGCGGCGGGGTCAGCGACCCGTCGCGCCCCACGGCGACCGTCGAAACTTTTCGCACGCCGTTCACTTCGGCCGGAGGAACGGCGCTCTCATCGGACTCGAGCCGGCCCATGAGCCTGCTGTCGGCGTTCGCGAACCGCCTGCCCCCGGGGGTCTCGGGCGCCGTCCGCGTCGCGTCCTTGGATGCCCGCACCACAGGCGGCGATTCGGTCCCCCTCGGCATGAAGTAGGCCTTGTACGCATAGGCGATGCCGCCCCCGATGCCGATCGAGCCGATCAGCGCCGCAGCGATGAGCCAGCGCCGCCCGCTGCGCCGGGGCTCCTCGTCTTCGTAGTCGTCGGGTGCTTCGCCATCCCCATAGGGCGTGGCACCGAGACCGGGACCCAGTGCTGGAGCGGAGTAAGCATGACCGGTATGCGTCCCGAACGGGCTGCGCGGATCGCCGCCGGCCGGTACGGCATAATCTCCGAGGTCGTAGTTCACCGCTTCCTGGGGTGCGCCCCACTGGCCGAAGTCCGCGTCGTAGCCTTGGGGATCGTGTCTCGCGCCGTAGGGTGCGCTAAGGCTTGCATCGTGAGGGTGTGCTGGCGCAAGGTCCGCAGGTCCATGCCCTGGATGAAGCGGCTGGTGCGGGTCGTAGGATTGCGCCGGATGGTGTTGGTGGAAGGCCTGGTAAGGGGAAGGCTGTGGAGGGGGATAAGGCTGCCCGCTCGGCTGGGGGAGCTGATAGCCCGGCTGCGCCGCGGCATGGGCGGCAGCGGCCGTCTGCACGTGGCTCGGCCACAACGGTGTCGGCTGGCGCACGCCTCTCGGCGCCGGCGCCGGCTGAGCGGGTTCGCGGCGTCCACGCCCTTGCAGATGCTGCCCCCCCGTGTGGGGCACCGGACCATGAGAACGAGACATCAGCTCATCCCTTCGCAGCTTGCCCCGCATTCGCGAATCAGCACTCTAGCGCATCTCATCCGGAGCCTGCACCCCGAGCAACGTCAGTCCAGAGAATATCACGCGTTTCGTCGCGGCGATCAGCGCCAGACGAGCCCCCGTTAGCCCAGCGTCCTCAGGCTGGATAAAGCGCAAATGTGGCGAATCGTTGCCGCGCGTCCATTGCGCGTGAAAAGCCGAAGCTAGATCATAGAGATAGAAGGCAAGCCGGTGCGGCTCGTGCGCCCGCGCCGCGCCCTCGATGATGACCGGATAGGCCGCCAGCCTTCTGATCAGCTCGATCTCGCCCGCGTCCTCAAGCCTGGTGAGGTCGGCGCCGACCACCTCGGGCGCCCGTTCGCTCACGCTGGGAAAGACCTGGCGCGCGTTGCGGAACACGGAAGCGGCCCGCGCGTGCGCATACTGCACGTAGAACACGGGATTGTCCTTCGACTGCTCGAGAACCTTGGCGAGGTCGAAATCGAGGGCCGCGTCGTTCTTGCGGTAGAGCATCATGAAGCGGACCGGATCGCGGCCGACCTCCTCGACCACCTCGCGCAATGTGACGAAGGCTCCGGCGCGCTTGGACATGCGCACCGGCTCGCCCGCGCGGAACAGCCGCACAAGCTGGCAGACCTTGATGTCGAGGTCGGCCTTGCCGTCGGAAAGCGCCGCCACCGCTGCCTTGACGCGCGTCAGATAGCCCGCGTGATCGGCGCCGAACACGTTGATGAGGTGCCTGAATCCGCGCGCAAGCTTGTTATGGTGATAAGCCATGTCGGCGGCAAAGTAGGTGTAGCTGCCGTCCGACTTCACGAGCGCCCGATCAACGTCGTCGCCGAAGGCGGTCGAGCGGAACAGGGTCTGCTCGCGGTCCTCCCACTCGGCGTCGTCGTGCCCCTTTGGCTTGTCGAGACGCCCCTGATAGACGAGGCCTTTCCTGCGCAGCTCCTCGATGGTGGCTTTGACCTCGTCCTCGCCGCTCGTCAGCGAGCGTTCGGAGAAGAACACGTCGTGCCTGACGTTGAGCGCGGCGAGATCGTTTTTGATCATCGCCATCATGGCGCCGATTGCCGCATCGCGAACCAGCGGCAGCCAGCGCTCCTCCGGCAGGTTGCGAAGGGTGGCGCCGTGCTCGCGCGCGAGCGCCGCGCCGACCGGCTTCAGGTAATCGCCTGGATAAAGCCCTTCCGGAATCTGGCCGATGTCCTCGCCCAGCGCCTCGCGATAGCGCAGGTAGGCGGAGCGTGCGAGGGCATCGACCTGCGCGCCGGCGTCGTTGATGTAGTACTCCCGCGTCACCGCATAGCCGACAAAGGCGAGCAGGTTCGCCAATGCGTCCCCGAACACCGCCCCGCGGCAGTGGCCGACGTGCATGGGTCCGGTTGGATTGGCCGACACGTACTCGACGTTGACGCGCTCGCCGCGACCGAGATCGACCCGGCCGTGGTCGCCCTCCTCCTTGATAATCTGCGCCACCACCGCCTGCCAGAACCGCGGGGCAAAACGCAGGTTGAGAAAGCCCGCACCCGCCACTGCCACGCTCTCGATATCCCCCCACGCCCTGAGCTTGTCGGCGAGCCGGTCGGCGATGTCGCGCGGTTTCATCCGCGCGGCCTTGGCCAGCACCAGCGCGGCATTGCTGGCGAGGTCGCCATGCGCCGCCTCGCGCGGAGCCATGACCTCGACGTTGGTGAGGTCGAGGTTGGCAGGAAGCGCGCCCTCGGCCTGCAGGGCTTGCAAGGCGGCGACGATCTGCGAGCGCGCGCGCGCGTAAACGTTCATGGGCCGGGGCTAACGCAATTCCGGGGTAGCGTCAAACAACCTGCGGTGTTCGGCGAGCGCATAGCGATCGGTCATTCCCGCCACGTAATCGGCGACCAGGCGGGCGCGATGCTGCTCGTCAAGCCCACGCGCTTCATCCTGCCAGGGCGCAGGCATCGCCGCCGGCTCGGCGAGATAGCGGCCGACGAGATCGCGCACCACGGCCTCTGCGCCCTCCATCACCCGCATCACGCGGGCGTGGCGGTAGAGCCGCGCATACAGGAACGTGCGCAGTTGGTCGAGCGCGGCCGCCATCGCGTCCGAGAAGGCGACGACCGGGGCGCCGGCTGCGCGGATGTCGTCCGCATTGCGGGGGGCAAGGCGGGCAAGGCGTGTCCGCGACTGGGCGACGGCGTCGGCGATGAGTTGCGTGATGAGCCGTCGCACCAGCTCGTAGATGCGCCGTGCCTGATCATCCTCGCCGTTAAGGTCTTGCGCCGCGAGCAGCGACTGCAGCAGCGGCACCTCGACCAGGTCTTCCGCCGCGATCAGGCCCGCTCTGAGGCCGTCGTCGATATCGTGCGTGTGCCAGGCGATGTCGTCGGCAAGGGCGGCGACCTGCGCCTCCGCCGACGCCAAACGGTCGAGCGCTAGGTCCATGCCGCCGTCGAAGTCGGCGAGGGCTTTGATGAGCGCCTGGTCCCCCGCCGCACGGCCGCGCGCGGGCGGGCCGTTGTGCTTGACGAGCCCTTCAAGGCTTTCCCAGGTGAGGTTGAGCCCATCGAAGCTGCGGTAGCGGCGCTCGAGCCGGGTGACGATGCGGAAGCTCTGCACGTTATGGTCGAACCCGCCCCAGCGGTCCATGACCTCGTTGAGCGCCCGCTCGCCGGCATGACCGAACGGCGGATGGCCGAGGTCGTGGGCGAGCGCCAGGGCTTCGGCCAGGTCCTCATCCAGCCGGAGCTGACGCGCGATGGTGCGGCTGATCTGGGCCACCTCTAGGCTGTGGGTGAGCCGTGTACGGTAGTGGTCCCCTTCGTGGAAGAGGAACATCTGCGTCTTGTAGCTGAGCCGCCGGAAGGCAGTCGAATGCAGGATGCGATCCCGGTCGCGCTGGAACGGGCTGCGGGTTGGACAAGGTGGTTCCGGATGAAGCCGCCCCCGGCTCGCTACGCGGCTGGCCGCATAGGGGCCAAGCGAACGCTCGCCCGGGGCAAGCTCCGCACCGTAGCCCGCTTCCGACGGCGGTGCGTGTTCAGGTTGCAGCGGCATGCGCCTCACCGTCAACCATTTGGCTACAGGCCCTTCCGCCCCTATCTTCTTATGGCTCTATTCGCGCAAACCGATGCCGGGCGCAATGCGCCCGGGCTGTGGCCCTGAAGCGCCGGGAGAGACCATGACTGAAACGCCCGTGACCGTTACCGAGCGCGCCGCCCGCCGCATCCTCGAGCTTGCCGCAGGGGAGCCGACCATGCTGCGCGTGAGCGTCGAAGGCGGCGGCTGCTCGGGGTTCCAATACAAGTTCGATTTGGCCCGTGCACCCGCAGCCGACGACGTCATCGTCGAGCGTGGCGGCGCCAAGGTGCTGATCGATCCGGTCTCGCTCGCCTATCTGGGCGGCTCCGAGATCGACTTCGTCGACGACCTGATCGGCGCCTCTTTTCGCGTGAAGAACCCCAACGCCGCCGCCTCGTGCGGCTGCGGCACGAGCTTCTCGATGTGAACGCCAGTCGGCAGTGGGGAGTAGGCCGTCGGGAAGAAAAACTGCACACCGTCTCCCGCTTGCCGATGGCCACTGCCGCCTCATGCCCATGAAAATCGCGACCTGGAACATCAACGGCGTCAAGGCGCGGCTCGACCAGTTGACGAGATGGCTCGACGCAGCGCGGCCCGACATCCTCTGTCTGCAGGAGATCAAATGCGCCGATGACGCTTTTCCATCATTGGAGTTTCGCAGTCGCGGCTATAACTTAGCGGTCTGTGGCCAGAAGGGTTTCAACGGGGTCGCGATTCTGTCGCGGTTCCACCTCGAGGAGGTGGTGCGCGACCTGCCGGGAGACGACACCGACACCCATGCCCGCTACGTGGAAGCCGTAGTCTCGTTCAAGAGCGGCGCCCTCCGCATCGCCTCCATCTACCTGCCCAACGGCAATCCCGTCGGCAGCGACAAGTTCGCCTACAAGCTGGGCTGGATGCAGCGGCTCGAGCGCCGCATGCTGGACCTTCTCGGTACCGAGGATCCGCTCGTCCTGGCCGGCGATTACAACGTGATCCCCGAGCCCCTCGACGCCAGGTACCCTGAGGCCTGGGTCAGCGATGCCCTGTATCAGCCCCAGTCGCGCGCCGCCTGGCGGCGCTGCATCAATCTCGGCCTGACCGATGCCGTGCGCGCCTGCCACCCAGGTCCCGGCCCCTATACGTTTTGGGATTACCAGGCCGGCGCCTGGCAGAAGGACCACGGCATCCGCATCGACCACATCCTCCTCTCGCCGCCCGCCGCCGACCGCCTGCGGATGGCCCAGGTCGACCGCGCCACGCGAAGTTGGGAGAAGCCCTCCGACCACGCCCCCGTGTGGATCGATCTCGACCTCGGCCCTTAACCGCGCCTTGCCGCGCCTGATCGGAGTGGACCGCCGGCGAGCGCCAGGCCGGTCGGCATTGGGCCGGAGTCGTCCAAATCGGCTCTTGGTGCTATCTGTGTGCTGCCCGATGGTGGCGACCGCGGCCGGCCGCGGTGCCGTATGCGGGGGGCGAGGGTTGTCGTGGTTCGCCTGGGCAAGCTCATTGGGAACAGCGCACAATCGGCCGGCGCCGAGGCGCGCCTTCAGGTCGCGCTCGACAACATGCCCGGCGCCCTCGCCTACACCGACGAGAACCTGAACTTCGTCTTCTGCAACGACCGCTTCCGCGAGATGTACCGCGTGCCGCCCGAGCTGCTCGAGCCCGGCCGCCCCTACGCCGACCTCCTGCGCCATCTCGCCGAGCGCGGCTACTATGGCGAGGGCGATGTCGAGACGCTGGTCGCCCAGCGCGTCGAGAGCCTGCGCAACCCGGCCGGCAAGAGCTTCGAGGACCGCACCCCCGACGGACGCGTCTACCGCATCCGCCGCCGCCGCGCATCGGGCGGCGGCACCGTCACCGTGATGACCGACATCACCGAGCAGAAGAAGGCCGAGCAGAACCTTCTCGAAGCCAAGCGGCAGACGGAGGAGGCGAACGCGCGCGTCACCGAGCAGAATATGATCCTCGAAGGCCTGGCCGCCAAGCTGTCGAAATACCTCTCGCCCCAGATCTACCAGTCGATCTTCAGCGGCAACCAGGCCGTGGAGATCTCCGCCAAGCGCAAGAAGCTCACCATCTTCTTCTCCGACATCGCCGGCTTCACCGAGATCACCGACAACCTGGAGTCGGAGGAGCTGACCGACGTCCTCAATCACTACCTGACCGAGATGTCGGCGATCGCCCTTCAGTATGGAGCCACCATCGATAAATACGTCGGCGACGCCATGCTGCTGTTCTTCGGCGATCCCGAATCGCGGGGCGTGAAGGAGGACGCCAAGGCCTGCGTGACGATGGCCATTGCCATGCAGCGCCGCATGCGCGAGCTGGAACACGAGTGGCGGCAGCGCGGGCTGCAGCAGCCGTTCCGCATACGGATAGGAATTACCACGGGCTTCTGCACGGTGGGCAATTTTGGCAGCCGCGACCGCATGGACTACACCATCATTGGCAACGAGGTGAACCTGGCCGCGCGCCTCCAGTCGGCTGCGGAGCCGGGCGGCATTCTGCTATCCCACGAAACCAACGCGCTCGTTCAGGACATCGTGCTGACCGAGGAATATCCGCCGATGACGGTCAAGGGCTTCCTGCGGCCAATCAAGACCTACAAGCTTCTCGGCACCTACAAGGAGCTGGTGGACGAAGGCAAGGTCGTGCTCCAGGAGCGGGAGGGGCTGCGCGTGCTGGTCGACCTCACCAAGCAGGTGAGCTCGGAAGCGATCGCCGTGTTGGAGGAGGTGCTCGCCGAGCTGAAGAAACGCAACGCGCAGGCGCGCCCGGACGAGCCCCGCTCCTGACCCTGCGAGCAGCCCGCGAGCACCCTTCCGGCTCAGCGCCCCGGCGCTGTGTTGGCCATACTGGCATCCTTGAGCGCCACGCCCATCACGCCCGCCTGGTCGGGTTGCGCGCCTCGTTGCGCCGACTGCGGCGCGGAAGGTGGGGCGGCCGCCGCCTGGCCTCCGCCAATCAGCACGAGCGGCCGATCATCCGCACAGGTCCTGATGCCGCGCACGCTTTCGACCGCCCAGCGCTCGTCCTTGCTTGCCGCGCGGCGATACTTGTTTTCCCATTCCGACACGCGGGCCTGAGCCTGGCGCCGGATCGGTTCGGAGGCATTGCAGAAGATGTCCTGGTAGATGTCCTCGATCCACACCCGCTCGGATGGGGGCGCGTTCTCGACCGCCACCGAAATCAAGGCGAGCGCCGTCGCCGGGTCGCGCTCCACCGGCCCGCCCCGCCAGTAGAGATCGGCGAGGAAGGCTTGCGCACCGGCATGCTTGCGCTCCCTCGTCAGCACCGCAAGATAATGCAGCGCCCGGACCGGGTCCTTCTCGACACCCTGTCCCTCAAGATAGAGCTTGGCCAGCTCGAACTGGGCGTCCTCATCGTTGAAGAACGTGGCAGCGTGCCTCAGATAGTCGGCGGCCCGCTCCGGATCGGGATCGAGGCGCAGCTCGAGCACGCCGTGCTTGACGTAGGAGGCCAGCGCAACCAGCGCCTTGGCCACGAAGGGCGCCCGCTGATCGTCGTCAGGATCGACGTCGGCGTACTGGTCGCCAAGCCCCCGATAAAGCATGTACGCTTTGGCGTGGTCGCTGTAGGCCGTCGCGCTGTAGATGCGAGCAAGGTAGAAACGGGCGAAGAAATGGTTATGCGCGGCGGCAAACTCGAGCGCCGGCAGCGCCTGCTCGAAATCCTCGGCGCGATAGGCGCTCATGCCCTGCTCATAGGCGACCTCGGGCGAGGCAAATGTCGCCTGCCCGGCTGCCACGACCGGGCTGGTGGCGGCTGCCAAAGTCAGCCCGAACACCAGCCCCGCTATCGCCAACGCGCTGCGCACCCGCATCCTAAATATCCGCATAACAGATGACTTCCGCGCTTGCCCCGGGGTGGGTCACCGCGCCTTTACGCGCCGGCCCCACCTGATCGGCATATTTTCGCAGCGCACCGCTCTGATAGGCGTTTCTAGGTGCCTTCCAGGACTTTCGCCGTCGCGCAAGTTCGCCCTCGCTGACCTCCAGATCGAGCCGACCCTGCTCGGCATCAATGCTGATGATGTCGCCATCCTTGACGAGCGCGATCGGTCCACCGACCGCCGCCTCTGGGCCCACGTGGCCAATACAAAACCCGCGCGTTCCCCCGGAGAAGCGCCCGTCGGTAATGAGCGCCACCTTCTCGCCCATGCCGCGCCCGTAAAGGGCGGCGGTGGTGGACAGCATCTCACGCATGCCGGGCCCGCCTTTTGGACCCTCGTAGCGGATGACGATGACTTCGCCATCCCTGATGTGGCCCGCCTCGACCGCCGCGAACGCATCCTCCTCGCAATCGAAACAGCGCGCCGGCCCCTTGAACTGCAGGTTCTTCATGCCCGCGACCTTCACGATCGCCCCGTCGGGCGCCAGCGTACCCCTGAGGCCCACCACCCCTCCGGTCGGCGATATCGGCCTGGAAACCGGATAGACGACCTTCTGCCCCTTGTTGAACTTCACCTTCTCCAGATTCTGCTTCACCGTCTTTCCGGTGACCGTAAGACAGTCCTCGTGCAGGTAGCCTCCGTCGAGGAGAGCCCGCAGGATCTGCGGGATGCCGCCGATGTCGTACACATCCTTGGCGACGTACCGGCCGGCTGGCTTGAGGTCGGCGATATAGGGTGTCCGCTTGAAGATGTCGGCGACGTCGAACAGGTCGAACTCGATACCCGCCTCGTGCGCCATCGCGGGCAGATGAAGGGCCGCGTTGGTGGACCCGCCCGTTGCTGCGACCACGGTAGCCGCATTCTCGAACGCCTTGCGCGTGGCGATGTCGCGCGGACGGATACCGTCGGCGATGAGCCGCATCACCGCTTTGCCGCTGGCCGTCGCATACTCGTCACGGCTCTCGTAAGGTGCTGGCGCGCCCGCCGATCCTGGCAACGCCAGACCGATCGCCTCCGACACCATCGCCATGGTGTTGGCTGTGAACTGGCCGCCGCAGGCGCCGGCCCCGGGGCAGGCCACGCACTCGAGCGCGTGCAGCTCCTCATCCGACATGTTGCCGGCAGAATGCTGGCCGACCGCCTCGAACACGTCCACGACCGTCACGTCCCGGCCCTTGAACTTGCCGGGCAGGATCGATCCTCCGTACATGAAGACGGCGGGTACGTTGAGCCGCAGCATCGCCATCATCACGCCGGGCAGCGATTTGTCACAGCCGGCGAGACCGACCATGGCGTCGTAGCAGTGGCCGCGCATGGTGAGCTCGATCGAATCGGCGATCACCTCCCGGCTGACGAGCGACGACTTCATGCCCTGATGGCCCATCGCGATGCCGTCGGTGACGGTGATCGTGCAAAACTCGCGCGGCGTGCCCCCGGCTTCGTCGACGCCCTTCTTGGCCGCCTGCGCCTGCCGCATCAGCGCGATGTTGCACGGAGCCGCCTCGTTCCAGCAGGAGACCACGCCCACGAACGGGCGGTGGATCTGCTCCTCGCTGAGCCCCATGGCGTGGTAGTAGGACCGGTGCGGAGCCCGCGCTGGGCCCTCCGTCACATGGCGACTAGGCAGCCTCGATTTGTCGAAGGTTCGCGCGTCCATTACGCTTCTCTGTCAACACCAGCCTTGCATACTGCACGCAAAACACCGCCTCACGACCACGAAAGCGTGGCCGGCCTGCACCGCTAGGGACGGAGCCCAGGAAGCCGCATCTGGGAGCGGGCCCATGCTTCCCACGTTGATCCGAGAGTTATCGTCGCGTGCTATTGTGGCTCAAAAGAGGCATATGGTGGAACTATGCGTTGCGGTTAAGCCACATCGCACGGGCGTTCAAATTTCGGACCGCCTCTATGCATGTTCGGGCGCGGCGACCGCGCCAGCGCTTTTCCGCTCCCCCGTTTCCGGAGGTCTGCCATGAACGAGACGGCCGCGGCGGCGCCCGGCGCCGATCCGTCCCTTGCGCTGCGTCCCGGAGCCGGTGCGCCTGGCCTGGACTGCCCCCCGTGGCCTCGTCGGTCTCAGCCTCGTCAACTTTATACTCCGTGTACTGACGCTCGGCATTTACCATTTCTGGGGCAAGACCGAGGTGCGGCGCCGCATCTGGTCGGCCATCCGCGTGAACGGCGAGCCGCTTGCCTACACCGGCACCGGCCTGGAGCTGTTCCTCGGCTTTCTGCTTGCCTTCGCTGCTGTAGCGCTTCCCGCCATCTTGCTGTCGTTCGGCGCCGTGCTTGTCTTCGGCCCTGGCTCGCCGTGGCTTCTCGCCTTCCAATTCGTTGTCTATGCGGCCTTCTTCTTTTTGTTCGGGGTAGCCATCCACCGCGCCCGGCGCTACCGCCTCGCCCGGACCCGCTGGCGGGGCATCCGCGGCGGTCTTGAAGGCAGTTCCTGGCGTTACGGCTGGATCCATTTCTGGAGCGGTCTGCTGATTCTGCTCACTCTCGGCTGGATCGTGCCCTGGCGTTCGACCAAACTTCAGAGCCTGATCAGCAACGGCATGCGGTTTGGCGATCGGCCATTCCGCTTCTCGGCCTCCTCCGCGCCGCTCTACCCTCGCTTCGCCGTGCTGTGGATCGCTGGGCTGTTCATTCTGCTGGCCGCCTCCACCGTGATCGTCTCGGCAACCGCCTTCATTTTCCCTGCTGGGGACTTTCATGCGGACCGCCCGCCCGATATCGCGCGCATGACGGTGCTGCTGGCCCTCATCTACGCCACCTTGCTTGCGGGCGGCGTCGTCTACGGCGTTTTCAGCGCGTGGTATCGAGCCGGCATGCTCAACCATTTCGCCGCCCACACCGCCTTCGAAGGAGCCACCTTCAAGGGCAGCGCCACGGCCGTCAGTCTGACGTGGCTCACGCTCAGCAACTATCTGCTGGTACTGCTCACCCTCGGCATCCTCGCCCCGCTGGCCCAGGCCCGCTCAGCCCGCTATCTCATCGAGCGCATTGCCCTTGTCGGCAACGTCCCGCTCGCCGAGATTGCCCAGCGCGAGGAGGATGCTTTAGGGCGAGGGGAAGGACTGGCGCAGGTCTTCGATGTCGATGCGTTCTGATGACGGTGCGATCTATGCTGGCCGGCTGAGCGAGGGCCAAACGGCGGCGAGCGAGCGCGTCGAGGTGCGTCTTTCCGAGCGGGGCGTCGAGATTGCTCGCGCCGGCGCAGCTGCGCCGCTGATCTGGCCCTATGGTGCGCTGACCGCCGCCGCACCCCTCGCCCGCACGTCGGAGGATGTGCTGCTCGGCTATACCTACATGCCGGGCGTGAGCCTGTTCGTTTCGGATCGCGATTTCGTGGCCCGTCTGATGCGGGCGGCCCCCCAGCTCGGCGCGGCTGCCCAGCGCTGGCGTTGGGCGCGTCCGCTGCTGGCGATAGGTGCGGCTATTGTTGTTGCCGTCGCCATGGCCTGGGTGCTCGAGCTGAGCCCGGCGCGGACCATTGCAGGCTTGATGCCCGATGGCGTGCGCCAGTCCCTCGGCCGGCAGGTGATCCAGTCGATGGCCGGCAAGCGGCGCCTCTGCGATGCGCCCGCCGGACGCGCCGCTCTCGACCGATTGACGCAGCGTCTCTCGGCGGCAAGCGGCAGCGACGCGCGCTTCAGTGTGACGGTACTCGACTGGAACCTGCTCAATGCCTTCGCGGCGCCCGGCGAGCAGATCGTGCTGACGCGCGAGTTGATCGAACAGGCGAGGAGCGCCGATGAGGTCGCGGGCGTGCTGGCGCACGAGATGGGGCACGGGCTCGAGCTTCATCCCGAAAGCAGCATCGTACGCGTCGTCGGGCTGAATGTGGCGATCGAACTGATGCTGGGGGGAGGCAGCGGCACGCTCGCCAATCTCGGCCTGCTCCTGACCCAACTGAGCTACACCCGCGCCGCCGAGCGGGAGGCCGACGCCCATGCCTTGCGCATCCTCAAGAACGCCGCCATCTCGCCGCAGGGCATCGTCGCCTTCTTCAGGAGGATCGAAGGGATGGAGGGCGGCCGCGACGCGAGCGCGGGTCTCGACCTGCTGCGCAGCCACCCCGCCACCGCCGAGCGTGCAAAGCTTGCGGCCGGGCAGCCCCCTTACCCGTCCACCCCGGCGCTGAGCGAAGCCGACTGGCTGGCGCTGCGGACCATCTGTGCTCCGACCGCCGGTTTGCCCAAGGGCTGACGGTGCGCAAGGCACGCCAAGCGCGTGTCCCGCCATCGCCCTGACGCAATCGGGGCCCTTTCTTCTGAGCCTCTACGTGCATTGCCCGCGCCCAGGCGGAGCATGGCCAAAGTCTTACTGCGGATCGCGATCCTGATTGTGCCAGCGGCGCTCTACGTCGCTTCGCCGTTTTGGGCCGCCTGGAACCTGCGCGAGGCGGTCCGCACCAACGACATCGCCCTCCTCGAGCGCAAGGTCGACTGGGACGGTGTGCGCGCAAGCCTCAAGACGTCGCTCGCCCGCCACCCTGAACTGTTGTCCGAAGCGCAGGCCGCTGGCGAGCGGATCAGCCCCACGCTTTGGCAACGGATCAAGTGGGCCCTGGGCGCCACCATGCTCGATCGTTTCATCGACAACTACGTGAGGCCGGAGGCGCTGCCCCGCCTCTATCACTACCGCAAGCAGCAGGCCGCTGGTGACCCCGGCGAGCCCCAGCTTGGCGCCCGCGAGCGCTTCAGGCAGCTCTATGCGCGCATCGTGCGCGCCGAGTTCCAGACGCTCACCCGGGTCGAGATCGAGATCGCCGACCACTACGTTGCGGATCTCCGCTACGTCTCCAACCTGGAGCTGATCGGCCTCGAGTGGAAGCTGACGAGCCTGCGCGTCGTCGCGGTCAAAGACCGCCGCGCCGCGATGGGCGAGGGCCCCTCGGTTCGCTAGCCATTACCGCGTCGGGGGTGAGCGCCGGATCGATCACACTCACGCCTCGATCCGCTGCAGCGCCTTCTTAAGGCGCTTCGCCACAGTCTCGAGCTCGGCCTTGCGCTCGCGGTTCTCCTCAACCACCTCGGCCGGCGCCTTGGCGATGAACTGCGCATTAGCGAGCTTGGCGTCGATCTTGGCGATGTCGGCTTCCGCCTTGCCGATCTCCCTGGCGAGCCGCGCCCGCTCCGCGCCCATGTCGATGATGCCTGCGAGCGGCAGAGCCGCCGTTGTCGCCCCGGCGACGATCAGCGCCGCGCCCTTCGGTGCCGACTTGGCGAAACTGATGGTGTCGAGCCTGGCGAGCCGCTTGATCGTCTCCTCGTGACGCGCGGCGCGGTCCTTGACCGCCTTGGCTGGCGAGGTGATGACGAGCGCCACCCTGGCGCCTGCCGGCACGTTCATCTCGGTGCGGACCGAGCGGATCTCGCTGACGAGCTGGATCAGCCATTCGATCTCCTCGTCCGCGATCGGATCGGCGAGGGCCTCAAGCTCGGGCCATGCGCTGAGTGCCAGCAGCGCCCCCCGCGCTGCCGTCTTGTTCCACAGCTCCTCGGTGATGAACGGCATAAACGGGTGGAGCAGTCTTAGGATGACGTCGCGCACATAAGCGAGGCAGGCGCGCGTCTCGGCTCTGGCTCGTTCCTCGCCTCCTGCCAAAATCGGCTTGGAGAGCTCCACGTACCAGTCGCAGAACCTGCCCCACGTGAATTCGTAGATCGCGCTCGCCGCTTCGTTGAACTTGTAGGCCTCGATGGCGCCGGTGACGGCCTTGACCGCTCGCTCCGCCTCGCCAAGGATCCAACGGTTGAGCGTCTCTCTGGCGCTTCTTGGATCGAAGGCGGAATCGAGCCGCGCCTCGTTCATCTCGGCAAAGCGCACCGCGTTCCACAGCTTGGTCGCGAAGTTGCGGTAGCCTTCGACGCGGGCCGCCGACAGCTTGATGTCGCGTCCCTGCGCGGCCATGGCGGCGAGCGTGAAGCGAAGCGCGTCCGCGCCGTACTCCTCGATCATCTCCAAGGGGTCCATGACGTTGCCCTTGGACTTCGACATCTTGGCGCCCTTCTCGTCGCGCACGAGGGCATGGATGTAGACGTCGCGGAACGGCACCTCCTTCATGAAATGCAGGCCCATCATCATCATGCGGGCCACCCAGAAGAAGATGATGTCGAAGCCGGTGACCAGCACGCTCGTCGGATAGTAGCGGGCCAACTCCGCAGTCCGCTCGGGCCATCCGAGGGTGGAGAACGGCCACAGTGCCGAGGAGAACCAGGTGTCGAGCACGTCCTCGTCACGCGTGAGGTTCACTCGCGCATCGTAGTGGCGCTGGGCGGCGGCCAGCGCCAGTTCCTCGCTTTCCGCCACGAACACCTCGCCGTCCGGCCCGTACCAAGCTGGAATCTGGTGGCCCCACCACAATTGTCTTGAGATGCACCAGGGCTGGATGTTGCGCATCCATTCGAAGTAGGTCTTCTCCCAGTTCTTGGGCACGAACCGCGTGCGCCCGCTCTCGACCGCTGCAATCGCCGGCTTGGCCAGCTCTGCGGCATTCACGTACCACTGATCCGTGAGCCAGGGTTCGATCGGCACGTTCGAGCGGTCGCCGTGCGGCACGGCGTGGACGGTCGGCTCGACTTTCTCGACGAGGCCCCGCGCCTCGAGGTCGGCGACGACGCGCTTGCGCGCCTCGAACCGGTCGAGCCCGCGGTACGCCTCGGGCGCGTTCTCGTTGAGATGGGCATAGGCATCGAAGATGTTGACCATCTCAAGCTTGTGCCGCTTGCCGACCTCGAAATCGTTGAAGTCGTGCGCCGGCGTGATCTTGACCGCGCCCGAGCCCTTCTCGGGGTCTGAGTATTCATCGGCGATGATCGGAATCTCGCGCCCAGACAGCGGCAGCACCACCGTCTTTCCGACCAGCGGCTTGTAGCGTGCGTCCTGCGGATGCACCGCGACCGCGGTATCGCCGAGCATGGTTTCCGGCCTGGTTGTGGCCACGACGATGAACCGCGTGGGGTCGCCCTTCAGCGGATACTTGATGTGCCAGAGATTGCCCTTCGTCTCGACGTTGATCACCTCGAGATCGGAGATGGCGGTCTGGAACTTAGGGTCCCAGTTGACGAGCCGTTTGTCCTTGTAGATGAGGCCCTGGCGGTAGAGCTCCACGAACACCTTGATGACGGCCCGCGACAGCCCCTCGTCCATGGTGAAGCGTTCGCGCGACCAGTCGCAGGAGGCGCCGAGGCGCTTGAGCTGGTTGATGATGGTGCCGCCGGACTCCTCCTTCCACGCCCACACCTTCGCGATGAACTTCTCCCGTCCGATCGTGCGCCGGTCCGGCTCCTGCCGCTCCATCATTTGCCGCTCGACCACCATCTGCGTGGCGATGCCCGCGTGATCGGTGCCCGGCTGCCAGAGGACGTCCCTGCCGCGCATGCGCTCGAACCGGCAGAGGATATCCTGCAAAGTGTTGTTGAGCGCGTGCCCCATGTGCAGCGAGCCCGTCACGTTGGGCGGCGGGATGACGATGCAGTAGGGTGCCGCCTTCGCGCGCTCTGGCCGGCCGGCCGCAAAGGCTTTGGCCGCTTCCCAGGCGGCATGGACGCGCCGCTCGATGTCGGCGGGCTGGTATGTCTTGTCCAGCATTGAGCTGCTCACGGTGATGGTGTCGGGCTGCCGCGGGCGGTGACTATGCCGCCGCTCACCACCATGTCAACGACACGAGAATCCCGCCGAGGCTGAAACCTCACCGCCTCTCGGGCGACGGTATCGGCGCTCTCCGCCGCTAGCCCTGCTCGGAACTCGCCGGCCCCTTCGCCGTGGTGCCCCGCTCGGCGAGTTCCGTCTTCAGCGCTTTCTCGACGATCCGCGGCATGTTGGCATCGAGCCACTGCCGAAGCATTGGCCGGAGCAGGTCGGCTACCGTCTCCTCGAGCGTGCGCCCGCCCTCGCCGGACGACGCCGAACGCGAGGCCATGAACGCTCGCGCTGTTACCGGCGCAGGCGGCATCGTCGCTGCCACCTTGCGCGCCACCGCCGCCGCTGCGGCAGACACGGCATCGGGCGGAGGGGCCGGGTTGGCACTGGCCGGTTCGGAGGCGTGCGTTCGCACCTCGGCTGCATTGACTGGCGCGGCGGCGTCGGCCGCAGCCGCCTCCAATCCATTTCCCGGCTCCGCCTGCCGAGCTTCGGTGGCCGGCACGGGCGCAGGCGTTGAAGGCGCCCGGCCGGACGGGGCGTACCCTTCAGCGGGAGCGCTGGGCGGCTGAGCAGCCCGCACCGTTTGGGACGGGGGCGGGGGCGGGGCCGGCGGCGGCGCAGCACCCTCCGTCGGCCGAGCGCGCTCGGCGCGGGCGCGGCTGAGCACTTCCGTAAGTGGTCGGTGCCGCTGCGGGGCGGTCGAGGGCAGCGCAGTGCTGTTGCCCCTCACCGGCGCCGTCGCCGGCCCCATCGCTTCAGCCGCCGCCTGACCGGGCGCATTGGGGCCAGGACGCGGCGTTATCGAGCCGAGCAAATCGGCGAGGTCGGCTTCGAGGTCTGTCGCCCTGCCCCGCTGGCCGGCACTCTCCGGCTGCGATCGCTGTACCGGCATGGAGGGGGGAGGCCCGCCAACCGGAGGCGGGCCCGGCGAGCGTGGCGGTAACGGCTGGGATGGGGCTGCACTGGCCGGATCCTCGGCGATGATCTTGCGGATCGACGCCAGGATTTCGTCCATACTCTGCTCGGCCGCCTTCGGCGATCGCTGCATTCCCCTCTCCCGTCCGGCCACCCACTACTTTCTGCTCGAATGCGGCGTTTTCCTGTCGTGAGGCGGAGAACTGCCCTCCGATGATCCGGTCGTACAATTTAGCAGCCCGCTCTTCAATCCCGGCGTGGAGAAATCACCATCCGCGCGTGGATTGGCAGGCGCGGGCGCACCGAGCTATTTAACCGGCCCCCCTTTCGCAGCCCCGTGCGGCGCAACCTCTTGCCCCCCGTCGAACACCTCGTGCCGGCCGTCGGCATGGGTGATGCTGAGGCCCCACCATTTGCGGCGTACCTCGTGGTAGTTGACCTCCGGATCGTAGACCACGTTGGTGAGTTCGAGTTCCTGCGCGTTGAGCCGTCCGATTGCAGCGAGCAGGGTATAGGCCTGCACGATGGTATCCCGCCTGGCGGTGACCAGCGCGACCTGCGAGTTGAGCAGCTCCTGCTCGGCGTCGAGCACGTCGAGCAGCGTGCGCTGGCCCACCCGCTCCTCCTCTCGCACCCCCTGCAGGGCGGTCTGGTTGGCCTCCACCTGCGCCTGCGCCGACTCCTGTTGAGCGCGCGACGCGATCAGCCTCGACCACGCCGCCACCACGTTCTCCTGGCCCTCGCTGCGCGCCTGCTCGATCTGCTGGATGCGGCTCACATGCGTATGCTTGGCCTGACGCACCCGCGCGGAGACCTCGCCGCCCTCATAGATCGGCACGTTGAGGCGGCCGGTAACCGTCGTCTGCTCGGTCTCCTCCACCGTGCGTGAGGGATCGAATCTTTGCGAGTAGCTGGCCTCAAGATCGATCGTCGGCAGCAGCTCGCCGCGAATGCGCTCGACCGTATAGCGCGAGGCCTGTTCCAGGTAGAGCGCGCTGACCACGCTCGGGCTCTCCCGGTTGTGGATCTGGATCGCTTCCTCGAGGGTCCTGGGCAGCAATCCGTTGGGCGCCGGCGGCTCGGTGAGCCGGCCTGGAGGCGCGCCGACCACCCGCTCGAAGGTGGCGCGACTGGCTTTCAGGTTGGCACGGGCAAGCTCGAGCTGCGACACCGCGCCGGCTCGGCGCGCGGTGGCCTGCGCCACGTCCGTGCGCGTCACCTCCCCGACATTGAAGCGGTCCTGCGTGGCGCGAAGTTCGCGCGTCAGCACCGTGACGTTGTTCTCGTTGAGCCTGACGATGGCCTGATCGCGAACGACATCGACGTAGGCGGTGGCCGCCGCCAGCAGCACGTTTTGCTCCACGCTCCTCAGCGTCTCGCGGCCGGCCCGCACCGTCGCTTCCGCCTCCCGAACCTGGTTGAGGGTACGAAAGCCGCGGAAGATCGGCTGCGTCAGATTCAAGGAGTATCCCTTGGGATGAACCTCGCCGTCGTTGGCGCTGGCGGGGTCCGTGTTGCGCCGCTCGAAGCTAATGTCGGCGGACCCCGTAATGACCGGACGGTATCCGGAATTGGCCCGCGCCACCTCCTCGTCCGTGGCGCGAAGGCGGGCACGCTCCGCATCGAGCTGTGGGTTGAGACGGTAAGCCGTGGCCAGCGCCTCCTTGAGCGTCTGCGCCGACACTGTGCTGCAGAGGCTCGTCGCACCGGCGCACAGCAGCATGGCCGCAGCACCGCCGGCACATCGCCGCCAGTTCCGCCACTGCCGATTACGACGCGCGAGCATCAGCACCCCGTCGTTGCCGCTGCGGCTTGGAACCCCCGAGACATGACGCGCCCCATCCACGGCAGCACTACACCGATTCCACAGGTTGATCCCCCTTTTTCCATGGGGACGGCGGCCGCTGCCGGCCTCGTGGTTGTTAGCCGACAAACATTTGAAGCCGAAGCACAAAGTCAAGGGTGGCCGAGACGAGCGCCGCGCCCCGTTGCAGCGCGTCCACACTTCGCCTTGCCGCATGCTTGACGACCGAAGGGGAGGCACGGCGTGGCGGCGGTCGGACCGCGCCTCTACCGACTGGCTGCCGACGCGAGCTTAGAATTAGAACACGAACCCGGGTTTGCGTTCGAAACCCGGCAGGCGCGGCGCCGCCGCATCGAACAGAGCACGCGCATCGAAGGTGCCGCCGAGCCTGCGCCACTGCACGGCGCGCCCGACGCCGCCGTCTGCGACGACCACCGCGGCGAGCCGGCCGCCGTCCTTGAGTTGGTCGAGCAGAGCGGCCGGCACCTCGGGTACCGCGCCGTTGACGAGGATCGCATCGTACGGCGCCTCGCTTGGTACGCCCTGCGCAAGTGGTCCCGTCGCCAAGCTGACATTGGTCACGCCGAGCGCGGATAGCGTCGCCTTGGCCATCTCTGCCACAGCAGCTTCGGCCTCGAGCGCGACCACCGCTCGAGCAATCCGGGCCAGAACCGCGCTCGCGTAGCCGGTCCCCGCCCCCACGTCGAGAACCCGGTCGCCCTCCTCAAGCTCCAGCGCCTGGATCAGCTTGGCGAGCACCCGGGGTGCCATCATGTAGCGGGCGGGCGCCCCCTCCCGCGCCGGCACCTCAAGCAGCCTCTCATCCATGTAGGCGAGGGCCTGCGCCTCGGGAGCCGCAAAACGCTCGCGCGGCACCTCCAGCATGGCGCGCAGGATGCGCCGGTCCGTGACGTCGCTCGGCCGCACCTGGCCTTCGACCATGTTCTTGCGCTGCAAGGCGAAGTCCACCATCTGCTCACCCCGTGACGCACGCCCGTAACAGCCCTCGCCACCGGCGGCGCTGGCGCGACATTAGCCAACGCCGGGCGCGCGAGCCATATCGGCTTGCGCCCTGACGCCCAATTGTCGCGGCCTTCAGTTTGCGCCGCGGCCGACGGCTGTGATAGATGGCGGCTCGGGCGCGCCGGGCCAGAGGCCACGTGGCGGAGTGGTGACGCAGCGGACTGCAAATCCGCGCACGCCGGTTCGATTCCGGCCGTGGCCTCCAGCGGCTTTCAATGAAGAGGGCGGGCGCGGTCCGCTCTCCTAGCCCCGGGGGGCGGCAGTGATGCTCGGCGGCTCCAAGTTGCAGCTTGAGCGCAACGTCCAGTCGCTCGTGGGATGGGGCATGACCGTGCTCGGCATCGTCTGCCTCGGCGCCTTTGCGCTGCTCAACGTGTTTGCCAGCCTGCCGATCCGGCTCGCGCCCGACCTGATGAACCCGGCAAGCCTGTGGAAGGCGCTGGTCTCCCTTTATGTGATCTCCTGGTGGTTCGGCACGCTCTTCGACAACCGCTACCAGATCGACGTCATCACCCCCTCGGCCGAGAGCCGGCTGCCGATGACCTCGATCCTCCTCGCCATCGCCATTTTCGCCTTCTTCGCCCTCATGTGGTGGTTCACCGTCGGCATCGAGTGGGCGATCGGTGCGGTGTGGCAATGGGCGCTCGGACAGCCGACGCCCCGCTCCTTCGACATCCTGATTCTCGTGCTGCTCGTCTTCTGGCTCTTCAACATCTACGCTTGGCGCTACTACGTCGATCGCCACATACGCCCCCTGATCGACCGCACGCGCGGCGAGCTGACCGCGCCGGGCGATGCCTTCAAGCGTGAGGCGCTGGCTGAGGTCGAGCGCTACATCTGCGGGCGCTGGCAGTGGACCCGGTTTGCCGTCGGCGGTGTGCTGCTGGTTCTCATCTATGCGCTCGCCCTGAGCCCTGCGCGCGAGCCCTTCGGCCAGGTGCTGGCTGGCCTGATCGGCCTTGATGCCTCCGAGACCGGGCGGCTCGCGACAGCGCTGCCCCACCTTCTCACCATCGCCTGGTTCGCAGCTTCCGAGGCCGTGATGTGGTTCATGCGCATCCGCCTCAAGTTCTACATCGACTGCATCCGCGACCTGGAGAGCAAATACGCGGCAACCCCGCGCGCTGCGCCCGCCCTCGCGCCCTCGCCCTCGCCCCAGGCTTGAGGAGCCGCCGCGGCGCCGCCGGTGCTTTGGGAGGCCGCGCCGGGTGCTAAGAGAAGCCGCGAGCCGTCCCGCCACCGAAGTGACCATCGACGTCCTGCGCTCCTACACGCCTCAGCTTCTCTCCGTACTGCGCATCATGTCGGGCCTTCCCCTCTGGCAGCACGGCACGGGCAAATACCTGAGCATGCCCATCGGCCCGATGAACAACGCCTCGCCGATGACCATGCGCGGCGCGGCGGGCGTGCTCGAGCTGATCGGCGGTCCGCTCCTGATCCTCGGGCTCTTCACCCGGCCGACGGCTTTCATCCTGTCCGGCTTGACCGCGGTCGCCTGCTTCTACGCGCACGCGCCGGACGGCTTCTTCCCGATCCTCAACGGCGGTGCGCTGGCCGCACTCGATTGCTTCCTCTTCCTGTTCCTGGCGGCGGCGCATGGAGCCTGGACCGCTTGCTGCGCCGCAGCGAAGATGGAGGCCGGCTCGCACCTGCCATTCCGGCGCGCCTGGGCGCTCAAGTGCCGGCATTGAGCTGCTGGCATTGCGGCGCAACCGGGGGGCGCGCCCCCGGCCCATGCGGCCAAGCGGCCGCCATTAGTCGCCTTTTCAGTTGCCTTTATTCAATGCCATAGTTGGCCGCCTGCGGATCGCCTCCCCTCCCGGAAGAGGCTGTTCCGCCGACACGACAGCAACCATTGGAGGACGACATGAAGTTGCTCCCCGTCGCGGCGGTCATAGCCGCGCTTGCGCTGGCGCCGGTAGCGCTCGCGCAAGGCACCACGCCTGCCCCCAAGACCAAGGCCGACTGCGAGAAGGCCAAGATGAAGTGGGACGAGAAGGGCGGCAAGGACGGCAAGGGCGCCTGCGTGGCTGCCAAGGAGGAGAAGAAGAAGAAGTAACCCGCCGAGCCGTATGGGGAAGAGGTTTCCGGGGCCTTGCGCGCAAGCGCAGGGCCCCTTGCCTCGTAAAGCGAGGTCGCGCTGAGCTGGCTGGTTCCATTGCGACGGCCGGGCGCGCCGCCGCTCCGGATCGCAGCGCCTCGCCACTCTCTTCCGTCATGCCGGCCACCGGCCTGCGCCGGCGCCGGCCGGTGGCCGGCACTCGCCAGTCAGCGCTTGCTCTGCTGTCGAGGGCGCTCGGGCCCTGATCCCGGCGAGTGCTGCCACGAACCGATCGCAAGCCGAAGCTTGCGTGGGTCGCGGAAGGCCTCCTCGGCGAGATCAGCGCCGCTGGTTGCCCTGTCGCGCGCGTGCGCATTCCACATCTGTGCCTTGAGCGCCGATGCCTTGCATACATGCTCTGGCGATGGCATGCCGGGCATGCGCCAACCTTGCACGATGCTTGAGAAGCTTGCAGCCAACCTGCCGCCAATGTGTAGTCCGGGCGGACCACAGCTGTAGCCCTGTCGCGCCCTGCAATGAGCGCCGCGCGCCAACATCCTGCCCGCTCAGTGCACCCTGGGACTGGCCCGCGGCGTCCGTTTCTGCTAGGAGCGCGGGCATATTGGCGTTGCTTCCGTTCCGCGGTAGCTCAACGGTAGAGCAACCGGCTGTTAACCGGTTGGTTGTAGGTTCGAATCCTACCCGCGGAGCCATTGCAAATACTTGAAGTTACAATAAATTATATGCCCACGGCGACCGCACGGAAAGCGAAGCCTACCAGCGGGTCTGCGCCCCATGAACAATGCCAACGGCCGCGGCGCGGCCGCAATGGGAACCTCGAGCGAGTGCACAAGGCGGCTTGCCGAGTACGCAGTCGACCTGCGCTATGACGATATCCCCTCCACCGTTCTCGCCCGCGCCAAGAACACCATTGCCGACGGGATCGGCGCCATCATCTTCGGGTCGACCCTGCCATGGAGCCGCATGATCCTTGACTATGCCGAGCGTGCCGGGGCCGGCGGCAGATCGCGCCTGCTGCGGCCGGGCGGCCCGCTGGTTGGGGCCGCCTCGGCGGCCCTCGCAAACGGCCTCATGGCGCATGCCTTCGAGCTCGACGGCGCCACCAAGCCGGCCGTCGGCGTGCACCCCTTTGCCACCATCTTCCCGGCCGCCCTGGCCCTGGCCCAAGAACGCGGCATCGGCGGCAGGCGCCTCTTGGCAGCCTTCGTGGCGGCCACCGAATGCGCGATCCGCATCGGCCGCGCAACGAAGAAGTCGAACGAGCGCCGGGGCTTTCATGCCCCTGGCACGACCGGACCGTTCGCGGCCGCCGTCGCCTGCGGGCGGCTCGTGGGGCTCGACGCCCGCAGGATGGCAAACGCGCTCGGCATCGCCGGCTCGCTCGCGGCCGGCCTTGTGCAGTTTTCGCGCTCCAAGGGTGGCGGCATGGTGAAGCGGCTGCACTTCGGGCGAGCCAATGAGAGCGGCATTCTCGCCGCGAACCTTGCTGACCGCGGCTTCACTGGCCCCAACGACATCATCGAGGGCGAGTTCGGCTTCCTGCGCGCGTTTTGCGACGACTACGCCTTGGAGGAGGTCACCAAAGACCTCGGCGAGACGTTCCACACGCTCACCATCTATATGAAACGCTATCCCGCCCACAGCACCGCACAGACCCCGCTGCAGGCGATCGAAGAGTTGCAGGCCGAACGTCGGTTCACGGGCGACGAGGTTGAGACCATGTCGATCGCCGGCAGCCATGACATGCTCGAACGCCACGACATCCCCGAGCCCACCGACATCATGAGCCTTCAGTACAGCGTCAACTGCTGCGCCGCGCTGGCCTGCTACCGCGACCCGCGCGACCCTCGCTCCTATGACGAGACCGCGCTCGCCGACCCGCGCATCCGCGCACTCTCCCGAAGAATCGCACTCATCCCCCTCGACAAGGCGCTCCAGAAGACGCGGGACTCGGTCAAGGTTACGGTGACCCTCAAAGACGGAACGACCCTGGCGCGGCAGCTCAACCACTTCAAGGGCACGCCGGACTCGCCGCCCAGCGTCGCGGACGTCCACGAGAAGTTCGCGATCTTGATGCGCGACTGCACCACGGCCAAGGCCGAGGAGATTTTCGAGCGTATCCAAAACCTCGAAGCGGAGAAGGACATCGACTGGCTGGCTGTCTGATCCGCCCGATACCCTCGATCTTCGCCGGCGCACCCACGCCCACAGCACGGGTTCATGCAGGGACCGCCGCGTCTACTGCCAAGCCCGCCCGGATCCGCGCTGCAGATTGGTGAAACCCTCCCTCGGCGCATCGTAAGCGGATTGGCGCCGCGGGTTGCTCATCTTCCACAGCGCTCCGATGCAAACCCCAGTCCGGCGACCGTTTCCCCGACGCCGACCTGCCGGCTTATGTCCGAGATGTATGCCGCACCAATGGCATAGAGCGCCTGATTCGGACGTTGCCACGTCGAAGTACGAGGGCCCTGCCGGCCAAAGGTTCCGGCCGCCCACGTTGCCGCTGTGCTTTGTTGCGTGCGTTCATTTTCGAGCGATTTTGGGAGAAGCACCGTGACGCATCCTGACGTCCTCCAAGCGGCGGCGATCGTGATCTACGGCGAGCGCTGGAAGGCGCCCCTGGCCCGCGATCTCGCAGTCGCGCCACGCCAGCTTTACGACTGGCTGGAAGGTCGCACGCTTGTCCCCCTGCGCGTATGGATTGCGCTCTCTCTTGCGCTCTCCACGCAGGCACGCCAGGCCATCGATCTTCTGCAGCAACTGGAGGAGATCGAGGTTGTCGTGTCGAGGAAATCCTTCGAACCCGCGTTTGGCGCTGACACGAACGACACCGCAAGGGCGCCGTGCCCGTGGACTGCGGCCCGGCACGCTGCGCCGATAATGCTTCCGCCCGACCGGTGCTGAGCTTTGTTTTGCGCGAGCAATCGGCTTGGCCGCGCGGCACCGGTCAACCTCGGTCTGCCCGTGTAAAAAGAGCCCAAGCGTGGCCAAGCCTGACGAGCCGCGTCCTCGCGCCGATGTGATCGCGACCCCGTTGCAACCTTTCGCGCCGCCCCCAAGTCTACCTCGCGAGCGAATTGGTGGAGGGCAGGATGCAGCTTGCCGCGCCGTTGAAAGTGGCCATTCTGGCCGTGGTACTGGTTGCGAGCACAATGGGCCCTGCCATCTCTCGACCGGCGGAACCGGCCGCGATCGTCCTACCACCTGCGCCGCCGGAGAGGGACATGGTCGGTCGGCCGGTGCTGACTGCCGATGGCGACGAGGTCGGCCGTGTGGACGCCGTAGAGACCGATGGCAACGGGGCCATCACTTCGATCGACGTCGCACTGCTCGACGGGCTCGCCCTTGGGCCGAGGGTGGTACGCGTGCCTGGCAGCAGGGTTCTCGCCACCGGGCTTGAGGTGCGCCTTGCCATGAGCGCCGCGGAGCTGGGCTTCCTGCCGAGCATCGACGGCGAGCCCGAGTAAATGGCGTAGACCTGTCCCGAACGCCCCCCGCAGTGGGCATGCGAGCGCTTTTTTGGGTTGCGGCTCGGCCACCGACGGTGCGCTGTCTGCCCCGGCATTCCTAACTGGCCGGCGCAGGACCATCGTCGACCTCGGAAGGCCGTGCCCAGCAGCTCGGCCCCGAGCCGCTGCGCCGCCGTGGGAAGCGCCATAAGTCAGGCCTCCTCGCGCGTCGAGGCCGGCATGCGGCCGATCTCCTCGATCCGCTTCTTCAGCGACAGCCGGTCGAGCGAAGCGATGGGCAGGCTCACGAAGATGCTGATGCGCTGATGCAGCATGCGGTGCGTGTCGGCGAATGCCAGGCGCCGCTCCGCCTCGCTGCCCCCCGCGCGCGACGGGTCGGGCAGACCCCAGTGCGCGCTCATCGGCTGGCCTGGCCACACCGGACACACCTCGTCGGCCGCGTCGTCGCAGACCGTGAACACGAAATCGAGATCCGGCGATCCTTGCTGCACGAACTCTCCCCACGATTTGGAGCGCAGGCCCCCCGTGTCGTAGTTGAGCCGCTGCAGAAGCTCGACGGCATAGGGGTGGACCCGGCCGCTCGGTTGGCTGCCGGCACTGAAAGCCTTGAACCTGCCCGCCCCCAGCCGGTTCATGACGCACTCGGCGATGATCGAACGGGCCGAATTGTGCGTGCACAGGAACAGCACATTGTAGGGACGCATCTCACTCACCTCCCTTGCCGACGCGGCACACTTTGAGCCGCGGCAAACGCTTCCCCGCACAGCTCCGGCCGGCCCTGGCAGCAGTCCTCCGTCAGGTACGTGAGCAGCCGCCGCATGCCTTCCACGTCCACTGCATAGCGGACGTAGCGACCCTGCCGGGTGGGGCGGACGAGGCCGGCGCGGCCGAGCTCTTTGAGATGAAAAGAGGTGTTGGTCGGGCTGATGCCGGCCCGCACCGCGATCTGGCCGGCCGGCATGCCGGACGGCCCCCGCCTCACCAGCAGACGAAAGATGCCGAGCCGGTGCTTGTGCGCCAGCGCGGCCAGGGCAGCGATGACCTCGCCCTCCTCCATAAATTTCAATATTGCAAATATTCTTGCACTATACAATCCGGTGCCGACGCCTTTTCAGATGCGACCTTCGGCGACCGCGTGACAGGCAACCGTGTGCCCCTCTACCTTGAGCGCCTCCGGCACCTCGGCCCGACAGCGCCCATCGGCCGAGGGGCAGCGCGGATGGAAGCTGCATCCGCTCGGGGGATGGATGGGATTGGGAACCTCGCCTTCCACCGGCCGGCGCTGCCGCCCGCTCATTTCGAGGTCGGGCACCGCATCGAGCAGCATGCGCGTATAGGGGTGCCGCGGTCGCGCAAAGAGGTCCGCCGGGGCCGCCACCTCCACCAGCCGGCCGAGGTACATCACGCCGATCTGTGTCGCCATGTGCCGCACCACGGCGAGGTTGTGGCTGATGAACAGGTAGGTGAGCCCGAACTCGTCCTGCAGATCGCGCATCAAGTTGAGGATCTGTGCTTGCACGGAGACGTCGAGCGCCGACGTTGGCTCGTCGCACACGATGAAGTCAGGCCGCGCCGCCAGCGCTCGTGCGATGGCGATGCGCTGGCGCTGGCCGCCCGAGAACTCGTGCGGGTACTTGCGCCCGTCGGCGGGGTCGAGCCGCACCACGCGGAGGAGCTCTGCGACGCGCCCCTCGATCTCGGCGCGGTCGCTGACGAGCCCATGCGCCTTGAGCGGCTCGGCAATGATGCGGTTCGTCCGCCAGCGCGGATTGAGGCTGGCGTAGGGATCCTGGAAGATCATCTGGATGCGCCGGCGGAGGGCCTTGCGCTTGGCGCGGTGCGCAGGATCGGACATGGAGATGCCGTCGATCTCGACCCTGCCGCCGCTCGGCGGGATGAGGCCGACCACCATCTTGGCGACTGTCGACTTGCCCGATCCCGATTCCCCGACCAGTGCGAAGGTCTCCCGCCGCCCGATGGTGAAGGACACGTCGGCCACCGCCCTAAGAATGAGCCGGCCGCCGCCCTCGATGACCCGGTTAAGCCAGGGCTTGGAGACATCGAAAGACCGCGCCAAGCGCTCCACCACGACGAAGGGCCTGCCCGTCACGGCACCGCCTCCGTGCCGGGACCGCCGTAGAGCCAGCAAGCAACCTCTGCCTTGCCGACGCGCAGCGGCTCTGGACGCATCGACCGGCAGGTGGCGAGCGCCTGGCCGCAGCGGGGGTGAAAGGCGCAGGCCCGCGGGATCTGGGTGAGGCGGGGCATCGCGCCCGGGATCTGCGCCAGCCGCGTGCTCGTTCCAGATAGTGCGGGTATCGAGCCCATGAGACCCCGCGTATAGGGATGGCACGGCGCTTTCAGTACCTCGCGCACCGGGCCGATCTCGGCGATGCGGCCCGCATACATGACGGCGACGCGATCGGCCGTCTCTGCGATTACGCCCATGTCGTGCGTTATCAGCATGACCGCGGTTCTGTGGCTGCGGCAGAGCCGTTTCATGACCGCGATGATCTGCGCCTGCACCGAGACGTCGAGCGCGGTTGTCGGCTCGTCCGCGATCAACAGTTCGGGATTAGTGGAGAGCGCGAGTGCCAGCACCACGCGCTGACGCATGCCGCCCGACAGCTGATGGGGATAGGCATCGATGCGCTCGGTCGGCGCCGGAATGCCGACCTCGGAGAGCAGCTCGATCGCTCGCGCGCGTGCCTGCGCCTCCGACACCGGCAGGTGCTCCCTGATCGTCTCGACGATCTGGGTGCCGATCCGAAACACGGGATTGAGGCTGGTAAGCGGGTCCTGGAACACCATGCCGATCCGCTTGCCCCGGATGCGGCGCAACCGGTCGGCAGTCAGGTTATCGATCCGTTCGCCCTTGAGCCGCACCTCGCCGGCCGCGATCCGGCCGGGCGGCTCGATGAGCCCGATGATAGCCGCCCCCGTCACCGACTTGCCGGCGCCCGACTCACCGACCACGCCGAGCACCTCCCCTTCAGCGATGTCGAACGACACCTGGTCGACGGCCACGTACGTCGCACGCCGTGTCGGAAACACGACGCGCAAATCGCGCACGCTGATGACCGGCTCCGTCATTTGAGCTTCGGGTTCAGGGCATCACGCAGCCAGTCACCGAGCAGGTTGATGGCGAGCGCCAGCACGACGAGGGCGAGCGCGGGAAACAACAAGATCCACCACTCGCCCGAGAACAGGAACTGTTGGCCGATGCGGATGAGCGTTCCGAGTGAGGGCTGCGTCGGCGGCACGCCGACGCCGAGAAACGACAGCGTCGCCTCCTCTATGATGGCTAGCGCCAGGTTGATGGTGGCGATGACCAGCACCGGTCCCATCACGTTGGGCAGCACGTGCTCGCGCATGATGGCGAACGAGGAGCGCCCCATGACCCGTGCCGCCTGTACGTACTCCTTGCCCTTCTCGACCATCGCCGAGCCGCGCACGGTCCGCGCATATCGCGCCCAGTTGGCGAGCCCGATGGCAATAATCAGTACCCCGATCGCCCACTGCTCGTGCTGCGAGGGGTGGATGAGCCCGCGCACGATGCCGAACACGAGCAAGGCGATGAGGATCGCCGGAAAGGAGAGTTGTATGTCCGCGATGCGCATGATCGCGGCGTCGATGCGTCCGCCGACGTAGCCAGCGATAAGTCCGAGCCCCACGCCGAGTACCATTGAAAATGCCACCGCCAAAAACCCGACGGCGATCGACACCCGGGCGCCGAACAGGATGGCCGAGAAGAGGTCGCGGCCCTGGCTGTCGGTGCCGAAAATATGCAGGTTGCCGGAGGCCGAACGCGACATCGGTGCAAGGAACCCGTCCATCAGATTGAGGCTTGCCGGGTCGAAGGCATTCTGCGGTGCGATCCATGGCGCGGCGAGCGCCGCCAGCATGAAAGCGAGCGTGGTGGCGCCGGCGGCGACGGCAACGGGCGAGCGGCGGAAGGAATACGCGAGATCGGAATCCCAGGCCCGCACCACCCCGCTGCGCCCCTCGATCATGGCCTGCCCTGGCCGCGGTGAAGTCCCACCGCCTGGTTCCGGAAGGTCGCTCATCGCCCGCCCGCCCCTGCCGGCGCTTCGTTCCTGAGACGTGGATCGAGGGCGAAATAGAGCAGGTCCACGATCAGGTTGGTGGCCACGAAAACCGCCGCGACGAACATGAGGTAGGCGGCCATCACCGGGATGTCGACGAACTGCACCGCCTGCACGAACAGGGCGCCGAGCCCCGGCCACTGGAATACGCTCTCGGTCACGATGGCGAAGGCGACGACGCCGCCGAACTGCAATCCCGCGATGGTGACGACCGGGATCAGAGTGTTCCGCAGCGCGTGGCGGAACGTGATTGAGCGCTCGTTTATGCCGCGGGCGCGCGCGAACTTGATGAAGTCGGTGCGCATGACTTCCAGCATCTCCGAGCGGACAAGCCGCATGATGAGGGTGAGCTGGAAGAAGCCGAGCGTCAGCACCGGCATGATCAGCGACTTGCGCCCGCTCTCGGTGAGCAGCCCCGTCGTCCACCAACCGATCTGCACCACCTCTCCCCGGCCGTACGACGGCAACCAGCGCAGCTCGACAGCGAACAGGTAGATGAGCCCGATGCCGATGACGAACGTGGGCAGGCTTACCCCGACCAGGGACAGCACCATGACCGTGTTGGCGATCACGCCGTCGCGGCGAACCGCGGTGTACACGCCGAGGACGATGCCGAGGGCGACGGCGAGCAGCGTCGACAGGATGGCAAGCTCGAGCGTGGCGGGGAGTCGCTCGGCGAGCAGATCGGCGACCTTCCGCCCCTGCTTGTAGGAGATGCCGAACTCCCCCTGCGCGGCACCGGCGACAAAGCGACCGAACTGGACAAGCACCGGGTCGTCGAGCCCGAGCCGTTCTCTGAGCGCCTCGCGGTCACCCTGCGTCGCCTCCTGCCCGACCATGTTGGCTACCGGATCGCCAACGTAGCGGAACATCGAGAAGGCGAGCAGCGCCACCGCGAGCAACACGAGCACGGCCTGCAGGACGCTCCGGATCGCATAGGCAATCATGGCCCGGCATATCTATCCCGGCCGCGGCCGGCGACGCTTGAGGGCCGGGCGCCGGCTCGGCGCCCGGCTCCGCTGTTCTTTGCTAACCGCCTAGTTGGTCAGTACCGCGAACTTGATCTTCGGCTGATTGGAGATATCGACCACGATATCGACATCCTTCCTCATGCCGTAGGCCAGCGTCTGAATATGGATCGGAATGTAGATCGTCTCCTCGTGCAGCACGTTCCAAATCTTGGCGATGGTGGCGTTGCGCTTCTCGAGATCGGTCTCGCTTTCGAGGCTCACCGTGAGCGTGTCGATCTCGGGGTTCGAGTAGCGCGTCGCATTCCAGCCGCCGGTCTTCTCGGTCCTCGTCTGGTAGAGGAACGTGAAGATGTAGTGGCTGTCGAACGTGGGCACCCCCCAGCCGAGCAGATAGAAGTCGGTCTGCTCCTTCTGGATGAGTGGGAAATGCAGTGCCTTTGATTGGGCCACCAGGTTGGCCTTGACCCCGACTTGCCCCAGCATGCCAACGGCCGACTGGCAGATTGCCTCGTCGTTGACATAGCGATCGTTCGGGCAGTGGAAAGTGACCGAGAAGCCCTTCTCGTAGCCCGCCTCCGTGAGCAGCGTCTTGGCCCTGTTGAGATCGACGGGCGGATACTTGTCCATTTCCTTGGTCCAGCCGTTGACGCCGGGCGGCGCGATGGTCCCTGTCGGCACAGACTGGCCGCGCATGACCACCCGTTGAATGGCCTCGCGGTTGATCGCCATGTTGAGCGCGTGTCGCACCCGCTTGTCGGCGAACGGGTTCTTGCCTTTTACGTCCGACGTCGCGAGCTCCTTCGCCCCCACGTTCATGCCGAGGAAGATCGAGCGGTTCTCCGGACCGATCGCCACTTTGAGATTGGGCGAGTTCTTGACCCGCTCGATATCCTGCACGGGGAGGTCCTGCACGAAGTCGACCTCGCCCGAGAGCAAGGCGGCCGTACGCGTAGCATCCGACTTGATGACGATGTATTCGAGTTGCGTGACCCCGTGCTTGTATTGGTCCTTGCCCCAGTAGTCGGCAAAGGCCTTCATCACGGTTTTGACGTCCGGCGCCCGGCTCACCAGCATGAATGGACCGGTGCCGTTGGCGTTGCGGACGGCGAAGTTCTCCTCCTTGTTCTTGAAGTCCTGCACCTTGACGGTATTGTTCTTCTCCGCCCACGCCTTGTTCATGATGAAGAGATCGGTGAGGTTGGCCGGCAGCAGCGGGTTGGGCCCCTTGGTCTTGATACGGACCGTGTGATCGTCGACCTTGGTGACCGTATCGACTGAGGAAAGCAGCTGCTTCATGTCGGAGCTGGGCTGGCGGGCACGCTCGTAGCTGAACACCACGTCGTCGGCGGTGAAAGGCGCGCCGTCGTGGAATTTGACGCCTTTTCTCAGCTTGAACTCCCACACCAGCGGATCGGAAGTCAGTCCCCACGACTCGGCCAGTGCCGGCACTGCCTTGCCCTTGCTGTCGCGGATGATGAGCGGCTCATAGATGTGGTGATTGAGGTTGTGTGTCGGCCCCTCGTTCTGCGCGTGGGGGTCGAGCGTCAGGGCATCCCCGGAACGGGCCCATTTGAGCGTCCTCCCCTCCGCCGTTTGGGCGAAGAGGCAGGCCGCAGCCGCCGCAACGACGATCGACCTGGTGGAGAAGCGCATGCATGCCTCCCAAGACTTGGAAAGCGGGCAAGATGCCAGCTTCGAAGGCGATGATACCGGGCCGTCAGAAAATTGTCATCGCTCGCCGAGCGGCGCTGGCGTCCCGCCCCGCTGACCGGACGGTGCGCATCAGGTCCCGGTGAAGCGCGGCTTGCGCTTCTCCATGAAGGCGGCTTGGCCTTCCCGATAGTCGTTGCTCGCAAAGCAGGCCGCCACCGCCGCTTCGCAGGCGGCGAGATCGCGCTCGGCCGGGTCCTTCATCAGTTCGTTGACGGTGAGCTTGGTCGAGCGGATGGTGAGCGGCGCGTTCTCGGCGATGGTGCCCGCCATCTCGGTGACCGTCGCCTCGAGCTTATCGTCTGGCACGACACGATTGACGAGCCCCATGCGCAGCGCCTCCTGGGCGTCGAATTGGCGGGCGGTGAAATAGATCTCCTTGGCGTAGGCGGGTCCGACGAGATCGACCAGCAGCTTGGCGCGCTTCGGCCCGTAGCCGAGGCCAAGTTTGGCGGCAGGCACGCCGAAGCGGGAATTCTCGGTGGCGACGCGAAGATCGCATGCGACCGCCAGTGCCGTGCCGCCGCCGATGCAGTACCCGCGGATCATCGCGATGGTTGGCACCGGCACCGCGCGCAGCGTCTCGTAGGCCTTATCGGTTGCCGCCTGATAGATGGCGACCGCCTCTGCCTCTTGCCGCTCATCCTTGAACCGGGAGATGTCGGCACCCGACACAAACGCCTTACCGCCGGCCCCGGTCAGCACCACCACGCGGATCGACTTGTCCTTGGCGAACTCCTCGAGAATCTCCGCCGCGCGCCGCCACATCTCGAGCGAAACAGCGTTGTGACGCGCAGGATTGTTGAAGATCATCCAGCCGACGGCGCCGTCGCGCCGGGCGATCATCTTGTCGGTCTCGGGCATGTCGCGCTCCGCTGCTGTTCGGTGGGCGGCCGCAGGATCGCCGCGTTCAGATGACTCCGCGATCACGCAGGTCCTTGATCTCGCTCCCGGAATAGCCGAGCTCCTGCAGGATCTCTTGCGTGTGCTCGCCCTGCCCAGGCGGATGGCGCACAATCGCGCTCGGCGTGCGCGAGAGCGTGACCGGCTGGCCGAGATAGGCGACTGGTCCTTTGCCGTCCTTGTGGAGCGCCTGCACCATGCCGAGGTGGCGCACCTGCGGATCGGCAAACACTTGGTCAATGGTGTTGATGGGACCGCAGGGTACTTCTGCCTTCTGCAACCTCTCGATCCAGGTCTTCGTGTCCTCCTTCATGAACCGCGCCTCGAGGTCCCGAAAGAGGGCGGCGCGGTTCTTCGTCCTGAGCGGGCCTGAGCGGTAATCGGGATGGATGGCGAGCTCCGGCTCTCCGAGCGCCGTGCACAGGCGCATCCAGATCCGCTGTCCCGTCGCCGCAAGGTTGAGCAGGCCGTCGCGGGTGCGGAACACACCGGTCGGCATATAGACCGGGTGATCGTTGCCGACCTGGCCCGCCACCTCCTTGTCCATCAGCCAGCGCGCGGCCTGGAAATCGAGCATGAACACCTGCGCCTGGAGCAGGGAGGTCTTGACCCACTGCCCGCGCCCCGACTTCTCACGCTCGATGAGGGCGAGCAGGATGCCATAGGCGCCGAACAGCCCTGCGCACAGGTCGGCGATCGGGATGCCGACGCGCATCGGCCCCTGGCCCGGCGCGCCGGTGATGGACATGAGCCCGCCGACGCCCTGCGCGATCTGGTCGAGGCCGGGCCGCTCGCGATAGGGCCCGTCCTCACCCCAGCCGGAGATGCTGGCGTAGACGAGGCGGGGGTTAACCGCGGCCATGGCCTCGTAGCCGATGCCGAGGCGGTCCTTGACCGCCGGCCGATAATTCTCGGCGAGCACGTCGGCGCGCTCGACGAGCCGCCTCAGGATGGCGACGCCTTCCCCAGATTTTAGGTTCAGCGTCATGCTGCGCTTGTTGCGCTGGATGTTCTGAAAGTCGCTGCCTTCGCGCAGCCCGCCGAGCGCATCGCCCTCGTCCATGGCGATCGGCATCTCGACCTTGATGACGTTGGCGCCCCAATCGGCGAGCTGCCGCACCGCGGTCGGCCCCGCCCGCACGCGGGTAAGATCGATGACGGTAACATGGTCGAGAGCGGCGGAGGCGGACAGGAACGACATGGCCTGATAATGGCTCGGCCGAAGACGGAGGACTTGCCGCGCGCGAGTTTGACAGCTTGCGGCGAAAATTTCTATCCTCGCGACAAAAGCCGTTCAAAAAAACCGAAGACCGGCAGATTAAGGGGAGCGAAATGACCAAGCACGTCGTTTGGACCGCGCTCGCGGTCGTCTCCAGAAGAGCACGGATCGTCTCGTTCGTTGCTGCCTCGGCCCTGCTCTGTGCGCCGGCCGCACTTGAGGACGCGGCAGCACAGGACAAGTTCCCCTCCAAGCCGATCGAGGTCGTCACCCACGCCGGCGTTGGCGGCGGCACCGACATCACCGCCCGCATGATGATGGTGCACGCCCCTGGCGTCTTTAAGACTGAGTTCGTCGTCGTCAACCGGACCGGCGGCAGCGGCGCCGCGGCGCTCCAGTATGCCGTCGGTCAGCCACGCGACGGACACACCATCCTGCTCATCACGCAGACCCACCTGCTCACCATCATGCGCGGCAAAGCCCCGGTCCAGTACGATGACCTCGTTCCTCTGGCCCGCGCCACCGATGACCCGCAGATCCTGATGGTAGCCAAGCAGAGCCCGTTCAAATCGGCCAAGGATTGGCTGGAGGCGGGCAAGAGCAAGGCCATCCGCTATGGCATCACCCAGGTCGCGAGCGTCGATCACATCGCGGTGGTGCGCGTGGCCGAGGAGGCCAAGCATCAAAAACCCAACCTGGTGCCCTTCAAGGGCGGCGGCGATGTCGTCGTCAACCTGGTCGGCGGCAACATCGAGGCCGCGCTGCTGAACTACGCCGAGGCCGAGTCGCAATTGAAGGCCGGCGACGTGCGCGCGCTCGCCATCTTCGCCGACAAGCGCCTTGCCGCGCTCCCCGACGTGCCGACCAGCAAGGAGATCGGTCTGCAGGGCACACATTCTACAGTCCGCGGCTTCATTACCCTCAAAGGCGTACCCGAGGACCGCGTCAGGGTGCTGGAGGAGGGCCTAGTAAAGGCCATGAACGGCCAGCTCTTTCAGTCCTACCTGCAGACGTCGGGCCAGTCGCTCGAAAGTGTGACCGGTGCCAAGGCGTGGAAGGCGCAGCTCGATGACTTCATGACGGAAGGCAAGAAGGCGCTTGAGTCACTGGGGCTCTTAAAGTAGGCCCACGGCGATGCCTCGCTCCGCCAACCTTGTCGCGGCGACGGTCGCCGCCGCCGCGGCGGTTGTCCTCTTCGCGCTGACGTTCACCTTCGAGCAGATGCCCGAGGGCCTGACCCAGGGCCTCGGCGCCGAGCTCTTCCCGCGTCTCGTGCTTGGCGCCATCCTCGTTCTCTCGATCATCCTGGCTCTCACCCCCGAGCGGGGCGCCGAGCCGCTGGCGCCCGTAGCGCCCCTCGTCTATGGCTCGGCCGCTTCCTTTGCCGTTTTCATGGCGCTCGTGTGGGCGATTGGAATGCTGACAGCCATGTTCGCCTATCTCCTTGGCCTCAGCCTACTCTGGGGCGAGCGCCGGCCGCTGGTACTGCTCGCAAGCTCGGCCCTGGTGACGCTGGCCGTCTGGGCCGTGTTCGTACACACCTTCCGTATACCCCTTCCCCGGGGCCACTTGCTGACACTGGTGGTCTTCTGAGACGCAGCCATGGACGCATTCCTCGGCGGACTGGCGCTACTTCTCGACCCCTACATCCTATTGATCGTACTGGCCGGCACCCTGCTCGGCATCACGGTAGGCGCCCTGCCCGGCATCAGCGGCTCGACCACCACCGCCCTGCTCTTGCCGATCACCGTCACCATGACGCCGGTGGCGGCCATCGCCTTTCTCGGTTCGCTCTACTGCGCCGCCAACTTCGGCGGCTCCATCACCGCCATCCTCGTCAACGCCCCCGGCGACCCTTCCGCCTCGGCCACCACCTTCGACGGTTATCCCATGGCCGCCAAGGGTGAGGCGGGCCGTGCGCTCGGCATGTCGGCGGTGGCGAGCGCCATCGGCGGCATCTTCAGCGTCGTCGTGCTGATCATCGCCGCGCCCCTGCTCGCCCGCGTCGCCTACTCGTTCGGACCGCCCGAGTACTTCGCGCTCGCCGTATTCGGGCTCTCCATGGTCGCGGCGACCGGCGGCGACAGCGCCATCAAAAACCTGATCGCTGGCTGCTTCGGCGTCATGCTGGCCACCGTGGGCATCGACCTGACCACCGGTGTCGAGCGCTTCACCTTCGGCCTCTACTCCTTCACTGACGGCATCGAGTTCATTCCGGTACTGATTGGCCTGTTCGCGCTGAGCGAACTGCTCGAGCAGGCGGCAGGGCTCGGACGCAAGCCCACCATCGCCAAGCTCGACGCCGTGCGCCTGCCGAGCTGGGCCGACATGAGGAAGTGCTGGAAGGCCATCTGGCTGTCCAGCGGGCTTGGCACCTTCATCGGCATCCTGCCTGCGCTCGGCGCCACCACAGCGGCGATGATCGCCTACGTCGAGACCCGCCGCTGGTCGAACGAGAAGGACCAGTTCGGCAAGGGCGCCATCGAGGGGGTCGCCGGTCCGGAGGCTGCCAATAACGCCGCCGTCGGCGGCGCCATGGTGCCGACCCTGGCGCTCGGCATCCCGGGCAGCGCCACCACCGCCATCATCCTGGCCGGCCTCATCGTGCAGGGCGTGCGCCCCGGACCCCATCTCTTCAACGAGCAGCCCCAGCTGCTTTATGCTGTGTTCTCCTCGATGCTGGCCGCGAACCTGCTCTATCTCGTGGTGGGACTCGGTGCCGCCCGCCTCTTCGCCCGCATCAGCCTCATCCCGCCGCAACTGCTCTGGCCGGCCGTGTTCGTGCTGTCGGTGATCGGCGCTTATGCGCCCAACCAGTCGATCGACGAGGTGTGGGTCGCCATCGTCTTCGGCGGCATCGGGTTCCTGATGCGCCGCTACGGCTTCGCGCTCGCCCCGCTCGTCATCGGCCTGGTTCTCGGACGATTGGTGGAGGAGACGCTTAAGCAATCGCTGCTGATCTTCGACCAGAATTGGGCGGGCTTCCTCGGCCGACCGATCGCGTTGGTGCTGCTCACCCTGACCCTTGCCTCCCTGATCGCGCCCCAGCTTTACGCCCTCACCCGGCGCCGTGCGCGCGGATGAAGCCGCGCTGCCGTCCCGTCAGCCCTCCCGCAACGCTCTCTCCCGCCCGGCCCTGACCGCCGGCGCCACCAAGATCACGATGAGGATCGCCGTGAGGATCAGGAACGAGAGGCTGATCGGCCGCTCGATGAACACTAAGAAGTCGCCCTGGCTGATGAGCAGCGCGCGGCGCATGTTCTCCTCGATCATGGGCCCGAGAATGAACCCGAGCAGCAGCGGCGCCGGCTCGCAGCCGAGCCTGTAGAACAGGAAACCCACCACGCCGAACATGGAGGCGAGCAGCACATCGAGCGTGCTCTTGTTGATGCTGAACACGCCGATGCAGCAAATGAGCAGGATCGCCGGATAGAGCATCCGGTAGGGCACCGTGAGCAGTTTTGCCCACAAGCCGACCAGCGGCAGGTTGAGCACGAGCAGCATCAGGTTGCCGATCCACATGCTGGCGATCAGGCCCCAGAACAGCTCGGGCTTGTTGGTAATGAGCTGTGGGCCCGGATGGATGCCCTGCATCATCAGCGCGCCGACCATCAGCGCCATCACCGCGTTGGACGGAAAGCCGAGCGTGAGCAGCGGTATGAACGAAGTCTGCGCCGCCGCGTTGTTGGCCGCCTCTGGCGCTGCCACGCCCTCAATGGCACCCTTGCCGAAGCGCGTCGGGTCGGCCGCCAGCTTCTTCTCGAACGAATAGGCCGAGAACGCCGCGAGCACCGGTCCCCCGCCCGGCAGGATGCCGAGCGAGGCGCCGAGGGCGGTCCCCCGCAGCGCCGGCGGCAAAAAAGTCCAAAAATCCCGCCTCGTCGGCATCAGGCCCTTGTAGTCGCGCACGTAGCCGCGCTGCTCCCGGCTACGGGTCAGGTTGGCGATGGTCTCGCCGATGCCGAAGATGCCCATGGCGATCACCGCGAAGTCGATGCCGTCGCCGAACTGCGGAATGTGGAAGGTGAAGCGCGGCACGCTGGTGTTGACGTCGATGCCGACCGTGCCGAGCAGAATGCCGACGAGGATCATGCCGATCGCCTTCACCACCGAGCCCGAGGCGAGGATCACTGCGGTGACCAGCCCGAAGATCATGAGCGCGCAGTAGTCCGCCGGACCAAATTGCAGCGCAAACTCTGCCAGCACCGGGGCCGCACTGGCGATGACCAGCGTTGCGATCGTACCGGCGATAAAGGAGGAGCAGGCCGCGGTAGCCAGCGCCGGTCCGGCCCGTCCCTGCCGCGCCATCTGGTATCCGTCGAGCGCAGTGACGACCGAGGAGGACTCGCCCGGCAGGTTGATGAGAATGGCGGTGGTCGAGCCGCCGTACTGGGCGCCGTAGTAGATGCCGGCCAGCATTATGATCGCCGACTGCGGCGGTAGCGCGAAGGTGAGCGGCAGCAGGATCGAGATGGTGGCGACCGGCCCAAGCCCTGGCAGCACGCCGATCATGGTGCCGAGCAGTGTGCCGAGCAGACAGTAGCCGAGCGTGGAGGGCGAGACCGCCACCGACAGGCCGAAGGCGATGTTGCCGAGCATCTCCATCGTGCGCGCTCAGAACGGCAGCAGCGGGAAAGGAAGGCTGAGCCCATACCAGAACACGCCGGTGGCGAACGCGATGAGCACCACGCTGAGCGCCGCCACCTCGAGTGGCCGAAAGTCCTGATCCGCGAGCCGCGCCGCCACGATGAGCAGGACCGCGGCGACAAACAGGCCCGCCCGCTCGATCAGCAGCCCGAAGCCCGCTGTGGCGAGCGCCACCACGAGCAGCGGCCGCACCAGTATTCGCTCGGTCGGTTCCGACTCGATGAACCGCGACCGCACCGTCAGAATGAGCCCAACCAGGATCAGCCCGACGCTGACCACTCGCGGATAGTAGCCGGGCCCCATCCGCGCCGAGGTGCCGAACGGGTATTGCAGCCCGTAGACGAGCACAAACGCGCCGAAGACGATGAAGAGCAGCCCGGAGAGCAGATCGGTGGAGCAGCGCTGTTTCATGCGGGGCCAGTGAAGCAACATGGCAATAGCCGAAAACGAAGGGGAAGGCACTGCCCGCTCCGGCGCCGTGAGGGCGCCGGAGCGTTCCTGGTGCTAATGCCGCATCACTCGGGTTTGGCCCCCGTATCCTTGACGACCTTGCTCCACTTGGCGGCCTCGGCCGCCAGATAGGCCTTGAACTCCTCCGGCGACTTGCTGGTGACCGGATAGACCGATCCTTCCTCCATGCGCTTGCGCACCGTCTCGTCCTTCATGGCGTGCAGCACCGCAGCGTGCAGCTTGTCGACGATCGGCCGCGGCGTGTTGGCGGGCACGAGCACGCCCTGCCAGGAGGAGCTGACGTTGTTCTTGAAGCCCTGCTCCGACATCGTCGGCACCTCCGGCAACAAGGGCATTCGCTGCTTGGTTGACACGCCCATGGCCTTGAGGCGGCCGGCCTTGACGTGCTGGATGGCCGACGAGATGGTCACCATCATCATTGGCACGTGGCCGGCTACCACGTCGGCGACCGCAGGGCCCGCGCCGCCCTTATAGGGCACGTGCGTCATGTCGAGGCCGGCCTCCCGGCGGAAGATCTCCATCTCGAGTCGGTTGAGGCTGCCCGCGCCCGGCGAGGCGAAGCTCACCTTGCCCGGCGGTTGCTTCTTCACGTATTCGATCAACTCCTTGATGTTGTTCGCCGGAAAGTTGGGATTGACCACAAAGATCCCCGGCGTCTCGGCGACGAGCGAGATCGGAATGAAGTCCCTCTCCGGTTTCACGGTGAGATCGGAGAACAGGTAGGGGTTGATCGACACCGTGCCGACGTTGCCAAGATAAATGGTGTAGCCATCGGGTGCGGCCCGTGCGGCGACGTCCATGCCGACATTGCCGGCCGCGCCCGGACGGTTCTCGACGACGATCTGCTGGCCGAGGAACTGCGACATGCCGGGCTGGATGAGCCGCGCCGCGAAATCGGAAGCTCCGCCGGGCGCAAACGGCACGATCATACGGATCGGCTTGGTCGGGTACTTGGCGGGGTCCTCCTGGGCGTCGACCGGAGCGGCGACGAGCAGCGCCGCGCCGACCAGTCCGGCTAGGATCATTCGCCGGTCGATGGTCATGGGCTTCCTCCTTGATGGTGCTCCATTGGCCTTATTCGCTACGGGTGCCTTCTTCAGACCCGCGCCAGAAGCCGCTTCTCCTCCTCCGCATCGAGCGGCAGCGGCACCGCCTTCTTGAGCTTGGCTGACAGATCGAGAGCCTTGGTGAGCATGAGGCGGTTGTGCGCCTCCCGCGCGGTCGCCGCATGCGTGGCATGGCCGGTGCTGACCCGGTTGAGCCAGGAGTTGGTCTCCTCCGCCATCGGCCCATGAAGTTCGCCCCCGACCACGTCGCCCGGCGGATAGCTGCCCATGAAATCGACGAGCCGCCGCTCGTCTGGGCTGTAGCCCTCGCCCTGCGGCCGGCTGACCGCCAGCACCATATCGCGGTGTGTGTCGTCGATGGTAAGCACGCCCTCGCTGCCGACGATACCGACCTCGAGGCTGTAGACGGCACCGGGCCAGGTGATGGGCAGTGCCCAAGAGATGTTGAGGTGATGAACGCACCCGTCCGCAAACATGATCATGCCGGCGGTCGCATCGATCCCGTCGTAGAGCGGGCCCAGCACCTTGTCGATCGAGCGCGCGTAACACTCCACGGGCGTCTTGGCCTCGAGGTACCACATGACGATGTCGAGCGCGTGGGTGCCCGAGATCACCATCGGCGAGATGGTCTTCGGGTCGTCGGTGCGTTTGTAGTTGTCGATGGCAACCAGGCGGTTCATGAATGCGCGCGAGGTGACGAGCGTGACCTCGCCGAGCGCGCCTGAGCGCACCTTTTCTTTCGCCGACATCCATTTGCGGCGGAAGCGCTGGGTATAGCCGACCACCGCATCGACACCGGCCTTCTCGATCGCATCAAGCACCCGCGCCGAGTCGGCAAGCGTCGTCGCCAGCGGTTTCTCGATGAGCACCGGCTTGCCGTGCTCCACCGCCGCGAGAATGGGCCCGACGTGAAGATGCTCGTCGGTGGCGACGATCACCGCGTTCACCTCAGGCCGCGCCAGCAGCGTCTTGTAGTCGTGGGTGACGAAATCGGCGCCGACCTTGTCGGCCACGACCCGGCCGCGGCTTTGGTCCATCTCGGCGATGCCGATCCACTCGACCGCCGGATGTCGCACCGCCGTGCTGGCGCGGAACAGGCCGACCCGGCCCGCGCCGATGATGGCAAGCCCGATCCTCGTGGTCTTCGTCACGCGCGTCATTGCTTGACCATTTCGGCGACACGTGCCGCATGCTCGTTGGAGAGCGGCAGTGGAACGGGCGCATCGATCTCAGCCGAAAGATCGGCGGCGAGGTAGGTCTCCATCACCTGCCGCGCGCTCTCCGGCGTCACCAGCGGCTGGCGGTCGTAGACCACACACTCGAGGAAGTGCAGCGTCTCCGGCCCCATGGCTCCGGCATAGACCTCACCCACCTGCTCGCCCGGCATCGTCGAAAGCGGGAACACCGAACCGCCGGACATCGTGTTGAGCCACACATCGCGGTGCGTATCGTCGACGATGAGCGCGCCTTCGCTGCCGACGATCTCGATCCAGGTCGATGAGAAGTTGGGATACCCCTTGGGCAGGATCCAGCCGCCGCCCACCACGATGACCACGCCGCTGTCGAGCGTCACCGTGATCCACTGCTGATCGAAGGCGCCGTTCCTGGGGTACATGACGCGCTTCACACCCTGCGAGTAGACCCTCACGGGACGCGCCGGTGCCAGCACCCAGAGCAGGAAGTCCAGGTCGTGGGTCGATTCCATCGCTGCCGGCGAGAGCTTGCCGCGCCCTGTGATCTTGTCGCCGAGCCCACGCGTGATGTGGCGCGAGACGAGGCAACTCACCGGCTCGCCCAGCGTGCCGTCGGCGATCTTCTTTCTGACGTAGGCATACTTGGGGTTAAAGCGTTGCGAGTAGCCGATGGTGAACTTCAGGCACTTGCGGCGGGCCAGCGCGATCAGCTCGTCGGCCTCTGCGAGCTCGATGGCGATCGGCTTCTCAAGCAGCACGTGCTTGCCGGCCTCGAGCGCGGCCTTTGTCATGGGAAAGTGCGTTGTCTCCGGCGTCGCACAGATGTAGACGGCGGCGATGGCGGGATTGGCGAGCAGTTCCCGGTAGTCGGCGGTAGCCGTCGCGGCTTTGGTGGCCCGCGCCACCTGCTCCCGCCGCCCGGCGTCGATCTCCGCGATGTGCAGCTTGGCGACGAGCGGGCTGCTGGCCAGCACGTCGGCGCGGATGCCCCCACACCAGCCTGTACCGATGACGCCGACCTCGACCTGGGCCACGATTCTGCTCCGACGACGTGTGTCGGCCGGAGACTATAGCCACGGCGTCATGACGAAAAAATTAGTTTGCGTTCTTGTATCAATCAGGAATCTTGATGGAACGACAATCACCGCCGCGCTGCTGCCGCGGCGCTTGAGGCAAAGCGCCGCGCACCTGCGATGCAACCTCCGAACGTGTGGGTGCGCCCGGATCGGCTGCCTACTTCTCCTTCTTGCTCTTGCGTTTGATGTCGGCGCCGTGCGCCCGCTTGTAGCTCTGAATGTCCTTGAACTGCCCCTTCTTGTCGCGGACGGCGTAGAGCTTGGTGCCCTTCGAGCTGCGATGAGTCGTCCGTTTTGTGGCCATGTCGGTCTCCTCGTGTCGGTGCGAGCGCACCTGCTTCGTCTCTAAGGGCGGCACCGGGCGGAATCGCAAGCGACCCTCGGCTATTGTCGTACCGGTCGGCTTCGAAGGTCGCAAGCCTGCGTGCTCACAATCGGCCGACCATCTTTCTGGGGTGTTTGTCGTCCGGCGCCGTGCACACTTCGAGCATGCGCGCGAACACCGGCGAGGCCGGTCTTCCGTTGCGGTATACGACGGAGAACTCCACCGACCCGAGGCAGTGGCTCATGTCGAGGTAGCCCAGCTTGCCCCCGCCGTCCCGGCCGGCGCAGAGCGTGTGAATGAGACCGACGCCGAGCCCGCTCTCCACGAAGCTACAAACGGTCTGGCACGTCCCCGCCTCGATGCAGTTGTGCATCTTAATTCGGGCCTTGAAGAAAGCCTTATTGATGAGCCGGCGCGTCGAATTGCGCCTCGGCAGCGTTACCAGCCTGTAGCGGCCGATATCCTCGATCTGTGGCGTTCTCTTCCGCAGAAGGGGATGGTTCTTAACACACACCAGCGAGACGGAGCTCTCCATGATCGGCTCCTTCACGATCCCCTTAGGCACCCTGTCATAACGCCCGATTGCAATGTCGATGTCGCCGCGCTGAAGCTCGACCAGCGCCTCCGACGAGCTCCTGATGTCGACGCCCAAGTTCCACCTCGGGGTTGGCCTTGATGAAAGCGGCGATCCTGGGCACGAAGTACCACACGAGATCGCTGTTGATCGCCAGCCTGAACCGGCCCTGCAGTGCCGCTTCAGAAGCGATCGGATTGAACACGGTGTGGACCTCCCGCAGGATCAGCTCCACTCCCTGCGCAAGCCGCGCGCCGGCCGGGGTCAGGATCATCCGGTTCGGCCGCCGCTGAAACAGCGGCATGCCGAGCTGATGCTCAAGACGGCGGATGCTCAAGGAAACCGCGGGCACGGTGATGTTGAGGCGGATCGCTGCCCGCCGCAGGCTGCCCAGCTTGACTACCAGATGGAACGCCCTGAGCTTCCTCAGGTCGAGTTCGTCGATGTCCATCGCCTCTCCGGCGGCCGTGTGCCCCGGCCAGTGCAGCCGTGCATGGTCCTCTGCCCCGGCAGCCTGAGGGATGAAATCATACTTGATTTGCGCCCGCAATCGCTGCGCCTGTACGCGGGCCACCCCTACCACTGGCACTGCCGTCGGAGGAAGGCGGCCTTGTTCCGGCTGCACCGAAGCCAGCGGTCAGGCGTGGCGGCCTAGCACTTCCTCGATCTGGCGGCCGACCTCATCGATCGAGGCCATGCCGTCGACCGTTTCCAGCTTGCCTTTGGCGAAATAGTAGCCGATGAGCGGCGCGGTTTCGCGGTAGTAGGCTATGAGGCGAGTCTTCACCGTCTCCGCATTGTCGTCGGCGCGCCTCACGAATTCCGTTGCGCCGCACTTGTCGCAAACCCCTTCCCGCGCTGGCCGCTTGAAGCGGTCGTGATAGCCCTCACCGCACTTAGCACAGGTGAAGCGGCCGGCGATGCGCTCGATGAGCACACCATCGTCCACCCTGATCTCGATCACCACGTCGAGCTTCTTGCCGTGCGCCTCGAGCAGAGCATCGAGGGCGGCGGCCTGCGCCAGCGTGCGCGGGAAGCCGTCGAGGATGAATCCGCTCCTGCAGTCCGGCTTCGCAATGCGCTGCTCGATGATTTCGATCACCACCTGATCCGGCACCAGCTGCCCGCGGTCCATGATCGCCTTCGCCTTACGGCCCACGTCGGTGCCGGCCGCAACGGCCGCCCGCAGCATGTCGCCCGTCGAAAGCTGGGCAAGCCCGCGCTTGTCCGAGATCACCTTTGCCTGCGTGCCCTTGCCCGCTCCTGGGGGCCCCAGCAGGATGAGGTTCATCGTCGCCCTCTCGTCGCCCCTCTAAGCTTGGCCTTCTTGATCAGGCCCTCGTACTGGTGAGCGAGCAGATGGCTGTGGACTTGCGCCACCGTGTCCATGGTGACGCTGACGGCGATCAACAGCGAGGTGCCGCCGAAATAGAACGGTATTGCCGCATAGGAGATGAGGATCTCGGGCAGCACGCACACCAACGCCAGATAGGCGGCCCCCGCCACCGTAATGCGCGTCAGTACGTAATCGATGTACTCCGCCGTCTGCGCCCCGGGCCGCCGGCCGAGGATGAAGCCGCCGTATTTCCTCAGGTTGTCCGCCGTGTCCTGCGGATTGAACACCACCGCGGTGTAGAAGAAGCAGAAGAACACGATGAGCGCCACGTAGATGGCGATGTGCAACGGCTGCCCCTGGCCGAGTAGAGCCACGATGTCGTTGAGCCACTCCGGACCCTGTCCGCTCTGGAACTGCGCTGCAGTGATCGGCAGCAGCAGCAGCGAGGATGCGAAGATCGGCGGAATGACGCCCGAGGAGTTGAGCTTGAGCGGCAGGTGCGAGCTGTCGCCCTGGAACATGCGGTTGCCGACTTGCCGCTTGGGATACTGGATCGGCAACCGCCGCTGCGCTCGCTCCATGAACACGATGAACACGACCACCGCCAGCATCAGCACCAGCAGCCCGACGAGAAGCACCGGCGAGATCGCCTGCGTGCGCCCCATCTCGAAAAGCTGCACCATGGCCTGCGGCATGCCGGCGACGATGCCGGCGAAGATGATGAGCGATATGCCGTTGCCGACCCCGCGCGCCGTTACTTGCTCGCCGAGCCACATCAAGAACAGGGTCCCGCCGACCAAGGTGATGACCGTGCTGATGCGGAAGAACCAGCCGGGCTCGATCACCACCGGCCCGATGCTGGCCCGCGATGCTTCCAGGCTGATGGCGATGCCGTAGGCCTGGAAGGCGGCGAGCGCCACGGTGAGATAGCGCGTGTACTGGTTGATCTGCTTGCGCCCCTGCTCCCCCTCTTTCTTGAGTGCCTCGAGCCGTTTGTCGACCGAGCTCATCAGCTGCATGATGATCGAGGCCGAAATGTAGGGCATGATGTTGAGCGCGAAGATCGCCATTCGCTCCACCGCCCCGCCGGCGAACATGTTGAACATGCCGAGGATGCCAGTGGCGTTGGCGCGGAATGTTTCCGCGAATGCCGCCGGATCGATGCCGGGGAGCGGTATGAAGGTGCCAAGCCGATAGACGACGAGCGCAGCGAGCGTGAAGTAGATGCGCCTCTTGAGGTCCTCGGCTTTCGCCAAAGCGCCGAAGTTCAAGTTGGACGCGAGCAGCTCGGCTGCCGATGCCATGCCATCAATTCCCAAACCAGCGTTGTTGTGCAGGCTCCGTTATTGTCCTGCCTTCGTCCCTGCCGTCATCGTGCCCGGCGAGCCACGCAGGCGAGTCTAGCCCACCCCTGCCGCGACGCAAACCGCCGCGGCTCAAGCCTCCTGCTCGGCCTTCCTCTTAGGTTGCGCCTTGGCCTTCTTGGCCGCCGACTTCTTGCGCTTGGCCTCGTCAGCTGCGAGCACCTTCTTTTCGATCAGTTTCACCGATCCGCCGGCGCCCTCCACCGCCGCCCGCGCGCTCTCGCTCGCGTGATTGACGACGACGGTAACCTTGGCCTTGAAGTCGCCGCCGCCGAGCAGGCGAATGCCGTCCTTGGCCCGCCGCATGAGACCCGCCGCGATCAGCGCCGCCGCATCAACAGGCTTGCTGGCGTCGAGACGCTTGGCTTCGATCGCCTTCTGCAGCTTGCCGAGAGTGATTTCGTTGTACCGGTTCGGGCGCCATTTGTTGAAGCCGCGTTTTGGCAGGCGGCGATGCAGCGGCATCTGCCCGCCCTCGAACCCGCCGAGACGCGCACCAGCCCGCGCGGTTTGACCCTTGCCGCCGCGGCCCGCCTGCTTTCCGATCCCTGAGCCGATACCGCGGCCGACCCGCACACGGAACTTGCGCGCGCCGGCATTGTCCCTGATCTCGTTGAGGCGCATGACCGACCTTAGCTCCTGGTTGGCGTGGTTTCAGGCCTTCTCATCGACGATGCGGACGAGATGGCTCACTTTCTCGATCATGCCCCGCACGGCCGGCGTGTCCTCGAGCGTGCGCCGGCGATGCAGCTTGTTGAGCCCGAGACCGACGAGCGTGGCAGCCTGCCACGACGGGCGTCGCTGCGCGCTCGCGATCTGCTCCACAGTAATTGTCCTGCCGCTGTTGCCCTTGCCCTTTGCCATGTCACATCACCTGCGATGTGCTGAGTTCGGATGTCCTCAAGCCTCGGCTGCACCCGCGCCCGCCGCTTCGCCCTCCGATGCGCCGTCTCGGCGGCGAGAAACGATCTCCCCGTACTTCTTGCTGCGACGCGCAGCCACTGCACGCGGGTTTTCTTGGCGCCTCAGCGCATTGAACGTCGCGCGCACGACGTTGTAGGGATTGGTCGAGCCCATGGACTTGGCGACCACGTCGTGGAGGCCGAGCATCTCGAACACGGCGCGCATGGCGCCGCCGGCGATGATCCCGGTGCCGGGCGGCGCCGAGCGAATCACCACCTTGCCGGCCCCGTGGCGGCCGTAGCTGTCGTGATGCAGCGTGCGGCCCTCCCTCAGCGGCACGCGCACGAGCGCCTGCCGCGCGGCCTCGGTCGCTTTGCGGATCGCCTCCGGGACCTCACGCGCCTTGCCGTGGCCGAAGCCGACGCGCCCCTTGTGGTCGCCGACCACGACGAGGGCCGCAAAGCCAAACCGCTTGCCGCCCTTAACCACCTTGGCAACGCGGTTGATGTGAACGAGCTTGTCGGAGAACTCGCTCTCGCGCTCCTCGCGGTCGCGGCCTCTCTCTCTGCCCTGTGAACGTCCGGGGGAACGTGCCACTTTACGTGTCCTTTCGCTAGAACTTCAGGCCGCCCTCACGGGCCGCCTCGGCCAGAGCCTTGACCCGCCCGTGGTAGCGATAGCCGCCACGATCAAACACGATCTCGGCCACCCCCGCCTTGGCGGCGCGCTCGGCGATGAGCTTGCCGACCGCGCTCGCTGCGGCCCGGTCGGCGCCGGTCTTGAGGCTCGACCTGAGCTCTTGCTCGAGGCTGGAGGCCGCCGCCAGCGTGCGCCCCTCGCTGTCATCGATGATCTGCGCATAGATGTGCCTTTGCGACCGGAACACCGACAGGCGGGGCCGGCCCTTCGCCGCCGCCTTGACTGCGTGCCGCACCCGCCGCGTGCGTCGCTCCGACTGGGTAAGCTTGGCCATGAGCCCCTGCCCTACTTCTTCTTTCCTTCCTTGCGCAGCACGTACTCGCCCTGATAGCGGATGCCCTTACCCTGATAGGGCTCGGGCGGACGGAACGCGCGGATTTCCGCTGCCACCTGCCCGACGAGCTGCTTGTCGATGCCCGAGACGGTGACGATCTCCTGCTTGGCGCCCGACACCTTCACCTCCACCCCTTTGGGGATCGGGTGCAGGATGTCGTGACTGAACCCGACCTGCAGCTGCAGCTGGTCCTTGCCCTTCATCGCCGCGCGGAATCCGACGCCCTGAATCTCAAGGGTGTGCGAGTAGCCCTCGGTCACTCCCTTCATCAGGTTGGCGATCATCGTGCGCGACATGCCCCACATGGCACGCGCCTGCTTGCTCTCCTCGGCCGGGGTGACGGCGATGCCCGCTGTCGTCTTCTCGACGTCGACCTGCGCCGGCACCGTGAAGGAAAGCTCTCCCTTGGGCCCCTTCACCCTGATCGTCTTGCCCTCGACCGAAACGGTGACGCCCGAAGGCACGGCGACTGGCTTCCTTCCGATCCGCGACATAGCTTCCTTTTCCTCGCCGGAAAGCACCTTAAAACACGTTGCAGAGCACTTCGCCGCCGACGTTCTCCTCGCGCGCCCTCCAGTCGGGCATCACGCCCTTGGGCGTCGACAGGATCGCCACTCCGAGGCCGTTGGCGACCGCACGCAGGCCCTTGACGGGTGCGTAGACTCTCCGCCCTGGCGTCGAGATGCGCTCGATCTGCCGGATCGCCGGCTGGCCGTTCGAGTACTTGAGCTCGATCTCGAGCTCGGACTTGCCGTTCTTGTGTTCGATCCTCGTGTAGCCCCGTATGTAGCCCTCCTCCGCCAGCACGTCGAGCACGCGGGCGCGCAAGTTGGACGCAGGCGTGGACACCTTCGGCCGCCGCCGCATCTGCGCATTGCGGATCCGGGTGAGCATGTCGCCCAAGGGATCGTTGACTGCCATCTGGCACTTCCTCTTTACCAGCTCGCCTTGACCATGCCCGGGATCAGTCCCTGCGCGGCAAGCTCTCTGAGCTTGTTGCGCGAGAGGCGGACCTTGCGATAGTAGCCGCGCGCCCGGCCGGTCATCTCGCACCTGTTACGCACGCGCGTCTTGGACGAGTTGCGCGGCAGCTCGGCAAGCTTGATCTGCGCTCTGAAGCGCTCGTCCATCGGCTTGCTACGGTCCGACACGATCGCCTTCAGCTTGGCGCGTTTGGCCGCAAACCTCGCCACCAGCCGCCGACGCCGCTTGTTCTTCTCGATCGAGCTCGTCTTCGCCATGAGAGATCCTCCGAAACCTGCTCGTGCGCCCGCTAGCTGCGGAACGGAAAGTTGAAGGCCCGGAGCAGCTCGCGCGCCTCATCATCGCTGCGCGCGGTCGTGCACACGATAACGTCCATGCCCCAAATCTGATCGACCTTGTCGTAGTCGATCTCCGGAAACACGATGTGCTCTTTGAGGCCCAGCGCGTAGTTGCCGCGTCCGTCGAAGCTCTTGGGGCTGAGGCCGCGGAAGTCCTTGACCCGCGGCAGCGCGATGGTCACCAACCGGTCCAGGAACTCGTACATGCGATAGCCCCTGAGCGTGACCTTGGCCCCCAGCGGCATGCCCTCGCGCACCTTGTAGGTGGCAACCGACTTCCTCGCCCGCGTCGTTACCGGTTTCTGGCCCGCGATCAGCGCGAGATCGGCGGCAGCGTTCTCCACCTTCTTGCGGTCGTTGACGGCCTCGCCGATGCCCATGTTGAGCACGATCTTCTCGAGCCTCGGTACCTGCATCACATTGGTGTAGGAGAACTTCTTGGCAAGCTCCGGCCGCACGACGCTCTCGTAGTGCGCCTTCATGCGCGGCACGTAACCCTTGGGCCGCGTGAAGGAACGCACGGCCTCGGCCTGCTTGCCCTTGGCGGCCGCCGCCCCACCCTCGCCTTTGCCTCCCTTGCCGGCTGCCGGGGCAGCGTCTTTCGCCTTGCCCTTGGCTTCGGGCGCGCGCTTGGGCCTGCCCTCGCCGGCGGGCGGTTTCTTGGCAATCTTTTCGCCTTCGCTCTCCGCCATGACCTACTTCCTCTCCGGGATGACCTCGCCCGAACGCTTGGCGTAACGGACCTTTCTGCCATCCTCCAGAATGCGAAAACCGACGCGAGTCGGCTTGCCATCCTTGGGATCCTCGAGCGCCAGATTGGAAATGTGGATCGGCGCCTCCTTGGAGATGATGCCGCCTTCCTGCGCGGCTGTCTGCCGCTGGTGCCGGCGCACGATGTTGACGCCGCGCACGAGCGCCCGGTTCTCCTTTGGCCTGACCTCGATGACCTCGCCTTGCTTGCCCTTGTCGCGGCCGCTGAGCACGATCACTCTGTCGCCCTTCCTGATCTTGAAAGAGGCCATCACAGCACCTCCGGTGCGAGCGACACGATCTTCATGTGGTTCTTGGCTCTAAGCTCGCGCGTTACTGGGCCGAAGATGCGCGAGCCGATCGGCTCGTTCTGCGGGTTGATCAGCACCGCGGCATTGCGGTCGAAGCGGATGATGGAGCCGTCAGGCCGCCTCACTCCGTGCGCCGTGCGCACGATCACCGCCCTCATGATCTGACCCTTCTTGACGCGCCCGCGCGGAATCGCCTCCTTCACCGTCACCACGATGGTGTCGCCGATGGTGGCGTACTTGCGCTTGGAGCCGCCGAGCACCTTGATGCACTGCACGCTGCGAGCGCCGGAGTTGTCGGCGACGTCGAGGTTGGTCTCTGCCTGGATCATGTCCTCACCTCTTCAGCGCTTGACCTCGCCGAGCACGACCCAGCGCTTGTTCTTGGAAATCGGGCGGCTTTCCTCGATGCGGACCACGTCGCCGACCTTGAACGCATTGGCCTCATCGTGTGCGTGGTACTTCTTCGACCGCCGCACGGTCTTCCGCAGCAGGGGATGCGTGTAGCGCCGCTCGACCTCGACCACCACGGTCTTGTCGTTCTTGTCCGACACCACAACGCCCTGCAGCACGCGCTTCGGCATGACCCTTGCTCCTCAACCCTTGCCGGCGGTCGCCGCCGCCTTCCTCTGGCGCGTGATCGTCTTGATCCTTGCGATGTCCCTGCGCACTTGGCGTACCCGGGCCACGTTCTCAAGCTGGCCCGAGGCCTGCTGGAAGCGCAGGTTGAACTGTTCCTTTTTCAGCTTGAGGAGCGCCTCCTCGAGCTGGTCGAGCGACATTTCCCTGACCTCTGACGCTTTCATTGCTTCAAAACCCGTCACCTCGCGCGCATGACGATGCGCGTCTTGATCGGCAGCTTGGCAGCGCCAAGCTCGAGCGCCTCCCGTGCCACCTGGTCGGTGACGCCGTCGAGCTCGAACATGATCCGTCCCGGCTTGACGCGTGCCACCCAAAGCTCGGGCGCCCCCTTGCCCGACCCCATCCGCACCTCGGCCGGCTTCTTGGTGACCGGAATGTCGGGAAAGAGCCTGATCCACACCCGACCCGCGCGCTTCATGTGGCGCGTGATGGCCCGCCGCGCCGCCTCGATCTGGCGCGCGGTGATGCGATCAGGTTCCAGCGCTTTGAGCCCGTACGAGCCGAAATTGAGCGTGGTGGCGGCCGCGGCCTGGCCGTGGATGCGGCCCTTGAATGCCTTGCGGAATTTGGTGCGTTTAGGTTGCAGCATATCTCTACCTGGCTCTGTTTCAGGCGCGCTCGGCGACCCGTTCGGAGCGCTCCCGCGCCTGCTCCCGCCGCCGCCCGCCGCCGCCCTCCTGCAGCTCGGCCGCCCGCTTCTCCGATGCCATCGGGTCGTGCTCCATGATCTCGCCCTTGAACACCCAGACCTTGACGCCGATGACGCCGTAGGCCGTGCGCGCCAACCCGTAGCCAAAATCGATGTCTGCTCTGAGCGTGTGCAGGGGCACGCGCCCCTCGCGGTACCACTCGGTCCGCGCGATCTCGGCGCCGCCGAGCCGGCCCGCCACGTTGATGCGGATACCCTGCGCGCCGAGACGCAGTGCCGACTGCACCGAGCGCTTCATGGCGCGGCGGAATGCCACCCGCCGCTCAAGCTGCTGCGCTATCGCCTCGGCGATCAGCGTGGCGTCCACCTCGGGCTTTCTCACCTCGACGACGTTGAGGTGGACCTCCGACTGCGTGAGGCGAGCAAGCTCGTTCTTCAGCTTCTCGATATCGGCGCCCTTCTTGCCGATCAGTACGCCGGGCCTGGCGGTGTAGATGGTGATGCGGCACTTCTTGTGCGGACGCTCGATCACGACCTTGGAGATGCCCGCCTGCCGCTGCATCTTCATGATGTGCTCGCGGATCGCCACGTCCTCGTGCAACAAGCGACCGTACTCGCCGCGACTGGCGAACCACCGGCTGTCCCAGGTCCGATTTATACCGACCCGCATACCGACGGGGTTGACCTTCTGGCCCATGCTTTCAGTCCTCCTTGGCCGCGGCCTCTGTCTCGGGCTCGTCGCTGCCGGCCTCCCGGTTCGCACGCTCCTCGCGCACGATGACGGTGATCTGTGAGAACGGCTTCAGAATGCGGGCGCTGCGGCCACGGCCGCGCGCGTGAAACCGCTTGAGCACAAGGTTTTTGCCGACGTAAGCCTCCGCCACCACGAGGTCGTCAACGTCGAGCCCGTGATTGTTCTCCGCGTTGGCCACCGCCGACATCACGCACTTGCGCACGTCCTGAGCAATCCGCTTGCGCGAGAACTCAAGGTCGGCGAGCGCCACGTTGACCTTCTTGCCACGGATCAACCCGGCCACCAGATTGAGCTTCTGCGGCGACACGCGCAGATTTCGCGCCACCGCCTTGGCCGCGGTCTCCGGCAGGCTGCGCTCGCGTTTCGGTTTGCCCATCGGTCGTCCCCTGTCAGGCCTTCTTCACCGCTTTCCTGTCGCCGCTGTGGGCGATAAAGGTGCGGGTTGGCGCGAACTCGCCGAACTTGTGCCCGATCATGTCCTCGTTGACCGATACGGGGATGTGCTTGCGTCCGTTGTAGACGCCGAACGTCAGCCCGACGAACTGCGGCAGGATGGTCGAGCGCCGACTCCAGATCTTGATGATCTCGTTGCGGCCCGACGCGCGCGCCTTCTCGGCCTTCTTTAAGAGATAGCCGTCGACGAAGGGGCCCTTCCAGACTGATCGTGCCAAGCGAGTCGCTCCTTGAGATTGTGCTACTTTCCGAGATGACGGCTGCGGATGATGTACTTGTCGGTGGCCTTGTTCTTGCGTGTCTTGAAGCCCTTGGTCGGCTTCCCCCAGGGCGTGGCCCAGTGCTTTCCGCCCTTAGTGCGTCCGCCGTTGGGATGGTCGACTGGGTTCATGGCGACCGAGCGCACGGTCGGGCGGACTCCCCGCCAGCGGGCGCGGCCGGCCTTGCCGATCACCTGGTTGGAGTTGTCGGGATTGGAGACGGCGCCGACGCTTGCCATGCACTCCGCGCGCACCCGCCGCGTCTCACCTGACTTCATCTTGAGGATCGCCCATCCCGCGTCGCGGCCGACGAGTTGCGCGTAAGCACCGGCCGAGCGGGCGAGCTGACCGCCCCGGCCCGGCTTGAGCTCCACGTTGTGCACTATGGTGCCGATCGGCATGGCCGAAAGCGGCATGGCGTTGCCCGGCTTCACGTCGACCCTGTTGCCGGAGACGACGGTATCGCCCGGGGCGAGCCGCTGCGGCGCCAGGATGTAGGCGAGTTCCCCATCCTCGTACTTGAGGAGCGCGATGAACGCCGTGCGGTTGGGGTCGTATTCGAGCCGCTCCACTTTGGCTGGCACGTCGAACTTCCGCCGCCGGAAGTCGACGAGCCGATAGGCCTGCTTGTGACCGCCGCCGATATGGCGAGTGGTGATGCGCCCGTCGCTGTTGCGCCCGCCCGTCTTGGTCTTGCCCTCGACCAGGATCTTCACGGGCGCCCCTTTCCACAGATGGCGGCGATCAACCAGCACCAAGTGGCGCAGTCCTGGAGTTGACGGGCGGAATGTCTTGAGTGCCATGGCCTTGCCTCAGAGCCCCGTGGTCACGTCGATGGAATGGCCCTCTTCCAGGGTCACGATCGCCTTCTTGACATCGCTTTGGCGCGCGCGGATGCCTCGGAACGTCTTCTGTTTGCCCTTGCGCACGAGCGTGTTGACGGCCTTGACCTTGACCGAGAAGAGTTGCTCGACGGCCGCCTTGATGTCCGACTTGGAGGCGCCCTTCCTGACCTTGAACACCACCTGCCCGTGCTCGGACGCCCGCGTCGACTTCTCGGTGATGACCGGCGCCACGATGATGTCGTAAGCCTCGAGCTTGTTCATTTGAATCGCGCCTCCAGCGCCTCGATCGCCGCCTTGGTCAGAACCAGGTTCTTCCGGCGCAAAATGTCGTAGACGTTGATGCCCTGCACCGGCAGCACGTCGATGTCGGGGATGTTGCGTGCTGCCCGCGCAAAGCCCGGCTCGAGCTCCGCGCCGTCGACGATGAGCGCGTTGGAGAGTGCGAGCTTCTCGAGCCGTTGCTTGAGGTCCTTGGTCTTGCCCCCGCTCGCCTCGGCCCGTTCCAGAACCACGATCTCGCCGGCCTTGGCCTTGGCCGAAAGCGCATGGCGCAACGCCAGCGCCCGCACCTTCTTGGGCAACCCGATGGCGTGACTTCTGGGCTTTGGTCCGAACACCTTGCCGCCGCCGCGCCACTGCGGCACCGACTTGTCGCCGTGGCGGGCACCGCCCGTCCCTTTCTGCCGGTACATCTTCTTGCCGGTGACGTTGACCTCGGAGCGGTCCTGCACGTGATGGGTACCGGCCATGCGTTTGGCGAGCTGCCAGCGCACCATGCGCTGCAGCAAATCCTGGCGCGGCTTAAGCCCGAAGATGGTATCGGCAAGCTCGATGGTGCCTGCCGGCTCGGCTTCCAGCGTTGTTACTTTGGCTTGCACGGCCTTCATTCCTTCGGCTGCGCGGCTTCGGCAAAACCGCCTTTGCGGAACGCACCGGGCTTGGGCGCGTCCTTGTGTACCGGCTTCTTCACGGCGTCGCGGATGAGCACCCAGCCGCCCTTGGAGCCGGGCACCGCCCCGCGCACCATGAGCAGACCGCGCTCCACATCGGTTTTGACCACGATAAGATTCTGCGTGGTCACCCGCTCATCGCCCATGTGGCCGGCCATCTTCTTGCCCTTGAACACCTTGCCAGGGTCCTGCCGCTGGCCGGTCGAGCCGTGGCTGCGATGGCTGATCGACACGCCGTGGGAGGCTCTGAGGCCGCCGAAGTTCCACCGCTTCATGGCGCCCTGGAAGCCCTTGCCTTGATTGGTCCCGGTCACGTCCACGAACTGGCCGGGCACGAAGTGGTCCACGGTGATCTCCGCCCCCACCTCGATCAGGTTTTCTGGCGAGACTCGGAACTCGGCAAGCTTGCGCTTGGGCTCGATCCTGACGGCTGCGAAGCGCTGCCGCTCAGCCCTGCTCAGATGCTTGGGCTTGCGTGAGCCGACGCCGAGCTGGAGCGCCGTATACCCATTCTTCTCGCTCGTGCGGTGGGCGATCACCTGGCATCGGTCGACCTTGAGCACGGTCACCGGAACATGCTCGCCCGCCTCGGTAAAGATGCGGGTCATGCCGACTTTCTGTGCGATCAATCCGGAGCGCATTGCGCGCAATTCCTTCCTCGAAGCTTCGACCTTAGAGCTTGATCTCCACATCGACGCCGGCGGCGAGATCAAGCTTCATCAGCGCATCGACCGTCTGCGGCGTCGGATCGACGATATCGAGCACCCGCTTGTGCGTGCGCATCTCGAACTGCTCCCGGCTCTTCTTGTCGATGTGCGGCGAGCGGTTGACCGTGAAGCGCTCAATGCGCGTCGGCAGCGGGATCGGCCCGCGCACCTCCGCACCCGTCCGCTTGGCGGTGTTGACGATCTCGCGCGTCGAGGCGTCGAGGACGCGATGGTCGAACGCCTTGAGGCGGATGCGTATGTTCTGACTGTTCATGGTGCCGTACCGGACCGCAAAGCCAAAAGCGCCCGAACCGAAGCTGGGCGCTTGCCTCCTCTTAAACCTACTCCACCACCTTGGTGACGACGCCGGCGCCCACCGTGCGGCCGCCCTCGCGGATGGCAAAGCGCTGCTTCTCCTCCATGGCAATGGGGGTGATCAGCTCAACCTCCATGGCGCAGTTGTC